>Ga0209168_10003297_pt1 | contig 11213 bp, 6 predicted proteins | sample Coa_R1_FD_187156 | JGI IMG/M metagenome (GOLD analysis project Ga0209168, IMG submission 187156) | Surface soil microbial communities from Centralia Pennsylvania, which are recovering from an underground coalmine fire - Coalmine... | ecosystem: Environmental > Terrestrial > Soil > Unclassified ... | reverse complement strand
GCCGCCGCCGAGCGAGAAGCCGACCAAGGCGACCTTGCCGGGCAGACCATGCGGGGCGCTCTTCGCCGACTCGATCGCCGACAACAGCCCCGCGCCGTGCGTCCCCTCCATCGGGTTGCCGTCGAACAGCACCGCATCGTAGCCGAGTGCGGCGATGGCCTTTGCGGCGGCGGCATAGTGGTCCGGCCCCGACATCCCCGAGGCGATCACAACCACGCGCCCCTTGCCTTGCGGCGGCGGGAACTCACGAAATGGCTCGCCCGCTGTCGCCTGTCCAGCGATGCCGAGAACCAGCGCCAGCAGCGCCGTTGCCGCGATCAACCGCGCAATCATGGTGCACCCCCTGAAAAGCACACCCCCAGCTCGCCCATAAGCGCGGAAAGTCGGCGTCAGGGCAAGCCGCCTGAGGTTTCGGTGGACGATCGTGCGCCACGCCGGATCAAACGTGTCTATCGTCGCCGCTTGCCAACCGGAGGGAGCGCCATGGCCTTTACATCGCTGCTGTACGAAACCGCCGATCGGGTCGCGACGATCACGCTCAACCGGCCGGAGCGGTTCAACGCCATCGAACAGCGCATGCCACGCGAGATTCGCGAGGCGGTGGAGACGGCCGACCGCGACGCGGACGTGCACGTCATCGTGGTCAAGGGCGCCGGCAAGGGCTTCTGCGGCGGGTACGATCTGAAGAAGTTCGCCGAGCGGGCCGACGCCGACTCCCGCGGCGGGCAGGAGATGCCCTGGGACCCGACGCTCGACTTCGCCGGGATGTGGCGCAACACCCAGGACTTCATGAGCCTATGGCGCTCGCGCAAGCCGACCATCGCCCAAGTGCACGGCGCGGCGGTGGCCGGGGGCTCGGACATCGCCCTTTGCTGCGACTTCCTGATCATGGCCGAGGACGCCCGCATCGGTTACCCGCCGGCCCGCGTCTGGGGCGTGCCAACGCCCGCCATGTGGGTCTATCGGCTGGGCCCGCAGGCGGCCAAGCGGCTGATGATGACCGGCGACCTGATCAACGGCCGCGAGGCGGCGGAGATGGGGCTGGCGCTGAAGGCGGTCCCGGCGGCGCAGCTGGAGACGGAGGTCGCCGCCCTCGTCGGGCGCCTCAAGGGCGTGCCGCGCAACCAGCTGATGATGACCAAGATGGTGGTCAACCAGGCCTACGAGAACATGGGCCTGGCCACGACCCAGCTGCTTGCCACCTTCTTCGACGGCGTCGCCCGCCACAGCCCGGAGGGCATCTGGTTCCGCGAACGGGCGGAGGAGGTCGGTTTCAAACAGGCGGTCGCCGAACGCGACTCCGGCGAGCCAATCGCCCCACACGTCTCCAAGCGCTGACGGCAAGCGCCTGCCGGTCTCATTCGCGTCACTCACATTGACATGAATGATGATGTCATCCACGGTGACGCAAAATCTGTTGAGACTCGACGATGCGCATGCTGATGGCGACCTGGGACGGGGCGGGGAACTTCCCGCCGGAGCGGGCTCTGCTGAAGACGCTGACCGGGCGTGGGCATGAGGTGCACGTGCTTGGCCATGACGTCCAACGGCAAGCTGTCGAAACTGATGGTGGCCGCTTCATGCCGCTGGCGAAGGCGGCGCAACTCGACTCCGGCGACCCGGGGCACGAGAGCCGTGTTTTTCAGGAGGTGATGTTCGCCGAGGCGTTCGGCGAAGACTTTGCGGCCGCGATCGACGCGGTCGACCCCAGCGTGCTGCTGGCGGACTGCTGCCTTGCCGGGCCGCTTCAGGCCGCGGCGCTGTCGAGGCGACCGAGCGTGTCCATGCTCCATACGCTCTACAGCTTCATCGAGGCCACGCCCTTCAAGGCGCCGAATGCGGCGGCGGACCTTGTGCTGGCGTTCAGCTACCGTGGCTTTGACGCGGCCGCGCATCCGCCCGCGAACGTGGTCTATGTAGGCCCCTTGCGCGCCATCGCCGCCGGCGTCGCGCCCTGGCCGCGCCGCTTCCCCGACCGTCCGCGCGTCGTGGTCAGCCTCAGCACCAGCTTCCAAGGGCAACAGGATCTGCTCCAGCGGCTTTGCAACGCGCTCGCCGGGCTGACGGTCGAGGCGGTCGTGACGACCGGACGCGGGATCGACCCCGCGGCGCTGACGGCAGGCGAGAACACCACCGTCGCCCGCCATGTCGCGCACGAGGCGGTCCTGCCTGAGAGCGACTTACTGATCAGCCACGCCGGGCACGGGACGGTGATGGCCGGCGCGAGCTGCGGCGCACCGCTGCTCTGCTTGCCGATGGGCCGCGACCAGTCGATCGTCGCCGCCCAGGTCGAGGCCTTGGGCATCGGCCGCGTGGCCGACCAGCATGCCTCGCCCAACGACCTCCGGGCGGAGATCAACGCCGCGCTGGCCGACGAAGAGGTCAAGCGCGCGGCGCGAGCGTTCGCCAGATCGGTGGCCGGGCAGACGAGCGCCGGCCGCGCCGCCGACCTTGTCGAACAACTCGCCCTGCGCGCATGAGCGGCCGCAGCTACCGACAGACCGCCCGCGCCGAGGCGGTCGAGGCGACGCGGCGACGGATCGTCGACGCGTTCGCCGATGGCGTGCGCGACAAATGGTTCGACGAGATCACGCTGGAAGAGGTCGCCGCCGCGGCGGGCGTCACGGTGCGCACGGTGATCCGCCAGTTCGGCGGCAAGCAGGGACTGGTCGAAGGCTTCGTTCAGTATCGCGCGCCGCTGATTCAGGCGCGCCGGGCCGTCGCGCCCGGAGACGTCGACGGGGGCATCGCGCGCATCTTCGAGCTCTATGAAGACCTCGGAGACGCCACGACCCGGATCCTCGCGCAGGAGTCGCTGTACCCGGCGCTCGCGCCCTTTCTCGCCGCAGGCCGCGCCGGCCATCGCATCACGACGGCCGCTACGTTCGCGCCCTTCCTAGCCGGGCGCCAGCCGGCGGAGCGCGAGCGCTGGCTCGACCTCCTCACCGCTGCGACCGACATCTATGTCTGGAAGCTCTTCCGCCGCGACATGGGCCACTCCGAAACCGAGTCGCGCGCGGCCATGCGGACCCTGGTCGACGGCGTCCTGGCGCAGCTGGCCGCCTCGTCGACCGGCGTCTAGCCCGCCATCGCCTTGGTGATCGTGGCTTCGGAGTCGCGAGTGATCATCGTGTTGAACGGATCGACGCCGGCGAACTTCGGCGCGCGATTGACGATGAGGTCGATGACCTGGAGTCCGGAGTGGATCGGCACGCGCTCGAGCGCGATCACGTCCTTGGGTCCGTAGCCGTGCGTCGCCGGCTCGACGTCGAAGGCGCCCACATCCACCGTCTCGTTCATCGGCGCCGGCTCGGGCCGGCCCTGACCGTTGTCGTATTCCTTCTTGGCGTCCACCGTCAGCATAAGGTCGTAACGGCCGTCCGCACGCTTCTTGTAGACCGCTTTCACCGCCTTGATGTCGTAGAGGGTGATCTTCTGGAACAGGTCAGTGACCAGCTGCTGCTTGTCGGCGGGCGTCACCGCGCGCAGATCCTTCAGGAAGTCCGCGGTGGTCGGATAGGGCGGTCCCTTGAAGGCGAAGTCGTGGATCAACTGGCGCAGCGCCTGATTGACAGCGGCCTCGCCGATCTCGTCCTGCAGCCGGTACATCACCAGCGAGCCCTTGCGGTAGTAGACGTAGTCCTGCGTCTCGACTCGATCGAGCGGCTCTTCCTCCAGCACCGAGCCGCCGCGGTTGCGCAGATAGCTGTCCAGCTCGAAGCGCAGGAACTTGCGCATCATGAACGGGCCGTACAGCTTCTTCATCGCCATCGCCGCGGAGTACTGCGCGAAGGTCTCTGACAGCATCTCGCCGCCCTGCTCGTCGGCGCCGATCACCTGGTGCGCCCACCATTGGTGGCCCAGCTCGTGCGCGCCGACGTAGGTGACCATGTCGACCAGATCGGGATCGCGGTTGTCCGCGATGAAGAAGATGCCCTCCGACCACGGAATGGTGTTGGCGAACGACTCCGCGAACGACCCCTGCGGTGCGGGAAACTCGAGCACCCGCACCTGGCGGAACTGATAGCGCGAGAAGTTGGCCTGGTCGTAGTCGAGCCCGGTCTCCACCGCATGCTGGATGCGCGCGACGTTCCACGGGTGCTTCGGGTCATAGTAGACGCTGATCGGGATGCCTTGGTAGGTGACCGTCGAGACGGCGTACCGCCCCGACTGGGCGGAGAAGAAGTCCAGCATCGGCGAATCCGTGACCGTGTGCACGGTGCGCCTGCCGTCTTTCGTCACGTCGGAGACGGTGTAGCCCGGCGCGATCGGCGTCTGGTCGGCGTCGGTGGAGACGGTGAGGTCGGCGCGGACCCAGTCGGCGTCGCGGCTCAGCCCGTTGAACTGATCGGCGCCCGGCGTCCCCAGCTTCGGTTGCCCGAGTTCAGGGACGAGGCCGTACTTCCGCCGCTTGGCCCGGTCCACCAGGAGCTGGTTCCGGTCCATGCCGATGAAGGGCATCACGTCGTTCGAGTTCACGAACGTGCCGTTGTCCATCACGTTGACGATGTTGCCGCTGTTCTTGAACCCCTTCTGGCCGTGGCTGGTGACGAAGCCGATGTTTAGCGACTGACCAGGCTGAAGCGGCGTCGCCAGGTGGTAGATGCGGTAGTTGAACAGCGTGTCGTTCGACGTCAGCGTCGCGCCCGGCACGTAGACCGCTTTCACATCCAGGTTCAGCTGGAAGCGCACATGCAGGTCGGGGATTGGCTTGTCGCTTCGGTTTTCGATCACGTATCCGCCGGTGGTCACCACCCGCGTCTGGTGCGGATAGATGGCGATGTTCGCCTTCACGAAGGTGATCTTCGGCTGCGGCAGCGTCTCGTAGCGCAGGTACTTCTTCTCGTAGTCGGCAGTCATCCGCTCGACGTCGAGGTGGTTTCGGTAGACGTTCCAGACGTTGGTGTTGATGAAGATGTAGACGCCGGAGCCGATGAAGACGGCCAGCGCCGCGGCCGCCACAACGCCGGCGGTCCCACGCAGCCGCGACGGCAGCCGCCGCAGCCGGGGCAGGAAGCGGGTTTCGGTGCCTCGCCGCCAAAGGCCGAACGCCAACACCAGCAGGATGAGGGCGAACGCGCTCCAGTAGAGCCTGAACCAGTAGGCGCCGATCCAGTAGTGGCCCTGGCCGTTCAGGTCAGAGAGCGGAACCGCCGGCCCGTTGCCGTACTGGTAGAGGTTGTGCTCCAGACCGACCGCGCCCATGACGCCGGTGAGGATCACGTAGAGGATCATCACCGCCCAACCGATGAACTTATGCGGGACCAGCGACTGCACGAAGATCGCCAGCACGGCGACCAGGCTGGCGTCGATCGCGTTCGGCAGCACGTACCAGAGCAGGTACTCGCCCAGCTCGTAATGGAAGAACCCCTTCGCCGACTGGAAGGCCATCGCCGTGACGACGCCCACCACGTAGGTCGAGAACAGCACCCCGGTGATCGCCAGCGTCTTGGGCGCGACGTACATCCAGTCGGGCAGCGGCGTGGCGTCGATGATCTCGTGCGTCTTCCGCTCGGCTTCGCGCCAGACGAGCTCGCCGGCGAAGTAGACCGCGATGATCTGGGTGAAGAAGGTGAAGATGGTCGCCAGCGTGTTGATGTCCAGCGTCGTCACCGGATAGAGCCGACCGCCATAGAGGGTCGCCTGCACCGAGAACCACAGGTTGCTCAGCGACAGCGCCGCGGCGAGCCCCAGCAGGACGAAGAAGCCCGGGCTCAGGAACACCTGCTTGGCGTCCAGTTTGGTGCGCGCCCAGAGCTGGGCGAAGGCGGTGCGCCCGTCGAACACCGGCTTGGTGGCCGCCGCCAGCGGCATGGCCGGCTGTTCCAGCACGTCCGCGACGGCGGCCTGTTCGGCAAGCGCCCTGGCTTTGCGCGACCGGCGCCCGGCCGCGGCGGTCTGGAAGCGGAAGAGCCAGTAGGCGGCCGCCAGCACCACGGCCGCGACCGTCATCCAGATCAGCTTGTTGACGAGGAGGTCGCCGGCGATGGCGGGCATCTGGGTGTTGCGCTCGAAGGCGGTCCAATAGCGCGTGGCTTCGCCGAACGCGGCGCCGCCGAACGGGTCGACCAGCGCGCCGATGTGGACGTACTCCGGCCGGCTGAGCGCAAAGCCGGCGATGGTGCGCGCCGCGAACAGCACGATGACGCTGACGTAGGTCCAGACCAGCGAGCGGGTGACCGTCGTCAGCGTGAAGAAGATCGCCGAGGTCAGGAAGATGACCGGCAGCGCCAGCACGAAGTAGCCGTAGAGGTAGTTGCCGGCGATGAACGGTCCCAGCGTCTCCTTGTCGACCCAGGGCATCACCGAGCCCAGCGCCAGCCCGATCGACACCGAAAGGAATGAAGTCATCAGCGCCAGGAAGGCGCCGGCGAAGCGGCCGTAGAGGTAGTCGAACTTGCGCACCGGTGTTGAGCGCAGGATCGCCCCGAAGCCCGTCTCGTCGTCGCGCAGGATGACGTTCCCGACCACGGCCGGCGCCACGAACATGTAGATCGTCCCGAACAGCTGGCTGGCCAGGGCGATGACGTAGGCGGAGTTCTTGTGCACGTTGTCCGTCGAGCCGAACGAGACGAAGTCCGACGCGATCAGGGCGAACGGCAACAGGCTGAAGATGGCGACGGAGATCCAGAAGATCGGCTGCCGCAGCTGGTAGCGGTACTCGAAGCCCGCGATCTTGAAGAACATCTGGGCCGCTCCGCTCAGGCGGCCAGCCGGCCGGCGGCCAGCGTCGAGAAGTAGACGTCCTCGAGGCCGCCCTGCACCTGCGTGAAGCCCTCGCCGGGGTCGCCCTCGGAGAGCACGTGCACGACGGTGCGGCCGGCGAACAGCCGGGTGGAGATGACCTGGCGGCGCGTGCGGACATCCTCCAGCTCCGCCTTGGTCATCGTCTTCATCCAGATGCGGCCGTTCAGTTGCGCGATCAGCTCGACCGGCGAGCCTTCGCGCACGATGCGGCCGAGCGCGATGATGGCCATGCGCGGGCAAAGATCCGAGACGTCCTCGACGATATGGGTGGAGAGGATCACGGCCACGTTCTCGCCGATCTCGGCCAACAGGTTGAGGAAGCGCAGCCGCTCCTCCGGGTCGAGGCCGGCGGTGGGCTCATCGACAATGATCAGCTCCGGGTCGCCGATCAGCGCCTGGGCGATGCCGAAACGCTGGCGCATGCCGCCCGAGTAGCCGGCCAGCGCTTTCTTGCGCACTTCCCAGAGGTTGGTCTGGTTGAGCAGGTGTTCGACGGCCGCCTTTCGCGCCTTGGCGTCGGCGAGCCCTTTCAGAATGGCCATGTGGTCCAGCATCTCGAGGGCCGAGACGCGCGGGTAGACGCCGAAGTCCTGCGGCAGGTAGCCCAGGCGGCGGCGCACCGCCGTCGGGTCCTTGATCACGTCGATGTCGCCGAACCGGATCGACCCCGAGGTCGGCGCCTGCAGCGTGGCGATCGTGCGCATCAGCGTCGACTTGCCGGCCCCGTTCGGGCCGAGCAGACCATAGAGCCCGGGCGGAATCTCCAGTGTCACCGCGTCCAGGGCCTTGGTCCCGTTGGGATAGACGTGCGTCAGGTGGGTGATGCTGAGCGTGCGTTCGACCATCGGTCCCTCTCTTGGCCGCGTCCGCGGCGTAGGCTCAAGCGCATGCCATGTTAGCCGGCGCGGCAGAGTTAGTTGTAATTACAAATAAGCAACCCCAGGCGCCGGCGGCGCGGGGACCTATATGTCACCTATAGGTGACGCGATATCGCATGCTCCGCGGCCGGGCAAGGGGCTCATTGCGAGCGGCGCGCGGCGCCTCCCCTCCGGCGGCGATCCGCACTAGCTTGTGAATCCTCGCGCGCCTGGAGGGCCGACCTTTGCCGCCCCTGAACGTCCTCTTCATCACCGCCGATCAGTGGCGCGGCGACTGCCTGTCCGGCCTCGGCCATCCCGTGGTCAGGACGCCCAACCTGGATGCGCTGGCCGGCGAAGGCGTGCACTTCACCCGCCACTTCGCCAACACCGCGCCGTGCGGGCCTAGCCGCGCGACGCTGCACACGGGCCTTTATCTGCAGAACCATCGCAGCCACGCGAACGGGACGCCGCTCGATGCGCGCCACACCAACTGGGCGCTCGAGGCGGCGAGGCTTGGCTACGATCCGGTGCTCTACGGCTACACCGACACCAGCGTCGACCCGCGCAGCGTGGCCGAGGACGATCCCTGGCTGAACACCTACGAGGGCCCGCTGCCCGGTATCCGCATCGGCTGCCTTCTGGACGGGGAGCCGAAGCCGTGGACGGACTGGCTGAAGGCCAAGGGCTACAAGACGCCGTCGAACCCGACGCACGCGTATGGCTATCGCGAGCCCGGTCCGGACTACGAGGACGGCCTCGCCCATCCCCGCCCGCTCGCCTTTCCGGCAGAGGCCGATGACACGGCTTTCCTCGTCGAGCGGCTGACGGAATACCTGGCGGGCGCAAAGGACCCCTTCGTCGCTCACCTATCGCTGCTGCGCCCGCATCCGCCCTTCGTTGCCCCGGAGCCCTACAACGCGCTCTACGACCCCGCCGACTTGCCGGACTTCGTGCGGGCGGACAGCGTCGATGAGGAGAGCCAGCAGCATCCCTGGCTGGCCTGGCGCCTGGCCCGGCGGGAGTTTCGCGCCACCGACAACGATCTGCGTCTCCGCCGCCTGAAAGCCGCCTACTACGGCCTGATGACCCGCGTCGACGACGCGATCGGCGGGCTGATGACGTTCATGCGCTCGTCCGGACTGATCGACCGTACCCTGATCATCTTCACCTCTGACCACGGCGAGGAGATGGGCGACCACTGGTTGCTGGGCAAAGGCGGCTACTTCGACGGCTCGTTCCACATTCCGCTGATCATCCGCGACCCGCGCGCCCGCGCCGACGCGAGCCGCGGGCTCAAGGTCGAGGCCTTCAGCGAGAACGTGGACGTCATGCCGACGCTTCTGGAGGCGATCGGCGCCGAAGTCCCGCGCACATGCGATGGCCGCAGCCTCGCGCCCTTCCTGACAGGCAAAGGGGCGCCGGCGAGCTGGCGCGCGGGCGCGCATTGGGAATACGACTTTCGCGACGACGCCGCGACCGCCGCCGGCGAACATGATCTCACCCCGGACCAATGCGCCCTGAACGTGCTCCGCGGCGAGCGCTACAAGTACGTCCACTTCACCCGCTTGCCGCCGCTTCTGTTCGACCTCGCCCGCGATCCGCACGAGACCACCAATCTGGCCGGCGATCCCGACCACGCGGCGATCGTGATGGAGAGCGCCCAGGCGTTGCTCTCCTGGCGCATGACCCACGACGAGCGGACGCTGACTCACCTTAGGCTCACGCCCAAGGGCGTCGTCACCGAGGCGGCCGCCCGCTACTGAGTCGCTCGCGCCGTTGCCTTCGGCCACGGCGTGCGGGATGAAGACAGCCATGCAGTCTCCACGTCATCGAGGCGGCCGATGAGCGCGTTCGCCGGCCTGCGCGTCCTCGATTGCGCTCACGGAATGGCCGGGTCTCTGGCGGCGATGCTGCTGGCCGACTTCGAGGCCGAGGTGCTCAAGATCGACCCGCCCGGCGGCGATCCCTCCGGCCAAAAGCCGGGCGCCGTCGCCTGGAATCGCAACAAGCATCGCCTGACGCTCGATCTTGCCGAGGACGACGATCGCGCCCGCTTCGAGGGCCTGCTGGCCGGCGCCGACGTCGCCATCTTCGACCTCGCGCCCAGTGTCATGGCTGCGCTCGGCCTGACGGGCGAGGCGCTCGCGGCCGCACACCCGCGTCTCGTGCACCTTTGGGCGCCGCCGTTCGGGACGACCGGCGAGTGGAGCGAACTCCCCGCCCATCACGCCACGCTGACGGGGCTCGCTGGCTCGGCTTTCCGGCAGGGGTCTTACGCTGACCAGCCCGTCTGGCACGTTGCGCCTTTGGTGCACTACGCTCAGGCGATGCTGGGCGCCGCGGCCACCGCCGCCGCCCTCTACGAGCGCGCCGCCAGCGGGCTCGGCCAGCCGGTCGTGGTCAGCGGCCTGCACGCCATGGCCGAGACGGCCTGCCCGATCAGCGCGCTCGGCGCGCCAGCGTTGCCGCGTGGCCGGCCGACGGGCGGGTCGCCCAGCTACCGGCTTTACCAGTGCGGCGATGGGGAGTGGCTCTTCCTCGGTACGCTCTTCTCGCACTTCTTCATGCGCGCGCTCGAGGCGCTCGAGCTCGAGGATCTCGACGTCTTCGATATCGGCGAGGCGATCCAGGACAAGCTGCTGTCCGCGCCGCGGGCGCACTGGCTCGACCTCTTCCGCGCCAGCGACGTGCCCGCCGGCCCGGTCGGGCGCCGCGGCGACTGGCTCGCCAGCGAGATCATCCAGGCGAACGGTTTGTGCGCCGAGCTCGACCACCCGGTGCTCGGCCGCATCGCCATGCCCGGCCCGCCGGCCAAGCTGGAGGCGACGCCCGCGTCCGTGCGCCACCTCGCTGCGCCGGCGACGCCCGAACAAATCGCCGCCTTCGCCGCGCCGCAGCCGACGCCGGCGCTCGACGCAACGCCCCGGCGCACGCTGCCGCTCGAGGGTGTGCGCGTGCTCGATCTCGGCACCGTCATCGCCGGCACCTACGCGGCCACCATCCTCGCCAACTTCGGCGCCGACGTGGTCAAGGTCGAGCCGGCCGACGGCGACCCGTTCCGCTCGGGCGGGCCGGGCTTCATCAACTACAACCGCGGCAAGCGCGGGCTTGGCCTCGACCTCAAGGCCGAGAAGGGCCGCGCCCTCTTCCTCGACATGGCCAAGGACGCCGATGTCGTTCTCGACAACTATCGCCTCGGCGTGCGCGAGCGGCTGGGCGTCGCCTATCCGGCGCTGGCCGCCGTCAATCCGCGCATCATCTCCTGCTCGGCCAACAGCTACGGGTCTAAAGGATCTGACGCCCGCCTTCCCGGCTTCGATCCGCTGCTGCAGGCTCGCAGCGGCATGATGGCCGCGCAGGGCGGGGAGGGGGGCGAACCCGTTTTCCACACGATCCCGATCAACGATGTGGCCACCGCCGCGCTGACCAGCTTCGCCATCATCGCCGCCCTCTACGCGCGGGAAACGACCGGAGCGGGCCAGAACATCGAGACCAGCCTGGCGGCGGCCAGCGCCTTCTACCAGTTCGGCGAACTCGTCGACTACGAGGGCCGCATTCCTGCGCCGCAAGGGTCGCGTGACTGCCTCGGCTTTGCCGCTCTGGACC
>Ga0209168_10003296_pt1 | contig 11215 bp, 2 predicted proteins | sample Coa_R1_FD_187156 | JGI IMG/M metagenome (GOLD analysis project Ga0209168, IMG submission 187156) | Surface soil microbial communities from Centralia Pennsylvania, which are recovering from an underground coalmine fire - Coalmine... | ecosystem: Environmental > Terrestrial > Soil > Unclassified ... | reverse complement strand
CATTGACGTACTTGAACCACGCATCCGCACCCTTCCCCATTCGGAAATACGTGGACTCCGTGCCCGTCATAGGTTGGTACGCACAAACAAGGACACTGTTGTCGGTTACGCCCGGCCCGTTGTCCGCAAAGGAACTCGTCGCGGATATTGCAGCGATGCCGCCCAGCAGCACAGCCGCGACTACGCCAAATGTACGCTTCATGACCGTCTCCTCTCCGCTGCATTTTGACAACACCCCACCCTTCGCCCGGCAGGCTGCCGGTGCAGCTCGTCCCCTGGACGGAACAGACCGGGACCAGATCCGCGCTCCCTACGAGGAATCGGTCCTGCCCGGGGTGCCAAGCCGACCGGTCGTCGTACTGCGGGAGTCCTCGGTCGGTCTGGCGCGAAATGGAAGGGGTGCTCGCGTCCCAGCCGACGCCTGCCAGACCGTGGCCGGCGCTCGAGTTGTACGTCAGGGCGAGCGTGGGCTGGGCGGAGCCGCGCGCGTCCGGCAGCGTGATCGGGACGGTGAACGTGGCGACCCCCGTCGACAGCTGTGTCGAGAAGCTCTCGCCCATGCCCTGAACCTTGCCGGCGCCTTGGGGTAGCGCGATCGCCTGGCTCGAGACGCCGGTCTTGTTGCTCGCGCCTCCGAGCGTGACGGAGTCGACCCCTTGCGTCGCGGCACCCAACGACTGAAAGTAAGCGCCTTCGCTGGCAGAGCGCGCCGCCACCGCTGCCGCCGAGCCGACGACCGGGGACCTCGTCGCGGCGCGGCTGGCGGAGCCTTCGAGTCGAGCGTTTGGGTCCGCCTTGGCCGCCCGATCCGCGGCCGTCGCGGGACGCATCCCGACCCCGGCGACCGGGTCGCTGTCGACGACCGGCGCCGCGGCCCGCTCCTCGCTCGCCGCCCTCGCGGCCGGCGCGCCCTCGGCGGGGGTGCCCTGGGCGAGCACGCGCGTCGAGGGAAGCGTCTCCGCGAGGAACGCGATGCACGTCACGAGGGCGATCGGGGCGCCGGAGCGACGCACGTCACAGCCCCTGGCCGGTGCCAGTCAGGTTGGCGACGATCTCTGACCAGTATCGATAGTCCAGGATGATCTGCACGTCTTGCAGCTGGCTCCACTTGAGGGCGGGAGAGTCCCAGATGCGAAGGTGATACGTTCCATCGAGCGGTCGTCCGCGGAACTCGACGTGCTGGATTCCCGGCTGCGCGATGAGCGATTGATCCGCCATCGACAGGGGCATCGTGATGTACCGCTCCGCCGCGAGCGCCTTGCCGTGCTGGATCCCCGCAATGCCGAAGTCGAAGAACCGAGTGTCGCCGTTGTAGTCGGTGATTCCGGCGTTCGTACCGTCGTGTTGCAGGTCGTACTCGATGTACCCGGTCCCGAAGCAGTCCGAGTTGGGCGTGCTGCTGCAGTCGCGTACGCCCGTGCCGACGAGGTTCACCGACACGTCGATATGCCGGTAGTTGTAGTTGCCTTGGGCGAGCTTCCCGGCGAGGCGGGAGCCGCCCGCGTTGAGCGCCGTCGTATCGATGACGATGGGCGCGACGAGGTCGTAGTGACAGGTGCCGTCCAAGTCGCAGTTGTGCTGGAAGGCGTTGCGCAGGTCGACGTCGGACGGTGTACAAGAGTACTGCGTCACCATGCGCGTGCTCGTCGTGCCGATGTAAACCGTGGGCACGTTGCTCGCCTGGGTCTGTTCGAGCTGTACGTCCGCGATTGCGACGCTGCCCGGTCCGGAGGTCGCCGTCGAAGCGCCGAACGCGACGTGGTAGGAGCCCTTCACCGGCACCTGGAAGGTGAGCGCGTTGCGCGGACTCCAAAGCGTCGCGGTGGCGCCCGACTCCGACGGCATCGGCACGTTCGGGGTCGGCGTCGCTTGCGCGACGACCTGCCACGACGGATCGTACACGGTGGCGACGTACGGCGCGGGCGTGCTTCCGGGCGAGAGGAGCTTGCCCGTCGCGTCGCGCGCTTGATCCCACCAGGAGAGCACGTAACTCCCGACGTCCAGGGTGACCGTCTGCGACACGACTCCGGGCGGCAGCGCGAGCGGAGCGCCAGCCTCACCGCCGTCCGAGGCGGTCGCCGCGTCTGCGCCCGCGTCCGAGGGGGTTGCCGGCAAATCGTTGAGCCACGTGACCCCGGTCGCGTCGCCCGAGAAGATCGCGCCGCTCCCCGACGCGGTCTGGACGGGGCCCTGGGGTCCGTCCTGCGGCGCCGGCAGCAGTGACCCGCTGAGAACGCTGAGGCACTTCGTCGCTGTCCGCGCGCAGGGTGTGAGGGCCCACCCGGGCTCGGTCGCCGCCAGCTGGGGGGTCACCAGCGTGTCGAGGCTTCCCGAGTTGAGGAGGAGGTTCGGCGACAGCTGCGTGCACGTGGGCACCGGGTCGAGGAGCGTCTGGCGCAGCGAGAGGATCGCCGTGTCGTTCCCCTCGTGCGACGGGTATTGCGCGTTGAAGTAGTCGACGAAGCTCGACAGCTTCGCCACGTAGTCTCCGACGAAGTCGTTGGCGAACTGGTCGATCACCGTCTGTTCGGCGGCGCTGTCGGCGCCTCCTGCGTCGAGAGGCGTCGCCGTGTTGAGCGCCTGGAGATTCACCCCGGTGAGGCTGCACACGTCGTCCGCCCATGATGCGGGCGCATCGAGGGGTCCGACGCGCGTCGTCAGCGCGCTGAGGGGGACGCCCAGCCGCTGCTCGATGGCGCGCCTCGCCATGTAAGCGAGCGCTTTCGCGTTGTCGAGGGCCCGCCGGTACCGGATCTCCGTCGCGCTCTGTTGGCGGCGAAGCACAGTGTTGACCGGAATCGGGATCTCCTGGCCGGTCGACGCGAGCACCACGAAGTCCGAGCCCGCGGCGATGGCCGCCTGATACTGCGCCTTCGCAGTCGTGAGCTGGAGATCTGCGGTCGCCTGCTGGAGGGTCAGCACCGCCTTGCGCATGCTGTCGAGCGAGGTCTGCACGGTCGACCAGAGCCCCGGCGTCGAGGCGTTCAAGCTCGCCACCGCCTGGAGGACCTGCGCGTCAAACGTCTGGTTCGTCGACTTGGCCTCCGCGCCGAGCGCGTCGAGCACCGCATTGCCCGCGCTCACGTTCTGGGCGGTCGTCACCGCCGTCTCCCCGATGCTCGCCAGGGTCAGCGGGACCGCCGCGCAAGCGACCCCCGTGAAGGCGCAGCCGGCGACGGCAGGCAGCGCCTCGGCGATCTTTTCGACCAGCGCCGTGATGCCCTGGGCCATCTGCGACTCCACGTTGATCCGCTGGATCGCGATCGCCGCCTCCGCCGAGCCCTCCTGCGCGCCCGCAAGCTGGATGGACGCCTGGGCGACCCCGATCGCCGCGCTGATCTCACTCAGGTCGGTGCCGATCGTGACCCAGGCGCTCGCCAGATCCTGGACCGCCTGCTCCATGTTGAGGATGTCCGTGCCGTGCGTGCCGGCCTTGTTCCCGGAGCCGACCTCGCCGCTCTGGACGTCCGCGACGACCCGCTTGGGGACGTTCTCGACGTAGAGCTGCTGGGCGCTGAGGCGGACGGTGCGACCCGCGGCGTCGAGCCAGTCCTGCAGCACGGGAATCTGCGAAAGGTGGTTGACCGGCGGCGGCGGGCCGACGGTGCTCGCGTTGGCACCCTGGACCGCGCAACCGAGGGTGACCGCGCCCAGCATCTGGGCAAGGCCCGCGCAGGTCCCGTTTCCGGCCGTGAGGTGGGCGAACGCGAACACGCGATCCTTCGGCTGGAGCGCGCTGGCGGCGAGGTAGTTGGGCTCGCTCTGAAAGCCGGCGACCTGACCGAGGGACGCGGTCGTCGGACCGTCGATGGTCGGATTGAAGACGGAGACCGGAGCCCCGAAAGCGCCGACTCCTCCTCCACCCCCGAAAGGATTCCCGGTGCCGGGCGGCCCCATGTCGACCTGCCAGAGCGGGTTTGGGTGAGGGTTGTTGCTGGATGGCCAGTCGCTCCCGCACGAGAGAGACACGACCTGGCCGTTCACCTTGGTCGTCACGCCCGATCCTGCTCCGCTCCATTCGCACGTCGTCTCGAGCGAGGGGTGCGGGAAGAAGTCGTAAACTCCGGTCTGCAGCGTGTTGAAGCCAGTATTCAGCGCCGTGATGAGGTCGCCGAGCGCATAGGTCCACCCCCCGATCGCGGGGCCCGTCACCGACGAGCCGCCGAACGGCGCCGAGCAGGTGTACCCCTGGAGCGAAACGGATCCCCCGTTGAGGATCTGCAACAGCGAGATCGGCAGCGGGGAGGGCGGCGTCTGATCGATGGTGGAGGTGATGAAGTCGTTGCTGTCCTGGTCCTGCGGAATCGAGCAGCTCGATGCCTGCGGTAGGTTGAGGGCGTGTGCCAGGACGCAGTTGGGCCAAACCATGCTCGTGTTGCTGGCGAGCACGTGCTTGGCAGGAGTGTTCGCCGCGTAGAGGGACGTGTACCAGGCCGGGATCTCCTGAGGGGCGCTGCTCCCAAAGCTGGTGAACGCCGGATCCACGTCGTAGGCCAGCGGGAGCGCGTTGTTGTCGGCCCTCGATAGACTCGGGTCCATCTGCCACTGCCCTGCCGTCCCGTTCCCGATGAGGCGCCCCGAGTACGCGGCGCCGACGAATACGGCGGTCGACGACGGCGTTGTCGGCGGCCACGTGACGACAGGGACGGGGATATTGAACATCCCCCCCTCGAGCTCCCCGGCGGACGCCGCGATCATCCAGAGCGCGCCGGAGACTCGCCACCGGATCATGTTCAGCTCGGCGCCCGCGCTCGGCGCGCTGCACCCGAGCGCCGCGGTCGTCCGATCGGCGCCCGGACAGTAACGGAAGGCCTTGTCGAAGACAGCCGCCGAGGGGACGTTCGAGCAGCCCCCCGAGCTCGCGTGGCAGGCGGGCCACAAGTTCGTGTTCTGCGAGTCCATGAGCGGCGTGGTCGTCAAGTACGAGAGCGACCAGTGGTCGTGCTGGTCGACCGTCAGCTTGAGGCCCGAGGCAAGGCCCGCGATCGCCGAACTCTGGAACGACGGGTCCCCGAGCATCGCGCCGAAATCCTTGTCGTGGAAACCCGACGAGAGGGAGTCGAGGATGCCGGACAACCCGCCGCAGGCGCTCCTGCCAGGCGTCGCTTGCTCGTGAGGTTCGACCACCTTGAAGGTGTCGAACGTGTACGAGGTGTGCGTGCATAGCGGATCGCTCGCGCCCTGCGCATTGCAATGCAGCACGTTCTGCTGGATCCAGGTCGTCGGGTTCGGCGCCGCGTTCGGAGAATTCGTGTTGAGCGGATCCGGGATATCGGACATGAACACGATGTCCGTCGTCGGCTCGTTGAAGCACGAGCTGAGAGCCGTGTCGTTGGCCGCCGGGGTGACGTGGCCGTTGCCGTCGATCGAGATCTTGTCGATCGCCCCGACGTCGCCGCAGGCGTCCGCCACGAGCTCCCCCGCGGCCTCGGTGCGCTGCTCGATTTGGAGGTCGTTGGCGATGAGCTGCTGCGCGAGTTGATCGGCGGTCGTCGCGGCCTGCTGCGCCACAGTCAGGTAGTGCTTCCAGGAGTTCTCGAAGCTCTGGCTGTCGTCCGCGGTCAACTCGTTCTGGAGCGGGACGAAGATGTCGCGCGGTACGCCGTCGACGCAATAGCCGGAGCTGTCCGCGGCGGCGAGGCCGCTGATGCGCGGGGGAGCGGATCCGATCCACTGGCCCGTGTCGATGACCGCGTCGAGCAGCTCGCGCTGCATGGGCGCGATCACGAAGCCCACGATCGGGACGTCGAACGCGATGAACGCGGTCGAGATGACGCCCAGCACCCGGCCCTGCGCCGTCGGGCTACTGCGGTCGTGCAGCAGGATCATGTAGAGGTGCGAGCCGTTGCCGAACTGGGGAGTGGGCGCGAAATTGGGGACGAGGTTCGGATCCCCTGCGAAGTACGGCAGGTTGAGCTGCATGATCGGCGTCTGGGCGCCGAACTGCGTCATGAGCGACGTGTCGGTCCCCGAGTCGTTCGCGTCGATGGGGTGTTGCACCCACTGGGTGTCGAAGTTCGAAGGACAGTCCTTGCGAAGGTGCGCAGCGCACTCGGCCACCCAGGGCGGGCCGTAGACGAACCCGAACGCTCCCATCATCGTCGTGCGACGGGTGGCCGCGTCCATCGACGGATCCAGGCCCACGTCGGCGAACTCGATTCCCGAGGTCTCGACGAACACCCCGCTTCCCGAGTCGCCGCTGAAACCCTGCGCGAGCACCGTGGCCCCGCCGGCCCACGCGCGAAGCTCTGCGACCCCGCTGCGAGCGATCGGCTCGGGATCTCCGGGGCCCATGACCTCCCCCGCGAGGGAAGCTTGGTCGAGTAGGACCAGACGCCGCTCGATCGACTGGCCCATGCTGAACGCGTCCTGGAAGACTCCCGCCGGCAAGGCAGGTTGCGGCCGGTTCTCGAAGCCGGTCGGGTTGTTCGCCGCCGGGTCGAAGTCCGTCGTCCCCCATTGGGTCTCGTTGCCCGGCCCGTATTGCAGGTACATCTGGGACACCTCGAGCATCCCGCCGGAGCGCGCGATCGGATCCATGGTGATGCGCGAGCGGTAGATGCCCCCGTCGATGACGACTCCTTGGAGCGCGGTGACGCTCGGGTCGATCTGGGCGGCCGGGAGCGACTGCAGTCCGCCGGTCAGCGTGACGGGCGCGCACGATTGGCCGGGGTTGACCTCGAACGCGTCCGGGCTGTCGGTCAGCAAGCGAAATGTGCGAAGGGCGCGCGCGAACGCGAACTGCAGCTCGGCGTCCGACACGCGGGCGAGCGTGTCGACGAAGACCTGGCGCGGCGGGGGCGCCGGAAGCTGGTTCTGCGTCTGCTCTTGAAGGACCAACTGCGCCACGAGCGCCGACCGGAGGGCCTGAGCGGTCGGTACCGACGGGCCCCCGCCGGCGCCCGCCTGCTGCGAGGCCGAGAGCGTGCACGTGGGCAGCACGATCCCCGTGCTCTCGACGAGGCTGGAGGCGAGGGCCTCACCCTTGGTGCGGATCGCCCGATCCTCGTAGCGCGCGGAGAGCTCGTTGCCCGCGTTGCCGCCGAACGCCTTCGGCAGCACGTCGATCGCGTGCACCTCCTCGGGCTCCGGGTCGCCGTGCCCGTTGAACGTGCCCGCCCCGTCCCCGACCTCCCAGCGGCCGGTGAGGACGCGCGCGGCGTGCGCAATCGCTCCGTACGGCCCCTGCGAGAGAGGACCCACGCCCCAGGCGAGCTGGTTGCCCTGGTCGGGGTCGAGAGCGCGCGCCCGCTGCTGGGCCGCCGCCGCCATGTCCGAGTAGACGTCGCGCCGGATCACGTCGTGCAGGAGCCTCCCGGCGCCCCTGAGGATTTGCCCCTCGACTTGCATGGCGCTGCGGGCGATCTGCGGCGAGTTGTTCGTGTTGGAGCTGTCGACGACGGGCAGGTCGGACGGGGGGTAGACGGGGAAGGTCGGGTTGCCGGAGCCGTCGTGCAGACGGACGCCGAATACCGTCAACGCGTCGAAGTCCGTCTGCACCGAGATCGTCCCTTGCTGAACACCCGACAGCATCGTGGCGCAGTCGCTCTTGGGAACCGTCGACGTCGTCGTCGTGGTCGTCGACCCGGAGATGACGGTCTGCGAGAACGGCGAGACGTTGAGGCCGTCGATCGTCGCGAGCTGGCCGATGAGGTGGATGGCCAGGTCGCGGACGATGAAGCGGTCAGCGTCGGCCTGCGGCGGGATGTCCCATTCGTCGCAGAAGTCGAAGGTGATGCCGCTGCCGTAGAGAAACGGGTTGCCGCTGATGAACCCGTTCTGGAGGGCGATCTGACAGGTCAGGGTGCTGAGCGCGGGCCACACGGTGGTCCCGACCGCGTCGCCCACCTCGGCCAGCTTGTCGGCCGCGCAGAGCAGGTTCTGCTCGATGTCCAGACGCTCCGAGCACGACGAGCCCCCCTGGTCGTAGTCGAACCAGCGCGTGAACCCGTCGCTCTGGCCCCAGATCGTCGCCGTGTCCACCGAGCGATCCTCGCTGCCCCAGCACGCGTCCTGCGCGCGCACGACGAGCGCCCAGGCCGTGGCGAGCTCGGAATTGCCGGGAGCGTCGACCGTCGGCCCGCCGACGAGCTGAGTGCCGCCGTCGGCGAAGTCGAGCGTGTGAAGCCCTGCGCCCGCCGTCCGGGGCGCCGCGAGCCCGTGCAGGCCGGAGCCGAGGGGAGGGGGCTGCGAGCCGCCGGACGACGGCATCGGGATGGGGACCTTTCCGGCGACGTGGGGTCCAATCTCGGTGCCCTGGCCGAAGTCGAATCGCTTCTTGGTCCCGTCAGGCTGGACCGCGAACACGTGAATCGCGTGCCCGCTCGCGCCGAGGGCTTGCGTCGCCTGCGCGTCCGGCGGGTTGCGATTCGTTCCGACCCCCGCGCTCCCGCTGCATCCGGCGGAGGGGACCATGACGCTCCCCAGAGCCACCGCGCCGAGCAGGCCCGCCAACGCTCGCCACCCTCGCCCCACGCCACGATCGATTCCCGATTTCATCTTCATCTCCAGGCTCGAGACCTCAGACACCCGCGTCCCTCGCGCGAACACCGCCGCCCGTCACGGCACACCCTTTCGGAGCACAGGCACCGGAATCACCTCGACGACCACGTCGGCCGGAGCCTCGGCGGTCGCAAACCCCAGCCCGAGGTCGTCCCACGCCGCCACGACGGCCCCGCCCGGCGCGAGCTGGCTCGCCGCGAGCGCCGGCCGTCGCTGATCGCCCGCGCGGTGCGCGGCGGTGCGGGGGAGCGACATCTCGGCGCCGCCCCAGGCGAGGGCGCCGCCGCTCCAACCGACGGGCTGAAACCAGAGCTGTTCCCCGTTGGGGTCCCCCACGGCGCCCTGTATCCACCAGGCCGCGTAGACGCTCGACCCCACGCGGACCGCGCTCGCGTAGGCGTGCGCCAGCGCGTTCGCGGTGGACCCCTCGACCGAGGAGTTCACCGGCACGTCCGTGCCCCTGACCATCCCGCCCGCCGAAAGCGAGAGGACCGCCGCCTGGAGCTTGGACGACGCGTTGGGGACGAGGTCCGAGCCCGACTCGGCCGAGGCGTCTGCGCCGCCGTCCGCGCCGGCGTCCGCCGTGGCCGTCTGCCCGATGCCCACGGGGTAAAGAAGCAAGAGGTTCATCGGGTCGAGCTCGACGAGCGCGACCTTTCCGCCCGCGGCGGGGGGCAGGAACGCGGGGCCGACCGTCCAGTCCGTGTTGGCGGCGTGCACCCGGATCTGCTCGAGGCCGCTGGCGTCGTCGCGCCATGCGGCCGCCCACGAGCCCTCGAAAGCGGCGAGGGTGACGTCGCCCTCGGCGTCGGGGGTCGCGGCGAGCGTCACCTCGCCCGACGTGGGCGTCAGCGTCGCGTCGAACGTCCGAAGGCGCACGTCGGGGCCGTTGATGGGGTCCGACGTGTCCGTCCACGCGACGACGACGCTCGACCCCGTCCAGAGAACGTCCGGCCCGAACTGCTCGAGCTGCGTCGTGACGTTCGCGAACGCGGGCGGGGCCATCGGAGGCGGCGCGTTCGAGTCCACCAATCGCAGCGCCACGCCGCGGCCGTCGCCGTCGCCGTTCAGATCGTTCCACGCGACGACGTAGCGATCGCACGAGAGCGCGGCCACCGCGGGATCGCCGTCGTCGGTCACGACCGACCCCGCGCTGATCGGGATGACCGTGTTGGTCGCCGTCCCGACGATGTTGAACGTGGCGAGCGAGAGCGTCGGCGGCTCGCTCGGATTCTCCAACGCGACCACCGCGAACGTGTTGTCGCTCACGGCGATCGGGTGCCGGCCTCCGCCGAGCGTGCGCGGAGAGGCGGCCGGCCCCCCGTCGATGCTGGTCAGCTGGACGTCGAGAGTGTCCTGAACCTGGCACGCTCCCGTGCACCCGCGTCTCGTCGACGGGCTCTGGCCGAGACCGTCGTCGCACTCCTCGGTGGCCGGGTCGCGCCAGCCGTCGCCGCAGAGAGGCCGGCCCGGAGGCGCGGCTCCCCCGTCGTACACGGAGCACATGGGTCCGGCCTCGACGCCCGCGTCGCCGCCGTCGTTTCCGACGCTCGCATCGCCCGCGTCGCCGGAGGCGCTCCCGTCGGCGACCCCGGCGTCCGCATAGAGCGATCCGGGGATCACCCCCTGGTTGGAGATGGACCCCCCTCCGGGGTTCACCGCCGTGCCGCCGAAGCCTCCCGCGCTCACCGGCGCGTCGAGGTGGGCGGGGGTGATGGCGACGCCGCACTTCCACGCGCCCGCGTCCGCGCCGGCGGGGCTGCACGCCGTGCTCGAGCCATTGATCGTCAGCCCGCCCGATTGCAGAAAGGTGGCCTGAGCCTTGTTCGCCCCGGCCGGGTACTGCAGCCGCGCGTGCCCGTAGACGTCGACCGCCCCAGGGCCCCAGAGAGTCGGACCGCCGTATGTGCCGTCGAAGATCCCCTCGTCGTCCTTCCACGTGAGCCGGTCGCCCGAGTCCACGAACACGGTCCCGTAGGACCCGCCGGTCATCCCGCAGCGGGAGGCGCAGATGACGTCGGCGTCGAGGTGTGCTCCGCGCAAATCGGGGTACGCCGGCACGCCCGTGGAGGTCGTCACCCCGCGCAGGACGCCGCCGAAGAGGGGGATCTGACTGCCCGGATCGAGCACGCCGCTCGCGGCGACGCTCACGAAGTCCACGTTGACGAAGACCGGCGGCATCTTCGCCGCGGCGACGCCGAGCAGCATCGCGCGCTGCAGGGTCGTCTCCGCGAAGTACACGTCGCTCGAGGCGCTCGTCGGGTCGAGGGCCGACGGTCCCCCCGGGTCGAGCACCTTGAGCCCGTAAACGAGCAGCTGGTTCTTGGCGGCACCGCCGTAGTCCGCCACCACCGGCGTGACCTGCGCGAGGTCGACGGCCACCGGCTGGTAGAGCGTCACGGCGTCCCCGTTGGCCCACGTGTCGACCTCGGGCGGATAGAGGGCCGCGGGCGGGGCGCTCACCGGCGCAAGAGGCTGGGACAGGTACCAATCGCTGCCGCCGGCGCTCTTGTAGATCCATGCACGGCTCGACCGCGTCGCGTTGACGACGAGGAGGTCCGCCGCCGCCCCCGCCGGAAGAGTGGCACGCAAGAGCTGGCCCGCCGCTCGGTTCTTGGTGATCACGTTCGCGAGCGTGCCGGTCGCCACCTGCTGTGCCGCGCCGAGCGTGCCCCGCACCGAGACGAGCGCGCCGTTCTCGATGAACGGCGAG
>Ga0209168_10003294_pt1 | contig 11217 bp, 10 predicted proteins | sample Coa_R1_FD_187156 | JGI IMG/M metagenome (GOLD analysis project Ga0209168, IMG submission 187156) | Surface soil microbial communities from Centralia Pennsylvania, which are recovering from an underground coalmine fire - Coalmine... | ecosystem: Environmental > Terrestrial > Soil > Unclassified ... | reverse complement strand
CAGATCCTCGTACTTGGTCGGCGCGCAGGCAGCTGACCAAGCCAGTACCTGCGCGCTCCCCTCGACTGCCTTCCGGCACGAGGGGATTTTTTATGTCGCTCACCCCTTCAGCCAACAGAGCAAGTCAGGGAGACTTACCGATGACCGAGCAGATGACGGGCCGCAAGGATACCGCCGGCCCGGAGAGCCCGGCGGGAAGCCCCGCGTCGTCGTCGGCCTCCGCCGTGCCCAGCCCGCGGGACCTGGCCGCCCGTTCGCCGCACCGCGACGCCGCGCGCGCCGCCGAACCCTCCCACGAACAGACCCCTGCGCCCGCAGCGGAGACGCCGCGGGCGCAGGCGCCCAGCCCCGGCCGGGTGCGGGCCACCGGCGCGCAGGCGCTGGTGTACGCGCTCGAGCGCGTCGGTGCCGATGTGGTGTTCGGCATCCCGGGCGGCGCCGTGCTGCCGGCCTACGACCCGCTGCTCGACTCCAAGGTCATCCGGCACATCCTGGTCCGGCACGAGCAGGGCGCGGGCCACGCGGCTACCGGGTACGCGCAGGCCACCGGGCGCGTCGGTGTGTGCATGGCGACCAGCGGGCCGGGCGCGACGAACCTGGTCACGCCGATCGCCGACGCCTACATGGACTCGGTGCCGATCGTCGCGATCACCGGGCAGGTGCCGTCGAAACTGATCGGCACCGACAGCTTCCAGGAGGCCGACATCTCCGGGATCACGATCCCGATCACCAAACACAATTTCCTGGTCACCAAGCCCGAGGACATCGCCCGTACCATCGGCGAGGCCTTCCATGTCGCCTCGACCGGGCGGCCCGGGCCGGTCCTCGTGGACATCTCCAAGGACGCGCTGCAGGCCACCACCGACTTCATCTGGCCGGCGCCGTTCGACCTGCCGGGCTACCACCCGGTGACCCGGCCGCACGCCCGCCAGGTGCGCGAGGCGGCCCGCCTGATCTCCGAGTCCCGGCGTCCGGTGCTGTACGTGGGCGGCGGCGTGATCAAGGCCCGGGCGTCGGCCCAGCTGCGCGAGCTGGCCGAGCTGACCGGCATCCCGGTGGTCACCACGCTGATGGCCAGGGGCGCGTTCCCCGACCGGCACCCGCTGCACATGGGCATGCCCGGCATGCACGGCTGCGTGACCGCGGTCGGCGCGCTGCAGAAGGCCGACCTGCTCATCGCGCTGGGCACCCGCTTCGATGACCGGGTGACCGGCAAGCTGGACACGTTCGCGCCCGGCGCGCTGATCGTGCACGCCGACATCGACCCGGCCGAGATCTCGAAAAACAGAAGGGCCGACGTGCCGATCGTGGGCGACTGCCGCGAGGTGATCGCCGACCTGGTCGCCGCGGTCCGGGCCGAGCACGAGCAGGGCCACCAGCCCGACCTGGGCGCCTGGAAGGCCCAGCTCGACTCCTGGCGGACGACCTACCCGCTGGGCTACGCCGAGCCGGACGACGGCTCCCTGGCGCCGCAGTACGTGATCGAGCGGATCGGGCAGATCGCGGGCCCGGAGGCGGTGTACGTGGCCGGGGTCGGCCAGCACCAGATGTGGGCCGCGCAGTTCATCGACTACGAGCACCCGGGGACCTGGATCAACTCCGGCGGCCTGGGCACCATGGGCTTCGCCGTGCCCGCCGCCATGGGCGCCAAGGTCGGCCGGCCGGACACTACGGTGTGGGCCATCGACGGCGACGGGTGCTTCCAGATGACCAACCAGGAGCTGGCCACCTGTGCCCTGGAGGGCATCCCGGTGAAGGTCGCGATCATCAACAACGGCAGCCTGGGCATGGTCCGGCAGTGGCAGACGCTGTTCTACAACGAGCGCTACTCCAACACCGACCTGCACGGCACCGCCGAACCGCGCAAGCCGGCCGGCACCCGCATCCCCGACTTCGTCAAGCTGGCCGAGGCGTACGGCTGCGAGGGCATCCGCTGTGAGGAGCCCGGCGAGGTGGACAAGGTCATCGAGCGGGCCATGGCCATCGACGACCGGCCGGTGGTGCTGGACTTCGTGGTGCACAAGGACGCGATGGTCTGGCCCATGGTCGCGGCCGGCACCTCCAACAACGACATCAAGTTCGCGCGCGGCATCGCGCCCGACTGGGGAGGACAAGAGGAATGACCACGCACACGCTGAGCGTGCTGGTGGAGAACAAGCCGGGGGTCCTGGTGCGGATCGCCGGGCTGTTCGCCCGGCGCAACTTCAACATCGACTCGCTGGCCGTCGGGCCGACCGAGCACGAGGAGATCTCCCGCATCACGATCGTGGTCAACTGCGAGGAGCACCCGCTCGAGCAGGTGACCAAGCAGCTCAACAAGCTCATCAACGTGCTGAAGATCGTCGAGCTCGAGCCGGGCGCCACCGTGCAGCGCGAGCTGATCCTGATCAAGATCCGGGCCGACGCCGAAAGCCGGTCACGGGTGCTCGAGACGGTCAAGCTGTTCCGCGCCCGCGTCGTGGACGTGGCGCTCGACGTGGTCACGGTCGAGGCGACCGGCAACCGGGAGAAGCTCGACGCGCTGATCAAGGTGCTCGAGCCGTTCGGGATCAAGGAACTCGTCCAGTCCGGCATGGTGGCCATCGGCCGCGGCGGCCGCTCCATCACCGACCGCGCGCTGCGGCCCGTCGAACGTAGTGCCTAGCGGGGGGTGCGGGGGGTAGTCCCCCCGCCCGCCAGCACAGCGCCTAGGCTCCCCTAAACACAGAAAGGCCCATTTCACAGTGGCAGAGATTTTCTACGACGACAGCGCCGACCTGTCCGTCGTCCAGCGCCGGCACGTCGCCGTCCTGGGCTACGGCAGCCAGGGGCACGCGCACGCGCTCTCGCTCCGCGACTCCGGCGTGGACGTGCGGGTCGGCCTGCCCGAAGGCTCCAAGAGCCGGGAGAAGGCCGAGAACGATGGCCTGCGGGTCACCACGCCCGCCGAGGCCTGCGAGGAAGCGGACCTGATCATGGTCCTCATCCCCGACCACCTGCAGCGGGAACTGTACCGCGAAGCCATTGCCCCGGCCCTGGTGGAGGGCGACGCGCTGTTCTTCGCCCACGGTCTGAACATCCGGTACAACCTCATCGAGCCGCCGGCCGGCGTGGACGTCTGCATGGTCGCGCCCAAGGCCCCCGGCCACCTGGTCCGCCGGCAGTTCGCCCAGGGCCGCGGCACGCCGGTGCTGGTCTGCGTCGAGCGCGACGCGTCCGGCAACGCCTGGCCGCTCACCCTCTCCTACGCCAAGGGCATCGGCGGCACCCGCGCGGGCGCGCTGAAGAGCACGTTCACCGAGGAGACCGAGACCGACCTGTTCGGCGAGCAGGCCGTGCTCTGCGGCGGCCTGTCCGAGCTGATCAAGGCCGGCTTCGCCACCCTGGTCGAGGCGGGTTACCAGCCCGAGTCGGCCTACTTCGAGTGCCTGCACGAGGTGAAGCTGATCGTCGACCTGATGTACGAGGGCGGCATCTCCAAGATGTACTGGTCGGTGTCGGACACCGCCGAGTACGGCGGCTACACCCGCGGCCCGCGGCTGATCAACGAGCAGACCCGCGAGGAGATGCGCCGCATCCTGGGCGAGATCCAGGACGGGTCGTTCACGCGGGAGCTGATCGAGGAGTTCGACGCGGGCAAGCCGAACTTCCTCAAGCGCCGCGAGGCCGAGCAGCACGAGCAGATCGAGCAGGTGGGCGCCAAGCTCCGCCCGCTGATGTCCTGGCTCGCCGAGGACGAGTAGGTTTCACCGCCCCGGGCGGGGTAGCGGGTCCCGATGACGGTAAACACGCTAACCCGCCCGGCGGCGATCGCCGGGACCAAGCTCCCGCGTGACGCTTCCGCGGGCGACGTGGTGCTGGCCTACCTGCGGATCCAAGCGCACGCCATGCGGACGCTCGAACCAAGCGTGCGCACTGACGAGTACGACGCGGTGCACCAGATGCGGGTGGCCACCCGCCGGCTGCGCGCCGCCCTGCGGGTGTTCGGCCAGGTGACCGACGGCGAGCACCTGGCCGGTGAGCTGCAATGGCTGGGACGCGAACTCGCCGCGGCCCGCGACGGCGAGGTGCTGTCCGAGCACCTGCGGGACAGCCTGCGGCCCATGTCACCAGAACTGCTCATCGGGCCGGTCCAGGCCCGGATCCAGGGCCACTACGCGCCCCGCCGGGCCGCCGCGCACACCGCGCTGCTGGAGACGCTCGACTCGCACCGCTACCACCGGTTGCTGGCCGAACTGGACCGGCTCACCGCCGGGCCGCCGCGGGGCCCGCTGGCCGCCGCCCCGGCTCGGGATGTCCTCCCGGCCGCCGTTCGGCGCGCCTACCGGCAGGCCAAGCGGCGCATCCGCCGCGCCCGGCACACCCCGGCCGGCCCGGCTCGCGACGTCGCCCTGCATCAGGCGCGCAAGTCAGCCCGCCGCGCCCGGTACGCCGCCGAGGCGGCTATACCGGCGGTGGGCAAGCCGGCCCGGAAGTTCGCCAGGCAGATGAAGCGCGTCCAGTCGGTGCTTGGCGAACACCAGGACGCGGTGCTGGCCCGGCAGGAGGCCCGGGACCTGGGCATCGGCGCTCACCTGGCCGGCGAGAACGCGTTCACCTACGGCCTGCTGCACGAGCACGAACTCCACCAGGCCGAGCGGCTGGACACCCAGGCCGCCCGCGTCTGGCGCAAGGCCGCAAGCCGCAAGTACCGCCGCTGGATGAACTAGAACCGTCTCGGACCGATAAAAGTAGGTCTTAAAAATACTGTCTCAAATACTGAGATCGGCGTCTTGCGGGCCGTCCGCGGCGCGCGGAAGTCAGGTAGCGTAGCAGGCACTATGCGGCACTTGGTACTTGTAACCAGCCGCAGCGGGACACAGTAGCCCCCCCTGATCCTGGGCAGGCCGGCCACCCGCTGCGGGGTGGCGTGCTGGCCGTAAGTCCCTGTCCGCGATCAGGAGCGCAGATGTACGACATGTATCCCTGGAACGACCGTCCCGCGACCGCGTCGGCCCCGGAAGGCGCGATCAAGGCGGTGCAGATCGCGCTTGACCGGCGCGACAACGGCGGCGACGCGACCGCCGAGGTAGCCGCGGCTAGTACGCCCACGGCCAGTATGCCTACCACGGGCCCGACCCGCCAGTAAGGTTCTGGGCATGGGTTCACGAACGATTAGGCTCGCCGTCATCGGCGGAGACGGCATCGGCCCCGAGGTGACCACCGAGGCGCTCAAGGTGCTGCGCGCCGCGGCGCCCGGGGTCAGCTTCGACGAGACCAGCTACGACCTCGGCGCCCGCCGCTGGCACCGGACCGGGGAGACGCTGCCCGACGCGGTCCTCGAAGAGATCAAGAGCCACGACGCGATCCTGCTCGGCGCGGTCGGCGACCCGAGCGTGCCCAGCGGGGTGCTCGAGCGCGGCCTTCTGCTCAGGCTCCGGTTCGAGCTTGACCACTACGTCAACCTGCGCCCGGTGCGCCTGTACCCCGGTGTCGCGTCCCCGCTGGCCAACGCGCGGGCCGAGTCCCTGGACATGATCGTGGTCCGGGAGGGCACCGAGGGCCCGTACACCGGCGCCGGCGGCGTGATGCGCAAGGGCACGCCCGCCGAGATCGCCACCCAGGAGAGCCTGAACACCGCGTTCGGGGTCCAGCGGGTGGCCAGGTACGCCTTCGCCAAGGCCATGGCCAGGCCGCGGCGCAAGCTGACCCTGGTGCACAAGACCAACGTGCTGACCTACGCCGGCGACCTGTGGCAGCGCACCGTCGACGGCCTGGCCAAGGAGTTCGCCGACGTGGCGGTCGATTACTGTCACGTGGACGCGGCCTCGATGTTCTTCGTCACCCAGCCCGAACGGTTCGACGTCATCGTCACCGACAACCTGTTCGGTGACATCCTGACCGACCTGGGGGCCGCCGTGGCCGGCGGCATCGGCCTGGCCGCCAGCGGCAACGTCAACCCCGAGGGGACCGCGCCCAGCATGTTCGAGCCGGTGCACGGCAGCGCGCCGGACATCGCCGGGCAGAGCAAGGCCGACCCGACCGCGGCCATCTTGTCCGCCGGGATGCTCTGCGAGCACCTGGGCCTGACCGCCGAGGCGGCCCGGATCGAGCAGGCCGTGGCCGAGGACCTGCTGGAGCGCCAGGGCGCCTGGGCGGCCCGCACCACCGTCGAGGTGGGCGACGACATCGCCGAGCGAGTAGCCGGCTGACCTTCGCGGCTCGCCAGCGGCAAGCGGCAAGCGCCAGGCGGCTAGCGGCAAGCGCGCCCGCGACGGTCAGGCCTCCGGTTACTGTTGATACCAAGGCGATGAGGAAGTACAAATCATGATTGATTTCGAGATCCGTCCGTCCACCCACCCGATGCCCGCCGCCGAGCGTGACGCGGTGCTCGCCGCACCCGGGTTCGGCCAGGTCTTCACCGATCACATGATCACCCTGCGCTGGTCCGCCGACCAGGGCTGGCACGACGGGCGAGTGGAGCCGTACGGCCCGTTCACCTTCGACCCGGCGACCATGGTCTTCCACTACGCGCAGGAGTTCTTCGAGGGCCTGAAGGCCTACCGCCAGGACGGCGGGTCGATCAGCATGTTCCGGCCGGACGCCAACGCCGCGCGCTTCAACCGGTCCGCGCGCCGCATGGCCATGCCCGAACTCCCCGAGGACACCTTCGTCCGGGCCCTGGAACTGCTGGTCGCCCAGGACCGCGACTGGGTGCCCGGGGGCGAGGGGAACAGCCTGTACCTGCGGCCGTTCCTGATCGCGACCCAGCGCGGGCTCGGCGTCAACCACCCGTCGAGCGAATACCTGTTCTGCGTGATCGCCTCGCCCGCCGCCTCGTACTTCGGCGGGAACGGCGCGCCCAAGCCGGTCACCGTGTGGCTGTCGCGGGAGTACACCCGCGCCGCGCCCGGCGGCACCGGCGCGGTCAAGTGCGGCGGCAATTACGCCGCCTCGTTCGTGGCCCAGCAGCAAGCCGTGGCGCAGGGCTGCGACCAGGTGGTCTGGCTAGACGCCGCCGAGCACCGCTGGGTCGAGGAGATGGGCGGGATGAACCTGTTCTTCGTCCACGGCGGCGACGGCGCCCCGCAGATCCTGACCCCGCCGCTGACCGGCACCCTGCTGCCCGGCATCACCCGCGACTCGCTGCTCCGGCTGGCCCCCGAACTCGGGGTCAAGGCGGTGGAGGACAAGATCTCCATCGAGCAGTGGCAGGAGCAGTGCGCGTCCGGCGAGCTCACCGAGGTGTTCGCCTGCGGCACCGCGGCCGTGATCACCCCGGTCGGCCGGGTCAAGAGCGAATCGGCGGACTGGACCGTCGGCGACGGCACTCCCGGCCCCGTCACCGCCCGCCTGCGCGAGGAGCTCATCGGCATCCAGTACGGCCGCCTCCCCGACCCCTTCAACTGGGTCCACAAGGTCTGCTGACCCCCAGGCGCTCATCCCACGCCCACCCCCGGACCCACCCCACCGGACCACCCCACCGGACCACCCCACCGGACCCACGCCGCTGGATCCCACGCCCACCCGGTCCCGCAAGCCGCCCCAAGCGGAGTGAAACCGCGGTTTCACCACCCTCTAGCGTGCTGAATGTGCGGTTTCACTCCGCTTTGCGCCCCCGCTCGCCCCGCCCGCGTCTCGGATGCTGAGACAAAGCCGCCAAAGGGCGGGCGGGTGTGGCAGACTGGCGCCGTGACGTCAGGCCGCATCATTATCGGCTGGCGCGTCGGCACCTAGAGCAACGGCTCTAGGCCGTCCGGGCGGCAAAGCCCCGGGCGACACCGACGCGCAGACCTCTCGCGTATTCGCGAGGGGTCTTTTGTTTTGCCGGAGAAGCCGCGAAGCCGGGCAAGCCGGGCAAGCCGAGAAGCCGGGCAAGCCGAGAAGCCCAAAGAACCAAAAGAACCAAAAGAACCCAAGGGGAGAACCCGAGATGCTCGACGACAGCTTCCACGTCTACGACACCACCCTGCGCGACGGCGCGCAGCAGGAGGGGCTCAACCTCACCGTGGCGGACAAGCTCGTCATCGCCCGTCAGCTGGACGGGCTGGGCGTCGGGTTCATCGAGGGCGGCTGGCCGGGCGCGATCCCGAAGGACACCGAGTTCTTCCGCCGCGCCGCCACCGAACTGGACCTCAAGCACGCGCAGCTCGCCGCGTTCGGCGCGACCCGCCGGCCCGGCGTCAAGGCGGCCGATGACCCTCTGGTCGCCGCGCTGCGCGAATCGGGCGCGCCGGTCGTGACCCTGGTTGCCAAGAGTCACGACCGGCACGTCCTACTGGCACTAAGAACAACCCTCGAGGAGAACCTCGAGATGATCAAGGACACCGTCACCCACCTGAGGAGCAACGGCCAGCGCGTCTTCCTGGACGCCGAGCACTTCTTCGACGGCTACAAGTCCAACCCGGACTACGCCCTCGAAGTCATCAGAACGGCCGCCCAGGCCGGCGCCGACGTCATCGCCCTGTGCGACACCAACGGCGGCATGCTCCCCGCCGAGCTCGCCGACACGGTAGCCAACGTGAAACAACAAACCCAGGCCCGCCTCGGCATCCACTGCCACGACGACACCGCCTGCGGCGTGGCCAACACCCTGGTCGCGGTGGACGCGGGCGTCACCCACGTGCAGGGCACCGCGAACGGTTACGGCGAGCGGGCCGGCAACGCCAACCTGTTCAGCGTGGTGGCCGGCCTGCAGCTCAAGAAGGGCCGCAGCGTCGTCCCAGACAGCAGCATCAAGGAAATGGCCCGCATCGCGCACGCGATCAGCGAGGTCACCAACGTCGCGCCGGACACCCACCAGCCCTACGTCGGCCTGTCCGCCTTCGCCCACAAGGCCGGGCTGCACGCCTCCGCGGTCAAGGTCGACCCGATGCTCTACCAGCACATCGACCCCGCGCTGGTCGGCAACGACATGCGCATGCTGGTCTCGGACATGGCCGGCCGCGCCTCGATCGAGCTGAAGGGCCGCGAGCTCGGCTACGACCTGTCCGGCGACAAGGAGACCATCGCCAAGGTCACGGACCGCGTCAAGCAAGCCGAGGCCCGCGGCTACACGTTCGAGGCCGCCGACGCCAGCTTCGAGCTCCTGCTGCGCGACGAGCTCGGCCAGCGCCCCGAGTACTTCACCGTCGAGTCCTGGCGGGTCATCGTGGAGCGCCACCCGGATCAAAGGATGACCAGCGAGGCGACGGTCCGCCTGGCGGCCAAGGGCGAGCGCCTGGTCGCGGTCGGCGAGGGCAACGGCCCGGTGAACGCCCTGGACAAGGCGCTGCGCGCCGCCCTCGAGCAGCTCTACCCCGAACTCGCCCACCTCGAGCTCACCGACTACAAGGTCCGCATCCTGGCCGGGACGCACGGCACCGGCGCCGTCACCCGGGTGCTGATCGAGTCCGACGACGGCACCGGCGACACCTGGAACACGGTCGGCGTGGACGAGAACATCATCGCCGCGAGCTGGCACGCCCTGGAAGAAGCCGTCACCTACTGCCTGCTGCGCTCCGGCCGCGAGCCCAGCTGACCCCGACGCGAACCGCGGGCCGCCTCGCAAGACAAGAAGCGGCCCGCGGTCGCAAAACCCCCGAGCTCAGGCCGCGGCGGGCACCTTGTCCAGGAACCCGTGCACCGACGCGATCCGGCCGTCACCGGAAAGCACGACCACGTCGAACCCGATCACGACCGGCTCGCCCCCGGCCGGCCCCAGGTGCCAGGTGAACCGCGCCTGGTTGTGGTTGGCGTCTACCGCGCTGCCGAGGGTAAACACCAGGCCCGCGAATTGCTGCTGCGCCGCCCCCATCAGCGCGGCGATCGCGTCCGGCCCGCGCACGTCGGCCAGCGGGTCGGTGTAGCTCCCGTCCGCCGCCCACAGCGCGGCGACCAGCGCGCCGCGCTTGTCCGCGTCGGTCTCGTTCCACGCCTCGAGGTACCGGTTGATGATCTCTTGCATCGGATTGCTCCCTCCGTAGTTGCCCCCGATGCTGCCGCGCCGACAGAAGCAAAACAATTACCTCCCAGGTAATGCCCCTGCATACGGCGGCAAGATAAACTCAGGACCCATGCCCCAGCACGCCGGCGACCTGCTCCGCCAGTGGCGGCACCGAAAAAGGCTCAGCCAGCTCGACCTGGCCATCGCGGCCGGCGTCTCCTCCCGGCACCTGAGCTTCGTCGAGACCGGCCGCTCGCGCCCGACCAGCGACATGATCCTGCACCTGGCCGAACACCTCGACATCCCCCTCCGCGACCGCAACGCGCTGCTGCTGGCGGGCGGCTACGCCCCGGCCTACCCCGAGCGCGGCCTGGCCGAGCCCGAGCTGCACGCGGTCCGCCAGGCCCTGCAACGCCTCCTGGTGGCCCAAGAGCCCTACCCGGCCGTGGTGGTGAACCGCTGGTGGGAGCTGGTCGAGGCCAACGCGGGCATCGCCCTGTTCACCCGCGACGTCAAGCCCGGGCTCCTGGAGCCCCCGGTCAACGTGCTGCGCCTCAGCCTGCACCCGGACGGCATGGCCCCGCGCATCGCCAACCTGCCCGAATGGCGCGCGCACCTGCTGGACCGGCTGCGCCGCCAGGCCGAGGCGGCCGGCGACGCGCGCCTGGCCGGGCTGCACGACGAGCTCGCCGCCTACCCGGGCGGCCTGGCCCCGCCGCCCGCCGCGACCGACGTCGTGGTCCCGCTGCGCTACCGCGCCGACGCCGGCGAGCTGACCTTCCTGTCCATCACCGCCGTGGTCGGCACGCCGATGGACGTGACCGTCTCCGAGCTGGCCATCGAGAGCTTCTACCCCGCCGACGCGGCCACCGCCGCCGCCCTGGGCTGACCCCGTGGACCGGCTCGGCACGCGCCAGCTCAACCGCGCCACCCTGGACCGCCAGCTCCTGCTCCGGCGCGCCGACCTGCCCGCCCGGACCGCGATCGGCCACCTGGCCGGCCTGCAGGCCCAGGCCCCCCTCGCGCCCTACGTAGGGTTGTGGACGAGGCTGGCCCGCTTCGACCCCGAAGATCTCAGACATCTTTTGACCGAACGGGCCGTGGTGCGCGCCCACCTCATGCGTAACACGATTCACCTGCTGAACGCGCCGGACTTCACCCGCTTCCGGCCCCTGTACCAGCCGATCATGGACCGCGCCCTGGCCGGCCACTTCGGCGCGCGCCTGGCCGGCGTCGACCTGGCCGAGCTCCGCACCGTCGCCGCCGCCCTGCTGTCCCAGACCCCGCTGACCCGGAGCCAGCTCGCCGGCCGCCTGTCCCCCCGCTGGCCAGCT
>Ga0209168_10003293_pt1 | contig 11218 bp, 11 predicted proteins | sample Coa_R1_FD_187156 | JGI IMG/M metagenome (GOLD analysis project Ga0209168, IMG submission 187156) | Surface soil microbial communities from Centralia Pennsylvania, which are recovering from an underground coalmine fire - Coalmine... | ecosystem: Environmental > Terrestrial > Soil > Unclassified ... | reverse complement strand
CGAGGACAGTACTGAGACCGCGTTTGGAAGGTGCACGCTGTAGTTCTGCGACCTGGTGGGGACAGACGTCCGCCATTATCGCTATGCGGTTGCGATAAGCGGTCGGTAGCGGTCGCGAAAGATCTGGTCCCCGCGTTCGCGGAGGGCGGCGTTGCGCAGATCAGGCGGCAAGACCCAACCCTCTGCTGCTGCCCGACTTTGCTCCTGTACCCAGTTCGCCCGCGGCCGACGCCTGGCCTCGTACCGCTCAAGCGCCGACTCGACACTGCTTGCCGCACGTAGTTCCTCGGCCAGCACGAAGGCATCCTCCATGGCCATGCAGCCTCCTTCCCCCATGTTCGGCGGATGGGCATGTGCAGCATCACCGATTAACACCACTCTCCCGGTGTGCCAGCAATCAAGCTCCACCAATTCAAAGGGACCAACATGCAGCTGCTGGTCGCACTCTAACGCGGCCAGATACGCGGGAACCGGCCCGCCGAAGTCCGCAAAACGGTCCCGAAAACGCGCCAGACGCCCATGGACTGGATCGTCGCAAGGGGGCCCGGCAACGGCCCCGAAGCCATACGTGTGGCCAGCCCCCATGGGAACCTGGCCGAAGTAGCGGTCATCACCCATGAAGACCGTGAAGTCGGTTACGCCAGAGGGGCGGCTGGCAATGATGCTGCGCCAAACCACAGTCCCGGCATATTCAGGCGGCGCGGCGCTGATCGCGAGCCGTCGCACGCTCGAGTAAATGCCGTCGGCACCGATTACCAGATCGTAGTCGGCTGTTGAGCCGTCACTGGAGCCCACCTGGACCCGGCCCTCTTCCTGGGTCAACGAGGTCACGGAGGTGCCGAGCCGGGTGGGCACCGGAGCCGCGGCGGCAGTCAACACCTGCTGCAGTCGGGTCCGAGCGATGCCGATACAGGGTCCCACGTCGCCCCACATCTGCTCCACGTTAGTGCTGTAGAGCATTCTGCCCCGCTGATCGAAGAATCTCCAGTGGCGGATAGGTGTGCCGCTCTTCTCAACGGCCTCACCTACTCCCAGCGCGCGCAACACCCGCATGCCGTTGGCGTGCAGATGGATGCCCGCTCCGACGGCGGGCCAGGACGGACTGCGCTCGACGAGCTCCGGAGCGAAGCCCTGCTGGCGCAGTGCCGTGGCCACGGAAAGCCCGGCGATACCCCCTCCCACGACCAGGATGCGTTCGACCTCGGCCATCTCTTTCTCCTATCTCCAGCTTCGTCGAGCGGCACTTCCGCTTGCTCAGGTTCTCGAAGCCCACTATGAGCCGGGGGCGGCAGCGTGACCAGGAAGAGTCCACATGGGAGGCCCACGTAGTTCCGCGCGAACGGCTGAGGGGCGTCCGTAGGTGGTGGTATAGTGGCAGCGAACACGTAACGGAGCGGGAGCAAGAAGAGGTCTGAGCGTGGAAGGCCTTGCCACGCGCACGTTCGGGGAGCTCCTTCGGCGCTATCGAACGGACCGCGAGCTAACCCAGGAAGAGCTGGCCGAACGGGCCGGGCTCAGTGTGCGGGCGATCAGCGACCTGGAGCGGGGGGTGAACCGGGCCCCGTACCAGGCCACGGTGGAACGTCTAGTCGCGGCGCTAACGCTCTCCGCAGGGGATGCTGCCGCTCTGGGGGCTGCTGGGTCCCGTCGGCGCGGACCAACCTCCCATAGGACTGCTCTGCCGGTTGCGCTCACCAGCTTTGTCGGCCGGGAGCGCGAGCTGGCGAGCGCACGGGAGCTAGTGCAGGTATCTCGCCTGGTGACCTTCACCGGCGTGGGCGGGTCGGGCAAGACGCGCCTTGCTCTCGAGCTAGCGCCAGAGGTCCAAATGCAGTTTCGCAGCGGCATCGCGCTGGTGGAGCTGGCGCCGCTGTCCGATCCCGCCTTCATCGCGCAGGTTACCGCCCAGGCGATTGGCCTGGTGGGAGACACGCGCACCGACACCGAAGCAGCGCTCGTGCGGGCGCTCAAACACGCGGAGATGCTGCTGGTGCTGGACAACTGCGAGCACCTGATCGATCACTGCGCGTCGATCACCGAGCGCCTGCTGAAGGGATGTACCGGCCTGCGAATTTTGGCGACCAGCCGGGAGCCGCTAGGTATCCCTGGTGAGGTCACGTTCTCCGTGCCTCCGCTGAGGACGCCGTCCACGCATCAGCCGGCTCTCACGGACGACCTTCGAGACTATGAAGCGGTCCGACTGTTCGCCGATCGAGCGGCTGCGGCACGGCCAGGCTTTGTACTCGACGAAGACCACATCTGGGTGGTGGCGCGGATCTGCAGTCGCCTGGACGGTCTGCCGCTGGCTATCGAGCTCGCTGCCGCCCGCGCACGATCCATGTCCCTCGATGACATCATCCAGCGTCTCGATCGTCGCTTCTCGCTGCTCTCCGTGGCAGGACGCACCGCCCCTGCCAGGCACCAGACGCTGCGTGCCACCATCGACTGGAGTCATGACCTGCTGTCGGAGGACGAGCGGACCCTGTTCCGAAGGCTCGCCGTGTTTGCCGGGGGATGGCGGCTTGTGGACGCCGAGTCCGTCTGCGCCGATAACTGCCCAGCCCGCGAGGAGCTCGTGGACGTGCATATGCGCGTCGTGGACAAGTCGCTGATCGTGGCCAACCCCCTCGCGCCGGGTGCGGGCCGCTATCGCCTGCTCGAGACCATTCGGCAGTACGCGGCCGAGCGACTCGCCGAGGCAGGCGAGGTGGACACCATGCAGCGGCGACACTTTGAGCACTTTCTCGCTGTCGCCGAGCGGTATTACCACGGTCGCATGACCGGAAGCGATGACTCGGCCCTGCCCGCACTCGCGGCGTACAGCGACAACTTTCGCGCCGCACTGGCGTGGGGAGCAGCGGCCGACCCGGAGGGAAGTCTGCGGCTCGCCTCAGCCCTGGATGAATTCTGGCGGATGGTCAATGCGACCGAAGGGTGGAACTGGCTCCAGCGCTTGCTGCGGGGCGTGCCGGAGGGCAATCCACACCGCCTGCGAGCGCTCCTGACGGCGGGACCCCTGGCGGCCCAGGTAGCGGCGTACGCCGAAGGAACGCAACTGCTCCGGCCAGTCGTGGCAACGGCCCGGCAGGCCGGCGACCGCCTGACCGAAGCGTGGGCGAGGTTGTGGCTGGGGCGCCTCGCCGTCCTTCGGGAGGACCTCGCCGATGCCGAGGAACATCTGGAATCTGCGCTTGCCCTCCACGATGAGCTCGATATTCCGCTCGGGCGAGTGCGCTCCCTCGCCGTTCTTGGCCTCCTTCAGGCGACGATGCTGCATCGCCGGACAGAGGGCGAGGAGAACCTGCAGGCGGCCGTGGACCTTGCCCACCGGATAGGCGACAGCTGGGGTGAGGGTTTCGCGCACATGATGCTCAGCATCTCCGCGGCCGATGCAGGCGACGTGGAACGGACGCGCCGGCACTGCCAAACCGCGCTACACATCTCGAACCTGGGCTCACTGGGCGGCGTGGCACTGCATCAGCTCAGCCGGGTCAACGTCGAGGAAGACCCCGCGCACGCAATGCGTCTCATGGGCGCTGCGGCCGGTTACCTCGAGCGCACCGGCACCGTGTTGCCTCCGTTCCTCCAGCGACGTGCCGACCCCGCTCGAGAGCGGGCCGAACAACTGATCGGTGTTCAAACCACGAGGCGGGAATTCGAAGACGGGCGAAGGATGAGCATAGAAGAGGCGATTGCCTTCGTCGATGGTGAACCGGCCATGGATCCATGGCGAAACCCCGGCGGGCTCACGCCCCGCCAGCTACAGGTTGCAGCCCTGGTGGGGCGCGGGCACACCAATCGGGAGATCGGTCGTATCCTTGGCGTCTCGGTGCGAACCGCCGAGAGTCACGTCGACCATATCCTCGCGAAGCTGGGTCTCAGCAATCGCCTTGAGCTGACCGCCTGGGCGCAGAGAAATGGTCTCGACGCCGACGAGAAACGTCTGGAGTCGCTTTCATTCTCGGACAGCGTAGCAGCCAGGAATTCGCCCTAGAGCACTTCACGGTTACGAAGTAGACAACGCTACTGAGGGCTGGCCGCCTATCCTGCCGCGGCCAGCCCTCGATCCGTGCTCAGCTCCAGCACCCGCAGGCGTACCGCGTCACGATCATCGAACCAGCGCTGATTCAGCTCGATGTACTCGGCCCATTCGTCGGGCACGGCCGACTCCTCGAAGATCGCGGTCACCGGACACGCCGACTCACACGCCCCGCAATCGATACACTCGTCGGGGTTGATGTACACCATCTGATCGAGCTCATCCGATTCTTCGTAGATGCAATCGACCGGACAGACGTCGATGCAGGACTTATTCTTTTCCGCGATACAGGCGTTCGTCACCACGAATGTCATTGCCTCAACCTCCAATCAAGGGAGTAGATGCGGGGAGGAAGCTGGGCACACCCGGCCACGGCGGGACTGGGCAAGGACGCTCATGGCTCACAGCCCGATTGCCACGTTCTCGATCCGGACGCCAGCACGGTCCAGGCGCATGGTGAGCTGGCACCGGTCGGTGTCGATCGTCACGCCGTAGCTACCAGGCCCAAGCGCCGAAACGGTGATATCCTCGACGGTTTGCCCGCGGATGCCGGATAGCGCCTTCGTCACCTCGCTTGCGGCCTCCGAGAGGGAGGCCCCGGGAGGGGTGCGGCGAAAGACGTGCGCCAGCGCCTGCTCGCCGTCGGCGCCGTACAGCTTGCGCAGGCGGCCGCTCTGCAAGCCGAGCTCCAGGACATTACCGAGGTGGCCGAGCAGCTCATCGGGCACGTCACCTGCTTCGATGGCGGCGCGCAGATCGGCGTAGCGGGCACGTGTCTCGGGATTGCGCAGGACGGTGCCGAGCGCCGCGATCTCCTGCACCAGGAGCTCCTGTTCCGTCGCCTGTATTCTCATGACTCGGCCCCGCCCGCGTGCGGGAGGCGGCCCAGCAGTACCTCGGCTTCGTGCTCGAAGCCGCCGGTCTCGATCGGGCAGTGAATCCCACACTCCTTTGGCGCGTTCTTCTCCCACCACCAGCGACCCGCCCGCGGATCCTCGCCGGCGGACGTCGGGCGCGTGCAGGGGGCGCAGCCGATACTGGTGTAACCCTGGTCATACAGCGCGTTGTAGGGAACGTCGTTCGCGCGGATGTACTCCCAGACCTCCTCCTCCATCCAGTCGGCCAGTGGATTGATCTTGATCAGGCCCCCATGATCGTGGTCGATCTCGACTTTGCGGATGTTCGCCCGGCTGGCCCACTGGTCGCGTCGCAACCCGGTAACCCAGGCGTCGAGTCCCTCCAGCACTTTCTTCAGCGGATTCACCTTCCGAATCTCGCAACAACGGAGTCGCAGTGGAACGCTGCGGTAGAAGGGATTGATGCCCTCCCTCCGAACGAACGGCTCGAGCTCGTTCGGGTCGGGATATGAGACCTCGACCGCGATTCCATACTGCTCGCGTACCCGGTCCATGAGCTCGTAGGTCTCGGGGTGCATGCGGCCGCTGTCGGTGGCGAAAACACGCACCTGCGGGTCTATACGCCAGGCCATGTCGAGAATCGCCATCCCATCGGCCTGAAAGCTGGTGCAGATCGCCAGGCGGTCGCCGAAGCGCTCCATCCCCCAGCGCAGCACTTCCTGCGGCTCCTTGTCGTCGAGCTCGATGGCCAGCTCGCCGACCTCCCACTCGTCCAGATAGTCGTCTACCTCGAGAGCCATAATGTCTCCTCTGTCAGGCGCTCAGCAGCTCGGCGTCGGATTGCCGCTGCCCGCGCCGCGCTTTGGCTTCCAGCTCGGCCGCGACCTCGGCGATGGGCCGGTCGCTGGCGGTCGCAATCAAGAATTCGTCGGTCTGCCGGTCGGCGAAGTCCTTGAACGACTCTTCCGGCAGGCGATGCCGCAGGTACGCCGCGACCAGGCGCTCCACGAAGAATCTGGCCTGGTCGTGCGGCACGCGCCGAACGATCGGCCGGCCGATCGCCGCCTCTTCGCCCAGGCTGCCCCGCAGATACATTTCGTACGCCTCGATCTTGCCGAGCGAGGCGCCGGCCGTGTCACGCTCGCGCAGGGTGCTGCCCTGCAGGCCGATGTCGGCTACCCAGTGCTGCGCGCAGGCGTGCGGACAGCCGTCGACGTTCACGACGACGCCTTCCGCTTGCCGGCCGAAGGTCGCTTCCAGGTGCTGGACGATCTCGTCGAGCTTGGTCTTCGTCTCGGCAACCGCGTAGTTGCACAGCGGGGAGCCGGTGCATCCCAGCGAGGTTGCACGCAGCCGGTTGACCTCGAGCGGATAGCCGGCCTCCTCGACCACCGCGATAACCCGGTCCACGTCGCCATTCGGGATATTGCCCAGGATGAAGTTCTGGTGCCTTGTCAGGCGAATGTCGGCGCCCGCCGATTCGGCGATGCCGGCAATCGCGATCATCTGCTCGCCGCTCATCCGGCCCAGATAGGCCGGGAAACCGATATACGAACGGTCCTCCTGGCGCTGCGGGTGAACGCCGAAATGGACGATGTCCTCGGCAGCATCCGGGCGCCGCGTCGGCGTTTGCGGCAGATCCTCGAGCCGGCGGCCGAGCACACGCTCGACCTCGGCGCGCATCCCTTCGGCGCCGTAGTCGTCCACCATGAACTTCAGACGGGCCTTGGCGCGCGACATACGGTACTTGAGGTTGGTTCGCCAGGCGTCGAGAATGCCGCGCAGTACGTCCAGCGCCTCCTCTTCCGGCACGAAGGCGCCGAGATGCTGGGAGATGCGTGGGGCAGAGGAGAGGCCGCCGCCGACACGCACCGCGTAGCCCCGGCGCCCGTCCTTGAGGACGCCGATCAGCGCGATGCAGTTGATCGCCGGGGCGTTGCAGTGGTAGGCGCAGGTGCTGATCGTGATCTTGTGCTTGCGCGGCAGATCGGAGTATTCCCGGTTGCCGTAAAAGAATGCCGCTGCCTTGCGCACCAGCGGCGTGGCGTCAAACAGCTCGTCCTGGTCGATGCCCGCTACCGGACAGCCGGTGATGTTGCGGACGCAATCGCCGCACGCCCCGGTGGTGCCGAGGCCGGCGGCGTCGAGCGTGGCGAAGACATCGGGCAGATGTCCGAGCTCGATCCAGTGGAGCTGAATGTTCTGTCGTGTGGTCAGCTCGCCGTCGTTGCGGCCGAACCGGAGCGAGAGCTCGCCAATCGTCCGCAGCTGGTGAGGCGAGAGCAGACCGCCAGCGATCTTGACCCGCATCATGAAGGTGCCGACCTTCGGCTTGTCGTGGTAGAGGCCGTACCACTGAAAGCGGACCATATCCTCTTCGGAGACTTCTTCGTAGCCGCGCTCGATCAGCTCGGGCAGCTCGTTCATCAGCTCGAAGGGAAACTTCTCCAGCTTGAGTCGCTCGATGGAATTGCGTTTGAGAACCAGGTCCATCGTCGGGGCGGGTGCTTCGGGCATTGGTGTCTCCTTTCCCTTGTGGCTCAGACGGCGCGCAGCAGGCCGGTGGAGGCAAGGACGGCGGGGAAATCCGCCACCTTACCGATCACGATGACCGCGGGCGAGCACAGCTCGGCTTGCGCTACCGCCGCGGCAAGACGGTCGAGGGTGGATCTGACGGTCTGCTGAGCGGGGAGCGTCCCGGATGCCACCGCCGCAGCCGGCGTTCGCGAGTCGCGGCCCGCCGCGATGAGGCGAGCGCAGATGTCCTCGACCCGCTCCAGCCCCATCAGTACGACGAGCGTTCCCGGCGCGTGCGCCAGCCAGTCCCAATCGATTCCAGGTTCGTCCGCGAGGTGCTCCTCCCGGTGAATCGTTCTAGGGGCATTCCGTAGCCCACGACCCCCGGGAGTGCCCCCTCCCGCGATCCCGGTACGGGCAGATGCATCCATCTGACCCGACTCTGTCCCGCCGGGAATCGGCTGCGGGGACGCATGTTCGGAGGGCGGTGCTACCGTGGTGGAGCGGCCGGGAGGGCAGGCACAGGGCACTGCCCCCACGACGCCGCGTGCGGAAATGGATTGGGATGGGAATCCTCGCCGTTCCTTCACGTCCGCCTCGTGTCCGGTAACGATCGTGACCGACGATGCGAGCTCGCGGTGGGTCACTGGAATGCCGGCCGCGGCCGGCGCCGCCAGGGCCGATGAGACGCCGGGCACAACCTCGTAACGAATCCCCGCTCGCGCCAGCGCTTCAACTTCCTCACCGCCGCGTCCGAAGACGAATGGATCTCCGCCTTTGAGCCGCACGACCCGCTTGCCGCGCCGCGCCCGGTCGATCAGCACGTCCTCGATGGCGCGCTGGTCGAGGGCGGCCGAGCCGGCCGCCTTACCGGCGAAGATGCACTCGGCATGGCCCGGCACGGCGTCGAGCACGCGCGGATCGATCAGACGGTCGTAGACCACGACATCGGCGCTGCACAGCCGCTCGTAGCCACGCCGTGTAATCAGCTCCGGATCGCCCGGGCCGGCGCCCACCAGCGAAACCGTTCCGGGCCCGATCATGGCCGGGTACTCTCGAGGTGACTCGCGGGCCGGCGCCCTCGCGTGCCGGCGACAATGGGAACCGGTTCGGGATCATCGCCGGCCCGGTGCAGTGCCTCGACGATCAGCCGTCGCGCGCCCTCGCGATCACCGCGCCGCAGTCGGAACCGCACCTCGTCGGTGATGGCAGCCTCCCAGCGCTCGTACGGTGGAATGGGGCCGCGCGCTTTGATGTCGTCGCGCACCTCGCCGAGGAGTGCGAGGAGCTCGCCGAGCTCCGGCGGGAGCGTCTCGTCGAGGTGCTCACGCACCCAACGGGCGAAGGCCGGGCTGCGGCCGTTGGTCGAGACCGCGATCTGAAGATCGCCGCGTCGAGTGATCGCCATGGCGAAGAAATCGCAGTTGGGGATATCGTCGACGGCGTTCACCAGGATGCCGGCGGTGCGAGCATCGGCTGTGACCCGCGCATTGACGACGGGGTCGTCGGTTGCCCCGTAGGCAAGGTAGATGCCGGTCAGGTCGACCACGTCGTACTCTCGCCGGTGAATGGCAATCCGTGCCTCCCTCGCCAGCTGGGCGAGGCGAGCCGTCACGTCAGGGCTCACGACAGTCACCTCGGCGCCCGCCGCGAGCAGACCCTCGACCTTCTCGGTTGCGATCTTGCCACCCCCGGCGACGAGGCAGTGTTTTGCTCGCAGGTCGAGCGCCACGGGGTAGTACTGGTTCGTCATGGACAGTGCCTCTCCTTTCGTCACTGGCCGGGCGAAAACAAAAAGCCGGTCAGCTCATCGTCGAGCTGACCGGCTATGCCGTCCTGGATGGATGGGTATACGGACTCGCTAGAGCCGTCCTCCTTGCCACGGACGCAGCCCCTCATGCCAGCTCATCGGCCGGCAACAACAGCAGCACCCGCAGCGGGCGCAGATGGAGGGTTGTGACTCGTGTTCCATATACATGGTGAATTGAGAATATCAGAGGTCCGCCGGAGGCGCAAGAAGTGAACTCATTCACACGGTTAACGCCGCGTACGGTTGGAACACATGATCCCCAAGATCGCGCAGGGCTGCCTCCAACCAACTGCCTCAAAGGCGAGGATGCAGATCGAGCGGTCCCCGTAGCCATCTTGCAGGCAGCGCTGCCCCCAACGTCTCAAGGCCGGTGAGGGGCCACGAACGGAGCCGTCAGCCCAAGTGAGGCTGGCGGCTCTGTCGCTTGCTCTGCGATCGGCGGTGGGAGGGCACGCTCCTCTTGCTGGGTCCCATCACGGGAGTTAGGTCACCAGGAAGTACATCGTGGACGGAGAGAAGTAGTTCATGACCTCGCCGCAGGCGTCAGCTTGAAGTCGGTCGAGTCCTGGAGCCTTGCAGTCGCCGTCTGCCAGAGGGATTCCTTGAACTCGGCGGCGCGGTCCCGCAGTTCCTGGAAGTCGTCGCGACTCATCACCCTCTGGGTGATGGGCTGGATCGCCCGCACCGTGGCGGTGCGCGGGACGTTCTGTAACAGTGCGATCTCGCCGAAGAAGTCGCCGGGACCGAGCTCGCGCGTCAGGTGGTGGCCGTTCTCGGCGATATCCACTTCCACGCGGCCTCGAGCGATCGTGTAGAACCTGTTGCCGGTGTCGCCCTGCCGGATGATGACCGTCCCTCACGGCAGGCAGCTTTGTGAACGGAGCCGGGCACCGAGGCGCCGGTGTGCGGTTACCTGAACGAGTTGAGCCCGAAGGGGTGTGCCCAGGTTTCGACGGGCGGACCTGGCATGACAGGGGCTCTCGACGCGATCCCGAACAGCACCCCGTAGTAGGCTAAGCAGTGGACCACCTTTCACTCATTGCCATCGATCCGGCGATTTGCCACGGCCAGGCCTGCATCCGTGGCACTCGTATTCCGGTGAGCGTCATTCTGGACAATCTGGCGGCGGGACTTTCTGAACGGGAGATCCTCGACGAGTATCCATCGCTGACCCGCGACGGAATCAAGGCCGCGATCGCGTACGCTGCTGAGCTGGCGCGGGAGGAAGTAACGACCATACCCGCCCAGTGAAGGTTAAGCTCGACGAAAACATGCCCCGGCAGGCGGAGGTTTTGCTCCGCGACCACGGCCACGATGCCGACACTGTTCACAATGAACGGCAAGCTGGGAAGCCGGATGTCGAGCTCGCGCGAGCGGCACTATCTGCGGGACGGATGCTCATGACGCTTGACCGCGGATTCGCTGCGCCGGCGACACTGCCCGGTGGACATCCTGGCGTCATCGTCATCAGGCCACATACTCAAAACGTTGCTGCGGTGATAACCGCGGTGTCGGCTCTCCTGGATCGGCGTGACCTCGAGGATCTGCATGGCAGCATTGTCATTGTTGAACCTGGCAGGATCCGCGTCCGTCGGTCCACCTGACTTTGCGCCCGTTGCCGGTGATCGGCGCTTGTGCTGCGGACCACAGCGGAGAGCGGAAGTAGCCTCACGGCCCGGCCGCAGCCGCCAGCTTGAACTCGGCGTGGTCTTGCAGCTCCTGGAAGTCGTCGCGGCGAGCGACGGTGTAGAACCTGTCGCCGACCTTGCCCCTGGCGGATGATGACCGCGCCACGCGGCAGCTGCCCGCGGAGCTTACGGTGGACCGCCCGATCCGGCGCCGCGGCCAGCTCGTCGGCGTGGGAGGGGATCGTGGCCGGCAGGGTTGTGAACGGAGTCGGGCACCGAGGCGCGCGGCCCAGGTTTCGAAGGGCGGACGTGGTGTGCCACGACGGTTGCGATCTGGCTGGGGTGGTGCTACCGTGGGACGACGAGC
>Ga0209168_10003291_pt1 | contig 11220 bp, 10 predicted proteins | sample Coa_R1_FD_187156 | JGI IMG/M metagenome (GOLD analysis project Ga0209168, IMG submission 187156) | Surface soil microbial communities from Centralia Pennsylvania, which are recovering from an underground coalmine fire - Coalmine... | ecosystem: Environmental > Terrestrial > Soil > Unclassified ... | reverse complement strand
GATCAGCACCGAGGAAGCGCGTGCGCTGATGGAGGAGTACTTCAAGGAGTTCGGCGGCGTGCGGGACTACCTGCACGAGGTCGTCTCCCGGGCCCGGATGGACGGCTACACCGCGACGATGATGGGTCGGCGCCGCTACCTGCCCGACCTGACCTCGGACAACCGGCAGCGGCGCGAGATGGCCGAACGCATGGCGCTGAACGCCCCCATCCAGGGTTCGGCCGCCGACGTGATCAAGGTGGCCATGCTGGCCGTGGACAGCTCGCTGACCGGCGCGGGGCTGCGTTCCCGGATGCTGCTCCAGGTCCACGACGAGCTGCTCATCGAGGTCGCGCCCGGCGAGTACGACCGGGCCCGCGACCTGGTCTGCGCCGCCATGGCCGGCGCCGCCGCGCTGCGCGTCCCGCTCGATGTCTCGGTCGGCACCGGCCGAACCTGGGACGAAGCGGCCCACTGAGCCTTTCTGAGACCCTATTGTCACCAGGCTGAATTGACCCTTCGACGCGGCTCTCATATCCTGAACGCTGCGCCGTGTCCTCGTGCGTTCCGTCGTGGTTGCGTGACATCACGTCATGTGACCGGGCTGGCGGCCGCCGGGCGTGCCGTGGTCGGCCCGTGCCGGGTTCCGGTAGGTCCTGCGATTTCTGGTCATTCTGGGGTGCACGGTTTTGCGGCGTGTCCAAAACCTTCCCCTGTCCGCATCCGGAGCCAACCCACACATGACGAGCAGCACGCAAGCCAACTCGACCCCCAAGGTGGCGGTCAACGACATCGGGTCCGAGGAGGCATTCCTCGCCGCGATCGACGAGACCATCAAGTATTTCAACGACGGTGACATCGTCGAAGGAACAGTCGTCAAAGTCGACCGAGACGAGGTCTTGCTCGATATCGGCTACAAGACAGAAGGCGTGATTCCCTCCCGCGAACTGTCCATCAAGCATGATGTTGACCCTCACGACGTGGTCAAGACCGGCGAGCACATCGAGGCCCTGGTCCTCCAGAAGGAGGACAAAGAGGGCCGCCTGATCCTGTCCAAGAAACGGGCCCAGTACGAGCGGGCCTGGGGCACGATCGAGAAGATCAAGGACGAGGACGGCGTGGTCACCGGTACGGTGATCGAGGTCGTCAAGGGCGGCCTGATCCTCGACATCGGGCTGCGCGGCTTCCTGCCCGCCTCCCTGGTGGAGATGCGCCGCGTCCGCGACCTGCAGCCCTACGTCGGCCGCGAGATCGAAGCCAAGATCATCGAGCTGGACAAGAACCGCAACAACGTGGTCCTGTCCCGCCGGGCCTGGCTCGAGCAGACCCAGTCCGAGGTGCGCCACACCTTCCTCAACACCTTGTCCAAGGGCCAGATCCGCAAGGGTGTGGTCTCCTCGATCGTCAACTTCGGCGCGTTCGTCGACCTGGGCGGCGTGGACGGCCTGGTGCACGTGTCCGAGCTGTCCTGGAAGCACATCGACCACCCCGGTGAGGTCGTCGAGGTGGGCCAGGAGGTCACGGTCGAGGTGCTGGACGTGGACATGGACCGGGAGCGGGTCTCGCTCTCGCTGAAGTCCACCCAGGAAGACCCGTGGCAGCAGTTCGCCCGCACCCACCAGATCGGCCAGGTCGTACCGGGCCGGGTCACCAAGCTGGTGCCGTTCGGCGCGTTCGTCCGCGTCGAGGAGGGCATCGAGGGCCTGGTGCATATCTCCGAGCTCGCCGACCGGCACGTGGAGATTCCCGAGCAGGTCGTGCAGGTGGGCGACGAGATCTTCGTCAAGATCATCGACATCGACCTGGACCGGCGCCGGATCAGCCTGTCGCTCAAGCAGGCCAACGAGGGCACCATCGGCGAGGCGGTCGGCGACGACTTCGACCCGACGCTCTACGGCATGCCGGCCTCCTACGACGAGCAGGGCAACTACGAGTACCCCGAGGGCTTCGACCCCGAGACGGGCGAGTGGCTGCCGGGCTACGAGAAGCAGCGCGAGGAGTGGGAGCACCAGTACGCCGAGGCCCGGGCGCGGTTCGAGGCGCACCGGCGGCAGGTGGAGGAATCCCGCAAGGCCGACGAGGAGGAAGCCGCCGCCCTGGGCGACGAGTCCGACGACGACGGGGCCTCCTCGGCCAACGGCACTCCGGGTGCGCGCGGCGGGCGTGGTGCTCGCTCCGGCGGCTCCCGGCAGCCCGCGGGCGCGCCGGGCGCGGTCACGTCGAGCTCGTCTCCGGGCGCCGCGGCGACCGGCACGCTGGCCTCGGACGAGGCCCTGGCCGCGCTCCGCGAGAAGCTCTCCGGCGGCCAGTCCTGACCCAGTAGGAAGGGGCGGCATCCACCACGGTGGGTGCCGCCCTTTTTGCGTTGGGTGCTACGCGCCGTAACGGAGCAGCAGTTCGGCGACGCACACCGGCTTGGTGCCGCCTTCCCGCTCGAACGTCACGGCATAAGTAGCCTGCTTCCCGCCGGGGACGTCGTCCACCGCGGCGCAGCTCACGTCGGCCCGGACCCGGCTGCCGACCGGCACCGGAGCCGGGAAGCGCACCTTGTTCAGGCCGTAGTTGATCACCACGGACGCGTCGGCCACCTCGACGACCTCCTGCACCAGCAGGGGCGCCAGCGAGAGGGTGAGGAAACCGTGCGCGATCGTGCCGCCGAACGGGCCCGTTTTCGCCCGCTCCGCGTCCAGGTGTATCCACTGGTGATCGCCGGTCGCGTCGGCGAACAGGCCGACCTGCTCTTGCGTCACCTCGTGCCACGGGCCGGCGCCCAGGTGCTGGCCGACGTGGTTACGCAGCTCATCGAGTTTCAGGGTCACGAGCGCCATGGAGTGATCATGACACCCGACCGGGCCGGCGGCCACCGTGACCCAAGCGAGACCGGGAGCTGAGCAACCTCCGGCCCCGGGGACATGTCTTAGGAGCGGAATCGTTTCATTCGCCGCGCACCCCGGGGGCGGGTTGTCGATGATGATCGAGTCGCCGGACCAGCAGGGCCTTGACGACTTCACCGCCCTGTACGTCGGGTACTACGAGCAACTGCTCCGGCTGGCCGTGCTGCTGGTTGGCGACCTGGCCGCCGCCGAGGACGTCGTCCAGGAGGCGTTCATCCGGGTCCACCGCACGATCGAGTCCCGGACGGTTCACAACCCGCCCGCCTACCTGCGCCAGGCGGTGGTCAACCTGGCCAGGTCCGAGTTGCGCCGGCGGCTGGTCCGGCCGCGGCACGCGCCGCGGCCGATGCCCGACGCGGCCAGCGCCGAGGAAGGGGCCTGCGACGCCATCTCCCGGCAGGAGGTCATCGTCGCACTGCGCCGGATCCCGGCCCGGCAGCGGGAGGCAGTCGTGCTCCGCTACTGGGCCGACCTGCCCGAGGCCGAGATCGCCGCGCTGATGAGCGTCAGCGTCGGCGCGGTAAAGAGTTACATATCCCGCGGCCTGGGCCGGCTCGGGCCCCTCCTCGAGGGAGCGCCATGACCGCGCCGCGTCCGCCGCTGGGCCCGCCGCTGGGCCCCGCGTGCATCGCGGAACTGCTCGACGACGCCGTCCGGCACGTCATCGCGCCGGCCGACGCACTGGATCGCATCCGCCGCGGGGTGCGCCGCCGCCGGGCCGCGCACCGTGCCGGTACCGCGCTGCTCGCCGTGGCCGTGCTGGCGGGCGGCGCTTCGGCGGCCCTGGCGGTGACCTCGGGCCGGACCCCGTCGGTGCGGCCGACGCCGTCCGCGACGGCCACGCCGAGCCCTTCGTCCAGGTCGACGCCGGCTGCTGCACCGAGTACCGGGCGATAGCTCGCCCCAGTACCAGGCGGTCCGCTAGCCGTTCCCTACGCTGGTGCCCGTGACGGGACACCGGGTGTTGCGGGCCGGGCTGACCGGCGGAATCGGGTCGGGGAAGAGCGAGGTGTCCCGGCGGCTGGCCGCCCGCGGGGCCGTGATCATCGACGCGGACGTCGCCGCCCGGGCCGTGGTCGAGCCCGGCACCGCGGGGCTGGCCCGGGTCGCCGAGGCCTTCGGCGCCGGGGTGCTCGGCCCGGACGGCGCCCTGGACCGCGAACGGCTCGGCGCGGTCGTGTTCGCCGACCCCGCCGCGCGCGCCACCCTGAACGGCATCGTCCACCCCCTGGTCGGGGCGTGGATGCAGGCCGCCGAGCAGGATGCGGTGGCCGCGGCCGGCGGCGACGTGATCATCGTGCACGACGTGCCGCTGCTGACCGAGAACCGCCGTGCGGGCGGCTTCGACCTGGTCATCGTGGTGGACGTGCCGCCGGCGCTGCAGCTCCAGCGGCTGGTCGCCCAGCGCGGCATGACCCCGGATCAGGCCCGCGCCCGGATGGCCGCCCAGGCCAGCCGCGAACAGCGCCTCGCCGTCGCCGACCTGGTGATCGACAACTCCGGAACCCTGGCCGACCTGGACCGCCGGGTGGCCGAGGTCTGGGCCGATCTGCAGTATCGTTTCCCGATAGATCGGCAGCCGATATAGTATGGCGGCATGACCAGCCGCCGAACCGGTAACGCGCAGGATCCGGCGCTTACCAGCCTCGGCCGGTACGCCGGCCCGGCCACGCTCATCCTGGCCAGCCTGGCCGACGGCGCCAAGCATGGCTACGCCCTGACCAGGGACATCGAGTCGTTCTCCGGTGTGCGACTGCCTCCCGGCACGCTCTATGAGGCGCTCGCCCGTCTCCAGGCGCAAGGCCTGATCGAGCCGGTCGAAAGTGACGACCGCCGCCGTCCCTACCGGCTCACGGCCGTGGGTGCTCAGGCGCTCCGGGTTCACCTCGACGCGCAGCGCAAGGTCGCCGACCTCGGCCTGCGCCGCCTCGCGGGCAACTGGGGCAGCCCGTGAGGCCGCCGGATGACGCGGCGCGCCGCGCGGCCCGGTTGCTGCGCTGGTACCCGAGGGCGTGGCGGTCACGCTACGGCGAGGAGTTCGCGGAACTCCTGGTGGCCGACATCGGCGAGCGGCCGCGGTCGCGGATCCGCGCCGCGGACGTGGCACGCGGCGGGATCACGGCCCGGCTCGCCGCCGCCGGGCTGTGCGGGTGGACGCTCGAGCCTGCCGCGCAGGCGCGCGCGAGCCTGGTGTCGCTCACCTGGTGCGTGGCGGTCTTCGTGAGCTTCGGCGCGGCCATGTGGTCGCAGCTCACGATCGGCTGGCAGTGGTCCCGGCCCGATACCGCCGCCACCACCGCGGCGACGGTCATGACGTCGGCGGCCATGCTGGCCCTCGGTGTCCTGGCCCTGGCCGCCGCCGCGCCGGTGCTGTGGAGCGCCGGGTCTCGTATCGCGCACGGCCGGCGCCGCGGGCTGCTCGGCCCGGCGGCGCTCGTCGTCGCCTGCGCGGTGATCATCTTCGTGGGCGGCAGGCATTTCGGGAACGGATGGCCGGGCACCGGCGGCCACCCGTGGTCCCGGCAGGGCCTGGTGCCCGGCGGGGTGGCGGCCTTCTCGTGGGCCTCGACCCTGTCGGTGTCCGCCTACTGGGCTCATCCCAGCGCCCTGGCCGGCTTTCCCGCCGCCGAGCTGGCCTGGATGGCGCTGAGCCCGCTGGCCCTGGTCGCTCTGGCGGGCGGGGCCGCCGCGCTGGTGCGCCGGACCGAGCTCTCCGCCGCCGTCCTGGCCTTCGAGATCCGGCTGGGTGCCGTGGCATGCGCCGCCATGGCCGTCTTCCTCGCCGGGTGCTGCGCCTGGCTGGTCGACGGAGGACCGGGACCGCGGAACCTGTTCCACGCCGGATCGATCGACGCGGCCGGGGCGATCGTCCTGATCATCGCGTTCGTCGCGGCATGGCACGCCGCCCGGACCGCCCGGCTGCGGACAACCCGCACATGACGGGCCGGCCCTCCGCCCGGACGGGCGGGTCCTCCGGCCGGACGGGCCGGCCCTCCGGCCGCGAGCCGGGCCGATCCGGCTGGACCCGGCGCCGGGTGCTGACGGTGGGACTGACCCCCGTGGCGCTCGCGGCCGCGGGGGCCGTCGGCGTCGAGCTGATCTCCCGCGGCGTCCTGCCGGGTAAGCTGGCGCTCGACACGCTGGACGGCGCGTGCTCGGTCCCCAGCCCGCCCCTGCGGCTGGCGCCGCCGGGGCCCTCGTCCTCCGGCACGTTCTCCTCGGCGGCCCGGCGCCGGACGGTCGGGTACACGATCGCCTACCCGCCCGGGCACCGCGCCGGGGACGAACTGCCGCTGGTGATCATGCTCCATGGCTACGGCGGCAACCACGCCAGCGCCCTGGTGGGCATGACCCCGGCGCAGGCCTTGGCGCTCCGGGTGGACGGCCGGCCTCCGGCGGCGATGGCGATGGTCACCGTGGACGGCGGCAACGGCTACTGGAACCCGCATCCGGGCGATGACCCGATGGCGATGGTGATCGGTGAGCTGATCCCGCTCTGCCAGCGCCTCGGCCTGGGCCGCCCGCCCCGGCCGGTCGCGACGATGGGCATCTCGATGGGCGGCTACGGCGCCCTGCTGCTCGCCGAGAAGTATCCGCGCCTCATCACCGCGGCGGCCGCGATCAGCCCGGCGATCTGGACCAGCTACGCGCAGGCGCGGGACGCCAATGTCGGCGCGTACGCGTCGGCGGCCGCGTTCGCGGCCAACGACGCGGTCACCCACGCCCCGGCGCTGGCCCGCGTTCCGGTGCGGGTCGCGGCGGGCTATAACGATCCGTTCTACCCGGGCGTGCGGGCGCTCGCGCGAGCGCTCCCGGCCGGAGCAATAGTGGACCTGGGCAAAGGCTGCCACACCGACGCCTTCTTCGTCGCGCAGCAACCGCCCTCGCTAGCCTTCCTGGCCCGCCACCTGGCTCGCTTACCGGCGCAGAGCGCATCCGTCACAGCGGCCCGAAGCCGGCCCGCTCCCCGGACCGCGGTTTCACTCCGCCCGGCCGAACCCCGTCACCGCGAACAGCGGCCACTCGTCCGTTCCCCCGTCCAGCAAGTAGCTCCCGCGCTCGGCGAAGATGATGTCTGAGCCGGTCACCAGGTCCTTGACCGTCCGGGAGACCAGGATCTCCGCGGGCCGCGCGAGCGCGGCGACCGCGCCGGCGATCTGCACCGAGAGGCCGGTGATGTCCTCCCCGACCAGGTCCACCTCGCCGGTGTGGATCCCGGCCCGGATCTGGGTCCCGGCCGCGGCTGCCCTCTCGCGAACCGTCGCCGCGCACCGAATCGCCTGCCCGGGTGCGTCGAATGTGGCCAGGATGCCGTCCGCCGCGGTCCCGATCAGCCGCCCGCGGTACCCGCGGACTACATCCCCGGTCTCCGGCCCGGCCCGGCCGGTCACCATCGTGGCGTGCAGGATCGTGGCCAGCACCCGATCGGGATCGACCTGGTGCGCGGTGCTGGCCAGGAAGTCGGCGATCTCGGCATACAGCGCGTCGTTGTCCCCGCTGGCGGCGAACCGCAGCGAGTGATCGCCCTCCTGCTCGAAATAGCGCGCACCCGCGATGTGAGAGGCCAGATATCGGCCGTGGCAGGGCGGCGTGATGCGGTCGCCCAGGCGCTGGATCACCAGCGTGGGAACGTGGATCGCGGGCAGCAACGAGCGGACGTCGATGTCGCGGATCATCTGCGTCAGCCGAAGGAACGCGCTGGGATTTACCGCCATGCGCTCGAACCGCCCGAGCAGCTGGCGCGCCCGGACCGAGTGGGCCTGGCTGGGCAGGTACCACTCGATGGTCGCCCCCTGGCCCCACCGGTGCGCCGCGATGTCCCGAAGCCCGTCGAACATCTCCTGCGTCCCCTGGCCGCACGGATACCCGGGGGCCGGGAACCACCGGGCCGACGCCGAGGCTAGGATCAGCGCGCTCACCCGTTCCGGGTAGGTCGCGGCGAACAGGATGCTCATCGGCGCGCCTTCGGAGTAACCGAACAGCACGGCCCGGCTCGAGCCGGCCGCCTGCATCACCGCGCGTACGTCCTCCATCCGCTCCTCGAGCGACATGGTGCCAGGCGCGCGGTCGGACAGTCCTGTGTCGCGTTTGTCGAACAGGATCAGGCGGCCCAGCTTGGCCAGGCGCTGGTAGAAGTCGGCCGTCTCGGGTTCTTCCCAGATCAGCTCGACGTGACTCATCAGGCCCGGCACTAGGACCATGTCCCGCTCTCCCTCACCGACCAGCTGGAAGGCGATGTGGATGCCGTCGCTGGTCTGGACATAACGGGTGGGCGGAGCTATCGGGAGTCCATCAGCGGACAGGTCCGGCGCCGGGCCGTCCAGCGCGGGATCCTGGCGCAGGATGCGGGCCTGCAGGTCGCGGACGTCCGGGCCGGGCTCGATGGCCAGTTCGCCGACCATCGTGGCGCGCAGTTCCCGGTAGATACGCAACGCTTCTGCCTGGCGCCCGGCGCGGTAGAGCGCGAGCATCCGCTGGTACCAGAACCGCTCGCGAAGCGGATGGGCCACGGTGAGCGTCTCCAGCTCGGCGATGAGGTCCCGGTGCCTGCCGCAGGCCAGCAGCGCCTCAGCCCGCGACTCCAGCGCGGCGAGGCGCTGCTCCTCCAGCCGCCCGGCTTCCGCGCGGGCCGCGGGGACCGCGTCGAAGTCGGCGAGCGCCGGTCCGCGCCACAGGCCCAGGGCCTGATCCAGGCACCGCGCCGCCGTGGCGGCATCGCCGCCGGCCAGCGCCGCATCGCCCTCGGCGGCGAGCTGCCCGAAGCGCAGCGCGTCCAGTTCGCCGGGCGCCACGCGCAGCAGGTAACCCGGTGGCCGGGTGACCAGCCGGTCGGCTTCTCCGGAGGACCGGAACGCCTTGCGCAGCTCGGACAGGCGGACTTGCAGGCTGCCCGTGGCCTTGTCGGCCGGCTGGCCCGGCCACAGGTCCTCGAGCAGCCGGTCGGAAGAAACGACCTGGTTGGCGTGCATGAGCAGCATGGCCAGCACCGCCCGGCTGCGCGCCCCCGCCAGCTCCAGTGACCGGCCGCCGGCCGTCACCTCGAGCGGACCGAGCACACCAAATTCCACTGACCCTCATCTCATCCCGGCACGGTAAGTCCACGGTAAGCCCGCCGTAGGCCGCCCGGAACCCGCATCGGTCACGATGCGGTATGACCACTTCCACCGCCGCGAAAGCTACCGACGTCTACGCGCTGGGCCGCAACCGGGAGGAGAGCGCCCGGCTGCGACGCCAGTCCGACGAGCTGCGCGCGCAGAGCGCCGAACTGCTCGGCCGCATCGGCCTGCGTCCCGGGCAGAGCGCGATTGACCTCGGCTGCGGTCCCAGCGGGATCCTCAGTCTGCTCTCGGCCGCCGTCTCGCCGGGCGGGCGCGTGGTCGGGCTGGACGCCGAACCGGCGCACACCGCGATGGCCAGCCAGTACGCCAGCGAGCTCGGGCTGTCCAACGTCGAGGTGATCACCGCCGACGCCCGGCACACCGAGCTGCCCGCCGATTCCTTCGATCTCGTGCACGCGCGCACCTTGCTGGTCACCATCCCCGAGCCCGGCGAGGTGCTCGGTGAGATGGTGCGGCTGGCCAGGCCCGGCGGCTGGGTCGCCAGTCAGGAGCCGGACGCCGAGGTTGCGCTGTGCTATCCGGAGCTGCCCGCCTGGGACCGCATGCGCGAGATATTCCGCGCCGCCTTCAGCCGGTCCGGCGCCGACATGCGCACCGGGCGCCGGCTGGCCGAGGCATACCGGCAGGCCGGGCTGGCCGACGTCGAGGTGGCGGTGCATGCCCCCGCGTACCCGGCGGGCCACTCGCGCCGCACTGTCATCCCCGACCTGGTACGCAGCCTGCGCCCGGTGATCCTCGAGCTCGGCCTGTGCGACGAGCGCGAGCTCGCCGAACTGGACCGGACCGTTCGCGAGCATCTCGCCGATCCCCGCACGCTGATGATGCCGCACCTGCTCGTGGTGGCCTGGGGCCGCAAGCCGCCCGCCTGATCCCGTCAGGAATGTCGGACCCCCCGCCTAGAGTTGTGTCGTTGGAGGTGGGTTGTGCGTCCGGTTACCGATTTGAAGCGTAGGGTCGCGCCGATCGAGGTCGTGACCGACATGGTTCCGGCGGGCGATCAGCCGCAGGCGATCGCCGAGATCACCCGGCGCATCCAGGGCGGTGACACCGACACGGTGCTGCTCGGCGCGACCGGCACCGGCAAGACCGCCTCGGTGGCCTGGATCGCGGAGCAGGTGCAGCGGCCGTTGCTGGTCATGCTGCCGAACAAGACTCTCGCCGCCCAGTTCGCCAACGAGCTGCGCGAGATGCTGCCCAACAACGCGGTCGAGTACTTCGTCTCCTACTACGACTACTACCAGCCCGAGGCGTACGTCCCGCAGACCGACACCTACATCGAGAAGGACTCCTCGATCAACAACGAGGTCGAGCGGCTCCGGCACTCGGCGACCAACTCGCTGCTGACCAGGCGCGACACGGTCGTCGTGGCCTCGGTGTCCTGCATCTACGGCCTGGGCACGCCGCAGGAGTACGTGGACCGGATGCTCAAGGTCAAGCTCGGCGACACCATCGACCGGGACATGCTGCTGCGCAGGCTGGTCGGCATGCAGTACTCGCGGAACGACCTGGCCTTCACCCGCGGCACCTTCCGGGTCCGCGGCGACACCATCGAGATCATCCCGATGTACGAGGAGCTCGCCGTCCGGATCGAGATGTTCGGCGACGAGATCGAGCGGCTCATGACGCTGCACCCGCTCACCGGCGAGGTGGTCAGCGAGGACACCGAGCTGTACATCTTCCCGGCCTCGCACTACGTGGCCGGGCCGGAGCGCATGGAGCGCGCCATCAACGGCATCGAGGCCGAGCTGGCCGAGCGGCTCGGTGAGCTGGACCGGCAGGGCAAGCTGCTCGAGGCGCAGCGGCTGCGCATGCGCACCACCTACGACATCGAGATGATGCGCCAGGTCGGCAGCTGCTCCGGCATCGAGAACTACTCGCGGCACATCGACGGCCGCGAGCAGGGCAGCCCGCCGAACACCCTGCTCGACTACTTCCCCGAGGACTTCCTGCTGGTCATCGACGAGTCGCACGTGACCGTGCCGCAGATCGGCGCCATGTACGAGGGCGACGTGTCCCGCAAGCGGGTCCTGGTCGAGCACGGCTTCCGGCTGCCAAGCGCGATCGACAACCGCCCGCTGACCTGGGATGAGTTCCTCGACCGGATCGGGCAGACCATCTACCTGTCGGCCACCCCCGGGCCGTACGAGCTGCAGCGTGTCGGCGGTGACGTGGTCGAGCAGGTGATCCGGCCGACCGGCCTGGTCGACCCCGAGGTGGTCATCAAGCCG
>Ga0209168_10003289_pt1 | contig 11225 bp, 5 predicted proteins | sample Coa_R1_FD_187156 | JGI IMG/M metagenome (GOLD analysis project Ga0209168, IMG submission 187156) | Surface soil microbial communities from Centralia Pennsylvania, which are recovering from an underground coalmine fire - Coalmine... | ecosystem: Environmental > Terrestrial > Soil > Unclassified ... | reverse complement strand
TCTTCACCGTTGCTAAAACCTGCTGCTTCACCGACGCATCCGCGATCTCTGCGTAATACAGCAAGCTCACGACAGGTAACCCTCCGTCGGAAGCATGAAAGAACGGACGCGTCCCGTCATCGGCGCGCCAATAATTGTTGTAGCCCCCAGCGCTGATCTGACGCACCATCAAGTTCTTCGCACGAAGATCCGCCGCTGCTTTGTACTTCGCGTTTTTCGTAGCGCGATATAACTCCGTGGCCGCTGCCAGCGCGCAGTAATCGTCGACTATGTTTTCCTTGCCGTCATTCGTCAGCTTCAGATTGTTCTTCTCCAGATACTCGAAGGCATCCTCGGCCGCTTTCAGGTAATTCGCGCTGGAAAAATCTCCCGACACCGGATACGTACTCGCCATCGCCATCGCGGCAATCGCGATTCCCCCGCCAGAGCGGTAGCTGACTTCATACTCGCGGTCGTTATTCGCCGATTCGACCATGTCCTTCGCGCCCTGCCCGGGCTGCGATTCAATTCCGAAGCGTTTCATCTCGCCGGCAATCATGCGCCCCTGCGGCGTCTGGTCGACTCCGCCGGTACTCACCGAACGGTAAAACGACCCGCCCGGCGCCTTCATCCGCACCATGTAATCCGCCCCGAACATGGCCTCATCCAGCAAATGCGCCTGATAACGATCGAAATTCTGGTTTCCCCGCAGCTTCGTCTGCTCATAACTCTTCAGCAGGCTGTACACCACAAACGGAATCTGTTGTGGATTGAAATAGGTCGAGAACGACAGATGCGAGAAGTGCTTTCCATAATCGCCGGTCGCGTCCCACCACCCACCGTGCGCATCAACCGTCCCCGCCTTCGTTCCCTCGAACTTCAAATGGCGATCGGCTTTGTCAGACTCTCCCGAACTGCGCTCATCTTTAAAGTAGTAAACGACATCCGACATCGTGTTGCGCTCCAGCACATCGCGCTGAATCACGAACGGGAACGACCGTACGCTATCCGTATCGTCTGTACACTGCAGGTAATATTTGCCCTCGGTTGTGAATGAATCGAAATCCAGGATCCAGAATTGCCAGTCCCGCCACTTTCCCACTGGCCCTGCATTTTTCGTGATCAGTGAAAGAATCTCCTGATCGTCTCCGAAAGTTTTCAGAGCGCAGTTCGCCACCACCTCGCCCGCTTTGGTGAGCACGACCGCATGCTTCGGTCCGTTCGGTTCGTATCCCAGGTGGTTAGTAAGAATCTTCGCTTCCGCAGCGAAGGAAACTGCGCTGAAAGCAATTAACAGAATGAATAGCGGGACCAAACGAAAATAGCGTTTCATGATGACCTTCCCTATGAGCATCGTCGAAACAACGCAATAGAGTAGGCCTTTCGGAGGGATTCTCCAACTCGAAATCAGAGGGACGAAGAAATTCACACAGTGAAATTCGCAATCATTCCACCGGTCCGACGGCTGTCACCTTCGACTTTACCTTCGCACGTTCGAATGCGGAGTTCTCCAATGACACCGATACCTCGCGATTGATGAAGAACAAGGCGCGAATCCGGAACTCGGTTCCGAATGTGGAAGGAAACCAAACGCCGTCCTCCTGGCGCGCATAGACCACGTTGAATCCGATTCCCGGCAGATCGGTCCCTAACATCGTGCGTATCATGAAGGGCATGCGGCGTGACAGCTTGGTGAACACGCGTACAGGCTCGAATTCCGCAGCATCGATGTAGGCCTCGCCGGCCCACGTCATTTCGTCCTTGTCTTTCGGTTTGAAGCCGATGTGGTACACGCTGCGTCCATCCTGAGTTTCCTGCCCAAGGAAAGTAAATTGGTATTCTTTCTGCTCCTCGGTTGTGAGAGGAAACAGATCCTTCGCCAAGCCGTCTTTGGATTTGTCATTCGCGAGATCGTTGCGGAAGTTCTTGATTAAATCACCGTCGAGGCTGTCCTCTGCGGGAGCAGGTTCGCCTTCAAACATCTCGTACTTTCCCTTCACCACATACCGCCCTGTCAGCTTCTGCAGCTTCTTCTCGGTGCCATCGGGCGTCGGAGTTACGTCGTAATCAGCCGTTTCTTCGCGGAGCATTTTTCCGCCTGGCTTGTGTGTCAGGATGTGAACGTGCTGGCGATACACAAACTCCTTTCGCAGCGCTTCGCTGCGATCCTGATTTGCGGCCACCTTGGCCATAATCTCGTCGGGTGTGAGCGGTTCGTGAGATTCGGATGCCACGTTCTGCGCGGATGACATCGCGCCAAGCATGATCATTACAAAGCACAATATCCGCATAGGCAGAGAACTCCCTCTTAGCTTACACAGAAACACGAAAGAAGGTTCCCCTAGTAAATCACTTTGAGTGAGAACTGAATCTGGCGTGAGGTGCCAGCGGTCTTGCTGATGATGCCGAAGCCGCTGCCGCTCACGATGTTGGAAGGCAATCCGAAATTCACGATATTGAAGATGTTGAAGAACTCCGCGCGGAACTCCAGCGTTCCCATCTCCGCATTTCCACGGTGTCCGAAAGGAGTGTCTTTGATGAGTGCGATGTCGAAATCATGATAAGCGGGCCCGCGAAATGTATTGCGGCCCAGCGTCCCAAATCTCCCCTGATTCGGCCCCGTGCCCCCGGGAATGTTGATCGGGATATTGAAGAACGACCTATTCCCATCAGCGCCCATCCCGAAATAGTCATCACGCACTGCGCGGCTCGTCGAAAAATGCGGCATTGAAACCAGATCCGGACGGTCGCCACCTCCCAATCCCGCTCCTGTCTGCTGCACCCCCGAATACACAGTGAAGGGCGACCCCGTCGTGAGTGTCGTGATGTTCAGGAATTGCCAACCCTTGGTCACGGTTCGACCGAGCGGCCTCAGGAATCCCACCTTGTCAAAAGGCAGCAACTGAATCGCACTCGCGGCAAACACGTGAGTCACGTCAAACGTCGACGGCCCTTTTTCCGCCGACGGATCCCACGGATTCTGTGGCCCGGTTTGCAACACTGTTCCCGACGCTCCGAGTAGCCCGCCCAGCACAGAACTGGTGTCGTCCAGCGACTTCGAATACGTATAACTTGCCTGCAGACCGAGGCCGAGACGCGGAGACGTTTTATTGAGGCTGCTCTGGAGTGAGTGATACGTCGAATGCGATCCGCTCGTCATGATCGTCTCGGGCCCAAACCCTCCCGTGGCATGACATTCGGTATCGAACTGGGTAAATGGCGCGAAGCCCCGGCACGCACCGCCATAACCATTAGGGTTATAGAACCTGGGCAGATGAATTCCGGCCGTGGCTACGTAGGAGGCATTGAAATGAAAGTCGCCGAAGTCGTGGTCGACACCTGCCGTCCAGCTTCCGATGTAGCCATTTCCGAAATTCTTCGCGATTCCATAGATACTGAGCAACTGCACATTTCCCGGCGCGAGCGCGTTCAGATCGTTCTGAAAACGTGCGTAATCGAATACCGTGTTCGAGGGAACGTCTTGTGATCTTCCCGTAGCAAAGATGGGCTGCCCCTGAATGTTGTAAGCCGTAGGCAGGTTCAGCGGAACAAAACTGTTGCGAAAATTGATGGGCTCGCCCGGCTGCGCATAGATTGCTGGAGCAAAAACAAAAGGAATCGCCGCTGTCAACGAGTTGTCCTGCCATAGATTCGGGATCAAAGTCGTGATCGCTCCTCCGGCATGCAAAACCGTACGCCGACTTGCCCCATAGTCCAGCGCAAGCCGCGGTCCTACACCATTCCAGTCCTGATCATAAGGCGGTTGCGGATTAATCAAAACTTTCTGTTTCGCATTCCGGTCCCAATATCCCGTCGGCTGCCCGTTCGCTCCCAAAAAAATAGGGAGCGAGGTCCGTTTTGTGGCTTCGTGAATGCGGCTGTTCACCTCGTACCGTACTCCGTAGGTGACCGTAAGCTTTGCGGTAGCCTTCCACGCGTCCTGAAAATACAAGTTGTACGCTTCGCGCCGCACGCCCGCTTCATTGAACTTGCCGCCCACCGGAGTAATGCTCGCCGCAGCCATAATGTTGTAGGAATAAGGAGTCGCCGTCAGCAATCCGGTCAGAGAATCGGGCAATGGATCTCCAACATTAATGTCGTGCATGCCGCTCGCAGACGCAATCTTCACCGGCGAATAAACAAGTCCACCGCCGAATTCGTAAAGTCCATTCGGATTTACACCAAAAATCGTGGAGTCGCGATTAATCCGGATCTCAGTTCCCCACTTGAATGCGTGCGCGCCGTGGATCCACGAAAAATCCTGCTTGATCTGATAAAGATTGCCGTACGAACCGAAGATCGATCCCCCCGGCTGGTTATACGGCTGAAACTGTCCATCGGCAAAAGTGATGCCCGGCTGTGTGTGGTTGTCTGCCGGAAAAAACGGCGTGCTCCGGATGTAGCCGATCGATGTGTCCGAGATCATATGCGGAGAAACCGCTCGCGTGTAGTGAACGCCCGCATTGCGCTGATGATCGAAAAACTGAATACCAAATGTTGGATTAATCGCCGTCTGATCAGGGTTCGTCAGCGGCCCGGTCACCTGATTCAGGCTGAACCGCGCAACCAATGATGCCTTGTCCGAGATCTTGTGATCGATGCGGATCGAGAACTGGTCGGTCGTTGTCACCACTTTCGACGACGCCGCGTATGTCCGATCTCCAAAAGCACCGGTCGGCTCATTCGGCAGAGGATATCCATTCAAGACTCCAGCCACAGCCGAGTTCACCGGTACCGTCAGCGTGTCTCCGGGAAAAGTCGTGGTATCAATTCCCTGCCGCTCGGCCCCAGTCGGCACCGGAATCACTTGCGTCGTCCCCAGCACCTGCCGGAATCCCTGATACTCCCCGAAATAGAATGTCCGGTTCCTGCCGTCATATATACCAGGCAGGACGATCGGCCCACCGTTCGTGAATCCAAATTCATTCCGCTGAAAGCCAGGAATTCTATGGCCGCTTATGGCGGGAGAAGGATCGAAGTAATTCCGCGCGTCGAGCGACGCATTTCGTAGAAACTCGAACACGCTGCCATGGATATCGTTCGTGCCCGACTTACTCACCACATTTGTGTAGCTCGCGGCCCCGTGCCCTATATCTGCCGTCATCACTCCGGAATTCGATTGCACCTCCTGGATCGCATCGACGTTGAAGTTCGAGAATGTTGCCCCGCCCATCTCCGGATCCGTCGTATCGAATCCATCCATCGCAAACACGGTTGTGACTCCGCGCTGCCCGTTCACCGCAAACTGCTGCGTGAAATTTGCCGCACCGTTAGTGTCGGTCATGGTTCCCGCGGCCAATAAAAGCAGTTTGCTGAAGTCGCGGGCATTCAGCGGAAGGCTCGATACCTCGGAACTCGAGAGATGCTCGCCGCCCGTGGCCTGAGTCGTCTTTTCCTGCGCAGGCGCATCCGACTTCAGCACCACTTCGCCCGCCGAAGAAATCTGCAGCGAGAACCTCATCGCTGTCCCACTAACAGTCAGCGGCGTCGCAGTTGTCCACTGTTTCTGGGGCGTGAGGATCGAAAGTTCATACGCGCCTGGTTTCATCCCCACCAACGAGAACTCCCCGTCCACCGCAGTTGTGGCCTGGTACTCGTACCGTCCAGACGTCGCATGCAGTCGCACAACTGCGCCGGCGACAGGTTTTCCTGACCTATCAGTTAGCTGTCCATTCCACGACGCAGCCGATGCCACCGAGACGCCCACCAACAGGCCGACCCCTAGCAGGCACAAAAATCGTTCTTTCCTTTCTTTAGACATGAACGGGCATTATAAAGGCGTTGCCGAAAATGACGCGTGATGCCGCATACATCGGGTGGATTTTTTAAGGGAGCGAGTTCATCATAGTTGCAGCAGGTAGCCGATGAACCGCATTCTCCCAAAGCTGGTTTTGATGCTGTGCACCGCCATTCCGGCTCTGGTTGTGTGTCCCCTATCGCACTCTGCTGAACCGCCTTGGCTCGAACTCCATTCCGTCCACTACACCGTCATCACCGATGCGGGCGAGAAACGAGGACGCGAAATCGCTCTCCGCTTCGAGCAGATGCGCGCCGTGTTCGCAATTCTGCTCGGCAAAGATCGCCTCAACGAAGCGCGTCCTCTCACGATTCTGGCATTCAAGGACGATAGGACTTACTATCAATTGGCGCCGCTCCGGAAAGGTCAGCCCATCCAGGCCCCCGGGTTTTATCTTCCCGGCGACGATCAGGATTTCATCGCTCTGAATCTGGTCGAAGGCGATCCCTGGCGCGCCGTTGCACACGACTTCGCCATCCGGCTCTTGAACTACAACTACCCTCCCGCACAAGGATGGTTCGATGAAGGGCTCGCCGAATATTTCAGCTCCATCCAGATCGGGAACAGACAGGTCGATATCGGCGGTGATCCCGAACTCCAGCCCACAATTACTGGGGACCTCGCTGGAGTGCAGCACAGCACTCAGCCTGTAAAATCCTTTACCGAACTCCTGGACACTGAGGAATGGCTCCCACTTCCTGACTTATTCACGGCGAAGCCTGATCCTTCGACAACAAACGAAGGCACACACCACACGCTTTACGACGCTGAATCCTGGATGGTGATGCATTACCTGCTGCATCAAAAAAAACTGCCCGAGACTGGCGCATATTTCGGGCTCTATCTCAACCAGCACGTTCCCATCGAAGACGCCATCAAGCAAGCCTATGGAATGAGTTCCCCGCAACTCGAGCAGGCGGTAAAAGATTACTTCCACGCGCAGGCCCCGCTGCAAACGGCAGTTGACGCAGTTCGCCAGACCCAGGTTGGTGCGGCTCATCCCGCCACCAACAACGTGCCCAGCGAAACCGATCACTTTCCTGTTCCCGTCACTCAGGATGATTCGACCATCACCGTAAAACCCATGTCCGACCCCGACGGCCGCGCTCTTTACGCTGGAGTCCAGATTCGCATTCCCGAGCGCCGTGAAATGGGGCTTAAGACATTAAACGATCTGGCGACCATCCCAACCGAAGCGGATAAGAAGCTCGAGACCAGGCAACAAAGCAAGCACGTGGGCGAAGATGCGGAGCAACTGCCCACCAATGCAATCGGGGATCAGCTCGCTCATCGCATCCTTGCCTGGGATCACATTGAGCATGGTCAATTTCAGGAAGCATTTTCCGAGATGGGAGATGCTGCCTCACTCAATCCGCAGGATATGTGGGTCCGCTACTACCTTTGCATCGCGAAGTACCGCATGGCACAGGCCACGCACGCGGAAATGATGGGGCTCGCCAACATGATGCTCGACCTCCGAGGTGTTCTGGAGTGGTATCCGGAAATGTCCGATGCCTACGACCTGCTTGGAGTGGCGCGCAATGCCGGAGGCAGTCCCACAACGGCCATGCAATCGGAGCGCGCGGCGATTGGCCTCAGTCCGCGCGATGAGCGTTATCAGATCCATCTCGCCGAGATTTATATCAGTGCAAAGAAGTGGGAAGCCGCCGGAGCCCTGCTCGACCATCTCAAAGGCAGCGACAATCCCAAAGTTGCCGCCCTCGCGCAAGACCTGACTTCTCATGTCGGAAACCAACGGAAATATGGCGCAGCTGCAGGTGCCGCCGGATCCTCTCAAGCCAAGTATGAGGAGCAGAAGTCCCCATTTGATGTGCTCGAACAAGATGCGGAGAAACGAGACGCGGCAGAAAAACTGTCCGATTCTCCGTCCGATGCACGAACCACAAAGTACGTGAAAGGCCAACTGGTGGATGTGGATTGTTCGATGGCTCCCGCTGCGGTGTTAACGGTGAACTCAGCGTCGGGCCCGCTCAAGTTGCGCGCCGCCGACTACAAATCCCTTCTTCTGATCGGCGCTGATGACTTTTCCTGTTCGTGGAGAAACCGGCAAGTCACGGTCAACTACAAGCCTCGCGGCGCTGCGGATGGCGATTTGGTCTCACTCGAGATGCGATGAATTCTCCTGTCTGATTCGTTGTCTATTGTGTCACCGGCAAAACTGCCATATCCACGGCATTGGGAATCTTGTAGGGCGATCCAGCAATTGGGGTCGCTCCGCTCGATGTAACCGCAAAAGCATAGAGGGTACCGGTTGCGTCGCTGATCGCGTAAAGGTGATTCTGGTTATCCCATCTCACCTCATCGATGGTGTCGCGGGTCAGCACTCCAGTCAACTTCGTAATCGGATTCGCTCCGTTGAAATTGAACACTTCCAATCCAGATAACTCCGCGACCGCCAGAAATTGACCCGAAGGCGACATCAGCAACTCGTTCACTGCACTTCCGGCAACACTCGGCATATCGCTTGCCGTGCTGTTCACGGTCACGTTCCCCGTTCCATCGACGGTATATACGCCAAGCTGAGGTGAAGAAGGCGTCGTCCCCATCGGCGTTAGCGAAACTGCCAGATGGTTCGCCGAATCTGCCGCCGCCCACCACGTGCAATAATTCCCACCCGCAGGAACCGGAGCGATCTGGCCGAGGTTCGTTGACAGAGTCAAGGTCCCATCGTTATTTCGCTTGAATCCGTAAATTTCTGGAAAGTCGCGAAAACAACTCGCGCCGAGCCCGAATTCATTGTTGCCGATGAAGGAAAGCGTCCGTTGAAATACTGGACTCGACGCGGAGGTCATCCCCAGATAGTTGAGCCCTCCGCTCGCACTGTCGACGCTGCTGGCCTGGTAGCTGTTGTTCGCGCAGTCGCTCAGGTAATCAAGGTTGTAGAGTGTTGCGCCCGTACGATCGAAAAATAGATAGGCCGGACCGCCGCTGCAACTCTCGGGGTTGTTGTACTGCTTTACATCCATCGAGGATGCCTGGCTGATCGAGCCATCGGACGCAATCGCATATGAATAAAGATTGGTACCGTCGGTACCGAACAGATATTCCCCGCTTGCGGCCAGAGAAACCATGTTCACCGCAAATGGAGAGGCGGAAAGCGGTGTCAATTGTCCGTTCGAATCGACACTGAATCCATTGATCTGCGACGTGGCGCCACCACTCGTGGTGCTCGACACATACACGAACGCCGACGGCGTGGGCGGCACCGTGACAGTTGCAAAAGTGGCTGTGACTGTATCTGAGCCGCTCAACATAACGCTGCAACTCGAGGTTCCCGAACAGGCTCCGGTCCACGAACTAAATATGTCATTGGATCCTGCCGACTCGCTTAGCGTCACATTTGTTCCTTGGGGAAAAACTGCGCTGCAGGTCGTTGGACAGTGAATCCCCGCGGGATTGCTGGTGACCGTGCCTGCTCCCGAACCGGTGATCGAAACGGTGAGTGTCTCTCCTGAAGTGAACGTTGCCGCGAGAGTCTCGTTTCCCGTCATGGTGACGCTGCAGTTATTGTTTCCCGAACAGGCGCCGCTCCAGCCTGCAAAGAAGTAGTTCGCGCCCGCCGATGCGGTCAGTTTCACCTGCGCATTTTGCGGGAAACTCGCACTGCAACTCGTGGGACAATTAATGCCCTTCGGACTGCTGGTCACCGTGCCGGACCCGGCGGCAGGGGCTGTCACGCTCAGTTGAAATGTAGGCGTGGGAGATGGCATCTTCTGAGGAGGCATCGTTCCTCCTCCACAACCGGTCAAAGCAGCCAGGGAGATTATCAGAGACGCGCATCCGACCAGAAATCGGGGCAAGGGACCTCACAGCGAAGCGGTAAAATGCAATCCAAAGTGCACCTAAGATGCGTCCCGGTGCACAAAGGTAGTCTCATTTACCGAAATCGCAGGAGACCTTCGACTCGCGCAAGCTGTCTTGGCACCTCCACCGAAAGCCGTTCGGAGCCCGCTGTCCGTAACCCCAAACTCCGAAATAGAAAATCTCATCTTCCAGGCGCGAGGCCTCGACGAACACGTGATCGTTCCCTCGCAGCTGTTCTCGAAACTCCGGAGCAAGAAGTTGGACCAGCGTGGACTGATCGAGAATCACTGCTTCGCCTGGACGAGAGATCGCAAACACCAGCGCTCGAGACGTCTTCTTCCCCACATACTGTGTCACCACCAGAAAGTCATCGCCCGACCAACCGACCGCCGAGACGCCGAGATAATCACAAAGCTTGCGCGATCTTCCAGTGGCAACTTCGATGAGCCAGAGCGAATGGAAAGTCCCGACGAAATCCGACGGTGAGGCCGTGCGGTCGGCGTCGCGAACTTCATACCGCCCATCCGGCGAAATCAGTCGCCCTGCTTTCGGAAAAACCACAAATGGCGCAGCCACGGCCTGGATAGCGAGTACGGCGAATACAACGAAAAGAACTCCGATCCGCCAGCGCAAGAGACGATCCTCCATCTATATTTGACTGCGTCTAGCCTCCGAAATGCGGTGATCGATCTCACATCTCCGATTACTTTGGTTCTTGAAAAATACTCCCGGATGGGCCGGTGCCCCATCTCTCGCGCGTCCTTTGCGCGATCATTTTGAAACTGCTGAACACCGTCGTCATCCTGAGGGGAGCCGTTTTTCAGGCGAAGTGAAGAGCCTGCCCTGAGCGGAAGCGCGAAGGGATCTCGATCTCTCCTGGCATCGCGCGTAAGCCAGACAGGGACAGCGGCCCGGCCGTCCGGCAGCCCAGACTTGTCGGGCCGCAGGGTTTGTGTGGAGCGGGCGCCCACGCCCGCTGCCTTTGGTATGTCGACTTCACTCACCACCACCACAAACCGGGAAGGGCACGAGTTCACTCGTGCCGACCAAGCATCCGTGAAATAGGCGGCTTCAGCCGCTGAGGGCCAGCGGTGTCCCCGTTCAGGACGGACGAGTACAAGGCCTTGACCGCTCCCTCCCCGCAGAGGATAATCCTCGACGACTCATACGCTGAACGTCCCTCCCCTTGCACACGCCGGCCGTCTCGCACCCTTACATAAAGGAAAGAATTCCCCATGTTGAGGCTTGATCACTGGAAACAAATCTGCGCCGTAATCCTGTTCTGTGCCGCGTCGGCGATTGCCTCACCTCCGAGTTTTCCACAGGTCAATCGCATTCCTTGTGACATCCAACCTTGACCCTCGAAATGAAAGGAGAACAATGAAAGCGTGCGCATTTGCACCGCAAATTTTCCGGCCGGTACGAGCTCAACCCGGTCCAGAACCCCGGATGAGCTAAGTCCTTATTCCGGAATATTTTGCGTGTAAGTCTTTCTTTGACAATATTTTGCGAGGTATGCGGGTGACTTCGATCACGTAAACTCCATTGAATCAATATTTTGGGCGGTCGGCCGCAAATAATTCTGTCCCCTCCAGATCGCGCAAATGCAACCTTAAGTCATTAT
>Ga0209168_10003288_pt1 | contig 11229 bp, 10 predicted proteins | sample Coa_R1_FD_187156 | JGI IMG/M metagenome (GOLD analysis project Ga0209168, IMG submission 187156) | Surface soil microbial communities from Centralia Pennsylvania, which are recovering from an underground coalmine fire - Coalmine... | ecosystem: Environmental > Terrestrial > Soil > Unclassified ... | reverse complement strand
GCAGTACCTGCCGCGGCCCTCGGGCGCCATCAGCCAGCCCCCGGCTACGACCAGCACCTGACGCCGGGCCCGCGCGAGGCGGGGCGGACCGATCTGGTCTGCCTCGCCGTCGCGGTCGTAGCCTAAACAAAAGGCCCGCAAGCGGCGGATCGGATTCAGGGCCGGCCAGAACGCGGTAGCAGCCGGCGAGCGGAGACGGTGGAGAACGGAAGTGGGGTTCACGTGAGTGAGACGGCCGAACAAGCCGCACTGGCAACCGGCGCCCCCCGGGGCGGGCTGGGTCCGGGCGGCGGCCTCGGTGCCGCTCTGTCGGCTGCGCTGCGCATGTTCGGGCGGCAACGCGAGGCGACGGTGTTCGTGGTCGCCGCGGCGCTGTTCCTCTACTTCGCGATAGACAAGGGGTCGGACTTCACCTCGAAGGCCAACCTGGTCACCGTGTTCTCCGACAACACCGCGCCGTACGCGATCATCGCGCTTGGTGAGGTCTTCCTGCTGATCTGCGGCGAGATCGACCTGTCGGTGGGCTTCGTCGTCGGGTTCGCCCCCTACCTCATGTACTTCCTGATCGCCTTCTACCACTTCCCCGGCCTGCTGGCGATCTTGTTCGCGCTGCTGCTGGGTGTGGTGGTCGGGTGGGTGAACGGGTTCTTCACCGTCACGGTCGGCGTGCCCTCGTTCATCACCACGCTGGGCACCGGGTTCATCCTGCTTGGCCTCATCAATACGACTTCCCATGACCAGCCGGCCACCATCCCGGCCGACATCATGGGCATCGGCAAGTGGATCGCCACCTACGCGTGGTCGCCGATCGTCTGGGCCGTCGTCCTCGCCCTCATCTTCCATATCGTGCTGACCCGTACCCGCTGGGGCCTGCACACGGTCTCCGTGGGCGGCAACCAGCTCGGCGCGCGGGAGGCCGGCATCCACGTGAACCGGATCAAGTACGGCAACTTCATGCTCACCGGGGTGCTGGGGTCGCTCGTCGGCCTGCAGCAGATGTACTTCACCAACAACATCAGCCCTACCGCGGGCTCGTACACGTGGATGTTCTACGCGGTCACCGCGGCGGTAATCGGCGGCACCGCGATGCTGGGCGGCAGCGGGACGATCATCGGCGCGTTCTTCGGTGCGGTGGCGCTTGGCATCCTGCTCGACGGGTTCCCGCTCGTCGGGATCGGCGCCGACCCGCTGAGTATCGTCTTCGGCGGCGCGATCCTCGCCGCCATGGTGGCGAACGTCCAGCTCACGAGGCTGCGGGAAAGGGGACAGAGCTGACATGGCCGCGACGACACCGCAGGGTCAGCCAGGGTTCGCGAGCCAGGACACCGACATCCTGCGCGTCGAGCACATCTCCAAGAGCTACGGCGCGGTCACCGCGCTGACCGACGTGAGCCTGCGCCTGGCCCGCGGCGAGGTGCTCGGGCTGATCGGCGACAACGGCGCAGGCAAGTCCACCCTGCTCAAGATCCTCTGCGGCTTCCAGCAGCCCACCGCGGGCCGCATTTTCCTCGAGGGCCAGGAGGTGGTGCTGAGGTCGGTCGACCACGCCAGGTCGCTCGGCATCGACGTCGTCTACCAGGACCTCGCGCTGATCAACCAGCTCACGGTGTTCCAGAACATGTTCCTCAACCGGGAGAAGGTCCGCTGGCCGCTGGTGCGGAACGGGGCCATGCGGCGCGAGGCCAGGGAGCATCTAGACGAGATGGGCGTGCACATCCCGTCGGTGAACGTACCCGTGGCCCGGCTTTCGGGGGGGCAGCGCCAGGCGATCGCGGTCGCGCGGTCGGTCTTCGACAACCCGAAGATCCTGCTGCTCGACGAGCCACTGGCCGCCATGGGGGTCAAGGAAGGCGCGATCATCCTCGACCTGGTGACCAAGCTCAAGCAGAACAATGTCTCGATCATCATCATCGCGCACAACTACGGCCAGGTGCTGCAGGTGTGCGACCGGGTGAACATGATCCAGGACGGCAAGATCACCCTCGACCGGCTCGCCGACGATACCTCCGCCGAGGAACTGACCGAGATAGTGGTCGCGGAGTACCGCAAGGCCCTGGAGGAACGCCAGCGCGCCACCTCAGCCTGATTTCCAGGACTCAGGATCACAGCGCCAGCGGCTGCACCGGCACCGAGGCCAGCCCGAGGAGCGCGCCGACGGCATGCAGTTCGTCCGAACGCGCCCGGTGTGAGTCGTTCGGGTTGACGCACCTGAGCCGGCCCAGCAGGACCTCGTTCATGAGATTCGCGTGGCCGTCAAGCAAGGACATCCAGGTCGCCGGGGACGCGACCATTAGCGGTATCCCAGGGCCGCCATCCTTAGCCGCAGGTTGCGCGCTATTACCGTGCGCGCCATTACCGTGCGCGCCATTACCGTGCGCGCCGTCGTGGCGGGCGCCTTCCGGGAACCGCCAGCTGATCTCGGCGTGGTCGCCGCCATACGCCTGTGCGACCAGCCGGACGGTGACGCCCGCCACGGAAGGCCACTGGGCCGAGATGGCCATGCTCATCACGGCCGATACGCTCTCCAGCCGCGCCCGAAGCGCCCGGACGGCCGCTTCGACCGCCGCGTCGGCACGATCGCCGCCCATCACCGGGGTCGGATCGCCGCCCGGCACCTCGGCCCGGGGGTCGATCACGCCCACCGCCGACTGCCAGTCATCACCGACGGTCCGGTACCCGAGCTTGGCCAGGACCTCGTTGATCGACACCCGCATCTCCCCCGGCAGCGCGGCCGGCGGCACGGTGACTCCCTGTCCCATCGAATCGGCCGAGACGCGATCGGTGAACCAGATCTTCTCGTCGCCAGGCCCGCGCGCCTCATGGGCGACGGTGAAACAGGCCCGGGTGATCCCGGGCGCGGGGACGGCGGATATGAAGTCGAGGACGTCGGCCATAACGGCCTCCGGGACAGTCACCAGGTCCTCGTAGCGGACCAGGGTGCAGCGATCGGGATTCTTCTCGCAAAATTCCAGGATGGCTCGGTTACAGGAAAGCCAGTAGGCTCCGATCGCAGCGACGCTGTTGCCCGGGTACTGCGCCACGAACGGGTCGAAACCGTAACGGCTGACCCCCCACGGGCAATTACGGACGCCCGAGGCGATGACGTCCATGCAATGTCGCACCAGGCAGATGAATCTGGCCTCAGGATAGATCTGCAAGATCAAATCGGGGCATTGGTATGTGTCAAGCGACTTGTCGCACCACCGGCTCTTGCCGCGCTGGCCGAGATATCGGTAGTAGGCATTGTCCAGGAATTCACGAATCGCCTTGACGCCCTCCGGTGAGATGTCCGGCGGCGCGGAAATGTCGAATCGCTCTGCGACGCCGAATTTCTCCAGGGAATAAATGAGGCGGATCATCGAGACGCAGGTCGATCCCACCATCGTCTCGGGCGGGCAGGCCAGATCGGGGTGGCTGTCCAGGATGAAGCGCAACAACGTCGACCCGGACCGGCTCGCGGTGAGGATGAAGGTCGGCGGCCCGCCCGCGGGCGGCCGCTCCGGGCCGGAACCGAGAATCGGCGCATCTGTCATAGAGAAAAGCGTCTCACGAGAACGTATCTTTCGCACCAGTCCGCGTCGCCCCGAAAGCATCGCGGAAGCCCCACGAAAGCGCCCTGGAAGTATCTCGAAAGCATCCCGGAAGCGCCCCGATAGCGCGGTGTTAGCGCGCTGGCGGTGAGCCGTGAGGACGTCCTGTTATCGTTCCTTCTGATCCGCGAAATAATCGCCTGGATCATCGTCGCCGACTCCGAATTGGAGGTACCGATGAATTCAATGATCGCCGGGCTCGCCGACAGGATCGCGAGCCTTGTGCCGAGTGTGCTCCCGCAGCGTGATGCGGAAGCAGCCTGCAAGAGCCACTGCCTAACGCCTTCCTCCTGCAATGCGGGCTTCTTCTTCACCAAGAGCAGGTTCCGGGTCTGCGGGAGCCACGCCACCTTCGAAGGCTGCTGCGGCTGACCGCGGCGCGCAGGCGCGCAGGCGCGCGGCGCGCAGGCGCGCGGCCGCCCGACCGGTCGCACGGTCGCAAATCAACAGCAAATCACAGCAAGTCGCACATCCGCTTACCGTCGCAGGTCGCTCGCGAAGACGGCGGGATGATGGTCAATATCGAGATCTTTGCCAGATGTCTGCTGGCCATGGTGTTCACCTGTTCGGCCGGGGCGAAGCTGCGCAGCGGCGGAGCATTTCGCGCGTTTCGCGACTGGCTGGGTGACCTGCCGATCCCGGGCGCGCCGCGGCAGGCCGGAATCCTGGCCGCCGCCCTGGCCGGCGCCGAGACGGCGATCGTGGTCCTGGTCGTGCTGCCGTGGACGGTGCTGGCCGGCTTCGCACTGGCCGCGGCGGCGCTCGCCGTCTTCGCTGCGGGCACCTGGCTGGCCATCGCGCGGGGAACGAACGCCACGTGCAACTGTTTCGGTACCCAGGGCGCCCGGCTGGGACGGCGCCACGTCGTTCGGGACGTCGGCTTGCTCGTCGTGGCGATGGCGGGCGCCGTCGCGTCGGACGCGCACGGCGCCCGGCCCGCGGGCGTAGGGGTCAGCGTCGCGGCGGCCGCCTTTCTTGCCGTCCTGATCGTGTTCCTCGATGACGTCCTGAGTCTGTTCGCCGTCGAGTCGCCGGACCCGGCCGCGGCCGGCCGGGTCCGGGGTGATCCGGGGTGATCCGGGGTGATCCGGGAGTTCTGAGACAGGGAGGTCTGTGCGTTGCCGTACCTGACCGCGGCCGTCATCCTCGTGGGGCTGATGGCCTTCACTGCGCTGCTCTTGGTGATCGCCCTGGCCCGGCGGCTCGGGGACGCCGCCGCGGGGCGCCTGCAACCCGGCCAGGCCATCGAGTCGCCAGGCCTGGCGTCCGGATCCAGACCCGCGGGCTTCCGCGTCGATACGACTTCCGGCGGGACGGTGACCCTGGATGACCTGTCCGGCGAGTGGGCGCTCCTCGGCTTCTTCTTCGCGGGTTGCACGCCCTGTAACCGCCAGCTACCCGCCTTCGCCGATCTGGCCAGAACGATGCCAGGCGGTCCGCGCCAGGTGATCGCGGTAGTGGCCGGACACCCGGGCAAGGTGGCCGAGTACGCCGCCCGGCTGGAGGACGTCGCCACCGTGGTGCCGGACCGGCCCCAGGCTGACGAGGGCACGATCTCGCACGCATTCCGGATCTCCAGCTGGCCCAGCTATTACCTGCTTGACCCCGCCGGGACGGTCGAGTCAGGCGCCACCGCGTTCTCGGAGCTGGTAGTCCCGGCCCTGGCGGGCAGGCGGCGATGACCAATCCAGCTTGGGTGTTCGGGCATCTTGACGCCCTGAGCGCACATTGTTAGCGTTAACAAAAGAAGCGCGAAACGAGGGTAGCTAGAGCGGGTATGAGCTGGTTGCTAATCGCTGTCATATGTTTTGCATTGGCAGTAGCATTCGTACTCTTCTTGCGCAGGAGATATCTGGTAATAAGCGTCGTAGGATCCAGCATGCGGCCGGCGCTTAAGCCGGGTGACCGGGTGCTGGTGCGCCGCGGACCGCTGGCACGCTTGCAGCCAGGGATGATCGTGGTAATGCGAGACTGGCCGGAGAGCCTGCGGGCCGGGCAGGCTTCCGAGTGGCTGACCAATCCGATCTCATGGCTCGTCAAAAGGCTGGCCGCCGTGCCGGGCGACCCAGTTCCCAAGGTCGCTCGCGCGGCGTGCGGGAGTGCGCAAATCGTACCCCCCGGAATGGTGGTCGTACTTGGCGACAATGGTGGGGGTCGCGATTCCGTGCAATGGGGATTCGCGTCGGCTGACCAGATCATAGGGCACGTCGCGATGTCCCTTTCCCGAAGCTCGGAGGCCGGTCATGGAGATCATGTTGCTCGGCACGGTGGAGGTGACAATGGGCGGGGTGTCCCTCCGTTTGGCTGGAGAACGGCAAAAAGCACTGATCGGGAGACTGGCGCTTGAGAAGGGCAAGACGGTCCCGACGGCCACGCTCCTGGGCGTCCTGTGGGGAGAGAGCGTCCCCCTGACGGCGCGGACGAAGCTGCAGGGACTGGTCTCCGCCTTCCGCCGCCTGATCAGGGATCAGGTATCCCGCCAGGGCGGTTCGTCGCCGGCCGCGGGTGGCGGGGACTACCTGCTGACGCACGGCCACGGCTACGAGCTGGCGGCCGACACCGTGCAGGTCGACATCGATGTCTTCGATCACCTGGTGATGCGAACGCGGCAGGCTCAGCAGGCCGGCTTGCGGGAGGCGGCGTCCGCGCTGCTAGAGCAGGCCCTGGACTTGTGGCGCGGTCCTGCCCTGGTCGACGTATGCCTGCCCGGCATCCGCGGCATCGCCGAGGCGATCGACGAACGCTGGCTGCTGGCCGTCGCGACCAAGGCGGAAATCGACCTGGCCCTGGGACGCGCGGAGGCGGTGGCGGCCGAACTGTCGGTCTGGGTCAATGAGCATCCGCTGCACGAGCGGCTCCGCGCCCTGCTGATGCAGTCGCTGTATGAGTGCGGCCGCCGGGCCGACGCGCTGCGCCTGTATCGCGCCGGGCGCGAGATGATCACCACCGAACTCGGCCTGGAGCCGAGCTTTGAGCTCCAGCGTATGCACCAGCACATCCTGGCGGGCGACCAGCCCGGCAGCCTGAACGGCATCCGGGTGGGCACGCGGATGTGACCGGCGGGCGGATCCGACGATGATGATGGGAGCCCTCAGGCCGGACCGGCCGGTTACCCAGCAGAAGCTCAAGCCGGGCACGATTCGCGCGGTCGTGCGCTACGCCCGGCCGTACTGGCTTCCCCTGCTGATGTTCCTGCTGGCCACGATCATCGACGCGGTAATCGCGGTGGCAGACCCGCTACTGCTGCGGATGATCATCGACAAGGGCATCATCCCTCGTGACGAGGCCGTGGTGATCGGGGTGGCCGTGGCCGTGGCGGCCGTCGCGGTGTTCCAGGCCGTGGTGACGTTCGCGATCCGCTGGCTCGCCGCGTGGATCGGGCAGAGCGTGATCTACGACCTGCGCACCCAGGTGTTCACGCACGTGCAGCGGCAGCCGATCGCGTTCTTCACCCGGGCGCAGACCGGATCCCTGGTGTCGCGGCTCAACAGCGACGTGATCGGAGCGCAGCAGGCGATCACGGCGGTGATGGCCTCGGTAGTGTCCAACGTGCTGACCGTGGCCGCCATCCTGGTCACCATGTTCTACCTGTCCTGGGTGATCACCTTGATCGCCGTGGTGCTGATCCCTGCCTTCATCGTGCCCGCGCGAACCTTTGGCCGCAGGCTGCAGCGGCTCACGCGGGAGACGATGCAGCTCAACGCCGAGGTGAGCGCGATGATGACCGAGCGCTTCAACGTGGCGGGCGCGCTGCTGGTCAAGCTGTTTGGCCGGCCGGGGGAGGAGGCGCAGGCGTTCGCCGGGCGGGCGGCCCGGGCGCGCGACGTCCAGGTCAAACAGGCGACGTTCGGGCAGGTATGGTTCATCGCGCTGGCCATGCTGGCCTCGCTGGCCAGCGCCGTGGTGTACGGTGCCGGCGGCGTCCTGGTGCTCCACCGGGCCTTCCCGCTGGGTACCCTCGTCGCGCTGGCCGCGCTGCTGGGCACGGTCTACGGCCCGGTCATGGACCTATCCGGCGTGCAGGTCAGCGTGATGACCGCCCTGGTCAGCTTCGACCGCGTCTTCGAGGTCCTCGCCCTCGAGCCGCTGATCGCCGATCGTCCCGGCGCGATGCCCCTGCCGCGTCGGATGACCGTCACCGGGCCGGATGGCCTGCGGGACCGCGTCGCCCCGGACATCGAGTTCGACCATGTGTCGTTCCGGTACCCCGCGGCGGGCGAGGTGTCACTCGCGTCCCTGGAGTCGATCCCGCTGCAGGCGCCGGAACGGCCGCCTTCCGCGGCGGGAGTCTTGCACGAGGTGAGTTTCACCGCGCCGCCGGGCCGGCTGACCGCCCTGGTCGGCCCGTCCGGGGCGGGCAAGACCACGATCGCCGCGCTGGCCGCGCGGCTGTATGACCCAAGCCAGGGTGCGGTCCGGATCGGCGGCCATGACCTCACCGCGGTCACCACGGAATCGCTGCACGACGCGGTGGGCGTGGTCACTCAGGACGCGCACCTGTTCCATGACACGATCCGGGCCAACCTGCTATACGCCCGGCCGGAAGCAACGGAGCCCGAACTCATCGAGGCGTGCGCAGCGGCCCAGATCTGGGCGCTGATCTCTCACCTGCCCGACGGGCTGGACACCGTGGTCGGCGATCGCGGGCATCGGCTCTCGGGCGGGGAAAAACAGCGGGTCGCCATCGCCCGGCTCCTGCTGAAGGCACCGTCGGTGGTGGTGCTGGATGAGGCGACTGCGCACCTGGACTCGGAGTCGGAGGCCGCGGTACAGCGGGCGCTGAAGACCGCGCTGTGCGGCCGGACGTCGCTGGTGATCGCGCACCGGCTGTCCACCGTCCGGGAAGCCGCGCAGATCCTGGTGGTCGAGGCGGGCCGGATCGCCGAGCGAGGTGCTCACCCTGAGTTGCTGGCTGCCAGCGGTTTGTACGCAGACCTCTACCACACCGAGTTCGCCACGCAGCATCGGGCATGATGTAGGGCATGTCGATGCCTCGCCGCGGCGGGCGCAGGGTGCGGCGCGGTGCGGCGGCCCTGGCTGTCGGTGTGGCCGCGCTGATCACGGTCACCGCCTGCACCTCGTCCGGTTCCACGGCCACCGCTCCGCCGGCTACCGGCAACCCCGCCTCGTCAGCTCCGCCCACCGGCAGCGCCGCGGCCAGCGGCCCGATCGTCCCGGTCAACAGCACGCTGCACTGGCATTCCTGCAGCGGCCTGATCGCTCAGATGGGCATCCAGGACTGCACCATGCTGAGCGTGCCGCTGAACTACTCCCAGCCCGGCGGCCGGCACCTCAGCCTCGCCCTGGACATGATCCCGGCCACCGCCCCGGCGAGCCAGCAGCAGGGAATCCTGCTGGTCAACCCGGGCGGACCCGGCGCCAGCGGACTGTCCCTCGCCGACGAGGTGGCTGGAGGGCTCAGCCCCAGCGTGGCCAGGGACTACGACATCGTCGGCTTTGACCCGCGCGGCGTGGGGTCCTCGGTGCCCAAGCTGAGCTGCGAATCGTCCTTCTTCTCCGGCCCGCGGCCGAACTACATCCCGTCCAGTGCCGCCGCCGAGCAGGTCAACATCAACCGGGCGAAAACCTACGCCAGCGACTGCGAGCAGAACTTCGGCTGGCTGCTCCCGTCCATGACCACCAAGAACATGGCCCGGGACGTGGACTCGATCCGCGCCGCGTTCGGCGTGGCGAAGATCAACTACTTCGCGTTCTCCTGGGGCACCTACCTCGGCCAGGTCTACGCGACGCTGTTCCCGCAGCACGTCCGCCGGATGGTGCTGGACAGCACCGTGGATCCCACCGGGGTCTGGTACACCGACAACGTCGACCAGGACTACGCCTTCCAGCGCCGGATGGACGCGTTCTACGCCTGGGTGGCCCGGTACGACAGCAGCTATCATCTCGGCAGCACCGGGGCCCAGGTCAGGGCCGCCTGGTACCGGGCCCGCAACCAGCTCGTGGCCCATCCGGCCGACGGGGTGATCGGGCCCGACGAGCTCGACGACACCTACATCGAGGGCGGGTACAACGACCAGCTCTGGCCGGGCCTGGCCCAGGCCCTGTCCGACTACCTCAACGCAGGCGACACCAGCAACCTGGCCAGCCAGTACCAGTCCTACGGCAGCCAGAACGAGAACGAGTTCGCGGTCTACAACGCGGTGGAGTGCGCCGACACCAGCTGGCCGACCAGCTTCTCCTTCTGGACCTCCGACACCAATCAGGTCTACAAGAGCGCGCCGTTCTATGCGTGGGGCAACGCCTGGTTCAACGCCGCGTGCGCGTTCTGGCCCGTGCAGGGGGCGTCCGAGCCGCTCCAGATCACCGGGACCGGCCTGCCCGGCATCTTGATGCTGCAGGGCACGCTGGACCCGGCCACCCCGTACGCCGGCGCCCAGGACGCGCACAGGCTGCTGCCCTCGGCCCGGATGGTGGTGGTAGAGGGCGGCGGCAACCACGGTCAGTCGTTCGCCCAGCCACCGAACAACTGCGTCCAGGGCTACCTGAACAACTATCTCGCCACCGGCGCCCTGCCGCAGCGAGCAGGCCTGGTCAACGCCACCTGCCCGGACGCGGGCGAGCCGGCGCCAGGAAGCTGAGCAGCGCCGTTCGGGATGGTTTTGCCCCGTGTAGGCTGGCTGTATGTTGCGGGTAAAGCCGCCGTCGTCTGCGGTGCGGCTGCTCGATGAGCGGGATCGGGCCGCGGTGCTCGCCATCTGCGATCGCGATCCGGTGACCAATGTCTTCGTCAGCTCCCGGGTCCGCGCCCTCGGCCTGGAGCCCGGCCGCCTCGGCGCCCAGATGTGGGGTCACGGCAGTGGCGGCCGGCTGCGGTCGCTGTGCTATTCCGGCGCCAACCTGGTCCCGGTCGCGGCCACGCCCGAAGCGGTCGTCGCCTTCGCGGACCGGGCGCTGAAGCAGGGGCGACGATGCTCATCGGTGGTCGGGCCGGCCGACGAGGTCCAGGCGCTGTGGGCGCTGCTGCGGCCCCGGTGGGGACCGGCCAGGGACGTACGCCCGGTGCAGCCGGTCATGGTCATCGACGGGCCGCCGCGGGTGGTGCCCGATCCGCTGGTCCGCCGGGTCCGGATGGAGGACTTCGACGCCCTGTGGCCCGCCTGCGTGGCCATGTTCACCGAGGAGGTGGGCGTCTCGCCCACCAGCGGGGACGGCGGCGCCTCATACCGGGCGCGCCTGGAACAGCTGATCCGCAGCGGCCGCGCCTTCGCCCGGATCGAGGGCGGCCAGGTGATCTTCAAGGCCGAGATCGGCGCGGTGACCCCGCAGGCCTGCCAGGTACAGGGCGTCTGGGTCCGGCCGGAGTATCGCGGCCAGGGCCTGGCCGCGCCCGGCATGGCCGCGGTCGTGGTCGAGTCGGCCCGGTCGATCGCCCCGGTGGTCTCGCTCTACGTCAACGACTACAACCGGCCGGCCCGCGCGGCCTACCTGCGGGCAGGCTTCACCGAGACCGGCCGTTTCATGTCGGTGCTCTTCTAGCCCGGGGGGACGACCCCCCGGAACCCCCCGCAAGCCCGCTGCGGTTCTCGCCGTAGTATCACGCGGCTGGGGGGCCGCCGGCCCCCGCAGGCCGCGCGATTAGTCGCGCTCGCGGATCTTGCGCAGGTAGTCGACGATCGGC
>Ga0209168_10003287_pt1 | contig 11233 bp, 10 predicted proteins | sample Coa_R1_FD_187156 | JGI IMG/M metagenome (GOLD analysis project Ga0209168, IMG submission 187156) | Surface soil microbial communities from Centralia Pennsylvania, which are recovering from an underground coalmine fire - Coalmine... | ecosystem: Environmental > Terrestrial > Soil > Unclassified ... | reverse complement strand
CCGTCGTCCCCGCGGCCATTCACCTCATGTTTGTGGCGCGGAACCTGGAGCGCATTGCCGATCACACCACCAATATCGCCGAGGACGTCATCTTCCTGGTGCGCGGCATCGACGTCCGCCACCACGCCACCGAAAACAAGGTCTAGGTTCTTCACTCCGTCTTATCCAGCTTCGTCGTGATCATCCACTTCAGCACGCCCCGCGGCGGCCCCAGCTTGCCGTGCGTCTCGATTCGCACCAGCGAGCCCTTCTTTAGATCCACCATGATGGCGGCCTCAAGCAACAGCCCGATCAAACTTCCTAAGTGCGGCTGGTGCCCTGCCAGCAGGATCCTCTCGACCTTGTAGTCGGAGGTGATCTCCTTCCAGATCTGCTCCGGACTAGCGCCCGGAAGCAGATTGCGCGTTTCCACAACGTTCTTGCAGCCCAGGACCTCCGCCGCGATCGCCGCAGTCTCCTGAGCCCGCCGGAGCGGACTGGTGAGAATCAGATCCGGCGCTACTTCAGCCTTCCGCGCGACCTTCAGCACGTCTTTCAAGTCCCGCTTGCCCTTCGCCGTGAGCTTGCGGTCGCGGTCGGCGAGACCCGTTTCTCTCTCCTCGGCGTCGCCGTGGCGCAGAATATAGATTTCCATGTCAAGTCTTCCCGTCCGCCGCGCACAGCGCCGCCTTCCATCGCGTGCGCTCCCGCGGTCCGAAATGCTCTTTCCAATACGTCCGAAACAGAGCTTCTCGTTCGCCGGCCAAACGCCGCACGGACACAGCCGCGACCCGGTCCCTGCGGATCATCTCCAGCGTGGTGGCACAGTCGTTAATCGCACCCAAGTTCTCTTGCAGCCCCTTCAACGTCTCCAGCATCTGTTTCGTTTTCCTCCCATAAGCGCGCTCGAACATTTCCAGCGTGTAGCGCACTCCCTTGGCCTTCAGCCGAAGCCGATGCATCTGTAGGCGTGTGGAATTCGGGCGCACGGCTCCTCTGCCGGCCTGGAACAACTCCTCGGCCAGTGCCGGTAGCAGCCGCTGGGCGGCCTCCGCAGCGGTCTCTTTGGACACGGCTCGCGACACCCGGAGATGCCTGATCCATTTCCGGACCTGGCCCGCGTTACGCCAGTGTTCGAGCTTGCGCGCCAGCTCCCGGGCTGCGCCTCGCCTTTGTTTCTTGATGCCCGCCAATAGCTTGGGGCTGTGCCGCCCGGCCGCCCGTAATACCTCCACGGCCACGTCGCAGTTCCGTACTGCCGCGCATCGGTTCATCAACTTTCGCAGATGCCGCCGGATGGTCTTCACGTTCTCCGCCTCGAACCATTCCGCGAACACTTCCATCTGTTGCATCAGCCGGCGGATCGACACTCGCAGGTCGTGAATGGAATCGGCGTCTTCAGGCTTGCGAGCGGCGTTACGGATCTCGCGATCCAGCTTCTTCAGCCGCGCCGCCGTCTGCGATCTCAACAATTCCCTCATCGCTTGATCTTCACCGCCAGAGGCAGACCGTAGGCTTCCCGGAAAACAGCCGCGACCTGCTCCGCCTGCCATTGTTCGATATCGACGTCCACGTCGCGCGCGGAGAACAAACGGAGCTCCACGCCAGTCTCTTGCACGGCCGCCTCCACTCGTTCCACGCGCTGCTCCTGGCTCTGATCCAGCGCCACCGCCAGTCGCAGCAACGGCGTCAGAAGGACCACGCTGTTGCGCTCCTCCGGATCCAGCACCTGAAACGTCTCATGCGTTACCTGGGGCATGGACTTGCGGTGGTACCGGCACAGAGCCGCGATCAGCAGCCGCTCCCGGTCCTCGAAACCCGGCAGATCGGAGTTCGCGACCAGATACTGCGAATGCCGGTGGTGCCGCGATTCGTTCACGAAATGCCCTATGTTGTACAGGTAGGCGGCAGCTTCGAGCAAACGGCCCTTCGCCAGCGGCAAACGGTGCAAGGGGCGCAGCCCCTGGAACAGCATTCCCGCCAGCTCCGCCACTTTCCGCACGTGCAGCGCCGATACGCCGTAGTGACCTCCCAGAGCCCGCACCGCCCTGCGCTCGTCCGCATTCAAGCGAGCCTGCTCCATGCCCACCTGGCGGTGCGATAAATCCGCGATGATCCCCTCGCGGACGCCCGCCACCGAATAATACAGACGATTCAGCCGCAGCTCTAGCACCACCTCGTTCAGCACTGCCACGCCCGCCACTATGATCTCCGCCCGCTTGGGCCCGATCCCCGTGATCTTGGCGCGCGCGCCCGAATTCCGCGAGGACACATCGCGAAATAATTGCCGCAATTGTGGACCCGTAGCCTGCAGCCGGTCCGCGCGATCGCGCCGCGAGCGGCGAACGTGATTCACCGCGCACACCGTCGCGGCGGCCGTGGCCGAGGTCGCGATCATTCGATCCACCTTAGCCGTTCCGAAGCGCGCTACCGGACCCGCGATTCGCTCCTGGATGTATTTCTGCATCCGCGCCAGCTCGCGCGGGCTGGGTGGATCGCTCTTCAGGAAGACTTCCGTCAGCCGCAGCGCGCCCAGAGGTTTCGAGAACGCTTCCACCAGCCGTCCGCCTTCGCTCAAGATCAGCTCGGCGCTTCCGCCGCCGACGTCCATCATCAGCACCCGCTGCTTAGGGTGCGGCCACACGCTTTGCACCCCCAGGTGAATCAGGCGCGCTTCTTCCAGCCCCGAGATTACTTCCACGGGACGCCCGAGGATGGCCGCGGCCCGCGCCAGAAACTCGTCGCGGTTCGATGCATCCCGCAAAGCCGCCGTTCCCACCGCGCGCACGCCCATCACGTCCAGCTTGCGATACTGCTCCGCCATGCGCGTCAGGACCTGGCACGCCAGCTCTATTTCAGCCCCGCCCAGCTTTCCCTCCAGGAACACGGTCTTTCCCAAACGCACCACCTGGCGGTCCGCTGCCAGTACCTGCATGGGTTGCGACGGATGTACGTCCGCTGCCAGCATGCGGATGGAGTTGCTGCCGATATCGATTGCCGCGTAACGAGACATGATCCGGGGGTATCTAATAGCCTGTAACGTATTTGTAACAATGCATTACAAGCCCTCTCGTTTATAATAGAGAACCTTCGTGCGTTTCTTCCTGCCAAATCGCGGACCGGGCCGTTTAATTGTGGTGGAGGGAATCGATGGCTCGGGCAAATCCACCCAGATCGCCCTTCTTTCACAGTGGTTACGCCTGCGAGGCTTCGCCGTCGCCTTCAGCGAATGGAACTCCTCTCCGCTGGTCAAAGAGACCACCCGCAGAGGCAAGAAGAAGGAGATGTTCACGCCGACCTCCTTCAGCCTGATCCACGCCACCGACTTCGCCGATCGCATGGAACGCTACATTCTTCCGCTTCTGAAGGCCGGCGCGGTGGTATGCGCCGATCGCTACGCCTACACCGCCTTCGCGCGCGACGTGGTCCGCGGCGTCGACCGCGCCTGGGTGCGCAACCTCTATCGATTCGCGCTCAAGCCCGACTTGGCGTTCTACTTCAAGGTGCCACTCGAAACCGCGCTCGGCCGCATTCTGGGCGGGCGTAACGCGCTCAAGTATTACGAAGCCGGCATGGACCTGGGCCTCAGCCGCAACATCGAGGAGAGCTTCCGGATCTTTCAGGGCCGCATCCTGGCCGAGTACGAATCCATGATCGAAGAGATGGGTTTCCACGTAATCGATGCCACTAAGTCCATCGAATCCCAGCAACAAGAGATGCGCCGCATCGTGCTGCGCGAGTTCGGAACAGTCCGGCCACCTGGCGTTCTCGGCGTGGATCTCAACGCCGCCCGCTTACATGCCTGATTAAACATGCCTGACTACAAAAACCGGCCGCCTATGTCGTTCTACCGTACCGCGCTGCCCGGTGTCGATTACTCCGAGCTTCAGGGCAAGCTGATCGTCATCGAAGGGCCGGACGCCGTCGGTCGCAGTACCCAGATCCGCGGCTTAAAACCTTGGCTCGAAGAGTTAGGTCACGCCGTTCTCGACACAGGCATGGCTCGCTCCGCACTGGCTGGTAAAGCGATCAAGGCAGCCAAGCAAGGCAATACACTCGGTCCCGTTACCATGACGATGTATTATCTGACCGACTTTGCCGACCGCCTGGAGAACGAAATCATTCCCGCTCTTCGCGCCGGCGTCGTAGTGCTCACCGACCGCTACATTTACTCCGTGATGGCCCGCGCAATCGCGCGCGGCGAGAATCGTTCCTGGATGGAGAAAGCCGCCGGATTCGCTCTGGTCCCGCACGCGACTTTCTACCTGCGCGCCGAAGTGCAGCACCTTGTCTCGCGCGTGGTGGTCGGCCGCGGCTCGTTCGATTACTGGGAAAGCGGTCTGGATACCGGCTTCGGCCGCAATATGCACGACAGCTTCTTGCGCTATCAGTCCCGCCTCATCCGCGTCTTCGATAGCATGGCGGAACCCTACGGATTCGAGGTCATCGACGCCACCCGTCCGCCCGTGGAAGTTTTCGAATCGCTGAAAGCCTCTGTCTCGCGGATTTTCGAGCCCCAGGAAAAACCCAGGATCGTCCCGCGGCGTAAATCCGTGCATAGGGTCGAATCCCCGGCCTTCAAATCCGCTCGCCGCGACTAATAAGTCCCGACCTTAGCGCACGCCGAAGTCGCTGGTGTGCGCGCGGAAATCCTGTAGGCGTTTCAAATCGTCGTTGAGTAGGTCGCGATCCCGCGCGACTAGGCGGTTGTCGGCTACCACCATGGAAAGCGCCCTGACAACGTCGTCGAGCTGGCGGCGGTCATAGCGTCCACGCGCCTGCATGTCTTGGAGCTGATCCAGCTCCTGCCGGGCCCGCGCCAGACGGTATTGGTCGCCGCCGGAAGCGAAAGTGACCCCTTGTACGTGGTCCAGATCCTCTCGGATTCGCGCGAATAGATGCATCCGCCAGTCATCGCCCCGAAACGCATTTTCCCGATCGCTGTGGAATGAATCCTGGTCACCGCCGTATGCCGGACCGCGTTCCGACCGTGGCCGGTCGCCCGGCCGATCAAAGCCGCGATCGTCAGGGCGGCCCTGGCCCCGATCCTGGCTCTGCAACGGAGGAGGCGGCGCGGCATTCCCCCACGTGATATCGAATGTGTAGCCTTCCGAGCCGCTGTCGGGATCGTCAATACGCACTAGCGCGGAACCGCCGCTGCGGGGATCGTGAATTAACTGCTGGCGGCCACGGCCGTCAACGCCGGTGAAGCGAAAATTGCCCGGATTCGACGGCAGGGGTCCTGTGCACTCAAACCGCCGCCATTGAGGCGCAGCGCCCGACAAGTTTCGAAGCGTAGCGGTATCGCCGCGAATCTCCACCTCCGCCGCGCCATCCACCACCACTTCGATGGTGCATTTTCCCCGATCCGGCGCTCCACCGCCCATCACGGTCATTCTTCGCGTCTGATTTTGCGCGGTCACAGTCCCGCTGAAGACTGCAAAGGCAGCCGCTACAACAAAAACTCGATTGTCCATTTAAATTCCTCTGCCCTTGAGTTGCATTCCGAGTGCCATTTGGCAGGGGCCGCCTGGCAATTACTTATTCAGCGACGACATCCAGTTGAGCACCACTGTAAACGGCGGCGGTGCGCCGGATGCACCGGACGGCTGGGGAAACAGTAACCGGCCGGCCTGTGTCACGCCATAAACTTCCGGATTCACCACGCCGAACAGGCGTTGCGGCGTTCCGCTCTGAAAGCTTGCTCCGGTCTGAACATCCGCAGCCATGAACGCTCCGCTCAGACTGATGAAAAAAAGTCGTTTCCCGTCGCTACTCCAGTGGGGGAAGGTGCCATCCGCTGTGGAGACCATCCATTGAGGTCCCGCGGTGCCTGAAGCAGCACCAGACTGCGGAGAAAACGGGCGGACATAAACCTGGTCATTCCCGGACGGATTCGCGGAATAGGCCACCCAGCGCCCGTCCGGCGAAAACTGCCCTTCCGCCTCATCGAGTTCCGATCTCAGGAAGACGAACGGCTTCAGGCTGTCCATCGGCAACACCCAGAGATCCCGGGACATCTTGGAGTCCACGGAGTGGAAGAGCAAAAACCGGCCGTCGCGCGACCAGCTGGTAGGTATCTTAGTCTGATCCGACTTGAACAGCAAACGCTCCTCGCCGCTGTTATCCGCGTTCTTTTCGTACAGGTCCGCACTACCGCCGCGAACAGCGGTGAACGCTATTTTTTTACCATCCGGAGACCACACCGGCGCACCCTCGGGCCGAGGATCAAATGTCAGCCGAGTATTACTGCCACGTGCAAGATCCCGCACCCAGATGTCCAGGCCGCCCTGCTCATCTTTTAGCCCGAAAGCCACTCGACTTCCATCTGGCGAAACGGCCGGACGGTCATAGTTGCCGGGTTCCCCCGCGACGCCTACTTCCTTTCCCGTCAGATCGCGCCAGGTAAGCTGCGGTAGGCCCGACCCACCCGACCGATACATCAGCGTGCCATTCCGGGCTACGGACCACAAACCGGCTGTCGCAGTCGCGAACGAGCCGACCCCGGTCGCTATCGGGACTGGCGTGCCGCTAAGCGTGAGGGAACTGGTATCGAACGGTTGTGCCAGCACGGTCGACTCCCGCTGAACCAAAAGAAAACTTCCTGCCCGCGTTTCCGAGTCTACCCAGTACGCCTGCCGGTCCGTTAGTAGTATCGGCCTCATATTCTGTTCCTCCGGCTTCGCGTCTATCGAGCCGACATAGATCCCGGTTTTCTCGGGAGAACCGAACACGCGCAGAAATAGAAAGCGTTTGCCGTCGGGCAGGAACTGCGGATAGCGGTGGGCACGTTCTCCTGGAGTCATCGCCGTGACGGGAACCGGAGTTCCCCCGGCTTCGGACACCTTCAACAGAATGCCACCGTCTCCCGCGTATACGATGACCCCATCGCGGCTCCACGTGCCGCCCTGCACATACGTAAGGCCCGTCTCGGTAATCGTCTGGGCAGGCGCGCCATTAACGTCGGATTTCTTCAGCTTGCCGAGGGCTCCGTACACCACGAAGCGGCTGTCGTAAGACCAGAACGGCGGCGGCGAAAAGCTGATAATCCCTTCCGATCCCGGCAGCGGCTTCACCTCCAGAGAGTTGATGGATCGCACGTACATGCGGTTGACGTTGTCAGGACCGAGCGCCGGAAAAGCCAGCCATTTCCCGTCGGGAGAAATCGTGGCTTGGGTTCCCGGATTGAAGGTGAGACCTTCCGGCTGCGGAATCTGCGAACGTACTTCCTGCGCCACCGGCGCCGGCGCGCGTAGAAGCATCACCGCCAGAACCGCCACTGCCAGGAACAGCACTGCGGCCACCGCTGGCCACAACCACTTACTCAGACCTTTCGCCTGCGCTTCCACGGGTTGCTGGCGGGCGTCGCTCTGGGCTTCGTTCTGCATCAGCGGCAATTTCCAGTCGCCGATATCGTGCAGCCGGTCCTTTGCGTCTTTCTGCAAACAGCTCCGCAGCAGCGGCCGTATCCGAGCCGGAACGCGATTTAAGTCCGGCTGCTCCTTAAGCACCGACGCCAGGGTCTCCGATAGGGTTTCACCGTGATGGGGTTGTTCTCCGGTGAGCATCTCATACAACACCACGCCAAATGCCCAGATATCGGCGCTCTTATCGACCGGCTTGCCCTTGGCCTGTTCCGGCGACATGTAGGCGGCGGTGCCTAACAGCATTCCCGCCTGCGTTTGATGCATGGAAATCGTGGGCGAATCTTCCGACGCAGCCGTTGCAATTCCCCCGACTTTGGCCAGCCCGAAATCCAAAACCTTCACCGATCCATCCGGTTTTATCTTGATGTTTGCGGGCTTGAGGTCGCGATGAACCACCCCTTTCTCGTGAGCCGCTCCCAGCGCGTCGGCGATCTGCGCGGCGATTTTCAACGATTCTTCCAGCGGAATCGCTCCCTCTTTGATCCGGTCGCCCAGCGTCGGACCCTCAATCAGCTCCATTACCAGGTAATTAGGGCCTACGTCGAACAGCGTGCAGATATTGGGATGGTTGAGCGACGCGATCGCGCGCGCCTCGCGTTCGAAACGTTCGCCGAATTGTTCCGCGGAGGTTTTCACCGCCACTTCGCGGCCGATGCGCGTGTCGCGGGCCCTGTAAACTTCGCCCATCCCGCCCTTGCCGATAGACTCGACTATTGCGTAAGGGCCAAGTTTGTTGCCTGGATCCAAAGGCATCGCTATTAAGGGAGTCTACCCCAAATAAATCGCTTAGGCACCGGGCGCGTCTGGTTTTGAGATCGAGAGTTCGAATCTACTGTGCTTCGTCCAATCCGAGCCGACAAAGCGGCCGCCCGCACTCGATTCACATGATCATAATGTCCGAATGCCATAATGAGGCTTGACCGCGCGCATCTTCAGTAAGCTCATCCTGAGCCTGTTGGCGGTTCTCGCCTTCGCGCTCATCGCCGTCGATTATCTCGTCACCCAGCGCGTGGAACAGACCTTCACCGACCAGCTCCGCCAGGAACTCGCCGAAAAGGCCCGCACCATCGCGCTGATGATTCCCCAGCAGGAAGGGTTCAGTCAACTGGCCAAAGCTACCGGCGCCCGCGTCACTTGGGTCGATGCCACCGGCCGCGTTTTGGGCGAATCCGGTGCGGATCCCGCAGGCATGGAAAATCACAAAGCACGGCCCGAAATCGCCACCGCTCTGCAAGGGCAGGTCGGCTCCAGCCTGCGTATGAGTCCCACCCTCGGCGTTAGATTGTTCTATGTTGCGATCCCCTACAGAGGCGGCGCGCTTCGTCTGGCAGTACCCGCTGCTTCCGTCGATGCGCAGGTCCACGCGATTCGCAACGACGTGCTGCTTTCCACCGCCCTCGCATTTCTGCCTCTTGTGATCCTAGCCGCCGTCTTCGCGCGCTACGTTTCCGGCCGCATGGGAACCATCATCGAATTCACCCAGCAGTTAGCCGAAGGCAACTTCCGGGCCCGCCTCCCCGATTCGTCCCGAGGAGTGCTCGGATTGCTCTCCGCCAAACTCAACGAAACCAGTGAAAAACTCGAGTTCATGCTCGACCGACTGGAAACCGAACACGTCGAGCTTGAGAAACTGGAGAACATCCGCAAGGATTTCGTCATCAATGTCTCGCATGAGCTGCGCACGCCCCTCGCCTCCATCCAGGGCTATACCGAAACACTCATGGACGGCGCGATTCATGACCCCATCAACAATATTAAGTTTCTGAACATTATCCGCCAGAACACGGAGCGCTTGGCCCGCCTCACCGCCGATTTGCTCACGCTTTCCCGTGTCGAGCTCAAGCAGCAGGAATTCAAGTTCGCATCTTATTACGTCAACCGCCTTCTGACAGACAACCTTGATGGCATGCGGCCGATCGCGGAGCGCCGGAGGATCCAACTGGTATTGGAGCCTGTGGAACCGGAGAACGCCTCGCAAGACGCGGAAGTGTTCTGCGACGCCGAAGCCGTCCACCAGATCCTGACAAATCTTCTGGATAACGCCATCAAGTACACCCCTGACGGCGGGATCGTAACCGTCGGCGCGAGACAGCTAGGTGCCTCGACCGACCCCGCTGGCCGCGTCGAGTTCTTTGTCCGCGATACCGGCTCTGGCATTCCCGCCGACGACCTGCCCCGCCTTTTCGAACGCTTCTACCGCGTCGATAAAGCCCGGTCCCGGGCGCTAGGCGGTACCGGCCTGGGCCTGGCTATCGTGAAACACTTGGCCCGCTCTCAGAACGGCGAAGTTCGCGTGGAAAGCCAAGTAGACAAAGGATCTACGTTCTTCTTTACCCTGCCGGTCCACGATCTGGGCCCGGCCGATGGAGAACCAGAAACAAAGGTTGTTCAACGAGAGTTAACTGCGTAGTAATCAATTTGTAACGGCTTCTAGGTTACTGTGGAAGCAAGGCATGAAGAAGATCGTATTAATCGAAGACGACGCTGACCTTTTCTCACTGATCCAGTACAACCTGGAAAAGGAAGGCTTCGCTTTTGCGGGTTCCAGGACCGGCAAAGGCGCCATCGATCTCTGCCGCCGCGAGAAACCCGACCTCATCATTCTCGACATCATGCTCCCGGATTCCGACGGCCTGGAGATCTGCAAGTCCATCCGCGCGCATCCTGAGCTATCTCATACGCCAGTTATTTTCCTGACAGCGCGTGCTTCGGAAACCGATCGCATCGTGGGGTTGGAGCTGGGCGCCAACGACTATATCGTCAAGCCCTTCTTCGTCCGGGAACTGGTGGCCCGCATCAAGATTCATTTCCGCGGCCAGCCGTCTTCTAACAAGCTTCTGAAAATCGGCGATCTGGAGCTCGACCGAACCCGCTGTCAGGTCCGTCTTGGCGGCCGGGAAGTCTCGCTCACCGCCACCGAATTCCGGCTGCTCGAATTTCTCATGAGCCGCCCCGGCGTCGTCTTCAGCCGCGAGCAGTTGCTGGACGCCGTCTGGGGCCACGACCGCGCCGTGACAGACCGCACCGTCGACGTCTACATTCTGCGCCTGCGCCAAAAAATTGAAATAGCCGACGGCACTTCTTTCCTCCGCAGCGTCCGGGGCTTCGGCTACAGCTTCGAGCCCGGCGTCGCGCAATCCGCCGCTATCCAGGCGTGACTACCACTACCCCCGCTCGACGCAGCGCGTCGCGCTTGAGTGCCTTGCCCGCCGCGACCTCTTTCTCCCTCTGAGCGCGTAACTCCTCTTCGCTAGCCACCCGGTGCGATTTCGCTAGCAACAACTGAGCCGCGAGTCTTGCGGACACCTCTACCGGTCCCGAGCCCTCTACGTCAACCAGCGATACAAACTCGGGCAGGCTCGCCTCCAGGTCTCGAACTTCCTTCCAATAGCGCCTGATGTCTCTCATACGCCCCTTCGTTCCCTATAAGCCCGCTCAATCCGGTCGGCATTCTCGGAAACCTGGACCGCCAGGCGCTTCAGACCCGCTGCTCGAGCCAGCAGTGCTCCTGCGACTCCCTTAGACATATCGATGGGCAGTACCATCTCCTCGCTGACCGCCCCGCGAAGCTGCTCCAGCACTTTCTCAGCCCGCTCCTGCGCGATTCGCTCCAGCGCTCGAGCTTTAGCTTCCAGAGCGTGCGCTTCCTCCCGCAGGCTCGCGATCTGTGCCCGCGGAATCGAATGCTCAGCAAGGCTTGCGATAGCCTGTCCCAGCACCCGGATCTGCGCTTCCCCGCCGGCAACTTCGTCCAGCTTCTTGAACTCCAGCTTTTTTCCGGATGCCGCCGCGTCTACGAGATTCTCCAGGACTCTTTCCGATAGCTC
>Ga0209168_10003284_pt1 | contig 11238 bp, 7 predicted proteins | sample Coa_R1_FD_187156 | JGI IMG/M metagenome (GOLD analysis project Ga0209168, IMG submission 187156) | Surface soil microbial communities from Centralia Pennsylvania, which are recovering from an underground coalmine fire - Coalmine... | ecosystem: Environmental > Terrestrial > Soil > Unclassified ... | reverse complement strand
GTGGGAGGCCCGCGGTGCTCCGAGACGTCCGCTACGCCCTTCGCCGGCTTCGCGAAAGTCCCGGCTTTTCATTCACCGCCATTCTCACCTTGGCGCTGAGCATCGGCGCCACGACAGCCATGTTTGCCGTTCTCGATGGTGTGCTCCTGGAGTCGCTGCCCTTCCCTGAACCGGACCGCCTCGTAGCCGTGGCGTCGCAGCCCGATGCCGTCATTTCAATTCCGACAATGCAGGACTATGCCTCGCGTTCGGCAACCTTCACGAGTCTGGCCGCATACCGCGAATGGTCGCCATCTCAGAAAACGCAGCATGCCCCGGCAGCACGGCTCATTCTTGTGGTGTCACAAGGATTTTTCGCCACGCTCGAAGCGCAGTTTGCACTGGGGAAAAGCTGGCCGATTACAGGCAACGAACAGGATTGCTCGTCGCAGGCGGTCGTGAGCGCAGGTTACTGGACGCGAATGAATGGCGGCAGCAGTCTCGACGTCAAGACTCTGAACCTCGACGGACGAGACTTCGAGATTTCCGGCGTGCTGGCAGCGAATCAGGATATCGAAGGTTCTTATGCGCTCAATCAGCCGGAGGTCTTCGCGCAAGTCGGCTGTGACCGCGAGGCACGGCCAAATTCCAGAGGCGATAACGACTTTGGGGTAATAGGAAGGCTCCGCCCTGGTGTCACTCTGGCGCAGGCGAATGCCGACCTGTCCCGAGTGGATCGGGATTTGCAGAAGGATTATCCAAACTATTACGGAGCGGCGAACGCTGCCGATCGAAAGCCGACCCTTGTCTATCCCTACATCGAGTTGTTAGTCGGCACCGACACCAAGCCAGCCCTGTTCATGGTATTTGGCGCATGCGGTCTGCTGCTCGTGATCGCATGCGCGAATCTCGCAAGCCTGATGCTTGCCCGGAATACTCGCCGCCGCATGGAGTTCGCCACTCGCGCCACGCTCGGAGCGACCGCCAGTCAACTGCTCCGGCAGTTATTGGTAGAGAGCGCCATGCTGGTCTGCACGGGCGCGGCCTCGGGAATTGTCCTTGCCGCTTTTCTCCTCAAAGTAATCAAGAGCACGACGGCCATTCACTTGCCGCGCCTCTCTCACGCGTCCATGCATCCGCCGGTCCTGCTGTTCATCATTGCTGTGTCCGCAGCGGTGACAGTTTTTCTGGCGATCTCCCCAACATGGAGAGCGTTACGTCCGGGACTGCTTCAAGATCTGCAAGGCACGGGAAGCACGTCGGCGGGAAAGAGCGTGCGTTTCGCGAGACGATCCTTTGTCCTCGCACAGCTCAGCCTGAGTGTGCTCCTTGTGGCGTGCTCTGGATGGATGATCGGCGGCGTCTACCTGCTGCTGCATCAGCCACTGGGATTTGACCCGGATCACCTGCTCATGATCGAGGCGGAACTCGGCTCGGATCATCCGTCGATTGCTGAAGCGCAGCCATCCGAACTCAAGTTCAGCGAGATTGCCGCCCGCTTGCGACGCATGCCGGGAATCGTCTCGGTCGCCATTACCGACCATCCGCCACTTGGGCACGCGATCGATCGCTACACCTTTTGTTCGGACCGCCATCCGGAAGAGTGCAAACAGCAGGTTCATACGAATCCGAATTCGTACGACGTCAGCCCGAGATATTTTTCAACCATCGGACAGGTTCTTCTGCAAGGACGAGATTTCAACGACGCAGACGATGGCCGCAACAACGTTGCAATCGTTAACGAAGCGTTAGCGGCGCGGGAGTGGCCGGAAGAGAGTCCGCTCGGCCATCGTATTCAGAGCGGAGAACTCCATTCGCCAGAAGGACAAGGCTGGGCTACGGTCGTCGGCGTCGTCGCGAACGTGCATAACTATGATTTGGTGTCGCAGCCAGGACCGGATCTGTACTTTCCGCGGTGGGAGCATCCCAGGAATTTTGCGCGCATCATCATCCAGACGCGAGCCGATCCTGCGCTGCTCAAAAATGCGGTTCGAAGTGAGCTGAAGAGACAGTTCCCCGAAGCGCGGGTCTTCGGATTCGAAACCATTCGCGAAGAGATGTCGTTCGAAGTCTCGGAGCGAGTTTTTCTGATGCGAGTCGCCATCGCATTTGGTGCGGTTGCCCTGTTTCTCTCCATACTAGGAACATATGGTTTGCTCGGCTATGAGGTGTCGTTACGCGTGAAAGAAATCGGCATACGGATGGCCCTTGGCTCTTCAAGGGAGCGGATCCTGAAACTTCTGGTCTATGAACATGGGCTCTGGCTTCTGAGCGGGACGGTGCTGGGTCTGATCTGCGCGATCGCAGCGGGATATGCGTTGCGTTCACAATTTTATGGAGTGAGATCGACGTCTCTATTTGTACTGATAGCATCTGCTCTGATGCTTGCATTGCCCGCGTTGCTCGCAACGGCTATTCCGGCGCGCCGGGCGTCCCTGCAAGACCCGGCGGAGATATTGCGGAGAGAGTAAGCACACAGACCCAAAAGACCCCGTTCCTTCGAATTGTTGCACGAGCAAAGGTGAAAAACGGTGACAAGCGCGCGAGAATCGATGAGAACCGACCTCCTGACATTCAACGGCGCGGCCGAGCGCGATCCGCGTTGGCGAAGTAAGAGAGGTAAAGATTTCCCGCATGCTACACTCACTCGCAGGAGTTGGGGTATGTCTTTATCCCGCGCGTTCTCTTGCCTTCTTCTGCTCCCATCCGTCCTCATATTGATTCAAGCCCAAGAGGTAACCGAACGGGCGGCCAACTCAAGCACCACCATCAAGACCACGGTCCAGCGCGTCCTGGTAGATGTTGTGGTGACCAACGACAAAGGCGATCCCGTCAAAGGGCTGCACGAAAAAGATTTTAAAGTCTTTGAAGACGGCAAGCCGCAAAAGATCGCCACCTTTGAAGAGCACCACGGCGCCGCTCTGAGTGAAATCAGGCTCCCGCCCATGCCGCCCCACGTCTATACCAACTTTCCTCTCATGAAATCAGCGGATGCAGTCAACGTGCTGCTGCTCGATGCCTTGAATACTCGGACGGCGGATCAGTCTTACGTACATTGGCAAATGGTCAAGTTCCTGAAGACGATCCCACCTGAAACCCGCGTCGCGGTGTTTACGCTGTCGTCGCGATTGCGCATGATTCAGCCTGTCACCACCGATCCCTCAGAGTTGCTGGAAGCCATGAGGAGCACGCAGGCTCTCCAGCACCAGTCCGGAGTGCTTACGTCAGAGGAAGAGCAGGAAGAAATGCATCACTTGATCGGCTTTCTGCTTGCGAATCAGTCGAGCCCGTACAGTGCGCCTCCGGACCTCGCGCGATCAGAGGTGGATTCCGTCAATGCCCTAAAGGAGTTTCTAACCGAGGCCGCCACACTTCAGACCGGAACCCGCATCGACATTACGCTTCAGGCTTTCCAGGAACTGACGCGCTATCTTGAGAACATACCCGGCCGCAAGAATGTGATCTGGTTCTCCGGTTCTTTTCCCACGACGATTTTCCCGAGTGGCGATCTTGCGAATCCATTTGTTGGGCTGGCCGATTTCCAGTCGCAGATCCGCAAGACTGCCGACCTTCTTTCTGCCAGCAGGGTCGCACTCTACCCGGTCGAGGCGGGGGGACTTGTGACCGATTCCGCTTTCCAGGTAAACGGTGAAGAAATCGGAACCACCAGACCATCGCAAAACGACCAGGATCTAGCTACGCAATTGAGGGGCGAAAGCCTGGACCGCGATATGAATTACGCCACCATGGACGAGCTGGCCAAAGTCACGGGAGGCAAGGCCTACTACAACACCAACGGCCTCGGCGATGTGCTTAACCGCGTCATTCGTAATGGCACACACTACTACTCGCTCACGTACGCTCCAAGCGACTCTGTTATGAATGGAAGGTACCGACACATTCGCGTAGAGCTTCGCAAGAGCAAGGAAAAAGTCACGCTTGCCTACCGCCGCGGATACTATGCTGACAATCTCGCCGCCACTCTAGCGGCTACCAAGCCGAATGCCGATCCCTTACTTCCGCTCGTCGGACGCAACATGCCGGACTACAGCCAGATTCTCTACAAGGTTCTCGTCCAGCCCGTGACCCCGCAACCGCCGGCAGACGCTCCTCATATCGGCAGCAATCCGAACCTGAAGGGACCGGTTACACGCTACGGTGCGGATTTCGCAATCGCGATTGGCGATCTCAAGCTCGACGTCGCCGCCGATGGAGTCCGCCACGGGAACATCGAAATCGCGCTGGCCGCCTATGATCGCGAAGGCACGCTGCTGAATATGTTCAAGACGGCCGGCGAGGTCGTGCTGAAGCCGAACGAGTACGCCGCGCTCCAACAAGGCGGCGGTCTTCAAGTTCAAGAAAAGATCGACGTCCCCGCAGGTTATGTCTATCTGCGCACTGGAATCTATGACGTAAAATCGGGCGCGGCGGGCACGCTCGGAATTCCGTTGGCCGAGAGCAACGACAGAGCCGCGAAGTAAGTATCCCTGTGGAACCGTCGTTCCTCCGATAAAGGCGATAAACGATGAGGAGAGTCTCCGAAAAACTGAGAAGCGAATTTTTGACATTCAACGGCCCTGTCGAGCGCGATCCACGCATCGATGCATCGATGCGTTAGAAGGCCGGCCGAATTGGGGAACATCGCGCGGCGCTGGTTCGAAGTCATGCGAGAGTGCGGCGACGAACTTCTGCATGACGGCTGTCCGGTCGCGTGCCTGGGAGATGCGCCTTTCGCATCCGTCAACGTGTTCACTTCTCACGTGAACGTCGGCCTCTTTCACGGAGCCGCTCTCCGCGACCCAGCTTGTTCCAAGGCAGCGGCAAGTTCGTGGTCCACGTAAAACTCCGGCCGGGAGTCGCAGGCGAACGCCGCCGGCGAGATGAGCGAGAAATTCCGCAATCGAGCGGATTGACGAATCAGGGTGACTCACGATCGCTTGGGCGAGAACTTCTCGTCACGTTCAAAGGGGAGTAACGGTTCTTGGAAATCGCTTCACACCGTGACCCCGGTGTGTTCGGGCTTGTGAGACACTGTTCGACGAATGCACTCTGGCAGTAAACGTTCGAGCGCAGTCCTCGCGAAGCAGCGGCCCGTTCGAACGCCATGGGCCAGCATCCCGGAGCCGCTTTCTACTCGAACAGTCTTCTGTCTAGCCTTAGGCCTTGTGTCGGTGGTCTTTGCGGTCTACGCCCCTTCACTCAATTTTCAATTCGTCCTCGACGATCACCGCTTTACCGCTGATCCGCGTATTCAGGATGCAGGTCACATCTGGGACTACTTTGCCAATTATGTGTGGGCACAGTTCACAGGTGGCCCGCCGAGCTTCTATCGGCCCGTGTTTCTCCTCTGGATGAGGCTCAATTTCCTGTTTGCCGGTTTATCTTCTTGGGGATGGCATTTGCTCAGCATCGCGAAGCATGTCGCAGTCGCGGCCCTGCTCGCCATGCTGGTATGGAAACTGCTGCGCGACTGGTCGGCTGCGTTGGCGGCGACAACGCTTTTCGCTTTGCACCCCGCACAGACCGAATCCGTGAGTTGGGTTACTGTTCCTGATCCGTTGACGGCGGCCGGAATCCTCGGTGCGCTTCTTCTGTATCTGAAATACGTGCAATTTGGGGCGGCGCAAGTGCAGGAAAAGAAGCCGCGGAAGAAATCGGACAAAACTCCTGAACGTTCGCCGCTATGGTTGATTGCTTCCGCCGGCGCATACTTTGCGGCGCTATTGACCAAGGAAACTGCCATCGTGTTCCCCGCAGTGATCTTTGCGTTTGCCTTCTGCCTGGGATCCAATCCGGCAACGTCGAAGAACAGCTCGAAATCGGAAAGTGCAGTATCCGGTTCACGGCTGGCGCCGGCGGTGCTCCATACTCTGCCATTTCTTTGCGTGACGATTGTGTACCTTCTGATACGGCTCAACGCCCTCGGAGAAATGCTCGGTTCGGCTACGCAGCATTTGTCTTGGCGCACGGTGCTTGATTCCTGGCCGATGACGCTTTGGTTCTACGTGAAGGTGATGTTCTGGCCGGTGAAGTCTTATGCCTTTGCCGATCCTGCGCTAGCCGGAAGCTTTTCCGTGCACGCTGTTTTATTGCCGTTGATCGCCTTAGTCTGCTGCGCCGCCATCCTCGCGTTTGCGTTAGTTTTGGTGTGGAGGAAATCTCAGGCACTCGGCAATCCGAGAGGCGCTGGCCTTCATGCTGCGGTAGTGGCAGGCACGCTGTTGCTCGTTCTGCCACTCCTTCCCGCGCTGAACCTGAATGCTCTGAATCCCGGAGATTTTCTGCACGGGCGGTATACGTATCTGCCTCTCACTGGACTGGCAATGCTCCTTGCAGCCGGGTGGAGTCTGCTGAAGAATGCGGAAGCAGTTCTGCTTTGTACAGCATGCGTAGTAACCGTTATGTTCTCTGCGCTTACGCTATCGCAGGAAAAGCAATGGCGCGATGATGCGACGGTTTTCACAACCGCGCACCAACTCGCGCCTCACAATGAGCCGGTAGCGAAGAATCTGGCCAACACGGTTGTCCAGCAGGCTTTGCAGTTGGATCAAGAAGGCCGATGCGGCGAGGCAATCCCGTTGTTTGAACAGGTGACTCACGACTATCCCGAGGATTGGTATGCATGGGCCGGTTTAGGGGATTGCTTTGTTCAACTCAAGAATCTTCCGAAAGCGGAAGAATCGCTCCACCGGGCTGCCGATCTCTCCCACAACTCTCGTGTGATTCAACAGTGGCAGGAACTGCGGAGCGAGATGGGGCTTTCGAATTCGGACACGGCAAAGTGAGTCGCTCGGGCAGAAGATCCTGATTGTCAAATGGTGAGCCATTTCGTACTTCAGCGCGATCTCTACCATCGGAGGTGACGATGAAAAGAACGCGAGAACCGATGAGAACTTATCTCCTGACATTCAACGGCGCCGTTGAGCGCGATCCCGCCATCGACGCGTGGATGCGAGACCATGCCGGTGCGTTGGGAGACATCGCGCAGCGTTGGTTCGAAGTCATGCGCAAGTGCGGGGACGAAGTCCGCGAGCTTCTGCATGACGGCTGCCCGGTAGCGTGCCTGGGCGATGCGCCTTTTGCCTACGTCAACGTATTCACTTCCCACGTGAACGTCGGCTTCTTTCACGGAGCCGCGCTGCGCGACCCAGCACACATGTTGCAAGGCACGGGCAAGCTTATGCGCCATGTAAAGCTCCGGCCGGGAGAGACTACAAACGAGACAGCCCTAAACAGACTCATCGAGGACGCGTACGAGGATATTAAAGCCCGCGTCGAACACGGGTAGAATCGGTCAGTGAGTCTCGTTCTTACTAGCCCAATAGTTCACCAATTCATCCCACCCCTCTCGCGATTTAGGACCAAGGAACGGAAGGAATTCGTCCAAACTGTATTTTTGTCCTAATGCGAGATTTTGGAAGTCTTCCAAAAATCCAATCTGAATCAGCTGTTGCAGGCCGCTGCTGCCCTTCACGAGCCAATCTTCCATGAGATCAAATGCCCGCTTCAGTTCGTCCGTCTTTCCAGTCATGTACAGGTCTTCTAGGGCAAAATGGGCGAATACGGTGATGTCGTTGTAATGTCCGGCCGGTTTCCCTCCCCACCATTCGATATGCTTCTCCCATCGAGTCCGAAAGTCCGGAAACTCCTCGACCAGCCGCGAGATGACATTGACCTCGGTGGGTCCATCGTGCTGGTAAAAGATCCAATCCGGCTCACTCACGCCACTTCCCTCGTTTTCATTTCTATTCCGTGCCCGCAGCCACGATTTCGAAACTAGGCCCGAGAGCGCTGGATTGGCCGCCGGGAGCGGACGCATACACGCGAAACCCCGCCCCCGAGTACTTCTTCGGAATCGTCCAGCTGTAAGATCCGGAACTGGCCGGGGCCAAACACTTCTCCGATACCCGGCCGACGTAATGCACTCCGCTCGCGTTATCGCGGGCAAGCAGCAGGTTCACACATGAATCGCGGCTCAAGTTGTCGGTCCACGCGACTGTCAGGGTAGCTCCCTGTTTGTACGACTTGCTCGCAGGCCCGGAATAGGAGAGAGCGATATTGGCCGTCTTCGAGGGGATGCCATTGGGATACGGGTTGTACGGATCGACGGTGATTTTGATTGACCTCATCTCCGACGGGTACGGTTGGCCGTGCGAAAACGGGACCACATCTACCGTGACGAAAATGGGATCGTCGTGGTGGAAGTTTCCGAATCCGATCTGGCCCGAGGAATTTGGTGAGTGCGTGTGCTCGTCCGGGTCGGGGCCGATTGGTTTGGGATCGTTCTCGCAATTCCGCATACCTGCGCCCTCTTCGTTGATGACTGTGCCCATACCCGTGGCGGAACAACGGTAAGAGAACTCCACGTAATCGGTGTTTTCAGTCGACCACGAGAACGTAATCGTGCCCCGATTGTTCGCGTCATCGGCAACTTCGGAGGACGAAGCGAATGCGGTCACGCGGGGAGTCTCCTTTTGCCTGGGAGTTGCAACCTTCCCGGAGACAGGAAAGTACGAGATCCGGCGAGTCAATTCGTTGATGAGTTTGGTCCCGTCGGCAACGTTCGGAACTCTGCATCCGAAGTCCTGCTTCGCCGTATCGTAGAAGCCAACAGTAGCCGCAATTTCAAAGCACATTCCATTCTGGAATGTGTGAAAGTATTCCGTGTCGATGCTGCTTCCCGCCGCGCCGTCGCCTTCTGAGATTTCAGAATATGTTGCTCCCCCAAAGCTCTGATAAGAGACAGAGCGGGGATCGAAGGTGCCGAACTTCTCACAGCTCGCGCGGTTGGTGATCGTAGGGTTTACGGACAGCAAAAAAGTCCCGCCCGTGAAATTGCTCGACGGATAAATCTGGCGGGGAATGCCGAGGTTGGCGAGGGTAACCGTTCCTGCCTCCGAGACAAAATTAGTGCCGGTTCCCTGTTCTCCACTCTTCGACCAATTCGGCAGCATCGGAACGGCAAACTTCACTCCGTACTGCTCGTTGACCTGAGTCTTCCAGTTAGAATCGTCGGTAATCGCAGCGGGAAGCTGCAGACTGGGCGCCTTGAAAACAGTTTGAATCTTCGTGATATCGAGGTGATCGCTTTCGGCTCTTGCAACGCCAGTTATTCTGACCTCTTCGCCCAGATGCTTCCGCAGGGTCGCGGCATCCCCGTGCAATACGTAAGCGCTGCCGGCGTCGATGACTTCGAATCCACCGGGAAAGCTGTACAGACAACCGTCGACGGTTACTTCTGCTGGGTTGGACTGACTTCCGGAATCATCGGCCTTGGCTGTCGTTTGGGCGGCGGCGGCAAGGCTCAATGCCAGGATGCAAATGTAACTTAGGACTCGATGCCAAATTCGCGAAACTCGTCCTGACTTAATCATTCTCTCAGGATTCCACAGAAAACGACCGGACGACACCGTTGGAGCACTTGAATTTAAGTACTTCGGCGTTACTATTGACGTGGAAATGAACGGCGTCTCCCAAATGCGCAGGACAGTCCTTTGTCTATGTCTGACTGCGATCCTGTGTGCTGCATTAGGGCACGCGGGTATCAGTCTTCTGGTAGCCATTCTTGCGCCGATGTGGTTGTTTATCACAACAGTTGTTGTAATTTCAGCCGTCAGCCTTCAAAAGCATCGCGATACGCCGCCATCCCCAGTTCTGCCCATCTCCTCTCCTCGGCCTCCACCGATTCGCTAATCCTCCTCGCCGTTTGACCCGGTTGGCAAGGGTTGGTTTGTACCCGGTGGCGCTTCAGCGCAATCGCAGACCAACCATTCCCGAAATATGAACCTCTTGGCCAGGTCTGGAGTGTCATGGCACTGAAATCCCTAGTGTGCAAGGTGTTGCTTGCCTTTTTTCTTGGATTCCGCGCGACGTTGGGAATAGGCATGAGCAGAGAGGAGATCGAGGAAATTCTATTTTCAAGTAACCAGACAAGGATTGAGGTGACCATTTCCGAGAAGAAGGTCCAATCTCCGCAACTGTAGAAACACAGGTTAGCGCTCGAACTTCCGCCTGTACCATCCTGAGGCTCTCAGGGCATTTCCTCTCGTCGAAATTCCGAGAGCTCTGTACGCGAGCACCTCTCGCTGCATAGACGTTCCCCTCCCGCTCTCCCTATAATGAAAGATTCAACTACTTTCGGAGACGCCACTAGAGTGCCGTTAGAACTCAAGAAGACCATCAATCTGCCCCAGACTGCCTTTCCCATGAAGGCCAACCTGCCCCAGAACGAGCCAAAAATGCTCGAGCGCTGGGAGGAGATGGGCATTTATCAGCGCATCCGCGAGGCGCGCAAGGGAGCCCAGCGCTACATCCTGCACGACGGACCTCCGTACACAAGCGGGCCGATCCATTTGGGCACCGCCATGAACAAGTGCCTGAAAGATTTCATCGTCAAGTCGAAGACCATGGCTGGATTCGACGCGCCCTACGTTCCGGGCTGGGATTGCCACGGCCTGCCGATCGAGATCAAGGTCGACAAGGAACTCGGCGGCAAGAAGTTGCAGATGCCCGCCACGTCCGTGCGCGCGGCGTGCCGCAAGTATGCCGAGAAATATCTGGACCTGCAGCGCAAGCAGTTCAAGCGCATCGGCGTGTTCGGACGATTCGAGCGTCCGTACGCAACCATGACTCCGCAGTATGAGTCGGTGGTGCTCTCGACCTTCTTTTCGTTCTACGAAAATGGATTCGTTTACAAAGGACTCCGCGCCGTCTACTGGTGCATGCACGACGAGACCGCGCTGGCCGAGGCCGAAGTCGAATACGAGAATCACACCAGCAGCACGGTGTGGGTGAAGTATCGGTTGCTCGACGATCCGGCGCAGATCGATGCGGCACTCGCGGGGAAAAAAGTTTCGACGATCATCTGGACGACGACTCCATGGACGCTTCCGGCTTCGATGGCTGTGGCGTTTCATCCGGATGAAGAGTATGTCGGACTTGAATCCAGCGGCGAAGTCTACATCGTCGCATCAAAACTGGCGAACGAAGTAGCCGCGAAATGCAACCTGGGCGATCCCAAGCCGCTCGCCTATTTTCCCGGACGCAAGCTGGAGCGCCTGAATTTTCAGCATCCGTTTCTCGACCGCAAGATTCTCGGCGTGCTCGCCGATTACGTCACGATGGATACGGGCACGGGTGTGGTGCACACTGCTCCATCCCACGGCGCAGAGGACTTCATCACCGGCGTGAAGTACGGGCTCGACGCCACCAGCAACGTCGACGAAAAAGGAATCCTGCGCAACAGCCTTCCCGAATACG
>Ga0209168_10003283_pt1 | contig 11239 bp, 6 predicted proteins | sample Coa_R1_FD_187156 | JGI IMG/M metagenome (GOLD analysis project Ga0209168, IMG submission 187156) | Surface soil microbial communities from Centralia Pennsylvania, which are recovering from an underground coalmine fire - Coalmine... | ecosystem: Environmental > Terrestrial > Soil > Unclassified ... | reverse complement strand
AGGGACGCCGCGCTCGAGCAGCTCCTGGACCGGGTGGCACTCTCCCCGGCCAAGGAGTTCGCGCCCAAGCTCCCGCATGAGCTGTCCGGCGGCCAGCGGCAGCGCGTGGCGATCGCCCGCGCCCTGGCGGCGCGGCCCAAGATCCTCATCGCCGATGAGCCGGTCTCCATGCTCGACGTGTCGATCAGGCTCGGCGTGCTCAACCTGCTCGCCGGCCTGCGCGACAACGAGCGGCTGGCCATCGCGTACGTCACCCACGACATCGCGTCGGCTCGCTACCTGGCCGACGAGGTGGCGGTCATGTACGCGGGGACGCTGGTGGAGACCGGTCCTGCCGTGAGCGTGACCGATTCACCGCGTCATCCCTACACACAGCTCCTGCTCGCGGCGGCACCCGATCCTGACCGGGTCGAACCGCCGTCGCTGCAGGGTCGCGGCGCGCCCCCGAGCCTGGTATCTCCGCCCGGTGGCTGCCGCTTCCACCCGCGCTGCCCGTTCGCTATGGACGTGTGCGCACGACAAGCCCCGCCCGCCTTCGAGACCGGGCCGGGGCATCGCAGCGCGTGCTGGCTGCACGCGCCGCAGATTCCCAGCCATACCCCGACAAATCCCGCCGCTACTACCCAGGACGCGGTCGGCCAGGCCAATCCGGCCGGTGAGCCGGAACCGGGCACGGGCCCGGCCGGCCGGACCGCCACTCAGTAAAGACCCCGACACGGTCACACACCAAGGGCCGGCGTCGCGCCGGCCGGGCATAACGGAGTCAACCATGCAACACAGACAGATCTCAAACAGGGCGATCTACATCCTCGGCGCGGTCGCGGTGCTCGCGGTCGCGGCCTGCAGTAGCACGGCGAGCTCGACGAGCTCGAGCTCGAGCTCGTCGAGCGCAAGTACCAGCTCCAAGATGGGCACGCAGCCGCTTGTTGTCGAGTCCGCTGAGCTGTCGCCGCTAACCAAGGACTTCAACCCGCTCACCGCGAGCGCCTCGACCGGGTGGAACCTCCACGCGACCGACCTCATCTACGAGCCGCTGTTCCTGTTCAACCTGATGCAGCCGGCCCAGGCTCCGGTGCCGATGCTGGCCACCAACTACTCGTGGTCCGCCGACGGCAAGACCCTCACCTTGACCACCCGGTCCGGGGTGAAGTGGACCGACGGCCAGGCGTTCAGCGCCGCCGACGTGGCATTCACCTTCAACCTGATCAAGAAGTACGCCGCGACCGCGGACGTCAACGGGACACCTACCGTGAGCTCGGCGACGGCCACCGGGCCGAACACCGTCGAGCTCACGTTCCCCACCCCCGAGGCGGGGAACATGTACGCGATCGGCTCTCAGCAGATCGTCGCGCAGCACGTCTGGCAGTCGGTCGGGGACCCGGGCAAGTACGCCGACGCCAGCCCGGTCGGCACCGGGCCGTACACGGTGTCGGATTTCACCCCGCAGAAGGTCACTCTCAAGTACAACCCGCAGTACTGGAACGTGTCCTCAATCCACGTACCCGAGGTCATCTTCCCCGGCTACGCGACCGGTACCTCCCCGGCGGCCGTCGAGTCCGGTCAGGTGGACTGGGCCGGTAACAACATCCCGAACGTGCAGAACGTCTTCGTGGCCAAGAACCCGTCCACCAACCACGTGTGGCTGTCGTCGGCGCCGTACATGGCGGCGAACAACGTGGTCACCATGTGGTTCAACACCACCAAGGCCCCGCTCAACGACCCCAAGGTCCGGCAGGCGATCAGCTACGCGATTAACCGCCAGCAGCTGGCCACCCAGGGTGAGTCCGGCTACGAGGCGCCGGCGACCTCGTCCAGCGGGCTGCTGCTGCCCGCGAGCCAGTCGCTTGTCTCCTCGCAGTACGCCAGCGACCTGCCCGTCACCGGCGACGCCGCCAAGGCGGCCTCGATCCTGACCAGCGACGGCTGGACCAAGTCGGGTGGCAAGTGGACGAAGAACGGGCAGAAGCTCTCGTTCTCGCTCAAGGACCCCTCCGACTTCACCGACTACTACACCGACATCAAGCTCATCGCGACACAGCTGAACGCCCAGGGCTTCGACGTGACCCCAGTGGGCCAAGCCGGCGGCTATGCCCCGTGGAACACCGATGTGCAGAACGGCAACTTCGACGCTGTGCTCCACTGGTCGGCCGGCTCCCTCCCGTACACCAACTTCCAGCAGTGGATGGACCCAGCTGCCACGTCCCCGATCGGCACGGCCGCGTCAGGCAACTGGGGCCGGTTCAAGGACCCAGCGGCGCAGACCGCGCTGAGCCAGCTCGCGGCCGCGACCACCACCACCGCCCAGCAGGCCGCAGTAGGCTCGCTGGAGCAGATCATGGCCACCCAGGTGCCTGAGGCGCCGCTGCTTTACGGCGCGCTCTGGGCCGAGTGGTCCACGAAGAACTACGTCGGCTGGCCCAGCCAGGCCAACCCCTACTCCGAGCCCGGTCCGTCCAACAACCAGGACGTCGAGTTCGTGATCCTGCATCTCACCCCGGCCTCGTGATCGGCAGCGCAATAGGAGGACAGCTCAGGACAGAAACCTGACGCATGCGACAAAACGGTGCCGATAACGAGCACCCCGCGAGCGAAGAGCGCGGCCAGCCGGCCGCGCTCTTCCTCGGGGACCTGCCCGGTCACCAGGCAATTTCCCTCTACGACAAAATCACGCTGCTCACCGGCGCGGACACATGGCACACCGCGGCAAACCCGGCGATAGGGCTGCGCCCGCTGACCGTCTCGGACGGGCCGGCCGGCGTGCGCGGGGCCTCGATGGACGAGCGCGTCCCAGCCGCTAGCCTGCCCTGCCCGTCGGCTCTCGGTGCCACCTGGGACCCGGAGCTGGTGGCGGCCGTCACCGGCGAGCTGGCCAGGGAAGCCCGGAGCAAGGGCATTGACGTCCTGCTCGGGCCGACCATCAACTTGATGCGGACCCCGCTCGGCGGGCGCGGCTTCGAGTGCTTCAGCGAGGACCCGCTGCTCACCGCCCGCATCGCGACCGGCTACGTCACCGGGCTCCAGGACGGCGGTGTTGCTGCCACGCTCAAGCACTTCGTGTGCAACGACTCGGAGACCGGGCGGCAGAGCCTCGACGTCCGGGTGGACGAACGGACGCTGCGCGAGCTGTACCTGGTCCCGTTCGAGGCCTGCGTCGAGGCCGGTGCCCGGCTCGTGATGACCGGCTACAACCGGGTGAACGGCGTCCCGATGACCGAGCACCACCACCTAATCACCACGGTCCTCAAGGACGAGTGGGGCTTCGGGGGCGTGGTGGTGTCGGACTGGGGCGCGGCACGCAGCACCCTGCCGACCGCCCTGGCCGGGCTTGACCTGCTCATGCCCGGCCCGGACGGCCCCTGGGGCACCCGGATGTTCGCCGCGGTCATCGCGGGCCGGATAGCCGAGGACGAGGTGGACGACAAGGTCCGCCGCCTCATCGGCATCGCGGCCCGGGCAGGCAGCATGACTGAGCTGCCCGCCCCGCTGCTGGCCAGCCCCGGCGTGCTGCGCCGCGCCGCGGCGGCCTCGTTCACCTTGCTCCGCAATGCGGGCGAGGCCCTCCCGCTCGACCCGGCGACCCTGGGTCCGGCGGGTCGGCGCGGCGGCGTCGCGGTGATCGGCCCGAACGCATCCCGGCCGGTGGGCCAGGGCGGCGGCAGCGCCGCGGTCCCCGGAGTGCCGGTGTCGGTCCCCGCGGACGCGATCGCTTACGCGCTGGCCGGGTATCAGATTCCGGTCACCGTGCACGAAGGCTGCCCCAACTGGGAGGTTGTGCCCGAGCCGGCCCTCGGCAGCCTCACCGACCCGGAGACCGGCGAACCCGGCGTCCGGCTTGAGGTGCACGACTCCGGCGGAACCCCGCTGGTCAGCGAGCACCGCCAAGCGGCCGCGTTCACCTGGTGGGAATCTCCCGGCGGGGATCGCGCCGCCACGCTCACACTGCGCGCCCGGTACCGGCCGGAAACCACCGGCCGGCACGTGCTCGCCGCGGGCGGCACCGGATGGCTGACCCTGGTGGTGGACGGCCAGGAGATCGTGACCGGCCACGCCCCGGCCGCCGACGACCCGGTGCGGGCGATGACCCGGCCCGGTGAATTCCGGGCCGTGCGTGAACTCACCGCGGGAACCGGAATCGACGTGGCGGTCACGCTGCGCGCCGCGGACTGGGACCTGCCCCCGGTGGCGCTGCGGCTCGGCATAGTCCCGGAGCCTGACGAGGAGGCGATGCTCGCCGAGGCGGAAGCCGCGGCCGCCACCGCGGCCGCGGCGATCGTCATCGTCGGCACCCCGCCGGGCGGTGAAGCCGAAGGGACCGACCGGACTACCCTCGCGCTGCCCGGCAGGCAAGACGAGCTGATCCGCCGGGTCGCGGTCGCCTGTGACCGGGTGATCGTGGTGGTGAACGCGGGCATGCCGGTGCTCGCGCCCTGGGCAGATCAGGTCGCCGCGGTTGGCTATGCCTGGCTGCCCGGCCAGGCATTCGGTGAAGCAGTGACCGATGTGCTGCTGGGCCGCGCCGAACCCGGCGGACGGCTCCCGGTCACGATCCCTCGCGCCGAGGCGGACTGCCCGGTCCTGCACGCGATACCCGAAGCGGACGGAACGCTCCGCTATGACGAGGGCTTGCTGGTGGGTTACCGGGGCTATGACCGGGCCGGCATCGAGCCGCTGTTCCCCTTCGGGCACGGCCTGGGGTACACGACCTGGTGTTATGAGTCGGCGGGGGCCACGCCGTCCGCCGACGGTTCGGTCGTGGTCACGGTAACGGTGCGCAACACCGGTTCCCGGCACGGCCGGGAGGTGGTGCAGGCCTACCATCAGCCGCCGGGCGGCGACGCGGCCGACCCGCCGCGTGCGCTGGCCGCGTTCACCGCGGTGACCGCCGCGCCCGGGCAGAGCGTGACGGCACGGCTGATCGTGCCCAGCCGTGCGTTCGCACGCTGGTCCGAGCACGACGCCGATTGGATCCGCCCGGCTGGGGAGCACGCGATCCGGATCGGGAGGTCGTCGCGCGACCTGCCCCTGACCCTGGAGGTTTACCCAGCGACCAGTTCGGCCTCATAGCCATCGCTACCTGAACCCGGCGCTCTTCGCAGCACAGGGACTGGAAGTCCAGTTCTTCACGCCGCCAGCCCGGCTCGCGACGCTGCCCCCGGAGGCCGATGCGGTAAGCGCTTACCGGACTGGTATGCCTGCAGAGTACGGCTATCGGGGGATTTAGCTCAAGAGGCACCAGTGTCACTGTTACGTGAACGTGACATGACGAAAAGCCCGAGCCCACCGGCCCTGACGGCCGCCGGACCGGCATAACGGCCCTGACCAGGTGATCGGCTGCGACACATCGAGGAAACCTCGGCCGCAGGCGTTACCGCCCGCGTAACAACTGAGTAATACGACCGAAACTCGCGCATGGGACACATGCCTTGCAGGAATACGGAGCGGCCGGGTAGCGCCAGCATCACGTTGGCCCCCAGAAGGCCCCGATAGCCCCCTGGAGGCGTAGTGGTTCCCTATCCAAGCTGGCTGAACGCCGGGGATAACTCCTGGCAGATGACAGCGGCCACGCTGGTCGGGCTGATGTCAATCCCGGCGCTGGCGGTGCTGTACGGCGGGCTGGTGCAGAAGAAGTGGGCGATCAACACCGTGATGATGGTGTTCACCACCTTCTGCCTGGTCCTGATCACCTGGGTGCTCTGGGCGTTCAAGCTGGGCTTCGGCACGCCGTTGCTCCACACCTTCATCGGTGATCCGAGGACGATCCTCGGGCACGCCGCCGAGCAGGGACAGGCCAGCATCCCGCTGGTGAACCCCGCCGTACCGAGCTGGCATCTCCCCGGGGCTTCCGTGGAGTACTTCCAGTTCGTGTTCGCGGCGATCACGCCGATCCTGTTCATCGGCAGCGTGCTCGGCCGGATCAGCTTCAAGGTCTGGATGATCTTCGTGCCGCTGTGGATCACCTTCGCCTACGCGGTCAACGCCTTCCTGCTCTGGGGCGGCGGCTACTGGGCCGGAAAGGGTGCCCTGGACTTCTCCGGCGGCTACGTCATCCACCTCGCCGCCGGCGTGTCCGGGTTCGTCGCCGCCGCGGTGATCGGGCCCAGGCTCAAGCGCGACCGCGAGCGCGCCATCCCGAACAACCTCATGTTCGTCGCCGTCGGCGCCGGCATCTTGTGGCTCGGCTGGAACGGCTTCAACGGCGGCGACCCGTACTTCGCCGGTGCGGATGCCGCGGCCGCGGTGCTCAACACCAACCTGGCCACGGCGGTGGCGATGATGACCTGGATCGTCATGGACATGGTGTTCAGCAGCGAGAAGAAGCCCACCTTCCTCGGCGGCCTGAACGGCATGATCTGCGGCCTGGTCGGCATCACCCCGGCGGCCGGCTACGTGAACGGCTTCGGCGCCATCGTGATCGGCCTGGTCTGCTCCGGCATCGTCTGGGTGGCCTGGTACTACCTGCCGAAGTATGTCTGGCCGTTCAACAAGGTGGACGACGCGCTCGGCGTGGTCTACACCCACGGCATCGCCGGGCTGTTCGGCGGCCTGCTGGTCGGGCTGCTGGCTGACCCGAACATGATCGTGTACCTCGGGCTCGGCAAGAATCCCAACATCGTCGCCACAGGCCTGTTCTACGGGCACCCGAAGCAGCTGGCCCTCCAGGCCGGTGCCGCGCTCACCATCATCATCTGGGACGCGGCGGTCACGTTCGTCATCCTGATGGTCATCAAGCACGTGTTCAGGATGAACCTGCGACTGCCCGACGCGGTCCTGGAGATCGGCGACGTGGCGGTCCATGGCGAGGAGGTGTACCCGTCTGACGAGCTGATCAGCGTGGGTGCCAGCTCGAGGGCCGACGAGATGTCCGCGCTGGACGGGAAGGTACCCGAGCGAGCGGTCACCGCGCCGAAGGACGATTCGTAACGTGCGCTACGTGCGGCCGTAGCGTAACCAGGGACGCGCCCGGGCACCGAACTGACGCGGTGCCCGGGCGCATCCTCGTCTCAGTGCCCGCGGAACGCCTCTTCCAGCCACCACGACCCGCGCTCGGAGGTGACCTTGGCGTCGATCAGCAGCGGGCGCTCCCGCGGCCCGGCCAGCCAGTCCCGGACCGGGTCCAGGTCCCCGGCCGACCGCACGGTGACCCCGTCGAAACCGAAGCCCCGGCCGATCGCGGCGATGTCGGCGGCCGGGAACCGGACCGTGTCCAGCGGGTCGCCGTCCGGGCCGAAGTGGTGCACCTCCGCGCCGTACGCCTCGTCGTCGTAGACCAGCACCACCATCGGGATCCCCAGCCGGACCACGGTCTCCAGCTCGCTGACGCCCATCAGGGCGCCGCCGTCGCCCAGCGCGGCGACCGTCAGCCGGTCCGGCCGCGCGACCGCGGCCCCGATGGCCGTGGCCAGGCCGAGCCCGATCGACTGGAACGCCTGGGTGAAGCAGAACCCCGACTCGTCCGGGACCGACAGGTACATGCTCGGGTAGCCCATGAAGTTCCCCGAGTCGACCGCCACGGTCCGCTCCGCGGGCAGCAGGTCGTCAAGCGCGATGGACAGCGCCCGCGGGTCGATCCGCTGCCCGTCGCTGTCGTCGGTGAACGGCACGTCCCGCCATCGCACCTCCCGCTCGATCCGCTCGCGCAGCGCGGGCGACCGGTACCCGCCGTAACGTTCATTTTTATCCCGAACGGCCCGTGGTTCCCCGCCCCCGTCCCCGCCTTCGCTGTCCCCGGCCTCGCTGCCCCCGCCCTCGCTTCCCGCCAGGGCATCGGCCACGGCGCGTGCGGTTTCGGCCACGTCCCCGACCACGCCCAGGTGCACCGCCCGGTGCGCGCCGAGGGCGGTCGGGTCGTCGTCGACCTGGATCAGCGTGGCGCCCGTGCCGATCAGCTTGCCGTGCCGCATCGTCCACATGTTGAGCGAGCAGCCCCAGCCGATGATCAGGTCGGCGCCGGTGATCAGCTCGGCCGCGAGCGGCGAGGCGAACCCGCCGCTCACATCCAGGCTCCACGGGTTGCCGCGGAACAGCCCCTTGGCCACCGCCGAGGTGGCCAGCAGCGCGCCACTCGCGTCGGCGAGTCGTTCCAGGTCCGCGCGCGCCGACGGCCGCCCGGCCCGGCCGCGCGCGCCGCGGCCCGCGATGAACACCGGCTGCTCCGCGCCGCGCAGCACGGCCGCGATCGCCGTCACCGCCTCCGGGGCCGGCCCGGCCGGGTACGTGCGCGGGGCGGCCTGGATCGTGGCCGTCTCGCCGTGCTGGACTACTGGCGCGGCCTGCACGTTCAGCGGAAGCGCGAGCACCACGGTGCGGCGCCCGAGCGCCGTGGTGTAGGCGCGCTGCACGTCGGCCAGCGCCGAGGCGGGGGAGTAGATCCGCTCGCCGACCGCGCCCACCGCGGCGGCCAGCCCGGCTACGTCCACGTGGAAGTTGGACCTGATCTCCGGGGCCTCCGCGGCGAGCACCAGCAGCGGGGTGCGGCTCTTGGCCGCCTCGGCGATGCCGGTCATGGCGTTGGTCAGGCCCGGCCCCTGATGCACCGACACCACGCCCGGCCGGCCGGTCGTCCGGGCCCAGGCGTCGGCCATGACCGTGGCGCCGCCCTCGTGCCGGGCCGCCACGAACCGGGCCCCGCCCGCGATCAGCGCGTTCGTGACGTGGAAGTTGCCGCTGCCGACCACGCCGAACACCGTGTCGGCACCGAGCTTGGCCAGCCCCTGCCCGACCGCCTCCGCGACCCGCATACTCAGCTGCGCTCGACCAGGGCCAGGGCGCGGCACGGGGAACCCGAACCGCCCACGATGGGCAGCGGGCTGGTGATCACAACCGCGCCCGTCGCGGGCACCCGGGACAGGTTCTGCAGCTGGGTCAGGCCGTACTTGCCCGCCCCGAGCAGGAAGGAGTGGCACGGGAACGGCGGGTCGAAGGAGTGCGCCGTCCCGGCGTCGGTGCCGACGGTCTCGGTCCCCAGCCCGATGATCGGCGCCTCCTGGGCCAGCCAGGTCGCGCACGCGATGCTGATCCCGGGTGTGTGCGGGCCGGTCTCGTTCGCGTTGAGGAAGTCGGCCTGGTCGTTCGAACGCGCGTCCCAGCCGGTCCGGTAGAGCAGCCAGCCGCCCGCCGGGAGCGGCCCGTTGGCTGCCTCCCACTGCTTGACGTGGTCGATCTCAAGCAGGAAGTCCGGGTTGGCGGCGGCCTCGGCGCTGAAGTCGAGCACCACGGCCGGCGCGATCAGCCGCGGCGCCGGGACCTGGGCGACGTCCTCGCCGTCCTTGCCGGTGACCCAGTGCACCGGGGCGTCGAAGTGGGTGCCGGTGTGCTCACCGGTGGTGATGTCGTTCCAGTACCACGCGGGTCCGCGCTCGTCATAGTGACTGATCTCGGTCAGCCCGAACCGGGTCGTGTTACCGAACGGCGGGGGCAGCTGGATGATCGGCGTGCTCGCGGACAGCGGCGCGGTGAGGTCGATCACCTCCACCGAGCCGTCCCGGATCGCGTCGGTCAAGGCGTTCAGCACGGACATGGTGCTCCTTCGTTGACTGGGCTAACCGGTAGCTTTCCCCATCGGCGCCCCGGTCCGCTAGTCCTGTTACCCTGACTATCAGGGTGAACATGAGCAAACCGGTGATCACGGCAACGACCCTGGTCACAGAGGACGGCGTCCCGATCGACGCTGTCCACTTGCCTGGCCCGAAGGACCTCGCGATCATCATCGCCCACGGGTTCACCCTGTCCTGGCAGCGGCCGCGCGTCTGGCGGATCGCCCGGGGGTTCAACCTGGCGGCCGGCGTCATCACCTTCGACTTCCGCGGCCACGGCCGCTCCGGCGGCCTGTCCACGCTCGGTGACCTCGAGATCAACGACCTGGACGTGGCCGTCGCCTACGCGCGCGAGCTCGGCTACGAGCGAATCGCCACGGTTGGCTTCTCGATGGGCGCGTCGGTCGTACTCCGGCACGCCGGCCTGATCGGCGGGGTCGACGCGGTGGTCTCGATCAGCGGCCCCGGTCGCTGGTACTACCGGGGCACCGACCGGATGCGGCTCGTGCACTTCGCCGTCGAGCGCCGGATCGGCCGGTTCGTCACCCGGCACTGGCTGAACACCCGGATCAACCCGGAGGGCTGGCAGCTGATCCCGGTCCCGCCGGCCGAGGCGGCCGCGAAGATCGCCCCCGTCCCGCTGCTGATCGTGCACGGCGACCAGGATCCCTACTTCCCGCCCGAGCACGCCCGCCAGCTCTACCAGGCCGCCCACGAGCCCAAGGAACTGTGGCTGATCCCCGGGATGGGCCACGCCGAGACCGCCTGCGGCAACGACCTGGTAGACCGCATCGCCCGCTGGCTAGACGAGACCACCCGCCGTCCAGCCCTACCCGACGCCTCCCCACCCGCCTCCGCCCTGGCCGACGCCTCCCCAACCACTAGCACCTCACCCGTCCCGTAAGCCTCCCTGGACGCGCCCGCACCTCGCCCGTCCGGGCCTCGAATGTGAGGAATCCCGGGTTTCACCTCCCAAGAGTGGGGTGAACCCCTGGTTTCACCTCATTGCGGCCGGCGGCTGCGGGTAACCAGCGTGCAAAGCGCTCCGGGTGTGACGAGCGGCATCCATCCGGTCCGTCAGGTCGCGTTCCAATCCCGCGATGTAAGCGGTGAACAATTGTCGACATGTTTCGTTAACGGATTATTTACGGCGGCGCAATGATGTTTATGCCGCGTTAACAGCGTCACCGCTAAGTTAAGGCCGATGTCATTTCCTGGTAATACCGGCCCGGATGGTCATGAAGGGCGAGCTCTCGCCGAATACGTCGTGACCTGCATGAATAAGTTCTCCTCGATGAGCCTTCGCGGGTTTCGCTTATCTCCGGGAAATGACGGCCAGAGCAGGGGGGAGCGGACAGGAAGGAAATCGTTATGCGCCAAGACAGCCTCTGGGCGGCGCCATGAACACGATCATCAGCAGCCGCGTCGCTCGCCGGGCCCTGGCCGCCGCGGTGGCCGTGCTGACTGGCGGCTGGCTCGCCGCCGGGGCGGCGATCCCGGCCTCGGCCGCTCCGTCCGCCGCGACCGCGGCTGCCGTGGCGCCGTCGACCACAGGCGGGCCGTTCGGGTCCAACGTCTACGTCTTCACCCCGAGCATGTCGCAGGCGTCGATCCAGAGCACGCTTGACTCGATCGCTAGCCAGCAGGTCTCCAACCAGTTCGGCGCCCAGCGCTACGCGGTGCTATTCGAGCCCGGCACCTACGGA
>Ga0209168_10003282_pt1 | contig 11240 bp, 13 predicted proteins | sample Coa_R1_FD_187156 | JGI IMG/M metagenome (GOLD analysis project Ga0209168, IMG submission 187156) | Surface soil microbial communities from Centralia Pennsylvania, which are recovering from an underground coalmine fire - Coalmine... | ecosystem: Environmental > Terrestrial > Soil > Unclassified ... | reverse complement strand
TAGCGGCGCTCAGCAATCTCGATGGCGATATGCCGCAATACATCGCGGATAACACCGACGACGAATTGAGCCATGCGGCCTTCCTGAACGCTTATTTGATTTCGAAGGGCGCAGAGCCGGTTGACCTGGATGCCTTCCGCACTCTGCCCAGCAGCCAAGCGACCGGCGCGAAGAACATTGGACGGCTGACAAACCTGTTGAACCTGAACGTCGATCTCAGTTGGTATACACGTTATCGCAGCACCAGGAATCCCGATTTCGGGGCGCACCTCAAGGGACCTTTCACCATTGAGAACGAGCCTGCCATTCCGCTGAACGACAGCGAAACGCCTCCAAACCAGGCCCAGCCGGTCCCTCCAGCCACTCCCCAACAGGCTCGCATGCAGGCAATTGCAAACACGGCAGGGTTTCACTTTGCATTCATTGAGCAAGGTGGTGCGAGCCTCTATCCTACGCTGGCGCTCAAGGCGACTGATCTTGAAGTGCTCCGCATTCTGATTAGCATTGGCGGAGTCGAGATCGATCACTTTGGGCTCTGGCATGACAAGGCCGGTAATGCGGTAGCGCAGCCTCTGGCCGGTGTAGTCGATCCGAAAACGGGTCTTACGTTTCCGGATCTCAATGCCCGTAATTCGGAACTCGACCAGACGAACCTCATCTTGCCTGAGCCATGCGAATTCATCAGCAAGAGTTTGCCGGCGTGCTCAGTGATCCGGCCAACGTTGACACAGAACGGCGGAGCCGTCGCCACGATCAAGGCTTTCACGGACGACCTCCTGTTCCTTGGGCAATCGTCGGCATTCTTTAGCCTGGTCAACAAGCTCGCTATCGATGCTGATTCGGTCCGACGCGGCTCGTAGTTGTTGTAAGTCCTCCCCCGTTGCAGTGGGCGCTGCAAACAATCGATCGCTTGCAGCGCCTGCATTTTATTAACACGTTGTGTTCTCACTCAATCTGAAGGAGTACTCATGTTGGAAGGACTGTTTCAACCCATGCATCTGCTGGTTATTTTCGGAATTGCCCTGCTCGTGTTCGGACCAAAGAAACTACCCGAACTTGGTAAGGGAATCGGAGAGGGCATCCGTGGCTTCAAGGCGGCTATGAGACCTGACGAAGAGAGGCCGGCAAGCGCCACAACCAGCGTTTCTCCCGACCAGAACATAGCCAAGGGGTGAATCGTGGGTTTTGGCACGGAAATTCTGTTCATACTCGTGCTCGGATTGCTCGTATTGGGTCCAAAGCACCTACACACGTTGTTGGGACACGTGGCGAGGGCTAAAGTCCAGTTCGAAGAGGCGAGCCGCGGCCTCAAGTCTCAACTCGCAGCAGAACTCGACGCTTCGCATCGGAAGGCAGAGGCTGATGCTCCGCATGAACTGCCTGGAGATCAGTGAACTGTCCTCGGACAAACCCACCACCTAGGCTCACCCAAGAACAAACATTTCACACGGCGGGCTACGGGGGTGAGCGCATTCGAAAGATCTTCCTGAATAGTGATGTTGATCATAGCCATTTTTACCTGGAAGGGACTCTGAATCGCCGCGAGAGCTCCAAGCAACTGAATCAGCGCTACGTGTGCGGGGCCATGCAAACAGGTTCCAGAACAGTATTGCGGAATTACGAAACATGTCTTCGCTTACGGTTATGTTTTTTGGGAGGAAGTTGTCAATAGCAGTGCTCCGCGGCCTGGAGACTGGGAGTTATTTGAGAGCGAACGCCAGCTGTCCCAGATGGTCAGACAGGTGATTTGTTCGACTCAGTAAGACAGCCAATCGGTTCGGGATCGGATCTTTGGCATAGTCTTCCTCGGACATGGCGCGGTGCTGCAGCAACCACTCGTCCGCGGAAAGATTTTGAAACCGCGAGAGTACTGTCTCGTTGACTTCATCCCAATATTGTTTCAACTGTCTTGCCGAGAGTATCTCTGCTGCCGCTTTGTCGGGATTGTCGATGAAAAGGGCATCCAGGTCAGGGTGCAGCCGGGGTCCCAGGCCAAGAATCGAAAACATTCTGTCGTGAACTGCAGTGAGATGTCCCAACAGATAAATGACACCGTTCTTGCCCGGTGCCGCTTCCCGAAGGAGTTGTTCTTGGGTCAGGCCTGAAAATATCGTGTCAGCTGTGTCCATGACGAGCCGCCAGGAGTTGATCGCCACTTTCATCGGTAATTCGTGGAATGTCATTTGAACTCGTTTCCTTTCTCCCACCCTCTATCCTGCAGCCGAACGTGAGAACGGCCTCCCGCACAGCTCAATGCTGAACAAGGTTGGGTGTGTAAAGGTGAAAAACCTCCCGGTAGGGCTCGACCGGATAGCCCTTCGCTTTCCAAGCTTCGAAGCCCCCTTTGAGGAATTTGATCTTGAAAAACTGCAAGTCCAAGGCTCGACGTAACACGGCCCGGCTAGTCTTATCTCCGGGACAAGTACAGTAAACGATGGCCTCTTTGTCCTTAGGGATCAGGCTTGGTACCGCCAACACGTCCGCTGGAGGGATTCTTCGCGCGCCTGGAATAATCTCGGAGTGAGCTAACAGATCGAGGGGCTGGCGGACATCAAAGAGGGCCACATCCTGATGTGAGCCCAACAGGGAATAGAGTTGTTCGGGAGAGATGGCGTGTTGCTCCATCGCCCAACGTTGATCCCTGCTCCGTCTCTTCCAAAAGATTGTCGTTAGCGATAGTACGAGCACGACAACACAAATGAGGGTTAAGACCATGGTCATTCCGCCATCCCTCCAACTCTTCCTGAACCAGATTCAATCAGCAGCCAAGAAGATTCATTTCCGTGTAAGGTCCTGTTCAAAAATGTTGCGACCGAATCGGTCGCATGGTTTGTGGCAGCGAGCAAGGGTATTTCGCTTTATTGGGGACCCGTTCGATGTGAGAGCAACGAGTTCGTTCGCCTGCGCCTACGCTAGACCCACTCAGCGGACAAAGAATTCGTCTCGTTGATCAGCACTTCGAGATAGCCGGTTGTCCCGGCCTTCAAACGGACTTCCGAGAGCAGGGCCGCATCTTGGGGAGCATTTGTTCCTGCTGAATTGCTGAATTCTGAACCCTCGGTTCTTGCGATAGGGATCTCACCTACCGATCAGTTAACCATGCGATCTACCCCGTCAACTTGCTTGATTTAGGGCTCGCGGTGGAGGCCCACTGGTCGTCCGGTCACCTCGTGGCGACACGGCCGGCCAGTCTCCTCTCCATGCATCGGGTTCTTTGGCGTTCAAGTACCTGATGCGTACCGGCATGGCCGCAAGCCGGTCAGAAAGGCGAGCCTCAGCGCGAATCGGCCACCACTCGTACAGGAAGATCTCGAGAGGGCGCCACATGGAAACCCACCCGCCGATGGTAAAGCTTTCCCGTACGATCTCCCCAATACGGCTGCCCTTCATTAAACCGGCCAAAAAATCGCCTAGGGCAATCGCCGATGCAAGAGCACCGAGACCGATTACAAGGCTGGTCCGGCCCACCCTGAGCAATTCGCGCAGACGACGTCGATATGCCTGGGCACGTTGATTGAAGAATTCGTGAATCGCGTCACGAAGAACAGCAGCCTCATCCGGTAGCCCAGCCTCGCGGTCGAGATCAACGACCAGCGCGAGAGTTGCGTCACGGGGCAGGTCCTTGGCCCAGCCCACGATGAACTCCTCAGCTTTGGGGTCCAGATCCTTGTCGCGAAACGGAGAGGGGTCGATGGCATTGAATAACTGCTTCAATTCGGCTACATGTACTTCGATGACAGAGCACTTGGCAGGAAGCGGGTCGCCGACAGAGGATTTGTCGTTGGTCCCGGAGGGGTTCGTCATCGGGCTAGGATACGCCATGCGACAAGACCGTTGTGAGCTGTTTCCGGACATTCGGAGCAACGCGGGTTCCCAGGAGTTCGATCGACCGTAACATCTTCTGGTGCGGAAGGGCCGAGACGCCCATCTGAAAAGTAATTCGAGAAAGACCTCCGAGAACTTCGTTCACGTAAAGTATCTTCTCCGCCACCTTTTCAGCATCTCCGATAATGAGTGCTCCGGTGGGTTGCCCACGATGAATCTGTGAAATCTGGACGTGCATTACTCACTGGTATTCATTCTTGCCAAGAGCCTCAACGCCGACGCGAGGGCTGTATCTGTACAGGAAATCTATCTTCTTTGTCATTAAGCGTCTGAATCTTCTTGGTGGTCCCTTCATCCAAAGCAGAGGTGGCGACTATCCGAAACAATGGGAGTTGATGGATGTTTGAGAGCATTCTCTGCCAGGTAACGGAATATGATCCGGACGTCCTTGAGTCCCTGATTGGGCTCGCGGTCGAAATTGCTCGCGAGGGTCGCGAGGGAAGACGCGTTGGCACGCTATTTACCCTCGGGGATGAAAAGGCAGTGCTCGCGAAATCTAGACCGTTGATTTTGGATCCGCTGCTGGGGCATCCTGAGTCTTCACGCCACGTCACCAATCTCAATCTTCGCGGAACCATCAAGGAATTGGCGCAGCTGGACGGTGGGTTCGTGGTAAGTCGTGAAGGAATTTTCCTTTCCGCGTGCCGCTACCTCGATGCTGTGGCTGCAGAAGTGGAGGTGCCGCTGGGACTCGGGAGCCGTCACATTGCCGCCGCCAACATGAGTGCCGTCACCAAGGCGGTGGCTATTGTGGTCTCCGAGAGTTCAGTAGTGCGGCTTTTCTGTCATGGACAACTGGTCGGCGAAATCATTCCCGAGGTTTGGATGATAGATCACGCCCAGATGCGCGGCACCGTGAAGAGGGAACAAGTCGGCGAACTGACAATTCTCACACCAAGTCTACGACCAGCCTCGATCACGAAGTGAGCATCACTGAATTTACGGAACAAAGAGCATGACAACGCTGCAGGAATTCAGGTGTGAAGTTTGTGGACTCGTTACCACCAGTCCCACCCACTGGTTCGTGATTCGATGTGGAGATTCCGACCTCTCCGTGTACCCGTGGAATTCTGAAACCGCCGCTGCGGCTGGAGCCCGGCATTACTGCGGTGAAGCTCACGCCGAGGTGTACATCAGTCGCTGGTTTGACTCGGTGTGCGCACCGCCGAAGCCAAAGTTTATCTAGTTTCGAGATGAAGCAACCATGCGATGAAGCACTAATCCGAGCCGGAGCTTTGGGTGCGCCATGTCCGGAAAGATCGCGCCCGTGGGTTCTTGCGGCCACCATTCTCGGTTCGAGCATGGCGTTCATCGATAGCACGGTGGTCAACGTGGCTTTGCCTGCGCTGCAATCCAGCCTTCACGCCACAATGATGGATGTGCAATGGGTCATTGAATCCTACGGATTATTTCTTTCTGCTCTGATCCTGGTCGGAGGCGCTCTTGGAGACTCCCTCGGCCGTCGGAAGATGTTTTTGTTGGGTGTGCTTGGCTTCGCAGTGGCATCCGCCGGCTGTGGTTTCTCTTCAAACATCAAGGGCTTGTTAGCTTGGCGCTCTGTTCAAGGGATCGCTGCCGCGTTCCTTGTGCCGGGCAGTCTCGCGATCATCAGCTCATCCTTTGACGAGAAATCTCGTGGTAAGGCAATCGGGACATGGGCTGGATTCACGACCATTACTACTGCCTTCGGCCCGGTTCTCGGAGGATGGCTGATCGAGCATGCTTCCTGGCATTGGATCTTCTTCCTTAATATTCCGCCCGCTGCTTTTGTTCTGATCATCTCGTTCTGGCACGTTCCCGAGTCCCGCAGTTCTGATCAAGGAAGTGTCGATTGGCTGGGCGCGTCGATGGCGACTTTCGGTTTGGCAGGACTGGTCTACGCATTTCTTGAATCGGCAATCCTCGGATGGACGCACCCCGGCGTCATCGGGACTTTGATTTTCGGTGTGGGTTCGCTGACTCTGTTCATATTTGTCGAGAAGAGAGTAAAAACACCGATGGTCCCCCTGAAATTGTTTCAGTCCGCAAGCTTCAGTGGCGCGAATCTGCTAACGCTATTTCTTTATGCTGCGTTGGGAATTTTCTTCTTTTTGTTTCCGTTGAACTTGATTCAGATTCAGAAATACTCCGCGACGGCGACCGGTGCGGCTGCACTCCCAATGATTCTGCTCATGTTCCTGCTATCGCGATGGTCCGGAGGACTTATCCACCGCTACGGTCCAAAGATCCCGCTCATTGTGGGTCCTCTGATTGCCGCAGTGGCATTCCTTCTATTTGCTGTCCCTGATGTGCGGGCCGGTTACTGGACCGCATTCTTCCCAGCTTTCGTTGTCCTGGGGCTTGGCATGGCCATCAGTGTCGCGCCTTTGACAACTGTGGTGATGAACTCCGTCGGGCAGGAACGGGCGGGCACAGCGTCGGGGATTAATAATGCTGTTGCCCGAGTCGCAAGTGTACTAGCGGTGGCGGTGTTGGGTGCCGTCATGGCGGCAGCCTTCGCGCACTCATTGCGACATTCGCTTGACGGTTTGCATTTGAACGTGGGCGTTGTTCAACAGCTTGAATCAAATGTAGCCAAGCTCGGCAGCTTGGTTGCCCCCTCCGGTGTTGATTCCCAAGCCGCGACGACGATTCGTTCTGCCATCGCGGAATCATTCATCTTTGGTTTCCGCCTGATTATGCTACTTTGCGCTGGTCTTGCCATGGCGAGCGCTGCCGTCGCATGGCGAAAAATACCCGCGGAGAGTGCTGCAACAGTTCCTGATCTCGGCGACGTTGCTGCTGCCGAGTAATCCCGGTGGTAGACTGTTGCCATGCCCTCCAAGAGAAAAAAGGCGAAGAAAAAAACAAAGTCAAACACTGTAGCCACAAAACGTGCGAAGAAAACTCTGCGCAAGAAACAGGCGAAGCCTCCGAAGAAGTCGGTCAAGAAGAAGCAATCCAGCAAAATGACATCCTCGAAGGGAAGTCTCTCCCCCAAGAAGAAAACCCCAGCGCGTCGTGCACAACAGTTTGAGACTCCCCGCAGAGAAGGCGCAGTTCCGGCTCGGCAGTCCGCAGACTTTGAAGGTTTGTCCCGGGTAGAACAGGCGGACTCGGAAAGCGTCGATGAATTGGTCGAAGAAGGAAATGTCTTTGAGGCCGGGGCGGTCGCGGGAGTAGAGGAAGCCGACCATGAAGGCACAAGAGAAGTGCACACCCATGAGGTCCCTGAGGACGACGTTCCCGGTGAGTATTTGGACAAAGACTAGCGATCACGAGACCTGGGGCGGACGAGTCTCGACGGCCACGCAGGTTTTGAACCCACGATTTCCACCCACGACTCTCTGGTCTCTCACGTCCTCTCAAGCCCAAGCAACACTTGCGATTCCCGCGCAAAAATAAGACAGGTGCGCCCACCGTCTCTGGCGCCGCACCGTATGCATCTCGACACGAGTCTTGCGGCAGTGTCGAGATTTTGCGCATGGAATGTTGGAGATCCCAGCTCAGCCAGCATTTCGACACTTCTGTCGAGACCTGTCGACGGGAGGGCACATGGACAGTCTATTGCTCCGTAAGACACTGATTGCTCCGCATGAGGGACTACTTCCCACACCATTTCCTGGCACGCGAAGTCGCTGCTGATTCTGGCGACGCTTTCAGAGAAATCTCCGATCAGGCTGCCGCGATGGCAGCACTCGCAGCGGTCAATCTCTGGAGCTCGAACGCTGGCAACGATATGGCAAATGCGGTTCAGTTAAAGGTGAACGGGGTAGTGCACTTCTTTGACGGTGACCCAGAGACGCCTCTGTTGTGGTACGTCCGCGATACGCTGGGCCTTACATCCGCGCCTGTATTACTCCGATGAGTTCCCTAGCGGGAGCGCACCAGCCATGCCCTTGAGAAACCAACGTCGACTCACATTTTCAATCGTGCTCATTCAGACTCCTGCGCGGCGGCCTTGATGGCCGCTCGAATCCGTGGATAGGTGCCGCAACGGCAGATGTTCGCGGCCATACCTTCGTCAATGTCTTCGTCGGTAGGCCTGGGCTTCTTCTTTAACAACGCTATGGCCTGCATGATCTGCCCCGACTGCGCGCAGCACCCTGAATGCGGAGAAAGAGGCCGTGCCGTGCAGCCGCGAAATGAGGGCAGCATAGAAGCGATGGAATGATCCATAAAATGTTCGCGAACGGTTTGCCGAGCCTCACCCACGCCTCGAAGCGAACCAAACTGCCGCTGCGATTGCCGTCACTGCTGCGCCGATCCAGCCACGCCCCAGGCTCGCCCGTAGTTCCCAACTACTCTCATGTGCGCGTTGTTCGAATGTGCCGTGAGCGCCGTAATCGCCTTTTAGCGGCTCCCATAAATTGTCCGGCCGGTTGGGATCTTCCGGCTCGCAGGTTTGTTGGGATGCAAATCCAGTTTTCCCCAGATAGCGGTCCAGCAAACCCGGAGCGAGTTTGTTCCCGATGATCGCCTCCACCGTGGGCCAGCCCACATGCACCTCACGTCGGGTGCGGTGTGCCGCCCAGTAGATCGCCCTTGCGCCGATTTCCGGTTGAAAGATCGGCGGGACAGGCTGCGCCTTGTGCTTCAGCCGGCTCTTGACCCAACCGAATTGTGGCGTGTTCAACGCGGGCATCTGAACCATCGTGAGCCTCACGCTACTTTTGTCGTGGATCAGTTCGCAGCGCAGGGAATCGGTGAACCCGGCGATGGCGTGTTTGGCTGCACAATATGCCGATTGCAGAGGGATGCTGCGATAAACGAGCGCGGATCCAACTTGAACAATGGTCCCACGATTGCGCGGCAACATCCGTTTCAAAGCGGCCAGAGTTCCATACACCACGCCGAGGTATGTGACTTCCGTGACGCGCTTATATTCCTCCGGCTGCATTTCCTTTACGGGAGAAAATACGGAGGCCATCGCGTTGTTCACCCAGATGTCAATCGGTCCGAACTCTTGTTCTACGGATGCGGCTGCTTTCTCCATGGCAGGCGCATCGGCAACGTCGAGGGGAAGTACCATGGCACTCCCACCCGCCGATTCGATTTCCCGCTTGGCAGCTTCGAGTCCATCGATCCCGCGAGCGATCAAACCGACTTTCGCACCGTGCCTTCCAAATTCCCGAGCTGTTGCTCGGCCCAGGCCAGCCGATGCCCCCGTGATCATGACAACCTCGTTTTTCATTTCACGACCATCGATTCTTACGACGTTTGAGATCTAGATAAGTTCCCGCACCTGATCGGAGAGCGTAGTGAGTGCGATTTTCTTTCTGTTTGGTTCTCCCCGAGCGAGCGATTCGGCGAAGTGCAGTGCTTGCTCTGCCTTAACCTTGGCGGGCATTGGCGGCTCGAAAGGATCCACCGCCGCTTGCAGAATTGCGGGACCTGGAGCGGCGAGAAACTCTTCTAGGGCTCGGCCGCAATCCCCCGGATCTTCCACGCTGAACCCAATCCCGCCGCACGCGTGAGCGAACGCAGCGAAGTCGATGGGATGCAAATCAACGCCATATTCGGGATTCCCCAGAAAAACCATCTGCTCCCACTTGATTTGTCCGAGTGTGTTGTTCTTGATGATGACCACCTTGATCGGAAGCTTGTACTTCACTGCCGTGACGAAGTCCGCCATTAACATAGAGAACCCACCATCGCCGACGAAGGCGATGCACTGCCGGCTCGGAAAAGCGATCTGAGCGGCGATTGTGTAAGGCAAGCCAGGCGCCATGGTTGCCAGGTTTCCCGATAGGGTGTGCATCTGGCCGCGGCGGGCCAGAATGTAGCGCGCCCACCAGGTTGCAATGGTCCCGCTATCGCAGCTGACGATTGCATCGTCTCTCAAACGTTTGCCAAGTTCCCAAGCCACGACCTGCGGTTTCATAGGCTTGTCTTGCCGGATGGCGCGCTTTTCCATCAGCTCCCACCAGTCCTTCATTCCTGCTTGGGCAGCCTGAAGAAATTTCCTGTCTTCTTTGTGCTTCAGAAGTGGCATGAGCTCACGCAATGTATTGCGGCTATCGCCCACTAAACCAATTTCAACCGGATAACGAAGTCCGATGCGTTTCGGGTCAAGTTCGATCTGCACTCCTTTTGCCTGACCTGGTTTCGGCATGAACTCGATGTACGGGAATGACGATCCGACAATTAGCAGCGTGTCGCAATCTTCCAGAGCCTCTTGCGAAGGCTTGGTTCCTAAAAGTCCAATGCCGCCCGTGGTGTAGGGGCTGTCATCGGGCACCGCTGCTTTTCCTAACAACGCTTTTACGATGGGCGCGCCCAGCAATTCAGCGGTCTTTTCGAGTTCCTCGCTTGCGTTCAATGCGCCTCGACCTGCGAGGATTGCGACTTTCTTTCCCTGATTGAGAATGTCCGCAGCTCTTTCCAGGTCGACGCGATCGGGAAGGCGTGCACTGCGCGCATTGACGTCAGAGGTATGGTGCGGGATATTACGGCTGGAGGCTTGCTTCTTCTTGACTTCTTTTTCCTGAAGGTCTACGGGAAAGGTGATGTGAGCAACTCCACGGTACGCAAGAGCAGTTCGACACGCCAAGTCAGTAATATTCTCAACATGCGTGGGGCCCATAATGCGTTCGTTGAACACAGCTACATCGATGAAGAGCTTATCGAGCGCCACATCTTGCTGTGTGAAAGTGCCGATAAGATCGTGGAACTGAAGCCCGGTGATCGCCAGCACTGGCTGGTTGTCGAGCTTGGCATCGTAAAGACCGTTCAGAAGATGTATTCCTCCCGGGCCGGAAGTAGCGAGGCAAACACCAAGCCTGCCGGTGAACTTCGCGTACCCGCAAGCCATAAACGCCGCGGCTTCCTCATGGCGAACCTGGATGAAACGAATCTTGTCTTGGTGAGTACGAAGAGATTCCATAATGCCGTTGATTCCATCGCCGGGAAGACCGAAGATGACTTCGACGCCCCAATCCAGAAGAGTTTCCACTAATACATCGGCTGCTGTCATAAGTATTCCTCTGCGCTATTAAAAGCAACGAAGGTCATAGTTCAGATGCAATCTGGAACATTGAAGTCCATGCCAGTGAAACAATTCCGCGGCTTTAATGAACGAGAAGTCGTCGCTGAATTCAATCACACTGGGTACAAGCATTTTCGGCAACATTAAGATTTGTCAGCCACCTCTTTGCCGAAAAAGTCATCTTTACACCAGTAGATTCTGCTGCGAATCGCCGAATCAATACGGTGTTCACTTGAGCGACCACTCGCAGAAAAGCCAATGGAGGTAGCGGTCACGGTTTCGCACATCGCGATCGATCGAATCAAGGTATCCACGTATACAGTACCTACAGATTTCCCTGAGTCGGACGGGACCCTGCAGTGGAATTCCACAACCCTTGTTTTGGTTC
>Ga0209168_10003280_pt1 | contig 11244 bp, 7 predicted proteins | sample Coa_R1_FD_187156 | JGI IMG/M metagenome (GOLD analysis project Ga0209168, IMG submission 187156) | Surface soil microbial communities from Centralia Pennsylvania, which are recovering from an underground coalmine fire - Coalmine... | ecosystem: Environmental > Terrestrial > Soil > Unclassified ... | reverse complement strand
ACTCAAGCAGGGGATTTTCGAAATTCGCCACACGAAAACTGTCTGGAATAAATCCTCAAAGACAACGGCAGCGCAGACGCCACAAACATCTACAGCGAAGGAAACCCCAGTTGTAGCGGCAGCGCCAGCCGCATCACCTCGCACGCCGTCCCCCAAGCCAAAAGAAGCGGCACGAGCGATTCAGGCTCCAGTATCAGATGTTCTGCCGCCGCTCGCGGGGCCACCAGATCACGCGGCAAGGGGTGGTGTTTACGCGCCGCGATTCATGGCTGCTCCACCACGGTTATATCCAGGACCGAAATCATTGCCACATTTCCAATCAGGAGGAATTGTGAACGACCCAGCCTCTCCAACCGATTACGAAACCGACTCCGGGTATTACGATCCGACCGACCCGTATCGACAATTCAAGACCTCTCAGATCGACCTGTCGAACAACTATGGCGGGCTTGATCCGCGAAACATGCCGATCGGATCGACGGCTCCCCAGTATTACGCCGATAACTACCCGGTGGCCACGACAGGAGCGTCATTAACTGCACCCGGACCATGGCAGCAACACGAGCAGGCTGCTGCTCAGGCCATTACCGGGCGGGACGCTTCGGGCAACCCCATCCTCGATAGTAACGGGCAACCGATTACATCCGTCGCCAACGTTCACCCCTCATGGTGGCGCACAGCAGCCGCCATAGGCAGTTCATTTCTGTTGGGTAGACGCCCTGTCGTGGCGAACATGTTGAGCAACGCTATTCTTGAGCGCGATCCCCGGATGCAGGCCGCCCGAGCTGCGAGCCAGGACTACAACGTCTCCCACCAGGAAGCGAATCAAGAGCGTCTCAATCAAAGCCAGCAGCGATTAGAGGCCATGGCTCGGGCCAGGAACGCTGCGATTATCGGCTATCACCAGCAGGCTGGCGACGTAAATCAACAGAAAGCTGACCAAGGCGCGATTGATAAAGCTCGTGCGGAGTATGGAGAACCAGTAGGACTAGCGCCATTGCAGCCACCTCCGGCTCCTGGCAATACTCCCGCAGCCGCGATGCCCGATGCGAACCTGCCGCCGTTGGCTGGGCCTGGAGAACAACCGGTCACCCCGGCGATAGCTTCCGCGATGAAAGCCAATCAGCCCGCCGTAGGAAACACCGTTGCTGGATGGCAACAGCGCACCCTCCGAGATCCAATCAGTAAACAGCCACAAACCTGGCAGATTCCGTCGGCAGGTGAAGCCGCTCGCATGGCGCAAGACGCAACAGCGGTACCCGTGAACGTGCCGGAAGATTATCGGAAGCAGAACAACATTCCCGACAGATTGCCGCTGGCTTTAGCGCGTCAAATAGAAGCGGATTACACGAAACAACTGGAAGGAGCCGCGAATCGGGACGAGCGTTCACAGCGCGCCCAGGACCACAACGACCTCATGCGCGTGCTGGGAGAAGGGCGCAACCAAGACCGTGCCGCCGCCCGTGATGACCGGCAAGCCAGAGACTCAGACGCAATCGAGAGACAAAAAGACGCGGCGCTAAACGCTGCCGGGACATGGCAGCAGCAACAGCTGAATCAAATCGCTCGAACTGGACAGTTCGGTGCAGACTACGACGCCCAGGTAGCGAGCATCAATCAACAGGCGCGCCAAAGAAAGCAGCAGGCCATGGACGCGTACACCCAAGCTGTTCGCCGCCGAGGGGGATCGGCACCGGACTTCACCGTGGGAGATGACGGCTCGATCACCGAGGCCACGCCAACCGCACAGCCACAACCCCAAGCATCAAGACCAACGAAGACAGCAGCGACCAAACCTGCACCGACTGCGACGCCTACACCATCTTTGGAGGGTCGACGATTTCCAGCGAGCAGAATACCGGATCTGATCGAACGCGCCAAAGCCGCGGGCGTGAACCTCACTCCGCAACAAGCCAGACAGCAGATGCAGTCCGAGGGTTGGACCATCCTCGAAAACCAGTAAAGTCCCATGCCCAAACCTTTTACTGCTGGCGACTTCGCCACAGATATTCTGTCGGAAATCGAAAACGATTCCGACGACCAAAAGCCTCCATCGGTGACCGATTTTGCGGCCTCCATCCTCAATGGACCTTCCGCGGCGCGCATCCCTGGAATGGAAAAGCTCGGACCATTGCCGTCTGCTGGAGCCCGGCCATCGGTCGACATGCAGCCGGAAACTTTCGGCACGGCACTTCCCCAACCCAAAGCCGCAGGTATTCCGCAGAATTTCGGCGAAAACGTGGTCCAGACCGCCAAGACCCTCGGCACCGCGGCAACGACTCCGTTCGAGCAGGGATTGTCCCAGGGACTAGGAACCCCGACGCCTCCGACGATGGGGCAGTTGTACCAGAGTGCCGCTCCGTCGCTTCTCGATCACGCAAAGAGCGCGATTGATACGGTTTTCGGGAGCGGGACCGCCGACAAATTACCTCAAGATTTCCCCTGGTTGCCGTTCGTCGGGCATCTTGCGAACGAATCGGCCAAAGCGGGCATGAGCCTTCTCGATTTCGGCAGGACTCCCGTTGGCATGGCACTACCGGGGACCGTCGAGGGATTGCCGGCGTCCGGTCAGGCTGGTGTGGGAGCTGGGTTCGCCGCGAGCATGGCGCCGGAAACTGCGGAGAGTATCCGCCAGGCATCGGCCAATCCGAATCAGCAGAACGTCGCGCGCGCCGTTGTTCAATCCGCTCTTAACCTGCTACCTGCAGCTGGTGCGATCCCCAGCCTAATGGCGCTTCGCCGAGCGGGGCAACCAGAGACATCACCACCGCCGTTAGCGCCTCCCGAGGCCGAGACCTCACTGGCACCTTTGGCCGGACCCGGCGAAGTCATGAACCAGGCCGCCCGCAGAGCCACGGCAATGCCGCCCGAGCAAGGCGTGCCGGATGTAGTCTCACGTGCAGTCGACGCCCGAAACAGACTGGCTCTGCAACTTGCGGGGAAACCGTTTTCTGAACTGAACAACCCGGAGCGAATCGCCATAGACGATCTCGTGGCGCATGGGTATGTTGGCCAGCCCGAAACTCCGCAGGGAGAATTGCCGCTTGAGCCGACGACACCCAGCGCGCCGTTGCGTCCGACTCGCAAGGCTGCTGCGCCATCACCGGAACCACCGCGACAGGCACCACAGGCAACGCCGACCGTGTCGCAAATTGCCCAACAGGTCTTGACGGAGCCGGAGCCCGGTCCAGCAGCCCCAGTGCCACCCACCGCCGAAAGTGCGACAATCCCATCGGAGGAACCAAATGCAGCATCCGCAACACGACGACCAACGAATACGAGTCAACCGCTTCCTGAACCGCGTCCACCAAGCAATTCAAGCTGGAACGGTGAAAGCACCACCGTCAGGGTCGCAGGTACCCCAGTTGCATTCGAAGCTCGGTATGCAGTCCGAGACCTCGGGGATGTCTACGCCTCCCACAACTCAAGCAACTTCCAACCCAACCCCGAATATCAGTTCCGCAACGACCGGGATTATTCCCAACCCGAAGCCGCCGCTCGCGTAATCAACGCAAGCCGCCCGGATACTTTCGATCCGGCGTATCTCATCAACACCAATCCCGACGCCGTTAACGGCCCGCCCATCATCAACTCGAACGGCAATGTACTCGGCGGCAATAGCCGCACGATGATCTTGAGCCGCGTCTATTCCGGTAGTCCCGAAGCCGCTGCAAATTACAAGAACGCACTGGTTCGGGAAGCTGCGAACTTCGGATTCGATCCGAACGACATCGCGGCCATGCGCCAGCCTATCCTGGTACGCGAACTGACGCGGGAACTCAGCCCGGACGAAACCCAACGCGCGATCACACAATTCAACCAACCGCCCACGGCCGCATTGAGGCCGGCCGAGCGTGCTCTTGCCGACTCTCGCGGGTTAACGCCTCAGACTCTCGATTTTCTATCGAGCAAGATTGACGAACAGGGGCCAGATGGAACTTTAGCGCAAGCCCTCGAAGGCCGAGGCGGGCCTGATATCGTCAATCGTTTGGTGAGCGACGGAGTAATCACTACTCAGGAGCGCCCGCAATTTATCGATGACCGCGGAATGCTCACAGCCGATGGAAAGCAGCGCATCTCAAAGCTGCTTATCGGTAGACTGTTCGAAACCCCGGATCAGTTCGAAGCAACTCCACCAGCTTTACGGAACAAACTAGAGCGCATTGTTGCGCCGCTTGCCCGACTCCAAGGCCGTCCGGACTGGGACCTGAGTTCGCAAGTGGGCCAAGCTCTGGACGCGCTGGCAGAAGCTCGTGCCCACGGCATCACGAATCTTCAAGACCTGGTGAGCCAGCAAGATATGTTCGCTGGTTCGCAGCGAATCGCGCCTGATGTCTTGTCTCTGGCTCAACGTCTGAAGGATGATGGACCGCGCAAGCTGGCGCAAGCGTTCTCACAGTACGCCCAGGATGAGCGATTGTCGCGCCCAGGTGAACCTGCTACCTTCGTCGAACCTCCGACCCGGCAAAGCGCCTTCGATGATGCTTTCGGAACAGAACCCCAGAAGTCACAATCCATCGGAGATATTGCAACCGACCTCCTGCGCAGCGAAGAAGGAAGCTCTCCCCTCGATCCTCTTGGTGTCGGGCAGTTCTCCCGCGAAGAAGTGATGCCCGCATTGCGACGTGCAACCGCAGCGGCAGTAGAAGCTGTGGACCAGGCTCGGAGTTTGGTGGCTCCTCAGACGCGCGGTGAAGCCGCCGGTAATGTTGCTCTGAGCCTCAGACACGGGGCCGCCACCATGGTCCGCGCATACGACCGGGAAGTTTCTGCTCTCCAGCCGTTCAAGCAATTATTCCGTGTCGGTATTCGAGACCAGCAGACATCCATTGCCCGCAATCACGACTTCATCAGCAGGATGGAAGACGGATCACCGCAGGCCACCCCGCAGTTAGACGCTGCCGCCCAGGTGATGCGGCAAGGTCTCGATGCCCGACGGGATGCTGTTCAAGCCCTTGGCACCGGAAAGCTTGAAGCATTTCTCGAGAACTACTTCCCGCATTTTTGGGAAAAACCACCCGAGCCGTTGGGCGCAACACTCGGTCGCATCGGTGGCAAACGACCACTGCAAGGCCCCGCTTCATTCCTTAAAAAGCGGGTCTTCGAAACATTCCAGGACGGTCTCGATGCCGGGTACAAGCCTCTCTCCGATGACCCGATCGATTTCTATTTATGGAAGTCTCGGGAAATGGATCGGTACTTAATGGCCCATCAGTTCCTACAGGAACAGAAAGGTCTTGGTCTCTCTAAGTTCGTTAAGGCTGGCAAGAGCGGTCCCGATGGATGGGAACCGCTACCCGATCCAATTGGAAATGTTTTCTACCGCACCGATAAAGGCGAGTTAGTAACTGCCGGTAAATACTGGATGCCATCCGATCCTACGCAGGTAGTTTCGAACTTTCTTTCACCTGGGTTGCGGGGTAATCCGCTGTTTCGCGCATGGTTGGGCACCGGCAACTTACTATTGCGGGCCAGACTTGGACTAAGTGCATTCCATGGCGGATTCAGCGCACTGACGGCAAGCGTGTCTGAGTTCGCGGCAGGGCTGGAAAAAGCTTTGCGCGGTGACTTCACGGGCGCTGGAACATCCATTGCCAGAACGCCTATCGCGTTTCTTGACGACCTCCGAAACGGAGGTAGGTATATGCAGGAATGGTCGCAGCCAGGAACCACGGACGCTCGCACTGCACAGCTCGCAAACGCGTATGAGGCTGGTGGGGGTCGAGCAAAGATGGATCAGTTTTACGCCACCAAAATTGCGGATCGAATGGTGGATGCAATTCGTCGCGGCAACATCATCGGCGGCATGTTACGACTTCCCGGAGCTGCGATTGAAGTGGCATCCCGGCCGGTGATGGAGTGGATGGTTCCGCGGTTGAAGTTCGCGGCTTTTTCCAAGCTCGCCGATATGGAATTGGAACGGCTCGGACCCGATGCTCCCAAGCAGGCTATCGAGCGGGCCATGGCTTCTATCGTCGATAGCATCGAGGGGAGGTACGGGCAGCTCACATATGACAACCTATTTTTCAACAAAGCGGTGAAGGATCTCGGCATGAGTTCCGTACAATCACTTGGGTGGAATCTAGGTACGTTTCGCTTGGCAATTGGCGGCACAAAGGAATTAGGACAAGCCGTAGTCAATCGCGAGATTAACCCGGAGAAGATTCACGATCTCGCGTTTCTCGTTTCGCTTCCGCTGGTGCACGCCGCCGCCGGAAGCATTATTAACTACCTTTCGACTGGTCAGCCTCCACAAGATGTGAAAGATGCTTTCTTCCCTCGAACTGGTGGGCTCGATGAGAAAGGCAGGCCGGAAAGATGGTTTCTCCCGTCATACATCAAGGATGCGGTTCACATGTACCAGAGCCCACTAAAAGCTCTGGCGAATAAGGCGCATCCGATCATTAATACCACTTACGACATGCTGACAAATAAGGATTATTGGGGAACCGAGATCCGGCATGAGGATGACCCCCTAGTGCAGCAAGGTTTGGAAACCTTAAAGTTTCTGGGGAAGCAAGTCGAGCCTTATAGCTTCCAGGGTTCGCAAAAGCAGTACGAGCGCGGAGCGCGCGGACCATCGCTGGCGTTGCCATTCTTCGGATTGAGTCCCGCTCCGAGTTACATCAATAAATCCGCAGCCGAGACGCTTGCCGATCAATTCGCTTCTAGTCATATGGATCAAGCCCCGCGAACGCAAGCGCAATTCGACCGCTCACGCGCGATGTCGGAGGTGGTGAACCCTCTTCGCCAAAAACAGGATATTACTTCAACGGTACGCGACTTATTGGCCAAGGGAACACTGGCACCCGCCGATCTTCCCGAGATCCGGCGGCGAGCCATGACAACCCAACTGGCTGCGCAGGTGTCAAGGTTAACGCTCGATCAAGCATTGAAGGTTTATGACCAAGCAACGCCGGCAGAACGGCAGGAAATCCGCGTTGCGGTAAGACGAAAAGCTATAAGCGCATTGAACCGTCCCGCCATGTGGACACCGGCTACGACCGAACTTTCGGAAAAGTATCTGAAGATTTCACCCAGGCCGCGGGCATTGCCTGGTGGATTACAGCCCCTCTCAGGGCCACAGGAGGCACGATGATCGTTGAACCAGAGCAACAGACCGAATTCGGAGAAATTTGGGAATCCCTGATGACACCGGAAAATATCGCCCAGGTGGAAAGCGATTGGGCGGCATTCGGCTCTCCATCGGGGGACGACCTACAAAAGCTCAAGGGCCTCGTTTCGGTTTGCTTGCGGTGGATTGCTTCCGTCGGAGCGGTCTATTCGGAAGTAACCGGAGGTCAGATAACGGACGGGCTGTCGGACCCGGCCGCGGTGATCGCCGCATACCAGCGGAACCTGCTCGGCATCGTTACGAACGGCAGTTCGAAGGCCCAGTAAAAAAAAGTTCTGTAAAGTGTCGGAAAAACGGAAATTTCACTCCCTATAGAAGTATGGGCTTCGTTCTGAAGTCCTTCGATTCAGCAGTGAAGCACTAGCAGCACAACTCACAAAAAACAAAACAGAAGAAAGGTAAGCGGGGAAAGCAAAAGGCCGGGTAGGGTCTCACTCCCTCCCGGCCCGAAATCTTTCTCTATACAAACGCTCATGAGCACTATAGCACAGGCACGTTCACTGGACTTACAAGTAGAAGTCCTCTCGTTTAAACCATTTAACAGCAAGACCCTCAAAGGCTGGCTAGACGTTGTCATCCCGTCCCTGGGAATGAAAATTTCCGGGTTCGGTCTCCACGAACGGGAAGGCGAACGGTGGCTGTCGCTTCCCTCCCGCGAATACGAATCCGGGGGCGAGCGCAAATTTGCTCCCATCATCGAGTTTTCCGATAAAGACTCGCGAGAGGCGTTTCAAAAAGCCGCGCTGATCGCCTTGGCTGAATTTCAGCGTGGAGGTGATCTGTGACCTCCAGAGGCGAAATCGAATACCAGACACGACGCATTAAAGAGTGCGTCGGCATTGTTGCAGTCATCGGTGGATATATTCGGCTGCGCAAAGCCGGGCGGGAGTTTATCGGGCTATGTCCACTCCATACTGAGAAAACCCCCTCATTCCACGTCAACCCCGAACGCCGGTCATGGAAATGTTTCGGCTGCGGCAAGTCGGGAGATGTCTTTGACTTCGTGGCCCAGGTGGAGCGCATTGATTTCAAGGAAGCGCGGAAACTCATTGCCGACCGGGCGGGAATCCCGGTGGTGTCGCGGAAACTCACTGAGCCCGAGCGGCGAGCCTGGCTGCGCGAGCGTGTCCAGGACGAGCGAGACACCGAACGCCGGGAAGCCCTGATTGAATCTCTGCGGGGCAAGCGGACGACGTACTTCGAGGCATATCACCGGGCAAGACGGCACATTGTTCGGCACGGCACCGATTCTCCGGGCTGTGACTTTTACATGGACGCCTACGAAACATACGAAGCCAGATACCTGGCTCTCGACCGAGAAATCGAGCGAATCGAAGGGCTTTCGCTTCATGACTTCCGCAAGCTGATCGCCGGACAGCCTTCGGAGGTAGCCGCATGAAGAAATTCATGAGTCCGAAACAACTTGGGTGGGAAGCCGGTGAACAGTCCCGGCTGGACGCTATGGCGCTGCTTGGTGTTCCTCCACTCTGCGACGAGGACCTCAATCCCGATTCCTTGGACCTCCTGGCACGGTATCGGAAAGATGATCTCGCGGAGGCTGAGACGACTTGCGCGATGGTGGTCACCCTGATCGCCACGGCGCAGCTGCAGGATGGAGATTTTACGGCTCCAGATCAACAGGTGACCACGTTATGACGCCGGAACAGAAGCGGATCGACAACATGATTCTTGGTACTATCCGGACGCTTGACCCGGCCGTCGCAGCAAAGCTGGGCGCGCCCACTCTGGCGGCCGGGGCTGAACCGAACGGGCATCGTACACCGGTCGAACCGATCATCCCGGACCGACCATGGCCGCCGGATGTCGGAGGTGGTGAAGGTGACGAACCGGACGAGCGCCCGCGCATTCGAGTGAATGGGCGTGAACTGCAAACCGTTACTACCGACGCTCTTTTTGCGCTAAGGGCCGCCAATGCACCGCTATACTTCCGCTCCGGCAAGCTGGTGCGCATCTCTCCCGACGAGAAAGGGACCCCGGCAATTGCACTTGTCGGCGAAAACGAGCTCCGCGGCGAGATGGCTCGCTCCGCGGTTTACGTCAAGGTGTCGGGACACGAAAAGAACGGGGAGACCACCTACACCGAAACCGAAGTTTCTCCACCACTCGATTTCGTCCGGGACATCCGCGCTCGAGATATCGCCGGAATGCAGTCGGACCTGAACCTGCCCGACGGTGAACTGCCGTTCCCGGCCTTGACCTCGGTTACCGAAAGTCCAGTATTACGTTCGGATGGAACGATTCTCACCACGCCGGGGTACGACAAGCAAAGCGGCATATTCTATATCCCCGACCCGGAAGCGGGGGTGCCCAACATCCCCGACGACCCCATCACCGACGAGCGCCTTGAGGCTCGCGATCTGATCCTGGAAATGCTCTGCGACTTTCCCTTTGCCAATGACGCCAGCCGCGCGAACGCCTTTGGGTTCATGCTCACTCCCATGCTGCGGCGCTCGATCAACGGCCATGTTCCCTTGGCTATGATTAATTCCCCCCAGTCGGGGACCGGCAAGAGCTTGCTGATCGACGTTATGGGGCTGGCTTCTACCGGCCGGCGCCCGGCCATGAAGTCCGCACCGCGCGAAGAGGAAGAGTGGGCCAAGACCCTCTGCGCCACCCTGGCCACCGGCACCACGGTCTGCGTGTTCGACAACGTGGACCATAAGCTCAATTCTTCCAACCTGGCGCTGCTTATCACCGCCGACATGTACGAGTCCCGAAGGCTGGGCGTCAATACCGAAACCCTGCGTTATCCCAACTTCTGCACCTGGGCAGCCACCGGGAACAATGTCCAACTCGGGGGCGACCTTCCGCGGCGCTGCTACGAGATCCGGCTCGACGCCAAGATGTCCCAACCCTGGAAGCGCGAGGGATTCAAACACCCGCAGCTCTTGTCGTGGGCAACGACGGAGAAGGTTCGTGTCCAGGCAGCACTCCTAACCCTGATCCGCGCCTGGTTCGCCAATGGTTCCCCGCCGAATCCCAAAGGTACCGTGCTCGGTGGGTTCGAAAACTGGAGCCGAATGGTGGGCGACATCCTGGCCTATGCCGACGTGGACGGCTTTCTCGGCAATCTTGAGGAGATGTACGAGACCGCCGACGAGGACGGGGCTCAATGGGAAGCTTTCCTTGAAGCCATCACCGAGACCGTAGGCGTCGACGTGCCGTTCACCGTTGCCGAACTTTGCCAACGCATGGAAAATAACTCAACGCTACGTGAAACTGTGCCGAATGTTGTGGATAGCGCGTCCAACCACAAAAAACAAGGCAGTTTTTCCCGGTGCATCGGACGAGCCTTCGTGAGACACGTCGGAACCAGGTTCGGTAAAGACGGCTGGCACCTCGAACGGGCCGGAACCGTCAACCGAGCAGCGCGCTGGGTCATCAGGAAGCAGGAAAGCTGATTTTGTATGAGTTTTATGAGTTTCCCTATGAGTTTTTTTTAGAAACTCATACGCCGTAATTAATAGAGATAACAGGGCCTTAATAGCTGAATATGAGTTTTATGAGTTTCTTTTTACCCTCTACGTGTAGAAAAAGAGATAAAACGTATATATATACAGGGGGAAGCGCCGGAATCAACTCATATAACTCATATAACTCATACGAGCGGGCCTGAACCTTCCGTTTTCGCGGGTAAGTCACTTACACTTTCTCTATGGCTAAGACCTTCGCAGTCATTGGACACTGCCAACACGACCTGATCGACCGTTGGCTCCTCGCCGGCAAATCCGTTCGCTGGGTCTCGGCACAGACTGATCCGCATGTATCATTCGGTGCCCTACAGCGTTATCGCAAGAAGCTTCTCACCCCCGCCCTCAGGCGGATGGCGGCTAAACTCCCCGCCACGGCTAACTTACCCGTCATGTCCTTCGAGGGTGGCCAGTCTATCGAGCGGCCCCTACATAAAGTCACGGGCGAAACCTTGGCGGATGAACGAGTTAACCCATTCATCGAGCGGGCTCACTTACTGTGGGCAGAGTGCCTTCAGGGAATCGCCGACGCCAAGAATGCGGTGTCGACCGTCACCGACGAAGATGGAAACGAGAAAGTGCGCGGCCGGGACTTTTCAGTGCTGGCTCCGATTCTGA
>Ga0209168_10003279_pt1 | contig 11252 bp, 13 predicted proteins | sample Coa_R1_FD_187156 | JGI IMG/M metagenome (GOLD analysis project Ga0209168, IMG submission 187156) | Surface soil microbial communities from Centralia Pennsylvania, which are recovering from an underground coalmine fire - Coalmine... | ecosystem: Environmental > Terrestrial > Soil > Unclassified ... | reverse complement strand
CAGGTCACCGCTGAATAGTGAAAGCGTAGCCAGTACGCACAGGTATACGGGAGATTTCATGGGCTGGACCCCTCTAGGAGTCGGCAGGACTTCACTCAACCTGGAATGTTTCGCGGAAGGCAGGGGGTGTCTTCAACTCGCGAAACGAGAATGCGATCTAGGCCTTGTGAAAACCGAGCCCCACTCCAGATTTCAATGTCCGCAAAAATACTCCATCCGGACAGACTATCCAAGCTGTTTTTTGTCTTTTTATGCGGCTCTACCGAATGTTTGGTCGGAAGTCAGGGGTCCTACTGTAGGAAACAAGGCTCTTGGGAAAACTCGCGAGCTTTATTTTCGCGCGAGGGCCCGGGGGATCAAACGAAGAATATGGAATTCGGCCCTATGCCGAATCCGTTGTTCGTTTCATTAACCATGTTACAAGGCTACAAGTGGTGGAGGCGGCGGGAGTCGAACTATTCAGCGCGTTGACAGCACGTAAGTTATTGATTCTTCGTATGGCCAGAGGGGCAAAAAAGGCACCATTGCCGATTCCATTGTACGTTTATTGTACGAAAATCGTTTTGCGTTTTTGCCTGCAACTTGGTCATCACAGGGCGAGTATCCCACAGTTGGGCTCCGACTGAAAGTCTAATTTGTTCGCTTAAACGATCCTCTATCCAAAAAGCTGACCCTGCGGTGGCGATTCCCGCTCGACAGGTTTCGCGCAATCCGCGTCATCGTTCTGCACCTGGTTCACACGACTACTCACTGGATACGCGCTCATTTGAAGCGCATCATACGGCTTCAGCATTTCCAAAGCGTCCGCAGTGTCCTTCAAGCCCGGATCGAGCCATAAGTCGTAATCGCTTGCGTTCAAGATTACTGGCATCCGATCGTGCACGGCGGATGTGATTGCGTTGGGCGTGGTTGTAAGGATCGTGAAAGTCTTAATCCAGTCACCACTCGGAGTCTTCCATCTCTCCCATAATCCCGCAAACGAGAAGAGTTGGCCTCCGTTCACTTCAAAGCAGTATGGTTGCTTGGTCTTTCCTGACCTCTTCCACTCGTAGAATCCATCGGCCGGCACCAAACATCTTCGGTGCTTCAGCGCGTCGCGAAATGCGGGAAGAATGTGAGCCGTCTCAGACCGTGCGTTGATCATTCGTGCAGCACCGGACATGTCTTTCGACCACGAAGGGATCAATCCCCAGCGCATCTGCGAGAGACTTCTAGTGGGATCAGCAGGATTCTGACGAATCACGGGCACGGGTTGCGTTGGTGCGACGTTGTACCGGGGCGTCCAATCCTCATCACCAGAAATCGTATCGAAGTGTTCTTCGATGATCTGCTTCCTTCGCGATAGCCGGTAGCGTCCGCACATTCAACGTAATTATTGCAGATCAAGCGGTGAGCGACGGGTATTGAATCACCACAGATTCCCACCAGCAAGTTAGGAGTTTTGCAAGAACTTCAGTCCGCTATAACCGCACGGAATAGCGTCCTGCCGAAAAGTTATTGGACACCGGGAATTATCCGGCCTTACGGTGGGCCAATAGCGGCGATTTGAATTCGCAGCTGGAGGTCACGATGTACCGCCTAAAGGCAATCAAGAAACTTCCTGCAAAAGAATTCCAGTCCCACAACAGATCGTCAGGTTCGGCTCTGACGATCCTTGCCATTCTGCTGCTTGCGTCCACATCCGCTCATGCCCAAGGAAGCCCGTTCGATACAGGTTTCAATGCACTTCAAACACTATTCACTGGGACGATCGCAAAAGTTGCGAGTCTGATTGCTATTGTCATCGGCGGCTACGGCTTTGCTCATGGCGAACCCGGAGCGAAGAAGGCCCTCGCGGGAGTTGCTGCGGGAACAGGCATTGCCGTCCTCGCAGTCAATGTTTTGAGTTGGCTGTGGGGCGTTTAGCCTTACCAGCCTTCGATTCCATTGCGTGCTGCCTAAAAAGAGAACGATATGACCGAAAAAGCACACAAGCGTCGCACAAATCGGGTCTTCAAGAGTCTGCACAAGCCGCTCACCTATTTAGGGGTTGAGCGGACGCTGTTCTACTTCGTCTGCGTCGGCGCGGTGGGTGCCTTCAACCTGTTCAATTCCATCCTTGCCGGTGTCGCCGTTTTCATTGGCGGATTCGCATTCGGTCATTGGGTCACAAACAGTGACCCGGCGTTCCTCCGAATTCTGGCGAAGTCCGAGCGCTACAAACTCCGGTATGACGCGGCTAAGCAAGAAATTCCTCGCGTGGAGCTAATGTGATGTTGCGACTCGACAGGGTTATCAAGCCATGGAAAGAGAGCGCGGCTCTGAATGCGCACATCAGCCTCTATGGCTTCTGGAATGACACGACATTCCTTACCAAAAGCGGCGATGTCGGCATGGTTCTCCGCGTCACCGGTGTGGACTACGAAAGTCTTGACCGCTCAGAACAGGAATACGCAGTCAAGCGCCTCGAATCCGCGCTCAAAGCGTTTGGCCCAGGCTTTCATGTTTACCAGTATTTGTTCAAATCGAATCGCCCCGACATACCCTTCGCCAAATACGACGATCCGGTCGTAGACGCAGCCATTGACCAACGCCGGAAGTTCTTCGAAGCCAAACGTGACCATCTCTACGAGATTGAAATCTTCTATTGCATCTTGCTCGAAGGTCCTCGCTCGAAGACAGGTGTAGGCGCGGCACTCGCTCGACTTTTCCATGATCCGTCCGGTGGGATTGGCGAATTGAAGGCTCAGTTTACGAAAGACAGCATGAAGACGCTATTGCGTACCCAGATCGAGCAAGCTGTCCGGCAGCTTGACCAGCAGGTACGGGCTTTCTGTCGGCAGCTAGCAGACCTCATGCAAATTGAAGTCCTGAATCAGCAGAGGCAGTTCACATTCTTTCGCCGCTTACTGAATTACGACGGCTGGCGTATCGGCGGCCGTCCGCAGTCAACGCAGTTTCTCGACTATCAGGTTGTCAATTCCGATCTTGAGGCCGAACGCGACCACCTTCGTGTAGGCGATCACATCGTCCGTGTCCTGACGATGAAAGAAGCCATTACGGAAACCAGGCCCTTGGTCCTTGATGCTTTATTGAAGATCCCCGGAAATTTCCAAGTCATCACCGAGTGGACACCGGTTCCCGCAGATAAGGCGCGCAAAGAAGTGAACAAACGCCGCCGCCATTTCAATGTGTCCAAGACGGGCTTCGTCTCGCAAATGGGCAACGACGCGACCAGGACAAACCCGCGCGATGTGCTGGTGGATGAATCGAAGCAAGCCGATATCGAGAATCTCGGGGATTGCCTTCGCGTTCTCGGTGAGGGCCAATCGCTTGGCGATTTCTCATTGACGATCGTGCTTTATGGCCATTCCAAAACCGACCTCGAACGACTCGTGGGCGAGTTCACCGGTGTCTTCACCAATGCGGACGGCAATCTGTTTGCCGAAACCTACAACCAGCTCAACGCCTACTTCGCCATCGTACCCGGCAACTACGCTCTCAACCTTCGCCAGTTGTATCTGCTGAACACGAACTATGCGGACTTGTCTTTCCTGTTTACGATCCTGCCCGGTGAAAAGACGAACTCCTACTTTGGCGGAGAGTACACGGCCGTTGTGGAAACGGACAACAACACACCCTATTTTCTGAACCTGAATTGCGGCGACGTTGCGCACACGCTCATTCTTGGAATGACTGGCAGCGGTAAAACCACTCTTTTGCGGATACTTGCGAACTCAATTCCCGACCATGAGCGCATCCTCGTGATCGAGGACACGCCGGAACTTAACCTGCAAAAACCGAACATAGTGGCCGCCCGGTCACAAACAGACACATACAAGAAACCCCTAACTTTCGACGAGCTATTAAAGGGCACTCTTCGCTTCAGACCCGACAGGATCATTCTCGGCGAAGTGCGCGGAGTCGAAGCGCGAACCTTTCTTGATTCCCTGAATACGGGCCATGCGGGATCGCTGGGGACCATTCACGCCAATTCTGCCGAGAAGGCACTTCGTCGTTTCGCCAATCTCGCCATGCGTGGTCACGCCCAAAGTACCTATTCCGACACCGAAGCTGAGATCGGAGAAGCCGTCGATTTCGTCGTTCATGTCGAACGACAACCAGGGCAGCGCATCCTGCGTCAGGTCTTGGCCATTCGGGGATACGACCGTGACGCAAAGCGCTTCCTGATCGAACCTATCTTCGAGACCCAACATCGGGAGTTCAGCGATACCGGAGACTCAGAGTCAACCCAGATGAAGGAGAACAAATATGCCATTGCTTGAAATCAACCAGATCCGCCACATTTGCGCATCCGTTCGTCTCGATGAAACGACCGCTGCCCAGGTGGATCAATACGCCGCTTTCATCCGTGCGTCCGCCGACGACGTTGTGGACAAAGCGCTGAACTATGTCTTCTCGAAAGACCGCGACTTTCAGGAGTTCCTGAAGACTCCGCAGGCGAAGCAGGTTGCTTCGACTTTGCGCGTTCGGAAAGTTGGGAACAACGGTGCGTCCGAGCAGCCTGGCAAGAAGGTCGTTGCTGGAGTGGAATCCACGCCTTCTGTGCGCGCGGTGAAGGCGTGATCGTGTGTCCAATCTTGTGGCAATGCAAGAACGGTGCTTCGCACCGGAAGAATTTTGACACTCCACCCCTTCGAGGGTCGTGTGAGTGCACTGAGGTGCACTTCCAGCGATTTCAAAGACATGACAATTTTCGGTGCACTTGAGTGCACCTATGAAATGGATGGCTGAGATGGCGATTTTGAAAACAATGCCAGACAAGAGTTCTCATGGCGATCGCACTCTAAACCGCATCTTCCCGGTGACCGTGAAGCTAACAAAAGAGGAACTGGGGAGAGTGACTGACTTTGCCAGGTCGCAAGGGCTTGCACGGGGGGAATGGATACCCGATCCGATGTGCTCAGACTCTGCGCAACATCGGCGCGCAACACCCAATCGAGAACCATCAGATTGCGAAGTATTGGTTGCAATTCGGCCCGCAGGAGCAGGGGGCGTATGGCGGAGTCGGATTCGAGGGCCTCACGAATTTCTGCCAATGTCGGCTTTTCAAAATCGAATTTATGAACATCGGTAATTCCGGCTTCCACAAGAAAATCGTGGGCCGAGCCCAAAGATTGAGGCTGGCAGCTCACAATTACCTTCCAACCGACGAAGCCTTCTTCCTTTCCGGCACGCAACAGCTCAGCGACACGTTTCCGGGCTTCGCCCTCGAAGCGCTCGAAACCATCCACGACCAGAACTGCCGGATGCGTCGTAGCCATCCTGATCAATTCCGGTATGGAGCGAGTAAGACCAAGGGCATTGGCCAACTCGATCTGGCTTGTTTTCGAAAGCTGTTCAGCGGTGAGCCAGAGGGTTCTCTTGAAAGCACCTCCGGTGGCGACCAATTGCGATAGCATCGTGGACTTGCCACTTCCAGACTCTCCGACAACCACGATGACATCGTGCGCTTTGATTTCCGATGAAAGACGGGCCTTCTCATCCGAACGAGCGAGGCGAGTGGTGGTGCCGATCACGTCGCGAACGCCACTGATGTTTCCCGAGGAAAACAACATCCAGCTTGCTGGCGTCGGCTCGCAAATCCGGATGATCCTGAAGATCGAAATCCGGTCGCAGAACATGGATCAGTTTCGGTAGGCCGAAGTAACCACCCGTTGCCCGGTTTTCGGATACCAACTGAACCAGCCGTGCCCACAGTTTTGCCCCATCCTCAACACGGCCGCCGCGCACGATTTCCGCGCAGGAGCTGATGAAGTCGCCTTCATTCGCATCGGAGAACCGCAACACCCGGACTCTGGCGGCCAAACGCGCCGTCTCGACCGCGTCCATTTCTCCGTCCGCCGATTGCCGCAATCCATCGAAGATCGCGCGCTGTATCTTATTGGAAGACTTGCCGTCGCCCTGAAGGCGCGCGCTCAGACGTTCGGGCGTAGTGCTCGACGCCTGTTTCTGCAGGGTTTGCCATTCCTGGAGCGTCGGGTCATCAATCTGCCCGACAATCAGACCCAGAATGTCCTTTGACCGATCGAAGCCGGAGCCCGAGCTGCCCTTCCATTCGTTCCATGCATCCTGAACGAACTCTTTATTAAATCCTTCCTTCGTGAGCTGCCGGTTACTTTTCACCGACACAAAACAGTTCGTTACGTCCAGCCCGCGCTTCAACACGAGCATCAGGTCGTCAAGAACATGGCCGATATCGCGCGTTTCGAAATGTAATTCCGCAATGACACCAAGGTCCGGTTCGAGTGGGAACCTGCGCTTGAGCATTTGTGCCAGAAATCCCCCCGCGACCTTATCGGCGAATGTATAGCCCCCTCCCCCAGTAGCTTTGGTTGGCGCGCTCTCTTTCGACATTACTGCGGCCAGAATACTCCGTTGCCCTGTCCCGCTCAATTTCTTGACTTGCGTTTTCCGGCTTGCAATCCGGAAGCCAGCCAGATGTAGGCTGTCGTTCCCAGCTTCGGGAGTCTCCAATTTATACAAGAGCGAAGCCACGATATGCTTCTAGTAGTAGGCAGAGAACACTGCACTAGAAATTGAGCAAGTACGGTCTGTTTCTGAATCAAGGCATCGTGAATATGCCAAAACTAAAATGTGACGCCCCTCCCGAATTGGTCGAACAGGTTCGGAAGATCGAGGAGCAATGCGATAGCTGGGCGAATCGTCTGACAATTCTGTCGTTTTCGTACGACGTGGCAGCTTGGGGAGTCCTTACCCAAATGATCGACTTGATTGAGCAGCAAATCCGCGCATATGGTCATGGGTCTCCCGAGCAGCGGGATGCGATGATTAACCTGGGGCTGGCTTCTGCCCTGTTGCTAGATCGTTTGAGTTCGTTGGACCTGCCAAGGAAGGAACGCTGGCTGCGTTGGACTCAAGAGTTGAAAGATGCAAGCAAAGAGGCCGTGTTCGCAGCACACAGCTGCATGGCTTTCAGTTCGTGTTTTACAACGTGGCATCAAGACAGGCGAGCCGTCTCAGTGCTTTCTCCATCACGACTGCGCTTCACAGTGAAGGGCTCCCCAGTGAATCGCCGCATCAACGCATACCAACAGGGGCGGCGACGACCAAATTGGCCATCGACACCGGACAATCCGACGGGTAGGTCCTTCGTGAACGACGCAGACGTGAATCGCCTGCTGTTTAGGGTGTACGAGAAGGTCACGGTTGAGGGTGCATTGGCCATCTGCTACCCGGACGATAGCGAGCTCTTGTCTTATCTGCGAGAGATCGACGACGAACGTCTCCGTCGAGACTTTAGACGTAATCCGCACCTGGATCTAGGAGGATATGACCTAGCGGAATTCCGGCGTTTCTTCGCTGTTCTGGTCTCCGTCTGCTCGGTTCATGAGTGGGTGTGCGGGGCGTGGGAGAAAAGCTTCGGGCGTTATCCGTTTGAGTCAGCAGTGCTAGTCAAAACTGTTTCAGAGTGGATTAACCTGATTGCGTCGCTGAGTCACCTCGACAAAGGGCAAGTTCGGATTATGCTGTCCGATTTGACCTTCGGTGCAATCAGACCGCTCGACATTTACCTCCATCCTTTCGTTCCAAGTCTTGACGCTGAGACACTGTTTCTAATTCCCCATGTGATCCTGAACAGCAGACCGGAGGAAAACATACTTCGCGTTTGTGCTCTCAAACGCCCAAAGCACTACAGGCCAATCGCCGGCCTAAAAGAAGAGGAGATGCGAGACGGCATTAAAGCCAACTGCGCAGCCCAGTATAGCGTCTTTGGACCACTCAAGTTGCCCGACCCTAAACTGCCTGACATCGACATCATAGTTAAGGATCGCCAGTCGTCGATCTTGCTGGTCGCCGAACTCAAATGGCTACGCAAGCCGACTCGGGTCATTGACCAACCTGGAAAAGATGCAGCATTAGAGGAAGGCTTTCGTCAATTGAAGGACGTGCGCGGCTTCTTGGAACGGTGTCCTGATTTCTTGAGTGACCGTGGCATCTTGCAACGGGGCCAACGGCCATACCTATCTTTTGCTGTAATTGCTCGCGATCACCTAACCGAGACGACAGATCAGGACGACATGTGGATCGCCGAGTATGATGCCTTGCTCTGGGCACTGAACGGGTCGAACAATCTCGCAGATACTATTCGAAAATTGAGGTCGTTGGAGTGGTTACCCGTAGAGGGAAGAGATTTTGTCGTGCAATTTGCCCCGGCGAATCTTGCTGGAGTGACAATCGAATCGGAAGTCTTTCATCAAGTCAGAATCCCCAAATGAACTGAGGGCTCCAGCTTTGGATTTCATACGTCATAACAATTGCTATAACATCTGTTGACTCCCGCTGCGATCTGGACTAAATTCATTTCATGTTGGATGCTGGTCACTTGGCGGTCATTCGCCGCAAGCTCGGTTTACCGCAGGAGCAAATGGCTCGTCTCCTGGGCGTGTCATTCGCCAGCGTCAATCGCTGGGAAGGGGGGCAGTCAACCCCTGGCGGTCCGATTCGCGATCTTTACCTTGCTCTCGACGCTGCTATCAAGGGCGGGAATTCTTCCGAGGCAATTCTAGAGGCCGCCAACAACGAGCGCGGTGCATTCTTGTACGCCTTATTTAGGATGGCTTATTCGCGTCCGAGGGGGAGCCGATGAATTTTCAGGTCGTAAATCTGCGGCTGTATCGGTCCGGTGGCAACGGAGATCTCTACCTTGGACAGAGAAGTGATACAGGCGAATGGGTGGTCGTGAAATTCTTACGCGAATACCATCTTGAACACTGCAGGAAAGCTTTTGCCCGGGAGGTTAGAGTTCTCCAACGAAAATCGCATGGAATGATTCAGTTGCTAGCATGGAATTTGGCCGTCGAACGCCCCTTCTATGTCATGCCGTATTTGGAAGGAGGGTCTCTTTCGCAACATGCGGGCCGACTTGGTGCGGCCCTACTGCAGCAGGTAGCTGAGAATCTGGCTGGAACTCTGGCGAATCTCCACACTGCATTCGATCTGCACGGTGATTTCAAGCCCGACAATGTCCTTTTGACAAAGCAAGGTCTACTCCAGGTTGCCGATCCTCTGGGGAACGGTACTCTGCTTACTATTCTGTTTGCGGAGAATAGAGGTGGAACGCCGGGGTATATGGCGCCCGAGATCATAGCGGGCGGGACGATTTCGCGGGCCAGTGATGTTTATTCGTACGGGTCGACAATTTATCACCTGCTAACCGGAAAAGTACCTCAGCATGGGCAACGCCTCGATCCAGCATCCGAAGGGTACAAATACTCGCCCCGCATGTGCGAACTGGTGGTGGTGTGCTGCGATCCGAACCCGAGTGTCCGACCAACAATGCAAGAAGTGCTTCAAATGCTTCGCGGAAAATCATGGGAGAGTATTCAAGAAGCGCGAAAACAGCGTGACGAATTTGTTAAGGCGGCATGCGTCGTAGGAGGGCTTGTTTTTCTCGGCGTAGGATTGGCGAAGAGTTTGCAGATAAGTGCGTAAAGACCGAAGTCGCGAGGGAACCTTGGGGCTATGCCCGCGAGAATCACGGCAGTGCTGTGCTGGGCAACTTCAGGACTTCCTTGCAGAAGCTTTGGCGTTTCTATACCAACGATCAAAACGGCTCCCGGTCTAAAGGTCCAAACACTGTAGACTGCCAGAGAATTTTCAGTGTTCTCACCGGGCTGCATCCAGCCGCCTGTGTATTAGGGACGCGATCGAAAGAAGGTCTTCCGCATCCTCCTTGCTCATTCCCCATGTGATGCGAGCTTCGTGTGCAGTCGGATTTCTGAACATCCCGAAGACTCCCTTCACGAGATTGGCAAAGCCGCTTTGCTCGCTCCGCTGGCTGTCGGTAACTAAGTCGTTGATGGCTATTCGGGGCACTGAGCCGCAGAGTGTAGCGTCAACCAGCTTCGCGCCATCTTCGCTCAAGCCAGACTTCAAGCGGAGCTTGTCAGCTATGCTTTTGGTGGCCTCGAGTACCGCGTGAAAATAGTTGTCGGCAACAAGTTCTGCGCGGCAAAAACGCAATACATCGGGATGCACTCCACGAGTCGTCAGATCAGCCCGTAGTTCGTCTGCCCGACGCTGGGCTTCTGAGAGTGTTTCCGCGCGATCCACTGCATAAACTTGGCCTGCTGCATCGACTGCTAAAGCAGAAAAGGCAAGCGCGCGGTTGACGTTTGCTCGCATCGGCTCGAAGCGCTCGGGGCATTTGGCATATCTCTCCGGTTTCATTGCTTGCCGGATAAATTCCAGGATAGCGCGGCGGTTTTGGCTATAGTTCTGTCGTTCAACGAAAGCGTTATGCAGGCGCTTCCACTTTGTCATGTCCGGGTTCGGGTCGGCCATCCTCAGGGTTGCTAGTAGGTGGCCGATCTCTGAACCGGTTAAGCCCTCTGAAGTATCGCCTAATGCTGCTGCGATAGCCTCAAGCTCGCTCTGTGAAAACTGTTTTTCCACAAGGACCACGATACCCCCGAGGTGCTGCGCTGGGAAAGCCGGGAGTGGCCGACTGACAGTCGGTCAGGGCCTCAGGAAATCGCAGGTAGGAATTCAGACGTACGGAACGAAAGTGCCTAGGGCCAGCGAATCCTTCTGCCATCGCAGTCTTAATCGACGCTGCTCCAAGTCGCTAATTCACTATGCGGCTTCGCATTTCTCCCACTGCGTCCTCCTCCGGGTGGACGCCGCTCGGCCGCGGCTCGCTCGGGCGCTTCGGATGGCGCCGGTTTCGCGCCAAACTAACCCCCACCCCGTTTGGCACTCACCGCGCTCTCACTCACGCCCTGCCACCCTCCCCGGACTCCGTTCTGTCCCTTTCACCGTTCCGCCTTGTTTCTTCCCGCTGCCGCTCAAGTGAAGGAAGAAACAAGCCGGAAACGGCAGAAAGGGAAAAACAATGAAATTAGAAGAAGTCAACCAACGCACCAAAGAAGCAGTCGATTTTCTGGTGGCCGCTTTGGAGTCCGGTCACAGTGAAGTCCTCACCGCCTACCTCTCCGCCATGGCCAAATTCCACACCTACAGCTTTGGCAACATCCTGCTCATCGCACGCCAGAAGCCCGAGGCCACCAACGTCGCCGGGATTCGCACGTGGAACTCGCTTGGCCGCTTCGTGAAACGCGGCGAAAAAGGCATCTTCATTCTGGCTCCCATGATCGGCAAGAAGCGCAGCCCAGACGAGGAAGCCACCGCCGAGGATGCCGATAAGAAAGACGGCCAGCCCCGGCTTTATGGGTTCCGGGGTGTCTACGTGTTCGACAGATTATCCCGTGATTTGTGGCCGAGCCTCT
>Ga0209168_10003278_pt1 | contig 11253 bp, 7 predicted proteins | sample Coa_R1_FD_187156 | JGI IMG/M metagenome (GOLD analysis project Ga0209168, IMG submission 187156) | Surface soil microbial communities from Centralia Pennsylvania, which are recovering from an underground coalmine fire - Coalmine... | ecosystem: Environmental > Terrestrial > Soil > Unclassified ... | reverse complement strand
TTCGCCCTTGATGGGAAACTTGATTCCGAGGTAAGAGCTTGGAGCAAACGCCCACGAGCCGCGGTAGTAGTCCCCATAGAGGGTCCAATTCACGATAAGAGCTATCTTGGAATCGAACACATCGGGGGAACCAATTCTCGAACCGGCTCTCATAGCAGCCGCGAATCCCAAATAGCTCCCCTGTTTGATGCCGCCCACCGAGGGGCGAGGTACCGCCTGCAACGAATTCGCGCGGAACGTGTTAATGCGTGGGATTTCCCGGACGATGACATCGGTGATGCCATCATTATTGAGGTCGATCAGCATCTTTCCATTACGGCCGATCTGCTCGTGTGCGGGCGTGTAGATAATCTGTCCGGCTGCTGGTTGTGTAAGAGCCAGCGCGGCTACTCCAGCCGCGCTAGCGGCGAGCGCATAGACGGTCAGATCCTTGTGCACGAACTTACGAAGCGGGACGATTTTGCGGGATACGGTTGGTGGCATTGGGCGTTCTCCTGCGTAAGCAGCGGCGATTATCCTCCTGCTACATCGCACCGTCAATCGCCTACCGTGCTAACTGCCGGAATATCGCGATCACCTCACCGAGGGGTTTGGATCGGGTTCAGCCAGAGCACAGATACCAGCGCCGGTGGTGCTAGTGCTTCGAAAATCGTGCAGCGTGGGGCAGCCTCCGTCGTGATGGTGCAGACAAAAGCAAAGGCGGCCCGCCTGCCTTTTTTACAAATATTTACACACCTTAGTCGCATCACACTGGTCAGTTCGCAGAACGGCGGGAAAGATGCGAAAATAAAAGACAACTTGGCTGCGTGTGACCACTGGGGTCACTCGACCGGACGCCAGATGCAACATGGCGACGGATATCTGTGTCTAACAGTCAAGCCTCGCTCATGTCGATTACGCAAATTCCATTCCAGGATCCGGTCGCTCCACCACCCGAGAAGCCAGAACCGGAACAGCTGGGGCTTTACGACGGCAAAGACTGGGAGACCGCGTATCGCGTGCTGGATGACGACGCGCGGGTGCCACACCTGCTCATCCAGTTGCAGGACGATCTGGCGCGCTCGCGGCGGCGCGAAGCAGCCTGGATTTCAATCATCGTTCATATCCTGCTGATCATTTTCATTGTCAAGTTCGACGCGCTGGAAAAGTATTTTCCCTGGATGCATTCGATCGCGGTAGCGGTCCGGCCAATGTCGGGGAAAGATGTGACGTTCCTCGAGCTGCCGTCGGATATGCAGAAGGTGCAGCACCCTCCCAGAACGAATATTGCGTCCGATAAGAATCGCATCGCGATGACGCGGCATCCGGAGTTGGACACGAAGGAGTTGCGCAAGATTCTGGCGACTCCGCCGCCCGGAGCGCCGGGTGGAAACCGGCCACAAGCGCCGGCGCAGCAGGCCGCGCCGCAATCGTCCGCGGTTGCGCAGAATCAGCCCCCGTCGCAACAAAAGCCGCAGCAGGCGGCGAATCCGGAAGTGGCGCAGTTGCAGATGCAGGCGAGGCCGAACGTGGCGGATGAGTTCAAGAAATACGGCGCGCCTGCTTCAGCCGGATCGCAGATTAGTCAGGCGGAGCAAGCTACTGCGGCAGCGCGCGGCTCCGGCCAAGGCCAAGGCGGCGACTTTGGATTAGGCACGGGAGCCCATGGACGCCAACTCGGCAACCTCGAAGTGCTGAGCGACACCATGGGGGTGGATTTTGGCCCCTATCTCCAGCGCGTGCTGCATGATGTCCGCCAGAACTGGTACACCGCGATTCCGGAATCCGCGCAGTGGAAAAAGGGCAAGCTGGCGATTGAGTTTGCCATCACGAAAGACGGAAAAGTTGCGGGGATGAAGCTGGTCGCAAGTTCCGGAGATACTCCGCTGGATCGCGCGGCGTGGGCCGGAATAACGGCTTCGGACCCGTTTCCTCCGCTGCCCAGCGAGTTTGGCGGGCAGTTTCTGGCGTTGAGGTTTATCTTCTTCTATAACCCTTCCAAGGAAGATCTGGAGCAGTAAGGGCGCTGGACAGTCGAGAGCGGCTGTCCCCACATCAGATTAGTCTTCCCGCCTCTTGCTCATCCTCTCAGCCCCTCCGTAAATGGATCGATCCGTCGCCGGTGTGGATGACGAGCGGATTTCCGCCGCCATTCAGCTTGCCGTGAACTTCATTCTGCCGAATCTTGCCTTCGGTTGTGATTGGCATGTCGAGGTCGATGTGACCGTCTCCGGTGTGGAGGTCGACATCGGCTGCCAGGCCGTCGGGAAGGTCGAGGGTGACCGAGCCATCGCCGCTTTCGAGACGCCAGCCTGTGGAAACGGTGGAACCGCCTGCGGCACGGGCTTCCACCCGGCCGTCACCCGTTTTGAGGTCCAGTTCATCGAAGCGGCCATTGGCGTGGATGTGCCCGTCGCCGGTGGTGGCGTGAAGTTTGCCATCCACGCTATCGATTTCCTGGGAGCCGTCGCCGCTGTGCAGCTGCATTTCGCCCTTGAAGTTCGCGAGCGCGATTTGGCCATCGCCGGTGTGAAGGTCGACCGTGCCTTCGCGGGGCATCTGGATTTCGACATCAACGCGATGACTGCCGACATCGATCACCAAACCGCGATGGGGATAGCGGACGTCGATTTCCACGGAGTTTCCGTTCTGGTGCTCTTCGACATGGATTCCGCCCTCGCCGATTTTGTAGCGCGTAGAGATAACTTTGGCCTGGATGGTGTTCTGATCCCAGGTGGAAACGCGGATATTGGCGTCAGAGGTTTCGACGTGGAGATCAGGCTTGCCGGTGAGGGTGTAGGTTTTTGACCACTCCTCGGCTTGGGCGTGGAGTGATGGGAAGGTGCAAAGGACACCCAGAGTCAACGTGGCAAATAGGCATTTAGTTAGCTTCATGGAGTAGCTCCATCGGGCATGATTTATGAGCGCGGAGAGTGTTGCGCGATTGTGGTAAAGACCTCTGGGGCTGGAGCCCAGTTTGATTACTCACGCGTCGCTTAAGGGCGTTCTTCTCCGCTGCTCCCTTAGACGTGATTACGTGCTTTTTGTCAGGTTTGTTCCTCCGACTTTCGGCTATTGGTTGGTTTCGATGTCGTAGGCCGCGGGAAGCGTAAAGTCTTCGTGCAGTTGTAGATCATCGGACGAATGGCCGACATTCACGGAGTATTTGCCGGCATCGGCGTGCCAACGCTTGCCGCTCACGTCGTAGTTGGCGAAAGCGCGCGGATTTAGCGCTATCTCAACATGTTTCGTTTCTCCGGCTGCGATTTCCACTCGCCTGAAGCCTTTGAGTTCCTGTGGCGGGCGTGGGACTTTAGGATCGGCCTCGGAAACGTAGACTTGCGCCACGTCGGCTCCCGTGCGGGAGCCGGTGTTGGTGACATCGAAGGCGATCGTGTAGTTTCCCGGCGTTGTGCCTGAGGCCGGCAATACCTGGAGATGGCTGTATTGGAAGGTGGTGTAGGAAAGTCCGAAGCCAAAGGGGAACAAGGGCTTGACATGATTGTGCTCGTATCCGCGATAGCCGACAAAAATGCCTTCTTTATAGACCACGCGATTGGTGCCGGGTTCGAGGTAGTAACTGTCGTGAACAGGATTGTCTTCCCAGCGGCGTTCGAAGGTGACGGGCAGATGCCCCGAAGGATCGATTGCGCCGAAAAGAATTTCGGCGAGAGCTTTGCCGCCTTGCTCGCCGGGATACCAAATTTCGAGATAGGCGGGGATGCGGTCGAGCCAGTCGGAGGGATCGACATTGCCGCCGGAGGTGACGGCGACGATGATGTTTTTATTTACCGCCGCAAGTTCGCGAATTAATTCTTCCTGGCCGAAGGGAAGGCTAAAGGTGCGGTCGGATCCTTCGCCTTCACTGCTGGGATCGAAACCGGCGGCGATGAGAACGACATCGGCCTTGGCGGCTTCGGCTTTGGCATCGGCAGAGACGATTTTTTGTTGATCGATGATGCCGACGCGGAGATGGCCGCCGACCGGGAAGTTTTGAAATGCTTCGGCCACGATCTTATGCGGTCCGGCGGAGAGGTGGAGAGTGGTGTGAGCCTGCAATGCGATAGCTAGCTTCCAGTTGTCAAAGATGAGCTTGCCGTCGATGAAGAGACGGTAGCCGTTGCCCTCGCCGGAATATTCGGCGGCGACTTCGTAATTGGCGTCCTGCGGGGCGACATAGTAACCGCTCCAGCGGCGCGAGGAGGGCTTGGGACCTGCGACGAAGAGAGCGAGAGCTTCATCCTGATCGGCGAAGTCGTCCCAATCTTTTCCAGCGAAATCAATGTGCCGGACGGTTTCGGTAGAGGCTGGCTTGCCGGTGAGAGCCCCGTTCGAGAAAGTTTCGAGTTTCAGGCCGGGCTGGCCATTCTTCGCGGCAGTGGAGAATTCGGTCTTCGCCGAGAGGTCGATCATCTTGGGAAGGCCGCGCTCGTAGTAGACGGTTGCGGCGGTGCCAACGAAATTGGCGACGCCATCGAGAATGCTGACGGTGGAGAATGGAACGGCTCGTGCGCTGCCTCCGGCGACGGGTTGGGCGGGATAGGCATCCGGTCCGACGACGAGAATGGACTTTATTTTCTGTTTATCCAGCGGGAGGAGAGAGCCTTCGTTTTTCAGCAGGACAATTCCTTCGCGGGCGGCATCGAGGGCGGCAAGATGATTTTCTTCGTTGTACTTCGAGAGTGACAGATCGGTTTGATTGCGGTCGAGCCAGCCAAAGCGCGCTGCCGTGGTAAGAATGCGCCGGACTTTTTCATCGATGGTTGATTCCTTTACCCGGCCGTCACGAATTGCGGGCAAGAGTTTTTCGCGATTCATGTGATCGCCGGTCGGCATTTCGAGATCGAGGCCGCCATTGGCTGCGCCGATCGCATCGTAGGTGGAAACCCAATCGGACATCATGATGCCTTCGAAGCCCCATTCTTTTTTCGCGACATCGTTATTGAAGTAGCCGTTCTGCGTAGAGTGCACGCCGTTGACCAGGTTGTAGGAATCCATGATCGAGCCAACGTGGGCTGTCTTGACGGCGGTTTCGAAAGCGGGGAGATAGATTTCACGAGCCGTGCGCTCGTCGATGATGGAGTCGCTGTCGTGGCGGAGATATTCAGAGTTGTTGCCTAAGAAATGCTTCACCGTCGCGCTGACGCCCTGCTTCTGCATGCCTATGATGTAGCCGGCGGCGATCGCTCCGGAGAGGAAGGGATCTTCGCCGAAATATTCGAAGTTGCGACCATTCATGGGCGAGCGATAAATGTTGACACCGGGTCCGAGCATGAAATGAATGCCACGGGCGCGCGCATCGCTGCCGATGCCGGCGCCGATGCGCTCGGCGAGCGCCGGATCCCAGGAGGCGGCAAGGCCAATACCCCCCGCGTAGACGGTGGATGGAAATTTTTTCTGGCTGCGCACGCCGATGGGCCCGTCCGAGGTTTGCAGCGCGGGAATGTTGAGATCAGGTACGGCGCGAATGGCGAAGCCCGTGCCGCCAATGTAGTCGAGCTTTTGCTCGAGCGTCATTTTGTGGAGCAATCCGTCGACGCGCTGATTGATTTCCGGGCTTGATGCAACGGGCGCCTGAGCGGAGGCAAACTCACTCAGAGCGAAGGCGAGAGCCGCGACTGCGTACAGCGAACGCCGAAGAAGTCTCGACACGGAGAAACCTCGTTTGACTGAGAATTGCATCCGACCAGACGGATGCGGCGAATGAAAATCAGAGCAGGACGCGCCGCGCATCAGTGTACAACGTCTCGATTCATTAGGCGACGGGCAGTATCGCGTATCCTGTTGGCCATGAGACGGCTTGCCCTTCGGTCCGAATGATTTCATACTCCAATACATGCGACGGCTGGGCGCGGGCGTGAGGGTCTTCTTGTCTGTGCCGTTTGCATTGCTCCTGGTGGCCTCCTCGCCAGCGCAGAGTGTATGGCCGACTCCACAGCGAAATTCTTCTCAGCCCCCGCTTCCTGCGCTGAAATTTACGATCACCGTGACCGACGAGAACGGAGTGGCAGTTCGTTTGGCACGGGTTCAGCTGCAGGCCACGCCGCCAATGGCGCCGGCTCGCTGTGAAACAGATTTTGCCGGGAGATGCCAGTTCGATTCGTTGGCGGTTGGAGGCTACGAACTGCGCGTAGAGAAAGAGGGCTACTATGCGGTCACTCAATCCAATGTGCGGCCCGATGCAACGCCCAATATTGACGTGACTCTCACACATCAGCGCGAGGCTCACGAGACAGTGAACGTCACCGCCCCCACTCCGGAAATCGATCCTGCGCAGGTTTCGACGAAGGAAGAACTCAGCGGAGTCGAGGTGATCAATATTCCGTATCCTGCGTCCCATGATTACCGAAACGCGCTTTTCTTTATTCCGGGGATCACTCCCGACAGTTTTGGCCAGGCACATGTGGACGGGGCGGAGACGTATCAGACATTCGTTCTGCTGGATGGCTTCAATGTTACGCAGCCGGCAAGCGGACAGCTTCTGGTCCGGACCAGCGTCGAATCGTTTCGATCGATTGAGATCACTCCCAGCCGCGAGCCGGCTGAGTACGGCAAGGGATCGGGAGGAGTTCTGGCTTTGAATACGAAGATGGGAGACGATCACATCCGGCTGACGGCCACGGATTTTACGCCGTCAGTGCAAACGACGAAGGGCTTGGCGCTGAGCCAGTGGGTTCCGATCGTCACGTTTTCCGGACCCATCCGTAAAGGCAAGACCTGGTTCATCGATGCACTGGATGGCGAGTACGACAACACGCTCGTTCCGCAACTTCCATCGAACGCGGATAACGATCAGATATGGCGCGTGGATAATCTGGCGAAGTTGCAATCGAATTTCACCACGCGCAACATCGTGACTGCGAGCTTCCTGCTGAACTATTACCACAATCTGTATGACGGATTGTCGGTGCTGCAACCGCAGCCTACCACGCCCACCGATTCTGAGACTGCTTATATCGGCTCGCTGAAAGATCAATATTATTTTCGGAGCGGCGAGTTGCTGGAGAGCGGCTTTGCCGTGGCGCAGTACGATTTGACGTTTACGCCGCAGGGAACGGGGCCGTATATCGAAACGACGAACGGAGCGGCCGGAAATTATTATCTGCACCAAAACACGCTGGCGCGCAGGCTGCAGTGGATTGCGAACCTGAATCTGCCGCCCCACCAATTTCACGGGCGGCATGACATCAAGGTCGGCGCCGATGTAGACCATCTGAATTATGCGGCGCAGTTTGATCGCGAGCCGATTTCGTTTTTGCTGCCGAATCAGCCTGCGCCCGGCCAGGCAGCCCAGGCCTGCGCCACCGGAGCCGATGGGCTTCCTACATTTCCCTCGACCTGCGCGCGCTATTCGATTTTTGCCGGAGGAAATTATTCGACGACTTACAACTCCGAGGCGAGCGCCTATGCGGAAGACCGCTGGCTGGCGACACATCGGCTGCTGATTGAGCCCGGCTTGCGTTTTGACTGGGACCAGATCATTCGCTGGCCGGCATTTTCGCCGCGACTCGCGGGGACGTATGTTTTCGACGATGAAGGCAATACGAAGCTTTCGGCCGGGGTTGGGATTGTCTATGACGCAACCAGCCTCGGAATCATCGATCAGCCGTTCAATGGAGAGAGGACCGATTACTTCTTCAATTCGAGCGGAAAGCCTACGGACGTGAATGGAACGCCGACGAATCCGCCGGCACTGGCACCGGTGCCGACAGCGTTCTTTGTGAATCGGAACACGCTGGCTGTGCCGCGATATTTGAACTGGAGCGTTGGGCTGGAGAAGAAGCTGCCCTATGCGGTTTTTCTCAAGCTGGAATTCCTGCAGAAGCGCGGTTCGCGCGGCTTCGCGTACAACACGCTGAGCGGGGCGGTGGACGGGAATTTTTATCTGGAGAACCGGCGCGACGATCGTTATGACGCTTTTCAGATCAGCGCGCGGCACCGCTTTCACAAGTATTACGAGGTTTTCGGGGCGTACACGCGGTCACGGTCGAACACGAATGAAGTGTTCGATTTCAGTTTGGATATTCCGCTGTTGAGTCCGCAGTTGCCGGGACCTTATCCGTGGGATACGCCGAACCGGTTTGTGGGGTGGGGGATTGTGCCCTTTTTCAGGTTACCGATTTTGCATAAAGTCGATCTGGTTTATTCGGCTGAGGCGCGGACCGGGCTGCCGTTTTACGCGACCACCGATCAGGGGCGCATTTATCCAGGGTATCCTCCCGGAACGTTTCGGCTGCCGGCTTATTACACGGCGAATATTCAGTTGGAGAAACGGTTTCATTTTCTGGGGCGGTATTGGGCTTTGCGCGGCGGGTTTAACGACATTACGAATCATGCGAATGTTGTGGCGGCGAATGGGGTGCTGGATGCTGCGCATCCCTTGCCTACTTATATTGATGGGGTGGGGCGGGCTTTTACTGGGCGATTGCGGTATTTGGGGAAGCAGTAATCGGTTTTTCCGACCTGGTGTTTACTTCTATTTGCGCGATCAAACATGGACGGCCCCGGGGCCAAAGTGATGACGGCGGTCGTCTGTTCACAAAAGGCATCGCTTCTAATTCACCTTTAGCTTAAGATTTGGCTCGCGCAAGGTGGGGAAACAAAGATGCTTAGTGACTTCGCTACCGAATATTCAAGGCGTACTGATGGCGAGCTATTGCATCTGGCATCTGCCCGACATTCTCTGGTACCAGAGGCTGCCGCCGCTTTAGACTCGGAGCTCCGTAGACGTAATCTCGGTGAGTCCGACCTCATTGCGCATCGGAAATTCGTCAAGCGGCAAGAACGGAGCGCAGGGAGAAGGGACACGAAGTTACGCCGACGCTGGGAGGGGCTAGGCCTCAAAGCGCAATGGACATGGCGTGAGAAGTTAGGATTTTTCGCACTGATGGTCGTCATTCTGGTCGCACATTTCACACTCCTCAGGCGGTATCATTCGAACTCCGATTGGCAAGAAGCGGCGTTAATCGTGATGCTCACGTCGGCTGGGCTTGCCTTCTTTGTGCGGTCATGGCGGAACGTCGTCTTCTGGATTTCACTGGGAGTCTCTTCTTTCATTCATCTCATCATCGTGCATGCTTGGGCGCGACAGAATTCAAACCTTAACCGCGCCGAAGAGAAGGGAGCCGCCTTTCTCGGGCTTGTGCTGTTCCTCGTCGTCTACGGCACTGTTCGTCTATTGCGGCGGGCGTTCCGCGGTGGGACGAACGACAGAGAATCCATCGCCGGAAAAAGATAACGTTCCTGAGTAGATCTTAGCGAAAAATCCACCACGTCGCGTGCTGACGGCTGTCTTGCGCTACCCCTGTTCTCGCCTCCTGTTTTGGAATTGCTATCTCCGAGTCAACTTTACGCGACCGAATTCCTTTTTCACTCCGTTCACTATGTTGTCCAGGGCGTCTGACCAGGTGTCGGTCTTCGCGTCGTATACAAAATCGTTGCTGAAATCGGGCTCGCCTTTTTCGTTCTTGAAGAGGAACGCCAGCTCATTCTCGGAGGGCGGGGCCACGCCGATCGAGGCAGGCGAGAAGCTGCCATATACGTCCAGCCAGGCGCAGGAATAGTCGTTGGGTTGATCGTTTTTGGTTAGGGCATTGTTGGCTTGATCGTTCCAGGCGATAAATATCATCGCTTCATACTGCGGCTGACCGTCGGCCTTCTTTTCCCGTGAGACTTCGTGGATGCGCAGGTAGTGATGGGCGAGCACCCAGTCGGCGTCGATGTCGTGTTTGGTTTGCTGGCCTGCGATGGTGCCTTCTAACAACCACTTTCCTGCCAGATGGTCGAGAAGAGGAGAAGTGACTGGCGGTTGCTGGGCGAGCATCGCGGTTGGCGCTAGAAGGGCGAGCACGAGGATTAGGTTCTTCACATTGGCTCCGGTCGGCAGAGGTCGTAGGCAACTGGGAGTTTACAGGATTTGGATTGGCAAAGATCGTCGTTGATTGGCGCAAGGCTCGTCTTTGCGTTACGGTCGTAAGCCGCGAGGTACCGCTGAAATGCTCTAGTCTTCATTAAGAAGCCAGAGAGCAGCCGCAACATTGCGCGACACGGCACTTTGCGATGCGGCGACTTGAAGGAGAGTTTTGAACAGGCTTTTCAAGATCGCGCTTTACGCCTGCCTTTTCTCCGCGGGACTGTGCCTGCTGGCTGCGGTTGGTTTCCGCCTCTGGCCCAAGCACGAATATCGTCTCCCGCCTGAGCAAACTGTTCGCGAGCGATTTGAGAAGAACCGGGCGGATTACATCCGCTTCGTTGCGCGACTCGAAAGGGATCAATCCGGGCATAATTTTGTTATCGATACCGAGGGTAAAGTTGGCATCGACGGCGTGCACTCACGGCTGGTGCCGGAATACCGGGATCTCATTCGCAAAATTGGAGCCAAGGATGTGACCATCCGAGAAGACGGCTCGATCGAGTTTGCGCTTTACGGGTTCGGCTGCGCGATCTGCTCGGATTCTTATATGGGCGGGCGCTACGTCCCGCGGGTTCGCAGGATGGATGCTTCCTCAGACTGGGAGCAGACCACCGTTATCTCTCTAGATAGCGCGAAACTTCCTCAGAACAATGGGGCGGTCGCTACCGGCCTTTATGTTGTGCCTCTAGAGACAGAGTGGTTTATCTACCGGCTCGAGTATCAGGAGTGAAAAAATAATAGCGGTCCGAGGACTCTTTGTACTAACTTCAGACTTATGGGTCCGTAGTAATGTCGGTGACCCGCCTGCCGTGTAGACTGTCGGCCATGAGACGCCTATTCCTCGGAGTATTGCTGTCTGCCCTCGCTTCCGCCGCTTTTGCTCAGCAGAAACCGAAATCGCACGAAGAGTGCATCAAGGAAGTCCCGGGTGATTGGGGTCCGAATTTCGGCGATCAGTGGCGCCACAACGAGGCGCGCTATTGGGCCTGTCGCGACGCGGTGACCGTCGAAACCATTCAGGCGTGGCAGCGGGCAGCGGACGAAATGGGAATGGCCCAGGAGATTAAGCCCGTGACTCTTGGTGGCCAGAAGTTGGTCCTGTTTGTGAAGGACGACGGAACTGCGAATTGTTACGGTCTGAGCGTGCTGCGGCAGGTTGGATCAGATTGGATTAATGCGTGGGAGATGCCGACGAGGAAAGGGGATGAAGAGGGATACTATTGTGCCGGACACTGTCCGCCTCTTGAAGCCTCAACGAAGGGCGAAATCCTCACGGTAAAATCGGCGTCCTCAGCGGACCCCAACGATGACAGCTGCAAGCACGTAACTTGGGAGAGCGAGCGGTTCCGTTGGAATGGTTC
>Ga0209168_10003277_pt1 | contig 11253 bp, 14 predicted proteins | sample Coa_R1_FD_187156 | JGI IMG/M metagenome (GOLD analysis project Ga0209168, IMG submission 187156) | Surface soil microbial communities from Centralia Pennsylvania, which are recovering from an underground coalmine fire - Coalmine... | ecosystem: Environmental > Terrestrial > Soil > Unclassified ... | reverse complement strand
ACCACAAAACCACAAATCATTGGTGGTTTTGTGTCCGGGCACGATTCATCCCCGGACTGCGGCGAGGAATTAAAAAAGACCGTGTGATCTACACGGCCTCCGTCCGGGGTTTCCTCTTGGATAAAAAAATCGCCGCGGCGGCGATTTTTTTAAATAAGCTTATTTAATCGGCTGCTTTGTGCTGGCCGAACCGTTTGCGCTATCCGGAAACGCTGCTTTCAAAACGCCGATTGCTGAATGCAGGGCATCCTGATAAGTTTGCATTGCCTGATAGATTTGGGCATTGCGAACTTTTGCCAAATCCTGAATCTGTGAGCCGATGCCGTCAATCTGCTGTGCTGAAGAATTTCTTGCCCGGCGGGCCGACTCCGTCGCGGTCATAAAATTCTGCCTAACAGCAGCAGGCCTGGTACCTAAAGCACAGCTTGCTTTAGCCTGCTCTACTGCTGCCTGAATTGCCGTCTGAAAAGCTATCAAGACCTGGTTGACCGAATTTTGATGATCAATCATCAATTTATCAAAGCTTTGACGAAATGTGTTTTGGGCCACCTTGACCGCATTCTGCCTGGCGGTGACCGCGGCTTCCATCGATGACTTAAAATTGGTCACTGCTTGTTTTTGAACGCTGGTCATTGCCTTAGCGCTTAGTTTGGCGTAAATTGCCTGGCGCTGTGCCGATGCCTTTGCACTGTTTTGCTGCTGCTCATCATCAATATCTTTACGATCAGTCTGAATTTTTTGAGACTCTTTGTTAATCCTGCTTTCCAAGTTGGCTACCTGGATACTTACTGCCTGTTCATATTTTTGAGAGTCAGATAAAAACTGGGTACAAAAATTCTTCTGGGTTGTATCTGCGACTGAAGACTGGGTCGGACTAGCCGGATTTGCCGCAAAAGCCATCGGCGTAAGCATCACCAACAGCGCGCCCACTAAAAATAACTTCAAAAAATTTCTACTTCTTTTCATAAATTTATTTGATCGGGCCGCTTACTGAATCGATGGAAGAACTTATTGCTGCACCGTCTGCCGGGACCGCCGCCGCTGCATTTGCACTATCTTGTTCAGATAAACTTGCAGACTGGTTTGCCTCATTGGCAAAAGCGCTCAAATCAACACCTGCGACGGAACCTACGTTTGAATTAATCATTGCTGAACCTTCGGACTGAACCAGCTGCTGATGTGGCGCCGGATGATAGCTAGCAAAATAAGCAACCACCGCAATAGCGGCGATTGCCAAAACGCTTAAAATTATTTTTGACTTCATATTAAAATTTAATTTTGTTTCTTAACTTTTTATTCGTTGCCTAAAGACAAATCGCGCAAATTAAATTTATTCGCCACTTCAGCCAGGCTTACTCCAGCTTTGGCTGCAAAATCTCCGGCTCTCTTTAATTTTTCAGCAACCGGAAAATCGCTGTGTTTAACTGCTTTGCGTCTGGTTAGACTTAGCCAATGCGCTGACTCAGCCATAAAACCCTGTTTTAATATTTCATTTAACTCATGTTTGGCTTTTGACGGCAACTCTGCCATGTTGGGAAATAAAATTTTTAAATCCCCAAACACATCTCTTTTTCTGGATCTGCCAATTATTTCCGACAGTCTATTCGTGGTTTGTCTGGCGCTTCCGACCTCAATTTCCGCATAGGCCACAATGCTTTGAGCTCGGTTTCTATCAAGTTGTTGCACATCAGCAACTTTTTTTTCAACCTGATTCGGACCTTCATTTTTAGCACCAGAAACTTTGAAATTTTTTAAGGCATCAAGGCCGCCGCGTATTTCTATCATATATATAGGATTATTACCCGAATTATAACAAAAAATGTATTTTTGGGCGAAAAAAATCGGTAGCGCGAGGCCACCGATTAGGTCGGTTATCAACCAGAGTTCCCAGCCAGAAACCCTGGCCAACTTGGCATTAGACATCACCCCCTGTCAATTTATTTCCAAACTGTCGGATCGATTGTAGTGCCAAAACCATCCTGGACTCAAGTTGTCTGACTTGTTGCAGGTGGTTGGACATCCGGCGGTCCGGATTGTGATTCCAATTCAACTCGCCTGGCGATTGCTGCAATAATTTTGCCGCAAAGCACTATAAACGCCGCGAGCACTCCCAAAACAATGGCAAGCCCAGTCAAAGATGCTGAATCAGCCGACGCCATTATCCCAAGCCTCCTTCTCCTTACTCAGAAGAATAACAGAAATAACGGGATTGTAAATATCCTCTGAAATTCGCTCAAACAAAAAAACCACCTCGCAGCGGTTTTTTTATCACAACTATTTAACAATTATTTTGCAGTAAAATTCGTAATCGCGCTTTTACCGGTTAAGCTGCCTAAGCCCACTACCGTTTGCACTCCTGAAGCAAGCCCGGAAGGCACTACCGTCCTGAAAATAAAAATTCCGTTAGAGTTTGTACTGACCATTCCTAAATCTTGTCCGCCAAAATTAATATCAACCTGTTCATTTGCACCAAATTGATGGCCGGTGATTGTGATCGCTGACCCAGCAGAGTTGTAATAATTACTCAATAACAAATAGGGATTCCAGTCGGCAACATTAACAGTAGTCGCAAAAGACGCCCCGCTGTTTTCACCGCTGAACATAAAAGTTTGATTGCCGCCAAGGTAACCAAGTCCTACCGGCCCGGTAGTAAAAGCGCCCCGGGAATTTGCTCGAATTGTTTGAGACAAACTGTTGGCGCTGATGTCCACCGGTTCATTAGCAGCAAAGCCGATCCCGTGGAAAGTAACCTCTCCTCCGGCAATCACAAAATATTTATTGGGTTTAACCACCGGGAAAAAATTCGCAGCATCTGCGGTAGGCACCGTCCTAATTTCATTTGAAATTTTTCCTACTGAAACGACACTGACCAAACTTACCAACATTAAAGCAATTAAAATTTTCATGATTTTAAAATCTTAAAAATCAAATGACGATTAAACTCATTTAAAATATCCCGGATTTATCGAAAAAAATAAATGGGCGTTTACTCAAAAATCCGGCAATTCATTTTTTTTGATTTGGTGAATTTAGCTGAAAAAATTACCGCAACATAAAATTTATAACAAAAAACCTCCGCCCAGATCGAACGGAGGTTGTAAAACAAATGCATACTACTGAGCCAGCGCCGGCAGGGCTAAGCGCTGTGTGCGCTTTCGCTCGCCGCATGGCCGTTTGGACGGACAGAGCTTGCGCTGCTGTGCTGCTGTTGGAGGTACTCGGCGAGGGTCGTCGCAAAAACCTTGGCAAAACCTTCACCAAAAAAGCGCATTGCTGCATTGCCATCAGCATCGCTGCTGGTTGGCGCCAGGCGCTCTTTTGCCTTGATGAAGGTTTTTGCAGCAGCGACCAGATCTTTACCGGTGATTGGTCCGCCAATGCCACTGGTTCTGCTGATGGTGTTGAGCTTAGCGCGCTCCACCACTTCGCGAATCTCGGCAGGGATACGGCCCCTCAACAGCACACCGACCTCAGAAAGATTTTCCCCTGGAGCCACCAAATCGCGGCCGTAAGCACGGATCAACTTGGTCACAGCGAGCTCATCAGGAGGATCAACGAACAGCAGGGCATCAATTCTGCCCGGCCGCAGCACCGCCGGATTAATGTTCTCGACAGCGTTGGTAGTCAGAATCACGAAGATCTCTGACCCCTTCGTTCCGATGCCGTCCAGGGTATTGAGGATGGTGTCCATATTCGTGGTCCGTGAACCGGAAGTGGCCCGATCAGCGTCTTCCGCAAAGATCACGCAAGGCTGGTAAGCCTGCGCAAACTGGACGGCGTCTGAGATCTCACGAACGTCTTCGCAATAGAGGAACGTCCAGTCATTCTCAACCGCAGCCTTTGCGGTGTTTGCCGCCAGCAAGGTCTTGCCAACGCCAAACTTGCCTGCAAGCAGAGCGCCACGTTTGAGCGGCGTACCTGCAGCGCGCACCGCATCGGAATAAAGAATCGGCGCCAAAATATTGGTGTCGATTTCCTCTTGCAGTTCGTCGCTAAAAATCACCTGCTCGACGTTTGAGAGATCCATGAATTTTGGCTGGGCCTTTTTGTCGACCTGTCCGTCATCAAGACGGAATTTCATCCGGAAAGCCTTGCCGCGGTAAATGCTCTCTCTATTGGCAATATCGCGGGTTAAAGCGACCAACTGCTTGATCACCGGTTCATATTTACGCTTCACTTCAGCACGAACCTCAAACACCAGGCGGTTCTCGAAAAAGTCGGCAGAGCACGAAACATCTCCTTCGATACCGGGAAGGCTGAATGAACCCCACGGCACCTGGACAGTCTCATTGACTCCGGACTCCACGGCAAACTGCCGCGCTCCGAAAAATCCGCTGTTCTGGAGGGCAACGCCAAAATGCATTTCAAGCGCCTTGCGCAAAGCCAAGGCACCATCCCATGGAAACACCATCACACGTTCGCTGGTGTTAATCATTTCTTCTTCCTGCTGCTGCTTACGCTGCAGGACCCTAATGGCAGCTTCCACATCCAGGTCATCGGGAAGAACCAGTTGGGTGCCGTGACGAATCACGTCAATAACGTGCACTTCCTCGACATGTTTTTCATCCTTTTTTCCGTTTTTTTTCGGGTCAGCCATTTCTCATTTCCTTTCTAGATAGAGATAGAATCGATATCAAAGGCCCAGTAATCCAAACACAGAGTATGCATGTAAAAATTCCTCCGTGAATAAATTAAAAAATTCGGACTTGCCTTAAAACAACGACAAATCGTTTAACGTTACTATATATTTGGCTGTTTGTCAAAACATCTTAAACAGCCTTTTGTTGACAAAAAGAAAAGATTATGTAGAATTATAAGATTAAGTTGGAATTTATATACTCAGCCTAAGAAAAACAAGGAGGTCAGAAAGACGATGCAAACCATCATCGACGGTACCGGCGTCGTAGTTGAACTGTGCACCTGCACTAATTTGCCGATAGCTCACGCCAAGGTGCTGATTTTGGACGATGCCTACGAACCAATCTTCTCAAAAAATGGAGTGCGACAGCTGCTCCAGTCATGCGGATTTTCCGACGAAGAACTACAAAACGTCGCATCACAATTAGCCGAGCTGTCTCTTCCGCAGACACACATTTTTGATGCGGCGGCCGAAAGTCTGAAACCCAGGCAAACGACCGCACAGGAAGATCAGATTCTGGAAGAACTCGATTCTGAATCAGAAGGTTTTGATCGGGCCACGTTTGTAACCTGCAGTTGCAAAAAGCACGGCTTTATCTACGACCATGCTGGGATTATAGTTTCAAGACCATTCAGCAAGAAAGAAGCGTTAGCTGATCTGGAGAGACTGGTCGAGGCCGATCAAATCCGAATCGAAGACCGGGGCCGGGTATATGACCAAATCATTGATTCTCAAATTCCAGCCGAACCGGAAATACCAGAAGATCCGAGTGAAACCGCAAGCTTCACCATCTGCGCGATCTGCGGCGAACACGGAATCCTGCGCGACCACAAAGGCAATGTTTTATCTAAACCAGAGACCAAACGCGAAGCCCGTGAGGATGTTGAGAAGTTTTTGGATACTGGACGCATTCGCAGACAGGACCTCGGAGCCTTGACACAGCAAATTTCCAAAGCTCAGCTGGACTGAAAATCGCCCGTCTTTAAAAGAACTCAAAGGCCTGGAGAAATCCCGGTCTTTTTTTATCAACAAAAAAACTGGCTTAACGTACCAGCCGCGATTAGACAAATCGCTTACGATTGATTTAATGAGCATGGGCCAAAAGCTCTTGAATATTCTGGATCAGTGAATCTTCCGAATCTCGCATTTCTAGAAGCCGAGTATTCGGGTCACTGAGGATCTCAGACCCAGCGTTCCTGCTTTCGTCAATGACCGTATGGAAGATGATAGGCATTTGTTTGGTCACGGGATTTTCGCGCAGCAGCTTCCAGCAACGCCGACCTGCCAAAGTATATGAACCTTCTCTGACATCGTCAGGCGGCAGCTGCATGTTTTCTTCAGGGTATTGCCAACGCACCCGCATGCCAAGAATTGCAATTGCCGGAGGACGGCTAAATTCCGAAGTAATTTCACGAAATGACTTTTCCGTCTCAAGTCCGATCATCTGAAATTCGGAGAAATAACGGCGTAAAATCTGTTGCAGCCATTCCAAGGTTAGTGGTTCATTTTCCAGAATCAGAAAATATTTTTGCATTGTTGCTCCCTTACCGAATGCTTCGGTCAAAAAAATTACCTCCTGCTAGCTTTAGCTAAAATAAAATAGCACAAAAAACCAGGATCGCAAAATCGGATCTGGTAAGCAGTAAAAAATAAAACTGGCTTAACGTACCAGTCAGACGGCGTGGATTCCGCGATTTATTTGTCTATTGAAAATACCTTGAGAGTAATCCAAGCAGGTTTTGCGGCCATTCGTCGCAGGCTTTTCTCAATCCTTCGTCAACCCCGTATTCTTGAACATACTTGGCTAACTCTGCTGGACCAGAAAAAGTGATCAGGACCACTTTCATGTCCGGGTAATATTCTTTTGCATTTGAAGCCATATGCAGAGCCCCGCTTCTCTGATCGTTAAACCAGACATCCATGAGCAAAAGGTCAAACTTATTTGTTTCCAGATGCTCTACAAGCTGGCTGGCTCTAATTGCAACGGTCAGCTCGCATTGGTCCTTCAGTAATTCTCTCACCTCTGCGATGAACTCAAGATCGTCGTCAGCGAGTAGAATTTTCGGCTTGTACATCGGCCCTCCTTTCAAGACTAAACAAAATACCACATTTCTGTGGTATTGTCGAGAAACCCAGCAAACCAGCTACCGACCTAACCGGCTTTGAAAAGCTTCCGGAATTTCTTAGTTGAAAATACTATAACGGCTATCGTGATAATTAATGCGATAATCCAGCCGAACTTTTCAGCAGCGCTAAACACCAACTGCCAATTGTCGGCAAATATTAAACCAACCGCGACATAAAATATCATTTGCAAAACATCGCCGATTATAACCAATAATGCAAAACGCTTAATATTCATCTTACCCAGACCGGAAATAATATTTACCAACGTGGTGGCTTGGTCCTGAAAACGACTGGCAATAATTATTGGCGCTCGATACGTTTCAACCGTTTTCTCGACGTTCTGCAAAAGCGGGGATTCCGCTAACTTACGCAGGCCCAGAAACCGCAAAATTTTCTTACCATATTTTCGCATCAACAAATACATGGTCAAATCACCTGCAATATTTCCGGCTGAACCGACGACCAAAATCAAAAGTAAATTTAAATAACCCTGCCCCGCAAAAACCGCAGCAGCAATTGTACTTGCCGCCGCGGGTAAGGGAATGCCCATGCTTGAAAAAAATGAGATTACGAATAAAGCGACGTAACGATATAGCAGAATTAAACTTAAAATTTCCCGCAATATCGAATTCATTGACTATTGCCGTTTTGATAAGACCCTACAGCGTCTTTTACCTTTTGAATAAAAATCATATTATCAATATTATGGTCAAGCGCATATTTATCAACAGTGACATTCGGATAGCCTGAATCGCTGATATTGAGCCGGGCCGCAAGATAATCCGACGGCAAATTAAAAATATGATTTATATATCGAAAAGTCATCCAGCCCTGAATCTGATCGGAAGTTAAAGTAATATGCGACAAAGGTTTTCTGTGCAGACGAGAAACAGCAGGTGCGATCGCTCCATTTTTATAAAGATTAAGAATGTCCAAACCAAACCAAACAGCGACCGCCAAAAGTATTGCTAATAACAAGACAATTACTAAAGCGGTCCAATTGGTAGCACCCAGCAATTTTTTGTGGTCGTCGGCCATAAATTAATATTGGTTAAGCTGATTCAGCGTAAAATCAAACATGAAAAATATAAAAAGAATTTACGACATCGTTATGCGGCCGAACCTCAATAATTGTTTTTAACTGGCGATTTTTTATTTGCAATGGTTTGTATAGCAGTTCCCTGCTGCCCCAGCTTGATCGCGCTAAAATATGGGAATTTTTAGGCGCCTGTTTTTGTATTTCTGAAATGATTGTATGTTTAACTTCTCTTTCCAAACCCGCCAAAGCTGCAACGAAAAAACAATTGTACTTGCCGTACTGCCTAAACTCACTGGCGTCTTCATTTAAAATCTTTATTTTATTAGCCAACCCCAAAGACCGGACAAGTTTTTTTGAAATTTCGTATGCCTCTTCTTCTTTTTCTAATATTGCAACTTTTTGATTATGATCAACCGCTAAAAATATTGCGGTCATCGGTAGCGGCCCACCGCCAATGAAAAGGATCTTATGTTCAGTATGTTTAGTACAGCCGAGCAAAGAAAGCCATTCTAATTGGGTAAGTTTTTTATAGTTTGTATTGTACGGAAATTTATTTAAAACGGCTGCCGGACCGGCGCTTTTAATAATTTTTTCAGCCCAAAATTTTTCGAGTTGATATTCTGCATCAGAACAAATTTTTTGTAAATTTGAAAGTTCTTTATTGGTCAAGCTATTTTTCTTTTGACCAACGGCAAAACTTACCAACTTGGTAAATAGTTTGTTAGTTTTTTCGCTTGGCCTGAGATTATCAAGCTTTGTTATTTGATTATAGAGCACTTTTAGATTATTCATTTACTTGGTTTAATTATTGTTAAATTCTCTCTGCTCTGAAAATATGCGGCAATAAACGTGGCAATAGGCACAGCTAAAACCAAAGCAATACTGCCGATTAGCGCCCGGACCAGTTCCTCACCTACGTACTGGCTGTTAAACAAGACCCACAAAGGCTGGCTTTTATTTATGGCAAACAAAAGAAAAATGAGTAGCGAAGATCCGGCATAAGCCAGCACCAAAGTATGCACCAGCGAAGCAATGTGTTCCCTGCCAACTGACAAGGCGGAAGAACTCAGTTCTTTAAACTTTAAAGCCGGATTGGCTTTTTTTAGTTCATCAACAACCGCTGACTGACCGGTAGTAATATCTTCCAAGACACCAAGCGCACCAATAATTATGCCGCTCAATAAGAGGCCTTGCAAGTGGCCGGCGCTGACTCCTCCAACTACCAGGTATTGAGCATCTTCAGTGCCAAGGCCCGTTAGTTTTGCCAAATTAACAAAATAAACCGAAAGGCCAAGGGCGATCATCAAAGTGATAATCATTGCTGCAAAAGCATACAGTGTACGCTTATTAAAGCCATGGGCCAAAAACAATGAAACACAAGCTATAAAAATCGCGGCAATTATAGTTATAGTCAGCGGACTGTGCCCTTTTAATATTTCCGGAATAACAAAAAAGGCAAGTAGTCCGATGCTGAAAATCAAAGCGGCAAGTGAACTAAGGCCACGCCATCTGCCGAATAGGATTACAAGAAAAATAAAAAGGCCGGCGAGAGCGGCTAAAATATAAATCCTGTAAACATCCAAAATGGTATATGCACCGTCTCCAGTAACCGGATTTTTTCCCACTACTACATATTGCCCTTTTTGAACCTGAGGATTACTGCTAATTCCCTCGATCGCGCTATTAGTGATCGTAAGTTGCTGCCCTTTTAGACTGCCGTTTAAAAATTTTAGAGTGACGTCTTCAGACCATACATTTTGGTGTGCCGGACCTACTGTATTTTGATAAAAATTCGTGACATCAAGAACTTTGGCAAGATAAAAAGTTTGAGTTGGAGTATCTCCTGGAGCAATAACGGAATAAGCATTGTTGCTTTCACTTTGGATATCAGTTTGGCTTGCAGCCCGCGATATACCGGAAAACAATAAACCGGTCAGCAGTAAAAACAAAAGAATCGGCAATTTTTTCATGGATGTATTATAACACTCGTCCAATCAGAAACTGCAATAATTATTAGGTTAGCAGGCCAAGCTGTGTAAATTGCGATTTGTAAAAAATACGAATTTTTTGCTAAAATAAATCCGTACCTTGAAATTATTAATCAAAAATATGAAAAAAATACTTTTCGCGGGGGCCACAGTATTGCTAATCGCGGCGGGCTGCAATAGCCAAACCGCCAGCAATAATAACGTTTACGGCAATCCTGGCACAACAACAAGCACCAACCAAAGCTCAACAAGTTCTAGCAGCGTTCAAAGCAACAGCTCTGCTTCAACCAGTGACAATGCATCACTGAATTCCTCTTTGAACCAGATCGATGGGCAAATGAACAGTCTTAATACTGATTCGGCCAACGTCGATTCCAGCGCTAACCCACAATAAGACCAATATTAAGAGAAATATATGAACAATAAAAAACTTTACGCATTCTCTCTTGGGGCCTCAATTATAATGGCTGCGGCATTGGTATTGCCGGCCTCGGCAATCGGTTTGAGCGGTTCGGTTAGCTTGGATCTAAACGCTCGCAGCAAAGCTGACACCCAGATTGAAGCGCGAATTACCGCTCTGAATTCTCTGGAAAGCCGAATTAATGAAATGACCAAAGTAAGCTCCAGCGAAAAAACCAGTTTGGATGCTAACATTCAGGCGTCTTTAAATGCAATGACAGCTTTAAAGACTAAAATCGATGCTGATACTGATAATATAACTTTAAAAGCTGATATCCAATCAATCACCAAATCTTACCGGATTTATGTACTGGTGCTACCGCAAGGAAGAATTACTGCTGCCGCTGACAGAATAATGACCATCGCCGGATTGTTTGGCGATTTGAGCGCAAAGCTCCAAACCAGAATTACTGCTGCCCAGACCGCTGGACAGAATGTCACGGCTTTGAACGTCAGTCTTTCCGACATGAACGCAAAAACTGCTGACGCCAACATCCAAGCGCAGGCCGCGGTCAGCGAAATTTCTAGTCTGACTCCGGACAACGGCAATCAAAGCGTATATCAATCAAACCAGACAGCGTTGAGTGATGCCCGAGCCAAAATTAAAACAGCTATCGCTGATCTCAAAACCGCACGCCAGGATGCCGGCTCAATCATAAAAGCTCTGGTTGCGATTAAAGCCAGCACCGGGGCCAGCGCAGGTGCCTCAATATTAAACAGCTCTTCTGGACAATCTGGACAATAAAAAATAAAGTTTTTTTAAAAAAGAAAACTCCCGCAATCACAAAAGCCGAGCTTCACAGCCCGGCTTTTGTTACGTCGAAAATGGGAGTTGTCAGATGAAAATATTAAAAATTGTTCTGAAGGGATTGTTCCAACCGTTAACTTCCTAGCGCCTGAATTTGAAACGGTGCGCTTAAGTACGCAAAAAAATCCCACATTAACTAGTTAGTTAATTGGGATTCTGTAAGAGTTCACTAATATTTATCGATGTGTTTTAC
>Ga0209168_10003276_pt1 | contig 11254 bp, 10 predicted proteins | sample Coa_R1_FD_187156 | JGI IMG/M metagenome (GOLD analysis project Ga0209168, IMG submission 187156) | Surface soil microbial communities from Centralia Pennsylvania, which are recovering from an underground coalmine fire - Coalmine... | ecosystem: Environmental > Terrestrial > Soil > Unclassified ... | reverse complement strand
CCCCCCTGGAACACGGCAGTGAACTCAAAACCAACGAGAATTTCAGCTGCAAGGATCAGCATCCTACTCTCATCCAAAGCGTTCTGAATCTTATCCTTGAGTTGTGTCATTCTCGTACACGATGGACCGACTCTTCCTTCCCGTTCACGCCGTCCCAACCTTAGTAAGTTCGAGTACCCGGGAGGTTTCGGGAGTACTGAAACTCGCCAGCGCATCGACATTCGCCTGGCTATCGCCAGGATCATGCAAGCGAAAGAGTCTAGTTCGTCAGGCTGCCTGTCTCCCCATCACGAAATGCAGGATCAGCGAGATCATCGCGAATACCAGTAATAGGTGGATCAGTCCTCCGGCCACATGGAAAACTGCGAAGCCGCCAATCCAGGCTATCAGCAGCACAACGAATAGAATCGTTCAAATGCTCATTGGATTTTCCTTTCTTGCTCCAACTTCGCATTAGTTCTGTCCCTCATAAGGAGATATCAGAACAATACTTTAGTTGGTTGCAAGAAGGTGGGTTCCGGTTGGACATAGCAACGGACCGAGGGAAGTACGACAGAGTATGACAACAAGAGCCCGGCAGTGAGCGGGCTCCTTTTGTTATTAATGGTGCCGCAAGGATAGCGGCTTATTAAGCCACGCGCTTGTTGTGTCTCCCTGCCGGGCCTTACTCTTGGTTTCGTCACCGGCCTCCCTCTCACTTGTCTGTACCGTAGCAGCGCTGTTAATTTCTTTAGCCAATTCGGTGAGCTTTTCGTCTGTTTCCTTCTCTTCATCGAGCGTCTGCGTGAGAAGGGTCACTTGCTCGGTTTCGCCAAGCGACTCCGCCATCGCGCGCACGGTCCCTTACCCGGCGATCTCGTAGTGTTCCACCCTCTGGGCCGCGCCGATGAGGGCGGCATCTAGAATATCTCCCTCGTAGTTTTCTTCCAGAACTTCCGAGCCTTCTTCGATGAGGCCTTCCATGCCTTTGCACTTCTTGCCCTTCGGGCTTTCGCCCAAGGACTCAAAGATCCGCTCAAGGCGCTGCACGTGGCCTTTGGTCTGTTCAAGGTGCTTTTCAAAACCATTGCGAAGCTCGTCCGAAGCGGCGCCTTTGGCCATCTTTGGAAGGGTTTTGACCAATTGGTTTTCCGCGCTATAGAGGTCCTTCAATTCGTCGGTGTACAGCTCCTTCAGCCCTTTTTCCGGCATAAACGCTCCTTTAAGATTTTTTGATGACTGCCTGGCTTTGGATGCACATAACAGCGTCTCCATCTGCGCGCCGATGACGGTTCCGACCAACTGAAAGCCAAAAGTTAAGCTTGCGGGTGCGAAAGTAAGGCTGTCGGGCTCCAACAAGACCGAAACGGTGTAGGACTGTGTGGCTGATTGATTGGCAGAATCTGTGACTTTGATGGTGAATGCCACTCCCTGCGCCACAGTATCCGGTGTGCCGGGTTGCGGTACTGCTGAGTGCTAGATTGTGGGGTAATGTGCCCGCGCTCACCGTCCAAGTGAACGGTGCAACGCCGCCGCTCGCCTGGATCATCCGGCTGTAAGTCAGATCAAATGTGCCGTTAGGCAATGAGGCTGTGCTGATCGTCAACGGGGGAAATGATGCAAGTGATCCGCCGCCGCAACCACTGAGGAGGGTTAATCCGTACAAAAAAAGCAAGAGCAACAACAACAACAATCTCTTCATAACGCCTCCTCGAACGGTTGCAGCACAATTCAGACGCTTTCGTTTACCCTCTGTCTTTACCTGGTTGTCGGCGTTCGGAAGCGATGTGCCATTCCAGCTCGGAGCGCCCTCCTCCCTGTGCTCCGTGCCGCACTGATGTTGGGCGCCACTACTCGTGATTGGGGCACGGCGGCTGGGTGATCTTGAGTCGCAGTGGCTATGTCCCCATCACCGCCCTCACAGTCATCACTGCTTCCTTGCTCCTCGCTGCACGGGATCAGCAGAAAGGCATGTTCATCGCCGTTCGGAAGCACGCCGATGCCAGCAATCTCGCCACGATCGTTAATGGTTCCCTCAGTCGCCAGATGCAGGTCGGACCCGGGTGAAACCAGGGTATTCAAATCAACAATTCCTTCTCCTTTCTCCCACAAGAAAGCGGTGGAAGCACTTAGATGGACGAAATCGCATCCTTTTATAGAGGAGCCTACGACCTGATCGCTGGAGTTAAGCGAGTAGCCTTGGCTACATCCGTCGTTGTGTAATGCCCCCAGGTTAGTCTTTTTGCCATCCTTCCAGAGAAATGCGCGGATCGATTTGTCGCCCGGCAGTGCAGCCCAGCCGGTCACATGCCCGGCATCGTTGTTCGCAAGGGCAACCGAGTTCTTGCCTCCGAAGGTGCCTAGATCCCGTGGCTTCGTCTGGTTCGGGTCCCAAACAAAGGCGTGGGCTTGTTGGTCGCCTGATAAATCCGATTGACCAACTACTTGACCCCGAGTGTTTAGGGCAAACGCGAAACCGCAGACGCCCCCGAGGGTTCCAACATCGATCATCCCATGCTCGCTGTCCCAGAAAAACGGATCCTGCCTCGGGACATTCGTCCCGCATAGGGAAGTCGTAGAGGTTTGGTCCGTGAATGAGTCTCCCGCTACCTGCCCTTTCTCATTGATCAGATACGCCGTGGCATCGGTGCCCGTACCCAAAGTCCCCAAGTCTTCCATGGTGCCGTTCAGTGAGAGAAACGCGCGCGTCTGGTATCCCAAACCTTGTGACGCGCCCCCATCTACGATTGGAAAAGGATCGGGAATGGTATTGATTGAAAGGCCCACGACCATGCCTTGATTGTTCACGGCAGTGGCCGCACTCTCGTAGCCACCTTCCAGAGTACCCAGATCGGCAATGTTGCCGTCGGTCCAAAGAACGGCGCGCACTTCGGGGAATCCGGGAATTAGTGGATCGATCTGACCATTCTGAGAAGCTCCGGCTGTCAACCCATTGGAAGTGATCCAAGCGGAAGAGCTGCTCGCTCCATTAGGCAACGCTCTCAAATCCGTGATTTCGCCTTCATGCCACTGGAACGCGTGGGAGATGAAACAGTCCGGGTTGAAGCAGAAGTTCGGAAATGGGTCGGGAACGGATGTATCCGCCCAGCCGGTGGCTACGCCGCCATTGTTTAGCACCTGGGCGTAACTCGACGGGGGAATATTCACGTAGCTTTGGGGACCACCGAACGTCCCCAAGTCGATGAGCTTGTAGTGGTGGTGCCTTGGCTTGTTGTGGGGTTTTTCCTGTGCGGCAGTCTGAAGCGGGATCGCCGGCACAGCGAACATCATCGCGGTAACTAGAGTCAATGTTCTGAATTTCATGTTGTATCTCCTTCTCAATTGTTTTGCTCTGTTGATGTTTAGCGCCCGTGCCCTCACCTCCTCTGGCTGCGGAGGGCATTTTTCACAGGCTCGTCGAAATGCCCGAAAGGCTGTTCCTACCCACTCATGCGAAAATCAGAGGGGAAATTGATCACGACGGGAGTTTTCTCGTGCGGGCTGGTCATGGAAGAAGGCTCGGTGGCAGTCAACCGATATACAATTCTGAACGCGGCCGAAGTCCTGCATTATCAATGTCTGAGCGAATGTGTACTACTCACGATGTGACGCGACTGCTGGCCGAATGGGCTAAGGGTAACCGGCAAGCCCTCGACGACTTGACGCCGGTGGTGTACCGGGAACTCCGGCAGCTGGCGGCCAGTTGCTTGCGGAAGGAACGCGAAGGTCACACGCTACAACCAACAGCGCTCGTCCATGAAGCTTACCTACGGCTGGTCGATCAGAAGATCCCAAGCTGGCAGAATCGCTCACATTTCTTTGGCGTAGCAGCGCGGCTAATGCGTCAAATCTTAGTGGACCACGCACGTCGGAGACACGCGGGCAAACGTGCCGGGCAAAAGGTCTCTCTGCAAGAGGTAGTGAGTTTTCAGCAACAGCGAAGCCGCGATCTTATAGCTCTTGACGGTGGGCTTAACGCGTTGGAAAAGATTGATCCGCGGAAATGCACTGTGATTGAATTCCGCTATTTTGGTGGGCTCTCTATCGGCGAAATCGCGCAGGCCCTGGATGTGTCTCCCGTCACCGTAAGGAGGGATTTAAGGATGGCGGAAGCGTGGCTTCACCATCAAATGCAAAGCGCCTAGGTGTACCTTGACTTCTGAACGTTGGGCGCAGATCGAGGAGTTGTTCCATCGCGCCGCCCAGTGCGGGCCGGAGCACCGCACTCGCCTGCTCGACGAAGCCTGTATCCACGACCCGGATCTGCGGAGTGAGGTGGAAGCGCTGCTGTCTTCCGAAAGCAGCGCACGCGAATGGGTTCAGGCAGCCGTGCAATCCGGTTTAAAAGACTTCGAATTCCCCTTGGCGGGCGAGATTGTCTCGCACTATCGCATTCAGGATGGTCTCGGTGGCGGCGGAATGGGACTCGTCTACCGTGCGGAGGACATCCGGTTGGGACGCCGTGTGGCCCTCAAATTCCTTCCCGGGGAGTCAGCCAAGGATCCTGCGGCTCTCCAACGATTCGAGCGTGAAGCGCGCTCCGCCTCAGCGCTGGAGCATCCCAACATCTGCCCCATCTATGAATTTGGCGAGCACGAGGGGCAGCCTTTTATTGTGATGCAGCTCCTGGAAGGACGAACGCTGCGTGAACTGATTGCTGCAGGGCCCTCCGAACAAGCTCCTCTGCAACCGGGTAGGTTGCTTGATCTCGCCATTCAGATAGCGGATGGACTGGACGCTGCGCACCGCCAGGGCATCATCCATCGCGACATCAAGCCGGCCAATATCTTCGTCACAAGCCAGGAGCAAGCCAAGATTTTGGATTTTGGCCTTGCGAAATTAGCTCGGGATGCAGCGGCGGCAACGGTTAACTCGGACAATGAATTACGCGACGATGCCGGAACACAGGGAACCGCGCTCGAAACCGCGCGCTCGTCAACTCCAGGTCTGTTCCTCAGCCGAACCGCGACGGCAATGGGCACGTTGGCTTACATGTCGCCGGAGCAAATACGGGGCGAAAAGCTGGATGCGCGGACGGATCTCTTTTCCTTTGGCTTGGTGCTCTACGAAATGGCGACCGGGCACCGTGCCTTCGAGGGCGGAATAGAGCCCGACCTGCAGGAAGCCATCCTGAAACAAGAACCCATCCCTGCACGGCAGCTGAATCCCAAGCTTCCGGTGAAGCTCCAAAAGATCATTGACCTTGCGCTCCAGAACGACCGGGAAGCACGGTACGGGACTGCAGCGGACATGCGAGCCGACCTGGAGAACGTAAAGCGCGCCATTGAGTCCAAACGTTCTGTTCGCTGGCTGGGCCTAGTTTCAGCTGCGGCGCTTGCCACAGCGTTCTTGTTTGTGGGCACGATTTTCTGGACCGTAAAACGCCGACCCGCTTTCCAGAAGCCCCAGCCTGAGCCCAAATTGCAGCAGCTGACAAACAACTCCTTCGAGAACCGCGTCCTCAATGGAGCGATTTCTCCTGATGGTAAATACCTGGCGTATGCCGACGTGAACGGGATGCACATCAAGCGGATCGCGACAGGTGACATCGAGAGCGTCCCTCAGCCGCCACTGCTCAAGGGCAAGAATTTGGATTGGGAAATTAATTCCACCGCCTGGTTTCCTGACAGTACGGGGTTTGTTGCCAGTGCACGACCTCCGGTTGCGTTTGGCAGTGCTTCGAATTCGGTGGGAGCCAGCATCTGGTATGTCTCTGTGCGAGGCGAAGTGCCGAAAAAGCTTCGCGATAATGCCGTGGCGTACTCTATTTCTCCGGATGGTTCGCGGGTGTCGTTTGGAAGCAATCCAGGCAAGGTCGGCGATCGCGAAATATGGCTCATGCGCCCAGACGGGGACCAAGCACAAGAACTCTATGAAGTGGGGGAAGACAGGACTATCAGTGGGCTGATTTGGACGCCGGATGGACAACGAGTTCTGTACTTCCAGAGCGACGGAGCCGCGGATGGTTCAACCGATAGAGTTGTCAGTCGTGACCTAAGCGGCGGACCCGTTAGTACGGTTCTTCCGCCATCCAAACTCAAAGAGATGGAAGATCTTTCGTTTTTGCCCGACGGACGGCTGATTTATGCAGTGAAGGACCCACCGATCAGCGACACCTGCAACTACTGGGTGACGCGCATCGACCCGCGCACCGGTCAAACCATCGAGCAAACAAGGAAGCTTACGCATGAGACTGGATTCTGCATGAACTCCGCGGGCGCAACGGCGGATGGAAAACGGTTCGCGTTCGTCCAATGGAAGCCTCATTTGACATCTTATGTGGCTCAATTGGCATCTGGCGCGACGCGCCTTCTTCAGCTCAGGCATTTTCCATTGAATGACACTATGGATGGCATCTCTGACTGGACAGCCGACAGCAAGACAATCATTCTCTACGCCAACCGTACTGGCCGCTTTGGGATCTACAAGCAGTCCCTCGACGCAGACAACGCTAAGGCCCTTGTGACCAAGGGGTACGGAGGCATGCCTTTGGTTACCCCGGATGGCAAGTGGATTTTGTACTTGGGAAGCGCCAAAACTCCCGGCTACTCACCAACTGAACCCCTACCCCTCATGCGGGTCGCCATCAACGGCGGACCGTCGGAGCGGTTACTTACCGCGCGGCCTTGGGCCTTTATTACCTGTTCGCGGTCCGCGTCTGGCATGTGCGTGCTCGCTGAGCCAAACGATAATAGTAAGCAGGCGATCATCACGGTTCTGGATCCTCTGAAAGGACGTGGGGCTGAAGTCGTTCGATTTCCTCTTGACCCGAATCACAACGATTGGTGGGTGGACATCTCACCGGATGGCACTCGCCTCGCTACGATGAAAACTCCCATAAGTCCGATCGAGATTCTCTCGCTGCGAGGTCGACCCACACAACAGATCAAGGTGAAGGGGTGGAGCAATTTTTCCGCATACCGGTGGGCTGCGGACGGGAGGAGCATGTTTGTTGTCTCCCGTCTGGGGGGCCGAAGTACCCTTCTCCATGTTGACCTTCAAGGAAACTCACAGATCCTCTGGGAGGGTTCAACAAGTGTTCAAACCGAGGCCATACCGTCGCGGGACGGGCGCCGTCTGGCGATCTCGAACTGGACCACGGATGGCAATATTTGGATGATGGAGAATTTTGATTAGTGGGTGTCGTGCGGAACGAACTTCATGGCACTCTTGTCCTAACGCTCAGAACTGGACTTGGGCTTTCAACTGAATCATTCTTGGCGCCGCATTGCCGCCAATACCGGACCCCAGAATGCTCGTAGGTGACTGCTCCAGGTTGAAGATCTGCCCCAATGTCGAGTTCGATATATCGCCGTTTGGCAAACCAAAGTTTGGGTGATTAAAGAGGTTGAAGAACTGGAATCCGATTCCCAACGTTGCGTGTTCCCAACCGTGAATCTTGGTGTTCTTCATGATGGCCAAGTCGGTATTAAGGTAGCTTGGTCCACGGAAGCGGTTCCGTCCTTGGGCAAAGGACACAGCACGGCCGCCACAAGAACCTGAGGCGGTCGGCAAGGTCCCGGCATTGAACCCGGTTTCGCAACTTGATTGCACGAAAAGTGCGTTTGGATTGGGATTCCCGTTCAAAGCTTGCGAGGGTAGGCAAGGGCGGGGCGCCAGAGGAAAGGCCGCGCCTTCCCCACATGACGTCCCAGAACTAATAGGACCGACCGGCACCGCATAGATCGTCCCGAGTGGCCTGATCCGACAGCGAGAGCAGACGGATTCGGTTATCCGTGCCGCCCAAGTCAATCTCCGCAATTAAAGTCCCGTCCGGGGAAAGTGCCCAAATCCAACTGGCCGGAAGCTTTGCCACTTCGTGCGGCTTGCCGATGGCCAGATCGAAAACCGAAATCACTACCTCTTTCGGGGTTTCCTGACTGAAGGCGCAGATGGCGGCCGGTGCATGCGAACACCCATAGTTACCAATTGCCGGGCTTCGAGCACCAACCACCCGCACCACTGCCGGTCAGCAACTAAAAACCAAAAACGAGAACCCAGCAACACCACGCCGGACCGAAACAGCCCCGTGCAATCACAGACTTTTTCACACCCACGGGATGCTACGCCAACTGCGAACCTTGGATGGTTTTGAGAGTCAGGTTTCTGGTGACGATCAGAACCGACGCACGCACATATGGTGGCTTTTCTGCGTCATTTGTCTTTGGTGAATGTGAGCTTTGCGCTCACTTTCTGACCTCCTAGGTCGAATTCCAGAGTGCCCTGCAGTTCCGTCGGACTGGCGAAGCTCAGATTCACGAAATGAACGATCACTTGCTCCTCCTCCCCCTCAGGTGCTTTGAATTTGAAGGATATTTCATTCCCAGTCACTCGGCCTTGTTCGATCTCAAAATGTTCCCCCTCTTCCTTCCAGACCCTTCCGGTGACAGCGTTGGCTTTTTGCTTCAGGTCAGCATGAACTGAAGCGGCTTGTGATTGTCCGTTCTCACCCTTAACTTCCAAAGATCCAGTCCATCTACCCGATGCGTCGCCGGCAAGCGCGAGAGTGGACCAAAAGAAAATGAGCGGGAACAATCGTTTCGAAGTGAGCCTCACGTGTGTCAGGTTAGCCGCCTTGGTCTTGTGGCTTAGTCGGTAAATGGCCTCAGTAGGGTTGATCGTCATGGGAAAATCTCCTTGCTCCTGTGACCGCAAATTACGATAGATCCGCATGATTTCGCCAATAATTCTGCGAACCGCACAGATTTTGCGACGAACCGAAGCTTTCGCGCGTTGGCCGAAGATGAAGAATAGTCGGGTCAGGTAGACTAGTCGCGATGGTAACCGCTAGCGAGTTGCGAAAGCCTTCCTTCTGGAGTTTGCAGGCGCTGGGATGGTTCTGTTTTTTTCTTCTCTCTACTTTGGTTGTGTTTCCTTATCTTTGGAAACCGGAGGAATTGGGATATCAGAGTTCGAAGGCGCTTTTCCGTGATCAGAGCCTGATGTGCTTCCTGTGCTTCGTCGCGAGTCTTTCGCTTCGTCCCATCTGCCGTGCTTTGCTGCAGAGATCACTTTCGTGGATCACACTCGAGATTCGGGCTGCCGCTTGCTCTGTTGTGGTTGGAACCCTGACGGTATTAAGTGGCGATCTCTTCTTGATCGGCAGACCAGAAACGATCGAACTGTCGGAAGCTTGTGCCAAGACTTCGGCCATTCTTTTCTTGTGGTGTAATTTGTATTTCGGTATCAAACAGTCGCAGGGTCCACTGGAAGAAACACACTGGCCGTCCCGCGGCGAAGAAAAGGCGTCGCAGCCGGTAGTTACCGGGGCGTATGCCTCGCGCCTCATTGTACGGTCAGGGCCGAAGATCCAGCTGGTGTGCGTAGATGATGTCGAGTGGATTGCGGCAGCTGGTGACTACACGGAATTGCATGCGCGCAACGGTGTTCACCTCTTGCGGGAAACCATGAACACAATGGAGAAAAAGCTCGATCCGTCAAAATTCGCACGTATTCACCGTTCCAAGATCGTTTCTCTGGCTTGTATTCTTGAACTACGCACGATTGACAATCGAGAGTATGTTCTCACGCTTTCGGACGGTTCCCAACATCGTTCCAGCCGTACCTATGCCGACCGCATTGATTCTTGGATCCGTACCAACTGAGCAGGTCTCGAATCAGGCTAACTGTCGTAAACAAGCGTGGCTGTTGAAAAACTCCAGTTTTGCCAAAACAGCGGAAATTTGGAAGATAGAAAATGTCTACCAAAACGAAAATCGTCGTTTGTAGGGCTTCTTATCGCAAAGTTTTTTTGGCGATTTTGCGCCAGTGAGTTTTTCAACAGCCACAGGCGTTAACACTCAAATTTCAATTTCTTCGATTCGATTCGCATCTGAGTGTTTGTCGCTGGGTAATTCCTTCCCTCGCTAACTCGCTCGCACCCACGCACGCTCGCACGCACGAGGAACGCTCTAACAACTCATTCAGTTCGGCAATGAGTTGTCTGAACCTGCCCACGCGCGTGCCCAGGCCAGAATCAACGTCAAACCCAGTTCAGCGGTGTGAACCGCGGGTGTAGGAATTTTCCCGGCCTCTATAGCTATCCCGTTTGACGGGGTATATACAGACGGCAAAATGGACCCTCCCCACCTCCGAACCTCAAATCAACCCATTTTGACTTTGATTTGGCCGGGGCCCGCCCGCGCGGCGCACGCCGGTGCCGTAGAGGGCCATCAAGATGCTGCGATAGAAGGGAGTCGGAGCGGCATCGATGAGCTGAGCTATTTCTTCCTGACTGAGAATGGTGGGCAGGCGATAGCGCTTCTTGGAATGGGGAGCGTCGGCAATGCTCCAGGGCCCTCGAGAAGGCTTTCCATGGCGTTCGTAGCGGAAGCAAGACTTTGATTTTCCTATAATTTCAAATTCGCGCACTGGAAGCAGTGCAGAATTCGGAATCAGAAACTACTGAGAAACATTGGTAGGCGGCGTTATTTCAAATACGATACCCGCCTCGTGAATACCGCCGCCGACGGTCGTTCCGAAGACTTTCCCACCTCCGGAGATGACCCCAGCGTATGGGGACCTGCCATCCTTTCCGTCTGGAAATTTGAAGTCGAAGAGGTGCAAAATAGTCTCGGTCCAAGGGCCGTTTAGCGTGGGCGTAAGCATGAAAACTGACCCCATCCCCATGATGCCGCCCGACTCTGCAGCGGCATAAAGACGACCAGCATGGTCGAAGACAACCGGGCCGACAGTGTAGTTTCCGTCGGTACCATTCATCTCGTGCAGGACAGTTTCAGTCCAGTTTCCTTCCGCGTCTTTCGCCAATTTAAATACCAGCCCGCAGCCTACGTAGGGGCAAGCGTTCGTATCTCCGCCAAAATACGTAGTGCCATAAAGCGCCGGACCGGGGCCGATGGTCAAACCCGATCCAGGTTCAAGCCCATCGTAAATACTGAAGTTATGGATAATTTTTTCTTTATATCCGCTGCCATGGGGAATCAGTTCGTAGACAGCACCGTCTCCATTAGCTCCGCCGAATTCGGTGACCCCGTACAACGCTCCATTGCGGTCTATCACAACTCCGCCAATAGGCCCCTCCCCGTCAGGTCCCGCAATCGAGGCTGGGAATGTGTAGAGAATCGTCTCCGACCACCCGTCAGGGCCTGGGCTCAACTTGAAAATCGTCCCGCCTCTGCGCGTTCCACCGTTCTCTGTCGTTCCGTAAAGGTTTCCGGCGTTGTCGAAAATAAGGTTTGATTGCGGATCCCATCCATCGTTCCCGCTTCCGAAGCTGTGAAGGACAGTTTCACTCCATCTGCCCCCAGACGACTCA
>Ga0209168_10003273_pt1 | contig 11261 bp, 13 predicted proteins | sample Coa_R1_FD_187156 | JGI IMG/M metagenome (GOLD analysis project Ga0209168, IMG submission 187156) | Surface soil microbial communities from Centralia Pennsylvania, which are recovering from an underground coalmine fire - Coalmine... | ecosystem: Environmental > Terrestrial > Soil > Unclassified ... | reverse complement strand
TTCAACGCCGACAAGGGGTTTGGTTTCATCGCCCCCGATGACGGGACGGCGGACGTATTCGTCCACTTCTCCGCGATCGCGGCAACCGGCTACAGGTCGCTGAACGAGAACCAGAAGGTTGAGTTCGACACGACCCAGGGCCAAAAGGGGCCGCAGGCGGAGAACGTCCGCCCGCTCTGAAGGCGCGTTGCGGGCCAGGACGAGATCCTGGCCCGCACTGCCGCCCCGGCGAGCCCTGCTTTCTTAACCGGGCCGCTGTCCCCTATTTTTCCTGCTCCAGCCCGCGGTGTGTGGCTGCGGGTTCTGGGTGCCGCGGGTAGTGTCCTGCGGGCTGGTTGCTGGGCGGGTCAACTCCGGGCGTCGGCTGCCACGGTGCGGTGGGTCGCGGTGCGGTCGAAGTCCAGCAGCATGGCCCGGGCTTCGGGCTCGACGATGGCGATCGTGATGTCGTCCCCGGCGAAGGCGCGGATCGCGGCGGGGGATGCCCAGAACGTGTGCGCGGTCAGCTCGACGGTGTGGTTCGCGTCGAGGTCGCGGCGCAGCAGGTAAGCGCCCTCGAAACCGGGCAGCTTGCGCAGCTCGGGCAGCAGCGTGCCGGTGAAGTACCGGCTGTAGTTCCCGGCGCCGTCGGCGCCGGCCGTCGCCGACCAGGTCCTGACGGTCAGTTCCCGTGCGTTGGTCATGCTCGTCATCGTGACCCCGTCACGATACTAAAGTAAAGGTGAATTATGTTCCGTTAAGCGAAAGCAGAGCTTCCGGATGATCGATCCCCGCAGGCTGGGCGTGCTGCAGGCGGTGGCCGTGCACGGCAGCGTCGGCGGCGCCGCCGACGCGCTGCACCTGAGCCCGCCGGCGGTCTCCCAGCAGTTGCTGGCCCTGGAACGGGAGACCGGCGCCAGCCTCATCGACCGGTCCGGCCGGCAGGTCCGGCTGACCGCGGCCGGGCGGCTGCTGGCGGCCCACGGCGAGCGCGTCGCCGCCCAGCTCCGCCTGGCCGAACGGGACCTGGCCGAGCTGACCGGCCAGGCGTCCGGCCTGGTGCGGATCGCGGCCTTCCACAGCGTCATGGCCCCGCTGATCGGCCCCGCCCTGCGCGTTCTGGCCGCCGCGAGCCCGGCTATCCAGCCCGTCATCACCGAACGCTACGGGCCTGGCGCCGTAGCCGATCTGCGCCTGGGCGACCTGGACATCGTGTTCACCGAGTACGACGCCGCGAGCGCCCCGCCCGCCGAGCCCGGCCTCGGCCTGCGCCAGCTGGCCTTCGACCCCTACCTCCTGGTCATCCCGCCAGGCTGGCAGGTCAGGCCCCGCAGCCTGCGAGACCTGGCCGGGCGGCCCTGGGTGGCCGGGCCCCCCGGCACGGCCTGCGACCACGCCCTGCGGCGGCTCGCGGCCCAGGCCGGCATCGCCATCCCGGCCGGGGATGTCTGCGTCGAGTTTCCCTCCGTCCTGGCCCTGGTCGCGGCCGGGCGCGGCGCGGCCATCATCCCCCGGCTGGCCCTCGGGCAGGCCGCGGTGACCGTCTGCGCCCTGCCGCCACTGGGCGGACGCCACATCGCCGCCTGGCACCAGGCCGGACCCGCCCACCCCGCGCCGGCCACCGCCGCCGTCCTGGACACCCTCACCCAGACCAGTCAGGCATCACCGCAGACACCCTGACCAAGCAGATCCGCCGGCCGGACACGGAGAGGTAGTGACGAAAGCACTCCAGCCTCCCTGCGGCGACGTGATTCGTGCCCGCTCAGCTGTCTGTTTGGCTGATCGCGGACGACGCACGAACGGTGGCGCTGACCAGGGCCTGAGCGCCGGCGATCTCGACGTCCCGGCGGCCGCCGAAGTACCTCGTTCGCGCCTCGTCGCGCCCGATATGCTCGATCACGTCAAACTCGTGCTCGCGCAACACGGCGTCGATCTCGTCGCGGGTGAACAAGGTCACAAAGGGCTCCCCGAACCCGGCCGCAATCGAGCGCATCGCCGAGGTCACCCGGACGGCGTGGTTATCGAGAACGTGGTCGGGCTGGTTGTAGGTGAGCACCACCCGGGTCCCGGCCGCTCCGCGGGCGATGGCGGACAGCGTCTGGTCGATCGCATCCGACGTCAGGTACATCGTGACGCCGAGCCAGGAGAACACCGCCGGCTCGGCAAAGGTGCAACCCGCCTCCTCCAGCGCCGGCCCGAGTCCCTGGCGCTCGAAGTCGACCGGCACGAAGACCAGGTTGCCGGGGATCGCCACCCCGAGACTGGCGAGTCTGCGTTGTTTCCAGGCTTGCGTGGCCGGATGGTCGACCTCGAACACGCGGAGGCCGGGGTCGGGGTGCCGGTACGCGAAGGTGTCGAGCCCCGCCCCCAAGATCACGTACTGGCCAACACCCGTACCGGCCTGTTGCTCCACGATGTCCTCCGCGTACCGGGAGCGTACGCAAACCCACCGACTGAACGCCAGCAGGTCGTCGTAGCGGAGCTCGGCTCGCAGCCGGTCCCTGAGCGCGAGCCCCTCCTTGCCCGCGAGCTGCAGGGCAAGAGTGTCGTCGAGGACCAGCGGTGGTGGCTCCTCTCGGTGGAGATCGCGAGCGACCGCGGTCACCAGAGCCGTGCGGCTCGGTCCCGTATCGAAGGCAGACACGCTGCGGATTGTAATAATCTGTGCTGACTTCGAGCGCACCGGCCGGCAGTGGTATCGATCCCGGTCGTCACGAAACCGTGAAAGGGGATCGCGGTGACGCGTACTCGGCAGATCCTGTTCATCCAGGGCGGTGGTGCGGGCGCGCACGATGAGTGGGACGACAAGCTGGTCGAGAGCTTGAGGCGAGAGCTCGGGGTTGAGTACGAGGTCCGCTACCCGCGCATGCCTGATGAGGGTGACCCGAGTTATGCCCGGTGGAGCACGGCGATCAGGCGCGAGATGGCGGCCTTGGACGACGGCGCGGTCGTGGTCGGCCACTCGGTAGGCGCGGCCATCCTCATCAAGGCGCTCGCCGAGCAGCTGCGGGGGAAAAGGCTCGGGGTGATCGTGCTGATCGCCGCTCCGTTCGTCGGCGAGGGCGGCTGGCCTAGCGACGAATTCAAACTGACGAGCGATCTCGGCACGAAGCTGCCGCCGGGCGCACGGGTGCATGTGTTCCACGGACTACGGGACGAGACTGTCCCGCCTTCGCATACCGGCCTCTATGCCCTGGCCATCCCGCAGGCGCAAGTGCACCAGCTGCCCGGACGGGATCATCAGCTGAACAACGACCTGAGCGAAGTGGCCGAGGCGATCCGTGGCCACAGACCAAGACCCGTCACCCAGACGTAGCGCCCGATCCTGGCCGAGATCTTCATGCGCTGCCTTCACCGGGCCGACGCGGAGCTTGACTTGAAGTGCTTCAAGTTTCCGATACTGACGCTGCGGACGAGAACTGGATGACGATCGCCGAGGCTGCGGCCCGATGCGGCCTGCCGGAGAGCACGCTGCGCTACTGGGAACGCATCGGCTTGGTCAACCGGGTGCAGCGCGACGCCTCAAGCGGGCACCGGCGCTACCGTCCCGAGGACGTCGCAACCGTCGAGACTCTGGGCAACCTGCGCGCCGTCGAGCTGAGCATCGAAGACATGCGCGCCTACCTGGCCAGTGCCCGCCGGGGTGACGAGGCAGCCGGCGAGCAGCGGGAGCTATTCGAGACCCATGCCCGCCGCCTGGCCGACGAGGTGGTCGCAGGCGACCTGGACAAGGCCGCCGCCGTCGCCGAGGAACTCGCCCCGGTCATCCGCCGCATGAACCCAAGGGACAACGCATGATCCCCACCCGCGTCACTTCTCCGTTCGGCTTCGAGTCCACCGCGGCCGAGGTGATCGCCGGCATTGACCTGCACGACCGCCGGGCCCTGGTCACGGGGGCAGCCAGCGGCATCGGCGTGGAAACGGCCCGTGCCCTGGCCTCGGCCGGCGCCGAGACGGTCATCGCGGCCCGCGACCTCGCGGCCGCGGAGCGGACCGCCGCCGACATCCGGGTCACGACCGGGAACCCGGCCGTCTCGGCGACCCGGCTCGATCTGCTCGACCGCGGCTCGGTCGACCAGTTGGTCCGCGACCTCGCGGGCCCGCTGCACATCCTGGTTAACAACGCCGGGGTGATGGCCGACCCCGAAGCTGCGGAACGGCTCTGGGCCGTGTCCGAGCAGATGAACCAGTAACCGGATCCGGCAGCCGAAACCGGAAACAGTTTCCCGGAGCAGGGTGCGGACGTGATCAGTCGTCAACCAGGGCCCAGGCCTCCACCGCAGGCACCTAACCGGGGCGAACACCGGCGTGCGGGGCACCTTCCCGGGCTTGCCGGGGAACGAGGGCTGCCCGCAAACTGGTACCTCCGCCTGTGTGCCGATCCGTCCTGCCTCAGCCGGATCCGCCACACCGTCCGGGCAGGCCTTGTCAGCCAACAGCCAGGCGCAGCGTCAGCTAGGCGACGGATTGCCGCTGCCAGCCGAGATCAACGCCTGGGCTACCTGGCCCGCAAACCCGAAGGGAGCATAACGCGCATGACCGGCAGCTTTCTCGAAGAACCAGCGGCGTCCCCCGACGTGCAGGCGCTCTACGACGAAGATCTCGCCGACGGCGGCTACGTGTGGAACGTCTCCCGGCTGTGGGCGCACCAGCCAGGCACCGTCAAGCAGCTGTTCGGGTTGATGTCGCAGGCATTCACGCCGAGCGGCCTGACCTTCCGCCAGCGCGGGATCCTGGTAACGGCGGCCGCCTCGGCCCTGGGTGACTCGTACTGCTCGCTGGCGTGGGGCGGGAAGCTGGGCAAAGCGTCGGACGCCGCTCTCGCGGCGGGGGTTCTCACCGGCAGCGACGCCGGGCTGACGGACCAGGAGAAGGCCATGGCCGCGTGGGCCCGCAAGGTCGCCAGGGACCCGAACGCGACGACGCCGGGCGATATCCAGGCGCTCCGCGATTCCGGGCTCGATGACGGACAGATCTTCGCCATCACCGCCTTCGTGGCCCTTCGCCTGGCATTTTCCACGATCAACGACTCGCTCGGCGCTCAGCCCGACGCGCAACTCGCCCAGTCGCTGCCCCCAGTGGTCCGCGAGGCCGTGACCTACGGCCGGCCGGTAGCCCAAGCCCCAGCCGTGTGACCTGGTGCACGCGCGGTCCGCCGTAGTCCAGGCGGAGCCAGCCGATGTGCTTGCGCGGACGATATTTCGGGTATCAGAAAGCGGTAGTTATCCGCACCTGAGGTGCGACCGTCAACGGAGGCTGACCGGGGAGGAACGGCGCTGGTCACCGAGGGCCTGGCCAGTCGCGCCAGCAGGCCAGGATGGTCACGGGCGGTGGTCCCGGCTGCCGTCACGATCGTGGCCGTCGGGCTCTTGACAGCTGCGGCCGCGGCCGAAAACTCGGACGTGGCCGCGTCACTCAAGACGCTGGCCCGTGTCCGCTGGACCTGGTTCGCGGTCGGCGTCGCGCTCGAGGTCATCTCGATCGCCGCGTTCGCCGCCATGTTCCGTCGACTCCTCAAGGCCGGCCGGGTAAGGCCCCGGCGGTCCGAGATGCTGGCCACTGTCTACGCCGCGAACGCGATGTCGGTCTCCGTTCCGCTCGCCGGCCCCGGCCTGGCCGCCGCCTACCTCTTTCGCCGCTTCACCCGGTCCGGCGCCGGCACCGTGGGCGCCGGCTGGACGCTGCTGGCCGGTGGCGTGATCTCTACCACCGCCTGGGTCGTTATCCTCGCGGTCGGCGGTCTGGCGTCCGGTGACACGGTGGCGCTGGCGACCACCGTCCCCGCGCTCGCATTCGCCGCAACCGTCGCGGCTACCATCGCGGGCGCGGCCCGCTATCCTCGCGTGCGCCAGGTCTTGGAGAACCTCCTGACCCAGGCACTCACGCAGGGCGCGCGGCTGTTGCGCTGGCCGACCACCGACCCGAAACTGGCCCTCCGTGCCTGGGTCCAGCGGTTCGGCGCCCTCCGTCTCCCGACGTCTGACTGGGTGCTGGCTCTCGGTGACTCGCTGCTCAACTGGCTCACCGATGCGGCGGTCCTGACCGTCGCCATCATCGCCGTCGGCGCTCGCGTCCCGTGGCACGACCTGCTCTTGGTCTACGCGGCGGGAGTCAGCGCGCAAGGCCTGTCCCTCACGCCCGGCGGCCTGGCCATCACCGAGGGCGCGATCAGCCTGGCTCTGGTCGCATCCGGCATGCATGTCCGCCAGGCCGTCGCCGCCGCCGTGCTGTACCGGCTGATCAGCTTCTGGTTCAACGCCGCGCTGGGGTGGCTGGTCCTGCTGTTCCTCCAGGCCCGCAGGCCTGCGGCGCAGCCTGCGCCGGAGCCTGTGCTGGAGCCGTCAGCCGAGCCAGTTCCGCAACTATCGCCTCATGCTCATGAGCTCGTCCTGCTCCACGGGCAGCCCGGCAGCGCCGCCGACTGGGACGCCGTCCTGGCCCGTCTGCCGGCGCACCTGCACGCGGTGGCAAAGGACCGCCCCGGATACGGCGCAAGCCAGCGTAATGCCGCAGGCTTCCTCGTCAACGCCCAGGTGGTCCTTGATGACCTGGACGAACGGGGCGTGGACGCCGCCGTTCTGGTCGCTCATTCCTGGGCCGGCGGTGCCGCGTTGCTGGCGGCGCGCTTGGCCCCGCACCGGGTGAAGGCGGTGGTGCTGCTGGCCGGCGTCGGCCCGGGCTCGGTCAGCATCGCGGACTGGCTGCTCGCCGCGCCGGTCATCGGCCCGCTGGCCGCGCAAGTCATGTGGTGGTGGACACCGTGGATCGCCCGCGTCCGGCTCGCCTGGCTGCGCGGCCGGGAAGGCCGGCCGCTAGACCCCGGCGAGCATCTCAGCCTGCAGGTCTGGGGGGAGAAGCACGCTGGCGCGAAGCCGCGCTGGCGCGCCTTTCTCACCGAGCAGCGGGCACTGCTCAGCGAGCTCGCCGAACTGGAGGGCGCACTGCCGTCCATCGGGGTACCGGTGCTGCTGCTCGCCGACCCGGCCGACCAGATCGTGCCCATCATGACCGCACAGCGGCTGGTCAGCGAGCTGCCCCACGCCCGCTTGCGGCTCATCTCGGACGCGGGCCATCACCTGCCCCGGCGCGCCCCTGGTGCGGTCGCCGAGGCGATAGCCGGGTTCGTCGCTGTCCTTGACGAAACGGGCGCCAGTAGCCCGGGTGATCTTTAGGCTGCATGCTCTGCCCAGTACCCTGCCGGTTCTGGGTCTGTGCCTGCGGGCATGTTCGTGGTATGGGCACCGGCAGGCATCCGGCCCGCGGGCTGTGCGGAGCCGTGGACGTTCACTACGCGCGGGCCTGGCAAAGACTCAGCGGCATTGTGCTAGCGCTGACGGTCGCCGCGGCGGGCTGCTCGGCCGTAAGTTCGCCCGGCTCCAGCCAGGTGAACAGGTCGGCGGGGCCATTTGCTGCTGATCTCGAACGGCTAGCGGCTCCCATCGAAGCGTGCATCATGCGCGACGACACGGCCCATCCCGCTTTTCACGGGTGCGTTGACTGGCATTCGGCTGTACACGCAACCTTCTCACTACTGGCCATCTCACGGCTTACCGGGGACCCGGCCTATCGTGGTGCTGCGCGGAAAGCGGTAGGAGGCCGGCCCGCCATCGAGATGGCTGTCACGGAGGTCCAGGCGAGCCGCCTCACTGAAGAGCTGCCATATGGCTACAGCTGGTCATTGATCCTCGACACCGAAGCGCGAATCGAGGGCAACACCCAATTCGACGGGCTGGCGGGGGTCACGGCCGCCGCGCTGGCCAAGTGGCTCACTTCCATGGCACCGGGCGAACTTGCCCGGAGCGCGCTATCTCAGGAGTACGCGAACACGATCTGGCCAGTTACATGCCTGCTCATCTGGTCTCGGGTCACCCGCCAGGCACGCTACACCGCACTCGCCTTGCATCTGGCAGGCTATCTTCTCACTGAGGCCGAGCAGAGACGGGTCTGCAGCAGCGACGGCGGTGGGACTTACGGCTTCTTTGCTCCCTGCTCATTGCTAGCGGTAACGGCATGGCTCGCGGGCAGGAACACGGGTACAACTCGCCCTATTCTCGATGCCCTGGCAGCATATCAACCGGTACCCGAGAATAACCTGGCAGCCGTCCATAGCGCTGGACTTAATTTCTCGCGCAGCTGGGGTGATATTGCGGCCTATAATCTGACGGGTTCCAAGCAATGGCTGAGTCGCTTCACGCGTCTATTCGACTACGAGATGCAGCTGAACGATATCTGGGCTGGCAGTTACTACCTTTATGCTCACTGGGTTGCGCAGTTCGGCGTATTCGGCGTATGGCTGAAGAATCTTAGGCTGGCCAGCTGACCCGGATGGCCAAGTGCGGCTCAGCCATTTCGGTACACGCTCCGTCTCCGAACCACGGTTGGTGGGGGAGCGGGCGCCACCGGTGTGTCGGTCGTCCGCCGCCGCGCTCACGCAGGGCGGCGCTCAGCGGTCTGCCTTTGCGGACAAGCCAACGTCGGCGCCCGCAGCGGCTTGCTCGAGCAATGCGGCGAGCTGGCGGCACTGATCGGCGGTGAGGCGGGCGCCGAGGTGCCGGCGGATCGCCTGTCGGTAGACCGGCCAGGCGCGCCGCAGCGCGTTCCGGCCGGCCGGGGTGAGAACGGCGAAGCTGGACCGCCCGTCGGCCTGGTCAGGCTGGCGCTCGGCCAGCCCGGCCGCGGCCAGCTCGTCGACGACCCGGCTGACCCGGGTCCGGCTGAGCACCGCCCGCTGGCCCAGCTCGCTCATCCGCAGCCGGCGGTCGGGCGCGGCGTTGAGCTCGAGCAGCACGTCATACCAGGACAGGCTCACCTGGCCAGCCGCCCGCAGGTCCGCTTCCACCGCCGGCACCAGCCGGCTATGCGCGACCAGCAGCCCGCGCCACGCCGCGACCTCCGGGTCTTCCCGAGCTTCGGCCACGCCGTCACCCTACCATTTGCGTGCGTGCGCGAGCACCTATATTATGTGTGTGCGCACTCACCTATTGAGAGGAAGTCCCATGACCGGCACCACGCCCGCAGCAGCTGCTACCCGCATCCTGGCCGGCACCGTGCTCCCGGCCCCTGGCCGGTGGCAGATCGACCCCGGCCACACCGAGGTCGCCTTCATCGGCCGCCACTTCATGCTGACCAAGATCCGCGGCCGGTTCACCGGGGTGACCGGGCAGATCGTCGTGGCCGAGGAGCCCGGCCAGTCCACCGCCGAGGTCACCATCGACATGGCCTCGGTCGAGTCCGGCAGCCAGGCCCGCGACGATCACCTGCGCTCTGCGGATTTCTTCGACACCGCGCACCACCCCGTCGCCACGTTCTCCGGTCGCGCCTCTGACTGGCAAGGCACTGAGGGGATGCTGGCCGGGGAGCTGACCATCCGCGGCGTCAGCCGGCCGGTCACCCTGCAGGCCGGATACCTCGGGCACGTCGCCGACCCGTGGGGCGGCCAGCGGGCCATCTTCACCGCCGAAGGCACCCTCAACCGGGAGGACTGGGGCCTGACCTGGAATATGCCCCTGGACGGCGGCGGCCTGCTGGTGTCCAAGGACATCCGGATCGAGATCGCCGCCGAAGCGGTACTCCAGCCCTGACCAGTGCCAGCGTTCAGTTGCCGAGGTTGCGGCCACCGTCGACGAGGATGCGCTGGCCGGTGATGAACCCGGCGCCCTCGGAGGCGAGGAAGCTGACGGCGTGGGCGATGTCGGCGGGCGTTCCCATCCGTCCGGCGGGCACCGAGGCCAGATAGGCCTGCTTGACCTCGTCGGGGACGTCGGCGTGGCGCTCGACGGGGATGAAGCCGGGCGCGACCGTATTCACGGTGATGCCGGACGGGGCCAGTTCGCGGGCCCAGCTGAGGGTCAGCCCGATCTGTGCGCTCTTGGCGGTGGCGTAGGCGGACCGGCCCGGGGGCGGCCGGTGCGCGACCTCGGAGTCGATGTGCACGATGCGGCCGTACCGCCGGGCCTGCATCCCGGGCAGCACGGCGCGGCCGAGCAGCACCGGGCTCTTGACGAAGAAGTCCAGCTGGGCCAGGTGGCCGGCCCAGGCCACATCGGTCACCGCGCCTTCGGGCTGCGGACCGGTGGCGTTGAGGACCAGCGCATCGACCGGGCCCAGGCGGTCAGCGATCGCGGCGGCCAGCCCGGCGACCTGGTGCTCGTCGGTGACATCGGCGCAGAAGCCCTCGGCAGTGCCGCCGTCCGCACAGATGGCGCGGGCGACGGCGGCTACGTGCTCATCGCCTGGTCGGCCATTGACCGCGACGGCGAAACCGTCCCGCGCCAGCCGTCGCGCGATCACCGCCCCCAGGCCCCGCGAGCTGCCCGTCACCAACGCGACACGCCCATACGCCACTGCCATGTGGTGATGATCCCACTCCGCCCAGCGCACTGGGCACGAGGTCGGCAAGGGTGGTGTCGTTGATCCGGTTGCCCCACCAGGTTCACATCCGGCATCAACTAGTCGCGTGCGTCGCCGCGCGAGGTTCTTCTCCGACGTCGGGGACACCTGCCTTCACGGCCAACGGCTCCGGGATGCGGTCGCCGGACAGGAGAAAGCCCGCTCCGATCACCGCGGCGATGAGGGCGCCACCCCACCAGACGGCGTCGGGTGAGGCCGCGAGTACCGCGCCGCCGATGGCCGGGCCGATCGCGAGGCCTCCGGTCGCCATCAGGCCGAACACCGAGATGTAGCGGCCGAGGAGATGCGGGGGAGCGAGGTCGGCGACGAGCGGGCCGAGGACGACGGCGTGGACGCACTCGCCGATCGCGAACACGGTTGCGACGCCGGCCAGGAGCGCGGTCGCCCCGAGTTGCGAGTGGATCAGCGTCGCCGGCAAGACGCCGAGGAGCGCGATCGCAAAGAGCGCGCTCGTCGCGGCGAATGCCTGTGCTCGGCGCATCCGCTTGACGACGCGCGTCGCGGGGAGTTGTGCGATCACGATGAAGGCCGTGTTGAAGAGAACGATGATCCCGATCGCTCCGGGTCCGACGCGTGTATGCGCTTTCGCAAACGGCGGCAGGATGTTGGAGAACAGCGCGTAGCCGACGATGATGAGGACGAGGTTCACGGCCAGTTGACCGCATTCCCTGCCTGCAAGAGCAGGACCAGCCGGGGCAGGTCCGTCCGCCAGCCTCTCGCTAGATATCGCCGAATCACAGTAGCTACCGGCCCGGGAGTGAGCGCGGTAGCCCGAACCAGGGCAGCACGCTGGCCTCGAAGCGGGTCAGGGCGCAGATCTGGCCGCCGGCCAGGGTGAGCACGTAGAAGGCGGTCGCGTGGCGGACGCCGGC
>Ga0209168_10003272_pt1 | contig 11263 bp, 9 predicted proteins | sample Coa_R1_FD_187156 | JGI IMG/M metagenome (GOLD analysis project Ga0209168, IMG submission 187156) | Surface soil microbial communities from Centralia Pennsylvania, which are recovering from an underground coalmine fire - Coalmine... | ecosystem: Environmental > Terrestrial > Soil > Unclassified ... | reverse complement strand
CGACCTGCTGCTCGAAGCGGTACGGCTGCTCAAATCCGCGGCGCAGGTGCGCGAGTATTACAACCGGCGCTTTCAGTATTTGCTGATCGACGAATATCAGGACACGAACCGCCCGCAGTATGAACTGATGCGGATGCTGGCGGGTGACCGTCACAACGTGTGCGCAGTGGGTGATGAAGACCAGTCGATTTATTCGTGGCGCGGGGCGGACATCCGGAACATTCTGGAGTTTGAGCACGATTTCCCCGAGGCGAAGATCGTCCGGCTTGAGCAGAACTATCGCTCAACACAGAACATTTTGCAGGCGGCGTCAGCGGTGGTCGCAAACAACATCCGGCGCAAGGGGAAGAACCTGTGGACGGCGCGGCAGGGCGGCACCAAGCTCGGATACTACGAAGCACCTGATGGTGAGAACGAGGCGCTGTTCGCCGCAGATCACATCGCGAAATATTTGCGCACTGCGACGGAGCATGGCGAGACTCCGCGAGCGGCCGTGCTTTATCGCACGAATTCGCAGTCGCGATTGTTTGAAGAGGCGATGCGCCGCTATGGACTCAAGTACAAAGTGGTCGGCGGATTCTCGTTCTACGAGCGCTCTGAGATCAAGGACATGATCTCGTACCTGAAAGTCATCCACAATCCGGACGATTCGATTTCGCTACTGCGCGTCGTGAACACTCCGACTCGCGGCATCGGTAAGGGCACGATCGACACGCTGGAGAATCTTGCGCTTGAGACGGGATTGTCGCTGTGGGGGGCGATTGGAGAAGCGATTCGCAGGCAGCTCTTGCCCCCGCGGGCTCTGGCGTCATTGAAGAGTTTTCAGCAATTGATTGAAGACGCGCGCGCGATGCTGACGGGAACTTTCGTGGAGCAGTTAGACGAAAGTGCAGGGCGGGCGCCCCAGGCCCCGGAGTTGCGGGCTCCGGAGGCCGTCGCGGACATTGCCGCGCAGGCTTCGAGTGATGAGTCGGAGCCTGAGGATGCGACGGCGTTTGATCCGACGGAGTTTGGAAATTTCTCGTTTGATTTTGGGGATGCGGAGACGGCCGCAGGCTCGGAGGTTCCGGCGGTCGACGACGATTCGGAGGCGGGACGCCTCCTCGACAGCAGGCGGGACGCCGGCGCTACGGAACCCGCCGCGCCGGAGGATGCGAACGCGTCTGCTGATGCTGCTGCGTCTGATTCATTTCCAACGCCCACCGTCAGCACCGCCGACATCCTGAAATTTCTGATTGACCGCACGGGGTACATCAAGCTGCTGGAGGAGGAAGACACGCCTGAGGCGTTCTCACGCATCGAGAACTTGCGCGAACTGGTGAATGCCGCGATGGATTCACGCGACCGCGCGGAGACGCTCGATCAGTTTCTCGACCACGCAGCGCTTGTGGCCGACGCCGACGACTACGACGAGCGGGCGCAGATCACACTCATGAGCTTGCACGCCGCCAAGGGTCTGGAGTTTCCTCTGGTGTTCCTCAGCGGACTGGAAGAAGGACTCTTCCCGCATTCGCGCACAATGCTCGTTCCTGAAGACATCGAGGAAGAACGCCGCCTTTGCTATGTCGGCATGACTCGGGCGATGGATCAGCTCATCCTGACCCGCGCGGTCTACCGTCGCCGATACGGAACGGATTTGCCAGAGGCAAGCGTCCCATCGCGATTTCTGGAGGAAGTCCCGGCGCCGCTGCTGGAAGAATTAGGAAACCGCAGGTCCAGTTCGGCTCGTGTGGGCACTGGCGCATTCGCTCGTCCAGCGGGGCGAAGCACCGCAGGGGCTGAGAGCGTCCACTATTCCTACGAGGACGAAGACCAAAGCGTTGCCTGGCATGGCGGCGCACCCGCGGCACAAAATCGGCAGAAGCCGACGCTGCCGGCACGCGCTTATAACTCGATCGAGAACATTGCCGAGTTTTTCGCCAGCCACGGCAAGAAGTTCACCCTTCCAAAGACTCCAGTCGAAGAGCCCACCGGCAAGCGTGGATTCCGTCCGGGGCAGAGGGTTCGCCATCCGAAATATGGCGAAGGCACGGTCTACCAGCGCGAAGGAGAAGGCGAAGAAGCCAAGATTACGGTACAATTCCCTCGCTTCGGATTAAAGAAGCTGGTGGAGAAGTACGCCCAGCTGGAGCGGGCCTAGGGCGCGATGTTCGGAATCCTCGACATTATAGTTTTGATTCTGATTCGCTGGCAAAAGTGTAGCCGTTGCGGAATGGGGTTTTGGGCTGCGCCGCCGCATGTAGGCAGGAATCTTGCAATAGGACGGGAATTTCATCTGTGCGCATGCGGTTCCCGCTATGAGACTGGCAGGCGGGAATGGAACCATGTGACGGCGGAGGAGAAGCGAAAGTATTTGTGGTCTGGACTTCTCATGATTCCAGTTGTACTGACCGTACTAGGCGCTATCGGCGGATACTTTCTGCGCTGGCATGAACCCTACTGGTTCATGGCGCTGTTTATTGGCTTCTTGGCCTTGCTAACTGGTGCTTTTTGTTCGGGAGTATTGTTGCTCATACGATGGCTACCCGTGGCGGCATCATTGTGGCGCACCAGGCGCAATGCTACTAGTCTCGGGAGTGTAATTTCATAAAAAGGATTACTAATCAAGACATGGCAAACACATCAAAACTGACGACCGAAGAACGCAAGAAAGCTAAACGCACCGCCCGCAAGAAGCGCAAGGCGGAAAAGCCGCTGAAGCCGCGCGATTATCCGCGCGGATCGAAGAAGCCCAAGGTCAAGAAATTGGCCCGCGGCCAGGCGAAGCGGTAGAAACAGCAATTGGCATTCAGCACTCAGCACTCAGTCAAGCGCTTTGGTAGGAACCGCTGGCTGAAAGCTGAGCGCTGATAGCCGACAGCTGAATTCAGGAGACCACAACCGCTTGTCACAACCCACGACGGAACCCGCTGCAGTCATCCGTACTTCCGACAACCAGCTTTTCTGTTGCAAGTCCATCGACAAGCTGATCTCCGAATCTGAGGCCCCAGGGCAAAAGCTGCAAAAAACGCTGGGCCCATGGTCGCTCACCGCGCTGGGCATCGGCGCCATCATCGGCTCGGGAATCTTCGTGCTTACGGGCACGGCGGCCGCTGGAGAATACTTCCAGGCGCCGTCGATCTTGCACGCGCAGGTACTCGACATTATCGTGAACTTTCTGCGCGGAGGAGGCACGGCGGCAGTGCTGATGCACGGTCGCCCGCCGGCCGGGCCGTCGATCGCTATTTCATTCTTTCTAGTGGCGATTGCGTGCAGCTTCGCTGGCCTGTGCTATGCGGAACTGGCATCGATGATTCCAATCGCCGGGAGCGCGTACACGTATTCATACGCGACGCTCGGCGAAATTTTTGCCTGGATCATTGGATGGGACCTGATCCTCGAATACGTTGTCAGCAATGTTGTCGTTGCGATCGGATTCAGCGCCTACACCAAGGCGCAACTCTCGTCGTTTGGCCTCAACCTGCCGGACAAGTGGTCGACGCCTGTCTGGGAGTCGGGACACTGGACGGGCGCTTACTTCAACGTTCCCGCGTTTCTCATCATTTTTATTTTGACGGTGTTGCTGGTGCGCGGCATTCGCGAATCAGCCGAAGCCAATAACATCATGGTGGCGATCAAGATCGGCGCCATACTGATCTTTCTTGTAGTTGGCGGAGCGCTGGTTCACACGAGCAACTGGAAACCGTTCGCGCCCTCCGGATTCGGAGGCATCGTGACCGGCGGCGCCATCGTCTTCTTCACTTACATCGGATTCGACTCAGTCTCCACTGCTGCTGAGGAGGCGAAGAATCCCCAGCGAGACTTGCCCTTCGGCATCATTGCATCTTTGATTGTGTGTACGCTGCTTTACGTAGGCGTGTCGGTCGTGCTGCTGGGCATGATGAAGTACACGACCTTCGTTTCCGGCGAAGCTGCTGAAGCGCCGGTTGCGTACGCTCTGAAGGTTTTGGGCGCCAGCCGCTGGTCGAGGTCGATCATCGTGATCGGCGCGCTGACGGGGATGATCTCGTCGCTGCTGGTCTTCCAATATGGCCAGGCGCGCATCTGGTACGCCATGTCGCGGGACCGCCTGTTCCCGAAACTCTTTTCCAAGGTTCACGCTAAATTTCAGACGCCGCATGTGTCGACGTGGATTGCCGGATTCGTGGTCGGCATTCCGTCGGGAATTTTCGCAATCAGCGACGCTGCAGATTTGTCGAACATCGGGACGCTGTTCGCATTCGTCCTGGTGTCACTCGGCGTGATCATTCTGCGCCGCACTCAGCCGGATCGCCCGCGCATATTCAAGGTGCCGCTGGTGCCATGGTTCCCGTTGATCTCGATCATTCTCTGCGGCGGGTTGATGACCGGCCTGACCGTCATCACATGGGTGCGTTTCGTGGTCTGGCTCTTCATCGGCCTCCTGATCTACATCTTCTACAGCCGGCACCGGAGCGAGTTCGCGAAGAAATAGCCGGAGGCAAGCTGTCAGCTGTCAGCTATCAGCAAAATCGCGTTGTCATCCTGAACGAAGAAGGATCCCCGACTGACATCAGCGCGAGTTTCAGGCGAATAACGGGCGAGTCTTTACTTCGCCCAAGCCCTCTCCAAGAACAAATACCGCTCCCGCAGATCATCCTTATGCGCGGCCGACTTCGCACCCAGGAACATCACCGGCCAGCCGTCGGCTGCAGAGTAGACCGGCCACTTCGGCAATCCGGGGCCGTTCGGGTCCCCGCTCCGCGCGAAGTTTGACCAGTATTTCTGCATTTCTTCGCTGAGTTGGCGGTCTTCCGGACGCCACGGCACGTCGGTCTTCGAATCGAGTTGTGCGAAGACATATTCAATTTCTGCCGAGTGATAGGCGCCGAGTTTCGGCGCGTTCGGATTTGAGGACGGCGGGCCCAAGTCGAACCGGTAGCGATAGATGGGCTGCTTGCCGGTTTTCGACTGCTCCTCCATCCACTCCCAGGTCGAGAAAGCAATGAACTGGTCGCCCGCGAAATCCAGAGCGGAACGCTGCAGTTGGTCGTTGGTGCCGGTCGGATACAGTTTGAGGAATTCCGCCGCTTTGTCGCCGAATTCCTTCTGCGCGTTCGCTTTCATGCTGTCGGCTGTTGGCTTCTGTGGATTGAATACCACTTCAAAACTTCCTTCATCCTGATTCCATCCCGCAAGCAGCGGGACGTCGTTCTGCTTTCCTGCGGCGAAGATGGATGGCGCGGACTCCGGGAGAAAATATCCGTCGACATCAGGCCCGAAATCGAATCCCGGGGACTGCGGTGGCGCGAAAGCGGCAAGCAGCTTCTGCGCCGGGATCGCTCGCAATTCAGCGAGCGTGCTCACTCCCAGTTTCGTGCTGACGGTCTTCACGTCCTTCTCTTCGCGCTGCGACAGTGGGTCGAACGACAATCCTCCACTGAAAAATGCCGCGCCGCTCTCGCCAATCGCTTTCTGAAACAGTCCCTTGGCCAGTGGCGACGCCATCTGTGCGCTCACCGAGAACGATCCCGCGCTTTCACCGAAGATGGTGACATTGTCCGGATCGCCTCCGAATGCGGCGATGTTCTCGTGCACCCATCTCAAGGCTCCCAGTTGGTCGAGTAGTCCGTAGTTGCCGGCGGAGTTGTGTCCGGACTCCTTCGCGAGTTCCGGATGGACGAAGAAACCAAACACTCCCAGGCGGTAGTTCATCGAGACCACGATGACGCCATGCTGCGCGAGGTGCGTGCCGTCCTGCCGCGCCTCTGATGTGGTTCCCGCGGCGAAGCCGCCGCCATAGATCCACACCATCACGGGCAACTTTGCGCTCGATGGCTTCGCAGGGACCCACACATTCAGCGACAGACAGTCTTCGCTACCCCCCGAATCGCGAAAGACCATATCGCCGTATACGTTCCCCTGCAGACAATGCGCACCGAACTCGGTAGCCTTGCGGACTCCGCTCCACTTTGCGGCGGGCACCGGCGGCTTCCAGCGCAAATCACCGACCGGCGGCGCGGCGTAGGGGATTCCGAGAAAGGCGTGAACTGCGCCCTCAGTTTTTCCCTCGACGATACCGGAAGCGGTTTTTACTTGCGGCGACGATGCGCCAAACAGCGCCAACGAAGCGGCTAACATCGCCCACACAACCAGTACCGCTCGGATCATCTTAGCGTTCATTATGTTCTCTCCCGGAAGGTCGAATCGAAGAACATGGGATTGTACTCCAGGGAATCTTCAGAATCGGAGGTTCGCCCGTCTCTCGCAAATCCTCGGGCAAGAAACTACAATCACTTTATGCCGTCGACGCCCGACCGTTCGCCCAATGCCTTCATCCGTCAGCTACCCAAGGCAGAGTTGCATCTGCATCTGGAGGGCGCAGTCGAACCAGCGACGTTGTTTGAGCTCCGCGAGCGTCATGGCGACAGGGCCACACTCGGCGAGGTCCAGGCACTCTACCGCTACGCCGATTTCCAGAGTTTCCTGATGGCGTTTAAAGAGGTTAGCGCGCACCTCCGCGGACCTGACGACTACGAACTCATCACCTACCGCCTCATGCAGCGATTGAAAGAAGAAAACGTTCTGCATGCGGAAGTTTATGTTGCGGTGGGCGTGTGCCTGTTTCGCAAGCAGGATTTCGCCGCCATTTTCGAAGGGCTCGATCGCGGACGCGCGCGAGGCGCACGCGACTTCGGAGTCTCACTGCTGTGGATTTTCGATGCGACGCGACACTTCGGTGTGGAAGAGGCGCAGAAAGTCTTCGAACTCGCAGTGCGCTATCAGGATCGCCACGTGGTTGGGATCGGCATTGGAGGAGACGAGTTGAAGGCTCCGCCGGAGCTTTTCCGCAGCGTTTATGGATACGCCGAAGACAACGGCCTCCGCCTGACCGCGCATGCGGGCGAGACTGGGCCGCCGGAGTCGGTCTGGGGCGCGCTCAACCTGCACGCCGAGCGGATTGGGCACGGTCTCTCTGCCGCACAGGATGCCGATTTGATCGAGGAACTCGCCCAGCGCCAGATTCCGGTTGAACTCTGCATCACCAGCAACCTGCGCACAGGGGTGTGCAAGTCGGCCGCTGAACATCCCACGAAAAACTACTTCGATCAGGGCGTGATGGTCACGCTCAACACCGACGATCCGGCATTGTTCGGCACTACGTTGTCTCGCGAATATCAACTCGCGCAGGACACCTTTGGGTTCACCGACGAGCACCTGCGCGAACTGGCGCGGAACTCGTTCGAGGCGTCGTTCCTGCCGGCGGATAAGAAACTGGAGCTGCTAAGCCTGTTTGACGCCGCCGCCGCGAGGTAGTGACCGCGCGAATGTTCTGGTATTCCTCTGTCAATGATCTCGGGCACCCGCGCGGCAGAATCTATCCCCCTTGCCATCCTGGTGTAAAATCGTCACGCGAAAATTGGCTTTCGGAAACGGCGTATGTCTGTTCGTCCGCTGCTCCAACTCGGCGACCCACTGCTGCGAGAAAAAGCTCTCCCGGTGGAAGATCCTGCCGGGCAAGAGATCCACGACCTGGCGCAAGACTTGCGCGACACGCTCGCCTACTGGCGCTCCAACACCGGCTATGGACGGGGCATTGCCGCACCGCAAATCGGCGTTTTGCAGCGCGTGATCTTTCTCAAGCTTCCGGGCGTCGAGCCTTGGCCGCTCGTCAATCCTGAGATCATCGAGTGCAGCGACGAGAAAATCGTTGTGTGGGACGCATGCCTGAGCTTTCTGTCGATTTTCATGCAGGTCGAACGACGCCGCCAGATTACGGTTCGATACCAGAATCTCGAAGGCGAAATCCTGGAGTTCGATGCCGGAGACGATCGCAATCTTTCCGAACTTCTGCAGCATGAAATCGATCACCTCGACGGCATCCTGGCCATCGACCGCGTCACCGATGTCAAAACCATCTGCACGCGGGAAGAATTCGAGAAGCGCTACCGCGATGCCAGCCCGTACGCCACGGCTCCGGCTACAATCAAAAGTTGGAATTCGTGGTTTGATTTCGGGCGATGGGTCTTTGGCATGGGACCGAAGGCCTGAGTACCCCGAATCAATCCACGACCAGATCCCGGAATGTTACATATCGGCATTGTCGCTTGCAGTGCGGAGGGCGCAGCGCTCTGCTACCGCACGATCTGCGTTGAAGGCGCAGACTTGGTCGGCCCCTACAATCATCCTGAAGTGTCGATGCACGGCCATCCCTTTGTCGAATATGTGAAGTGCATTGAGGCCGGTGACTGGGCTGGCGTCGCCGAACTGATGCTTTCGTCAGCCGAGAAACTAGCCAGGGCCGGCGCTGATTTTCTGATCGCGCCGGTCAACACCGTGCATCAGGCTTTCGATCTGGTTGCGCACCGCTCGCCACGGCCCTGGTTGCACATTGCTGTTGAGGTTGCCAATGAAGCCAAGCGGCACGGCTACAAGCGCCTCGGAGTGCTCGGCACGCGTTCGCTGATGGATGGTCCGGTTTATCGCGAGACGCTGAAAGCTGCCGGGATCGATCATCGCGTCCCGCCGGCGGAGCAGCGGGAACGCGTTCACCGCCTCATCTTTGACGAACTTGTCCATGGAAATTTCCAGCCTCGCACGCAGGGGTATTTCACAGAATTGATTCGCAGCCTCAAAGACGAGGGCTGCGACGCTGTCGCATTGGCTTGCACGGAAATCCCGCTGCTGATGACGCCAGAGTCTTCACCGCTGCCCATGCTGGACTCGACGCGCATTCTGGCCAGAGCCGCGCTGCGCAAGGCTGTGGAAGGCTGATGGGTTTTATGTAGCGACAGCCAGCCCGCAGTCCAGAGTGGGCGAAGTCGGCGGTGCTATGAATTGGGGATTGGTGGAGGTAGGCCGATGAGACTTTCCGTCGTTTTTTGTTCGAGTTTGATCTTGGCCACTGCTGCTCTGTGCCAGACTCCACCCGGCTACACACCTAAAGCCGGTTTCGTCCCTGACTCGAAAACCGCCGTGGCAGTGGCGGAGGCAGTGCTGATTCCGGTCTACGGGAAGGAACAAATTGAAAAGGAACGCCCGTTCACCGCGAGGCTGGAACACGATGTTTGGACAATCGAGGGTACGCTAAATTGCTTCGACGCAAAAGGAGCAAAGACAACGGATTGCTCTGGTGGTGTAGCAGTGATCAAGATATCGAAGAGTGATGGTCGGATCCTCTACATGTTGCACGGCAAGTAAATTCGATGGGAAGCGCGATGACGCACAATGACAGCAGCCCGGAACCACCAACTCAAGTTTCGCCGGCTACCCGACCTTTACGTGATCGTGCGTCTCCCGCCCGACGCCCCAGCCCCCGACTGGGCCGCAACGGGCGAATTCAGCTCGATCACCCGCACCCCCGATGAATTATCGGTCGTCTGCCCGAGCGCAAACCTTCCGGCAGACGTGCATTCTCCTCACCGCTGGACGTGCCTGAAGCTCGAAGGCCCATTTCCCTTTTCGCAGACGGGAGTGCTGTTGTCGTTCATCGAGCCGCTCTCCGACAACGGTGTCCCAATCTTCGCGATCTCCACCTATGACACCGACTATGTGCTGGTACAGGAGGAGTTCGTCGAACGGGCGATGGGCGCGTTGCAAAAAGCAGGCCACGAACTCATCGGTTGATGGCAACGAATCGGCGGAAGGCCGCAAACGACTGCGGGCTCGCCATTTAACCCGCCGAATCTACCAAATACTGCTGCCGGGCATGCACTTGGACGTGCCCTATGCTGTAATAGTGAATTAGCCACTAAGCATGCCATCTCTACTCACAACTCTGCGCCGGCGAGCTAAAGCCCTGCACCGCAACCTGCGGGGGGCGAATATGGCGGTGCGCGCGCTTGCTTCGACCGACCATCCGCTGCTGGCGCACATCATCCCAATGCGCCGCTGCAATCTGGCGTGCACCTATTGCAATGAGTTCGACGATTTTTCGAAGCCGGTGCCGATCGAGGAAATGTATCGGCGCATCGACAAACTCGGTGCGTTGGGCACCGCGGTGGTCACGATTTCCGGTGGCGAGCCGCTCATGCATCCTGAACTCGATGACGTGATCCGCCGCATTCGTGCCAACGGCATGATTGCCGGGCTGATCACGAACGGATATCTGCTGGTCGCAGAACGCATTCAGCGCCTGAATCGAGCAGGGCTCGAGTGGCTGCAGATTTCCATCGACAACGTGAATCCCGACGAGGTTTCGAAGAAGAGCCTGAAAGTTCTCGACAAGAAGCTGCAGTTGCTGGCCGAGCACGCCGACTTTCATGTGAACATTAATTCGGTGGTTGGCGGAGGCATTCCCCACCCACAGGATGCGCTAGTGATCGGCAAGCGCGCGATTGAACTCGGATTCACTTCGACGATCGGAATCATTCACGACGGCAGCGGCCAGTTGCAGCCGCTGGGTGATGAAGAACGCCGCATTTATCACGAGATGCAAGCGATGGAGAAAAGCAGCTTCACCCGCATCAATGCTTTTCAGGACAACATCGCGAAGGGCTTACCCAACGACTGGCGGTGCCGCGCGGGCGCGCGCTATCTCTACATCTGCGAAGACGGACTCGTGCACTACTGCTCGCAGCAGCGCGGATATCCTGGAGTACCTCTCGCGACCTACACGCGCGACGACCTGCGCCGCGAATATCTCACCGAGAAGTCCTGCGCGCCACACTGCACGGTGTCGTGCGTACATCAAGTCTCGATCTTCGATTCCTGGCGCGCGCCGCAGAATCCCGCGCCCGCGGTTCCTGCCGGTTCCCCAGCGAACGAGTTAGTGCAGATCGACAGGTAAACCACGCCGGTCTCAGCGCTGACCGCTAACCGTAGGATCTATTTCTTCGGTTGCGCGCTCGGCGGCAGAATTCCGTTCAGGCGGAGATACATCGCCGCCGCTCCATAGTGGTCGGCCCAGCCGCTGGCCAAGATCAGCGCCGCCATGGCGCGCGGGCCCTTCCGGCCACCGAACAATTCAATGCTTTCCCCCAGTTTCGAGTCGTCCATCTTGCTCAGCGCATCGCCGCAGAATGTGTACGAGGCCTTCACCGCGGCCACCAATTGATCCTTGGAGTCGCTCTCTTTCGATTCCTCTACTTTCGGTGCGGGAACATCCGCCGCCTTGGCGCAGAAAGAATTGTTGAATCCGATGATATGCACCACCAGATGTGCAAAAGGCATCTGATCAGCGGTGGGCTTGTAGGAGAACTTGTCGGGCGGCATGGCTTCCACGGCGCCGATGGTGTTGTTCTGCGAGCGCTGCAGCAGGATGCGGAGTGAATTCGCGACGGGATCTTTTGTTGATTCGTCAGCA
>Ga0209168_10003270_pt1 | contig 11271 bp, 8 predicted proteins | sample Coa_R1_FD_187156 | JGI IMG/M metagenome (GOLD analysis project Ga0209168, IMG submission 187156) | Surface soil microbial communities from Centralia Pennsylvania, which are recovering from an underground coalmine fire - Coalmine... | ecosystem: Environmental > Terrestrial > Soil > Unclassified ... | reverse complement strand
TACGCGAGCGTGGCGGAAATTGGTGACGTACAAATACTTTTTGCCGTTGATCTCGCCGGACGTCGCGCCCTTGTAAACGGCGCCGTGCGAAGATCCGTTGTCGGAATTATCCACTTCCAACTCAGCGGACGTTCCCGTATTCCAGGCGGAAATTGTGCCGTCTTCCGTGACGAAAATGAAATGTGCGGACTTGCCCGTCTTCAAAAGAAAGTCGGTGGCGCTGCCGTTAAACACGACGCCGGTGGGCGTCGCGGAAGTGCCGGGAGCGAATCCAGGCGGCGGCACGGTGACGAATCCGGTGCCATTGATCGGAACGGCTGCGCCGGCGCCCGTGTACAAAGTGGAGGTGCCGGAATTGTTGTTGGAGACCCACCACGGACTGGTCGCGCTGCGGGTGATTCCCCAGGGATTCTTCAAGTTCGGGTCGGTCAAGGGCGCCATGCCCATCAAGTCTGAGACCAGGTTGGTCTGCTGGTAGTGTTGCGCCGAGGTGATTGCCGGAAGGGCCAGGAATACGAGGATCGGAAGCACGAGCGATTTCAGCAGCTGAACTGCACGCTTCATTCTTCACCTCTCCACTTGGAGTGTCGAAATGCGGACTCCCGCGCGGGGACGGCCCGGAGGGCTGAGCCGATTTCGAGGGGTTCTGCCGCAGAGAGATAGCAGCGAATGCCGGGAGAGGTTGTCACGGCGGTGTTTGTTAATTGTCAAAAAATTCGCTTCAGGGACGAGGCAGGCGCGAGACTGCCACATTTATTCAGGGTGCGGAGAAACTCCTTTTGTGGTCATTCGGAAGCAACGCGAGGGATCTGCTTTTCCGCAAAAGTAAGGCAAAAAGCAGATCCCTCGGGCAACCCCCGCCCTTCGGTTCACCGAGAACGTTCTCCGTGAACGGGATGACAGTTGTGAGTTTTTCCGCAGCCTGCTATTGCCTGCGGTAGAGAAAGACGGTTCGAGTATTTGTGTCGGGCATTTCGATGTCGTCCAGTTTGTACTGCCTCTGAGATTCGGGATCGATACCACTCCAACTTAAAATCCATCGCGGTTCGCTTGTTCTCGGGGCCCACTCCGGCAAGTCACGATTGAAGTAGTAGTCCAGGCCGTATTTCCAGGCCCTTGGGAGTTCATGGACCGAGAGGTTTTCTGCGGAGATTCCTTTCTGGGCGAGAATCTTCGCCAGCGAACGCGATGAAATCTGACTATCGAGGTCGGGCAAGACCGTGAAGTTGGCAACGATTATGCCCGCGGCCACGAAAAGTGCCAGGCTCATTATGGCCGCTGCTGGACGGGACATAAAAGCGAGTACCGTCGTAACGATTCCAGCTAAAAAAACCGTAATCAGCACCGGCAAATATCCGGGAGGAAATGTGCCCGCACGTAAAGCAGCGTGCAGGGGAACTGCCGCTATGAGAAGTAGAACTCCCGTTCCACCGAGCCTCAGACGCACGGCGTTTGAGTTCGAACCAATTCGTGCCGCGATCGAGCGCGCCAGCAAAATAAAGAGCGGAGGAATCGCCGGGAGGATGTATCCGGGAAGCTTCGACTGAGAAACGCTGAAGAACACCACCGGAAACACCGCCCAGCTCGCCAAAAAAATATCGATCGATTCCGGTGTGCGCTTCGCTTGGATGCGCTTGAAGAGAGCGGCGGCAATCTCAAAAAGGAGCAGGACCCACGGAATGGCCGCCAGCAGCAAAACATAGCCATAGTAATAAAAGGGCTGCCGGTGTTCGAAGATCGGCGTCAGGTAGCGTTCGAAATTGTGCTGCCAGATGAAGACACGAAGGAAATCACGATTGCGCAGCGCGCACAAAACGTACCAGGGAAGCGCCGTGGCGCAAAAGACGGCGATGACGAGCGGATGCAGGAAACGAAATGGCGCTTGCCACTGGCGGGTCATTGCGGCCCACAGGAGGGTCGCGCCTCCCGCCAGAATCACGGCCGCCGGGCCTTTCGCCAGCACCGCGGCTCCAAGAAAAAATCCGAAGGCGATGCGCAGCCACGGTCCGGGCTTTGGTTTCTGGAGCATTTCGCTGGCCACGGCCATTGCGGCGGTCAAAAGTCCGGCGAAGAGCATGTCCGGGCTAGCCGCGCGCGAAAAGCCGACCATCGCAACGCAGGTGGGAAGCATCAGCAGCGAGTACCAGGCTACGCCCAATCCGTAGGAGCGCAGGGCTGTCCAAGCGACAGCGACCACCGCGAGCAAAGCGGCCAGTGCGGAGGGCAGGCGCGCGGCGAATTCGCTGACGCCAAAAATACGCATGGCGACGCCGGCGGTCCAGTAGTAGAGCACCGGTTTCTCAAACCACGGCGTGCCCCAGAGTCGCGGCGTGATCCAGTCGTGAGTGTCAGCCATGGCGCGGGCGATGGCCGCGTAACGCGGTTCGTCGGGGCCGACGAGACCCAGCGCGCCCAATCCACTGAACAGGCAGACGTAAAGCAGGACCAGAATCACCGGCACGCTCCAGAGTGGAACTTGAAAGCTTCCCTCTTTGGCGGCGCGCGAGCGGATTGGAGCGGTGGAATTCAAACGGTTGAGTCTAGCATCTGAAGAGTTGGTTTTCAGTAGCAAGCGGCGGGCGCCCCGCTTGTTTTGCGCGCGCCGCTCGTGTTGCGTTCTTCCGCTATAATCCTGCGGTGCGAGAACGCCTGGAATACGCAGCGCTGTGGCTGCTGCTGAAAACGATTGGAGCGATGCCGCGGCCGCTGGCGAGATTCGTCGGGGCGCGCACGGCGGCGTTTCTTTTCTGGATGCGGCCGCGATTGCGAAGCGCCGCAGCGGAAAACTTGAAGCTGGCGTTTCCGGAATGGAGCAACCAGCAGCGCCGCGCGGCCATTCGCGGCATGGTGCGGCAGTTGGGATGGATGGCGGCGGAATTCGCGCACTTTCCAAAGCACACTAAGAAAAACATCGACCGCGTCATTCTGCTCGACGGATTCGAGAATTTCGCGAACGGGCAGGCGCGCGGCAATGGCGTGCTGTTTCTCACCGGCCACATGAGCGCCTGGGAAATGGCGCCGTACGCCCAGGCGCTGTACGGGAATCCACTGCACTTTCTGGTGCGGCCCATCGACAATCCGCGCGTGGACGCGCTGATCACGCGATACCGCTGCCTGAACGGCAACCAGCCTATCGATAAAAATCAATCGGCGCGCGCGGTCCTGAAGGTTTTGAGAGACAAGGGCACGGTCGGAATTCTGGCGGATCAGAACACGCAGGTCACGGAAGGGGTGTTCGTCGATTTCTTCGGCATTCCGGCCTGTACCACGGCGGGCCTGGCGCGTTTCGCACTGCATACGGGAGCCGCGGTGGTTCCGGTATTCGTGCACTGGGACGAGGCGATCCGAAAGTACCGGCTTTGTTTCGATCCAGAGGTTGAATTGGTCCGCACCGGTGACGATGCCACGGACATTCGCGAAAATACGCAGCGGTTTACGCGAGTGATCGAGAATTACGTGAGGCGTTATCCGGACCAGTGGCTTTGGGTGCATCGCCGGTGGAAAACCCGTCCGCCGGGCGAGCCGCCGATTTACCAATAGCCGCGCTGCAACGGGGTTCGCAGAAGCGCGCGGGCTGCATTCGAAACGTTCAAGGTAGTTCGAGGGGGAAAGCGCTTATGGCACGAACGATCAAGGAACTTGCCGAATTCCTGGGATGCACCGTCGAGGGCGATGGTACGCCACAACTGACCGCAGTAGCGTCGCCCGCCTCCGCAAGCGCAGGGGATTTAATCTACGTGGATTCTCCCCGCCATCTGGATGAGGCCGCCGCATCCCAAGCGCGGTGTGTGGTGATCGCGCCAGACCTTGCGCTGCCGGGAAAGATCCTGCTGCGAATACCGAATCCAAAGGTGGCCTTCGCCCGCGCAGCTGAGTGGCTGGTTCCCCCGGCCCCAATCGCACGCGGGATTCATCCAACCGCCGTGATCGCCGCATCGGCGCGACTAGCCTCCGGCGTTGCCGTTGGCCCGTACGTGGTGATTGAGGAGAATGTGCAAATCGGTGCGCAAACCGAAATCGGCGCGTTTGGTTTCGTGGGACGCGATTCGCGGCTCGGGGAAGGCTGCCGGCTCTATCCGCGAGTGACACTGTACGCTGGCGTACGCTTGGCGAATCGCGTCATCCTGCATTCCGGGGCCGTAATCGGCTCGGACGGCTTCGGCTATGTGTCGCAGGGCGGCAAACGCTGGAAATTTCCACAGGTGGGGGATGTGGAAATTCGCGACGATGTGGAAATCGGCGCGAACGCTACAGTGGATCGGGGATCGCTGGACCGCACGGTGATCGATGCAGGCACAAAACTGGACAATCTGGTGCACGTGGCGCACAACGTGAGCATCGGGGAAAACACGGTTATAGCGGCACAGACGGGAATATCCGGGTCTTCGACCATTGGAAGAAATGTCGCGATTGGCGGGCAAGTTGGAATCGCGGACCACTGCGGCGTCGAGGATGACGCGTTAGTTGGGGCGCAGGCCGGAATTCCTTCCGGAAAAGTGGTGCGCCGCGGGCAAATCGTTTGGGGAACTCCGGCGCGGCCGCTCGATAAATTCAAAAAGCAATTTGCGTGGTTCAGCCGGCTTCCGGAGTTGGCAGAAAGGATCAAGCGCCTCGAAGAACGGCTTCTACAAAAAACCGGATAGGACGCATGGGTTATTGAATCCAAAGGGGCTATCTTCGAAATGAACAAGAATCCGAATCCCCTGTTGACCCGCGTTTGAAGACCGAACATAATACCCGTGGGGAAATCCAGGTACTGGTGCTTGGGGACCGGGCTGGTACGTCTGGCGCCGGGGTTGTCGGAAGCATCCCAAGTCACATCTTTTTTGGCATAACTGAGGGCGCAGGTTTGGTGTATTCGCGAGAACCCTCTCCAATCAAATTGCATCAAAGCTTTTGTGAGGTTTGGGCATAACCAATGGCTCTAGGAACACGCGTTCAATTTGACCAGCCCGGCGTGGCGCGCTCCAGCCGTGCTCTGTCCGTGCTCTCCGAACGTCTGTCCGAGACCATCGATCGAGGCGTGAATTATCTCCTTTCCTTGCAGGCTTCTGAAGGCTACTGGGTCGGAGAGCTGGAAGCCGATACCACACTCGAATCGGATTACATTTTTTATCTGCAAGTCATCAACAAGGCTAACCCCGACCGTATTGCCAAACTCGCCAACTACGTCCGCCGGCGTCAACTGGAAGACGGCGGCTGGAACATCTATTACGGCGGACCGTCCGAGCTGAATGCCACGATTAAGGCGTATGTGGCGTTGCGCTTGGCGGGAGATGCGCCGCAATGCGATCACCTGCAGCGCGCCGCGCGGCGAGTGCATGAACTCGGCGGCCTGGAATCCGCAAATTCATATACCCGGTTCTATCTCGCGCTTGTTGGGGCCGTTGGATGGGACATGGTTCCCGCGATTCCGCCCGAACTGATGCTGCTGCCCAACTGGTTCGCGATTAATATTTATGAAATGTCGTCGTGGACCCGCGGAATCGTGATCCCGCTGGCAATTTTGTACGCCCATAAGCCCTGCTTCAATGTGCCGGGTGGCGTTTCAGTGGACCAGTTGTACCGCGATCCGTCGCGGAAAGCGGCGGCCCTGAGCTGGTCGAAGGAGCTTTTCAGCTGGCGGAACTTCTTTCTGGCGCTGGACCGCGGCCTGAAGTTGTATGAGCGCGTGCCGTGGAAACCGCTGCGGCAGCGGGCGCTGCGGCAGGCCCGTGAGTGGATGTTTGAGCACTTGGAGCGTTCCGAAGGGCTGGCGGCCATTTATCCAGCCATGATGAACGCGATTTTTGCCCTGGTAGCTCTTGGCCACTCGCCGGACGATCCGCTGACGGCGCGGGAAATCGACGAATTTTCGCGATTTGAAATCGAAGAGGGCGACACGATTCGCGTCGCCCCGTGCGTATCCCCCGTGTGGGACACGGCCATCGCGATGGTGGCGCTGGAAGAAGCGGGATTGCCGCCGAATCATCCGGCGCTGGTTGAGGCTGCGGCCTGGCTGCTCAAGGAGCAGATCAGCGGATCCGGCGACTGGATGTTGAAAACTCCGGGAGTGATGCCGGGAGGATGGGCGTTTGAATTCCGCAACGATTTCTTTCCGGATGTGGATGACACCGCATTCGTGCTGATGGCGTTGCAGCGCGTGGATTATCCCGATAAGCCGCGGATGGAAGCAGCCGTGCGCCGCGGCCTTTCCTGGCTGCTGGCCATGCAGAACAATGACGGCGGCTGGGGCGCGTTTGATCACAATAACGACCGTCAATTCCTGTGCCAGATTCCATTTGCGGACCACAACGCCATGATCGATCCCTCCACGGCGGACGTGACTGCGCGCGTGGTGGAGTGCCTGGGCCGCTATGGCTGGCCGGCCTCGCATCCGGTCGTCGAGCGCGCGGTTCGATTTTTGCTCAAGGACCAGACGGGCGAGGGCCCGTGGTTCGGGCGCTGGGGCGTAAACTACGTATACGGCACCAGCGGCGTGCTACGCGCGCTGGAGACCGTCGCTCTGACCGCGCGCGACTACTGCCAGCGAGCCGTGGGATGGCTAAGGTCGGTGCAGAATTCGGACGGCGGCTTCGGCGAATCCATCGCTTCGTACTACGACCCTGCGCTGAAGGGCAAGGGCGCGAGCACCGCTTCGCAGACCGCCTGGGGCCTGATCGGGTTGCTGGCAGCGGCCGAGGCCTCCGATCCGGCAATCGCGCGGGCTGTGAATCACCTGGTGGAGCAGCAGCAGGCCGATGGCTCCTGGGAAGAGAAGGAATTCACCGGAACCGGGTTTCCGTGCGTGTTTTATCTGAAATATCATCTCTACCGTAATTATTTTCCGTTGTATGCGCTGGCGCGTTATCGCAATGTGGCAAACAGGGTGAAGCAATTCTGCGGGCTGACGGTGCGGCCGCAGGAATTTGAACGGCAGAAGGCTTAGGAGAGTGCATTGAGATATCCGATCAAAATGACCGCGAATCTTGCGAAGTACGTGGCCACCCAGCGCTTTCGTGGGGTCAAGAAATTTCCCATGGTCATGATGCTGGAGCCGCTGCATGCCTGCAACCTGACGTGCACGGGCTGTGGGCGCATTCGCGAGTACAAGTCCACGATCAACGAAATCATGACCGTCGAGCAGTGCCTGGCGGCTTCGGATGAATGCGGCGCGCCCATCGTCTCGATTTGCGGCGGCGAGCCCATGATCTACCCGGAGATCGGCAGGCTCTCCAAGGAGATCCTGGATCGCGGGCGGCACATTATTCTGTGCACCAATGGCATGTTCATCCGGAAACGCCTGCATGAGTTCAAGCCCACTTCGAGCTTTTTCTTTAACGTGCATCTGGACGGGCTCGAGAGGACGCACGATCTGTGCGTGGAGCGCGACGGCGTGTTCCGCGAAGCGATCGAAGGGATCAAGGCCGCCAAGGCCGCGGGTTTCCTGGTTTGTTCCAACACCACGATCTACAAAGAGACCGATCTGAACGAAATTGCCGACCTGTATGCGTACCTCGATACCCTCGGGGTGGACGGCTACATGCTTGCTCCCGCGTACGGATACTCCGCGGTGCAGACCACGGACATTTTCATGACGCGCGAAGACATCCGCGCGAAATTCCGCGAGGCTACGACGCTGCTGGACAAATACAACATGATGGTCTCGCCCATTTACCTGGATTTCCTGAAGGGCGGGCGCGAACTGGAATGCACTGCCTGGGGCACGCCGACCTACAATCCGCGCGGCTGGAAAGGCCCCTGCTACGTGATCACCGACAATCACTACGGCTCCTACAAGGAGATGGTCGACCAGACGCCGTGGGAAAAATACGGCCCCGGAAACGATCCGCGCTGCGCCAACTGCATGATGCACGTGGGATTTGAAACCACTCCGGTGCTGGGCGCGAAGCGCCAGTTGGGCGACACCTGGACAATGTTGAAGTGGCAATTTGGCGGGCATATGGGCGGCAATCCCGATCGTAATGCGTCGAATGAGCCGCCTTCGAGCGGGCCTTCCGGCGGGAGCACCACGCTGATGCCTCCGCCGCCGTCGAACACGGATTTGATATCATCGGACGGAAGACTGCGAGTGCTATGAAAACGCTGGTTACCGGAGCGACCGGCTTTCTCGGAAGCCACGTCGCCCGCGCGCTGGCAGGACGCGGGGAGAACGTGCGGGTGCTGGTGCGCCCATCCAGCGATCTGCGCGCGCTCGAAGGGTTTCCCTCGGAGCGATGCACGGGCGATCTGCGAGATCGCGCGTCGCTTGACCGCGCCGTTGCGGGCGTAAACCGTGTTTTTCATGTTGCTGCGGATTACCGCCTGTGGGCCCGCGATCCCCTGGAAATTTACGAATCGAACGTGACCGGCACGCAAAATCTGCTGGATGCGGCGCAGCGGGCGGGCGTCGAGAAATTCGTTTATACCAGCACGGTTGCCACGATCGCGGTTCCGCGCGAAGGAGTTTTGCCGAACGAGGAGACGCAATCCTCCGTGGACGAGATGATCGGGAACTACAAGCGCTCGAAGTTTGAGGCGGAGCAGTGCGCGCTGCGCGCCGCGAAAGCCGGCCAGCCGGTGGTGATCGTGAATCCGACCACACCTGTGGGCCCCGGTGACTGGAAGCCCACACCGACCGGAAAAATTATCGTCGACTTTTTGAATGGCCGGATGCCCGGGTACGTAGATACGGGATTGAACTTCGTTCCAGTGGAAGATTGTGCCTGGGGACATTTGCTGGCCGCGGAGCGTGGCCGCGTGGGGGAGCGTTACATCGTGGGAGGACGCAATCTTACGCTGAAGCAGATGCTGGACATTCTGTCCTCGGCCAGCGGGCGGCCCGCACCCCGATGGAAGTTTCCGTATGCTGTGGCCTATGCCGCCGGCTGCGTGGATACCGGCGTGTCGCGACTGCTGGGCAGGGAACCGCAGATTCCGCTGGAAGGCGTGCGCATGGCACGCCACAAGATGTTTGTCGATTCGTCAAAAGCCGTGCGCGAACTGGGCTTTGAGGCTGGGCCGATCGAAGCCGCCCTGGGCCGCGCGGTCGCCTGGTACGAGTCGAATGGTTACGCCGCCGCAGGGCGCGCTCCGGCAGTTGCCGGCGCGCGCGCGGCATAGATGGGGCCTGGAGTTCATGAAAATACTGGTCACATTCGCGGTGCGGGCGGAATTCGCGCCGTGGCAGCGCCGACGGAACTTTATGCGCGTTCCCGGGGATGCGCCGGTGTTTGAAGCCGCCTTCGGCGGGGCGCAGGTGCGGGCCATCTTGACCGGGATGGGCCAGGAGCATGCGCAGACCGCCGCAAAGAAGTGCTTTGCGTTCCGGCCCGACATTTGCATCTCCACCGGCCTGGCAGGGTCGCTGCGAACGGGCTCGCAGCCCGGAGATATTCTGGCGGCGCGGCTGGTAAGCGAATTGGGGGAGCCGGTGGCGGTAGCCAGCCATCGCGAGTTGCTGGCTGCGGCGGTGGATTGCGGCGCGCGGCAGATTGAGCGCCTGGCCACGTCGCGGAATCTGGTCACTAAGTCCGAGCAAAAGCGGGAACTGGGAGTGCAGGCGGAAGCCGTGGACATGGAGAGCTATACGATACTCGCGGAAGCGGCGCGCTGCGGCGTTCCGGCGGTAGCCATTCGGGCTGTCAGCGATACGGCGGATTTCGACGTGCCCTATGACTTCGAGCTCGCGCGGGACGCGCAGGGGCAGATTCGCGTGATGGGCGTGTTCGCCCAGGTTTTGCGGAATCCAGCCGGTTTGCCGGACCTTCTGAAACTGGCGCGCGACTCGCGATTTGCGGCGCGGCGTCTGGCCGATTTTCTGGACGCTTTTGCGGGAAGCATGGCTGAGCGCCTGATTCCCATCGAGCAGGATACGGTAGGCGCGATATGAGCCAATCAGGAACGATCCTCGAGACTCCGCGAACGGCGCAGCCCGTGCCGTCCACGATGCGCGCGGCGGTGTACCGCGGCAAGGGTAACGTGGTGGTGGAAACCGTGCCCGTGCCGGCGATCGGTGCGGGAGAAGTGCTGATTCGCGTCGCGGCCTGCGGAATTTGCGGCACGGACTTGAAAAAAATCGAGTACGGATTCGTGGCGGCGCCGCAGATTTTCGGGCATGAAGTTTCCGGAACGGTCGTGGCGGTGGGCGCAGGCGTTACGAAGTGGAAGTTGGGCGACCGGGTGATGAGTTTTCACCACGTGCCGTGTGGATCCTGTTTTTATTGTGAGCGGCGGCTGTTTTCGCAGTGCCCGGCCTACAAAAAAGTGGGCCTGACGGCCGGATTCGATCCCAACGGCGGCGGATTCGCTCAATTCGTGCGCGCCATGCCCTGGGTTGCGGAGCGCGGCATGGTGGCGATCCCCGATGACATCAGCTTCGATGAAGCGGCGTTTATCGAGCCGGTAAACACCTGCATCAAGGCCGTGGAAAAGGCGCGCGTGGCCGCGGGCGAAACGGCCGTGGTGATGGGACTCGGGCCTATCGGGCTGCTCCTGGCCATGCTATCGAAGCTCGAGGGCGCGACGGTAATCGGCAGCGATCCGATGGCCGAGCGCCGCGCCAAGAGCTTGTCGCTCGGGCTCGATCTTGCCGTCGATCCGCGGCAGGGAAAGCTGGCGGATGAAATTCGTTCACGCACCGAGGGGCGCGGGGCGGACGTGGTGCTGGTGGCCGTGCCGATACCGGCGGCGCTGACCGATGCGCTCAGCCTTGTGCGGCCGGGCGGGCGCGTGCTCCTGTTCGCGCAGAACGATCCGCTGATGAAAATTGAGTTTCCGGCGGCGACCGTGGGCGTCGAGGAAAAGGAAATCCTGGGAAGCTACAGCGCCGCTATCGACCGGGCCGAGGAAGCCGCGCGGCTGATTTTTACGCATCGGTTACGAGTGATAGAATTGATCTCGCACCGGTTTTCGTTGGAAGATATGGACAAGGCGTTACAACTGGCGGCTCGTCCAGTCGGAGAATCATTAAAAGTGGTGATTCATCCTTGAATACAGCAGAACATCTCGTAAGCAAAAACGGTCGAAGCAAGAACGGTCACATGACCGCTGCGGTTCTTTACGGCAGCGAGAACCTGAAGATCGAGAGCATCGACATTCCGCGTCTCGCCGCAGATGAAGCGCTGATCCGCGTAAAAGTTGCGCTGACCTGCGGCACGGACTTGAAAGTCTGGAAGCGCGGATACCACGCGCGCATGATCACGCCGCCTGCGGTATTTGGCCACGAACTTGCCGGAGTCGTCGAGACTCTGGGAGCCGATGTAAACGGCGGGCTGAAAGTGGGCGCTCGCG
>Ga0209168_10003269_pt1 | contig 11271 bp, 10 predicted proteins | sample Coa_R1_FD_187156 | JGI IMG/M metagenome (GOLD analysis project Ga0209168, IMG submission 187156) | Surface soil microbial communities from Centralia Pennsylvania, which are recovering from an underground coalmine fire - Coalmine... | ecosystem: Environmental > Terrestrial > Soil > Unclassified ... | reverse complement strand
GCCGCTGTGGCCGGACTCGGTGTCGGTCGCGGCGCTGCAGGCCCGGCTGGGCCTGGACGCCGGGCGGTGGACCGAGAAGGACATGGCCGAGGTGGCCGCGCGCAGCCGGTCGGCGGCGGTGTCCAATCCGGCCGCGCAGGTGTCGGGTCCGGTCGCGGCCGCGGAGCTCCTGGAACGACCCTACGTGGCCGAGCCGCTGCGGGCGCATGACTGCGCGCCGGTGGGCGACGGGGCGGCGGTGGTGGTCATCGCGTCCGCGGCGCGCGCCCGGGAGCTGTGCCCGCGGCCGGCCTGGATCACCGGGTTCGCGCACCGCATCGACTCGGGATCGCTGGGCGCGCGGGACCTGCTGGCCGTACCGTCGGCGGCCGGGGCGGCCCGCGCCGCAGGCGCCGAGCGGTACCGCGCGGCCTCCGGCGTGGCCTCGGTTGACGTGGCCCCGGTCGAGATAGCAGAGCTGCACGCGCCGTTCAGCCATCAGGAGATCCTGCTCCGGGAGGCGCTGGGGCTGGGCGACGGGGTGCGGGTCAACCCGTCGGGCGGGGCGCTATGCGGGAACCCGATGTTCGCCGCCGGGCTGGCCCGGATCGGGATGGCGGCGCGTTCGGTCATGGCGGGCGGCGCGGGGCGGGCGCTCGGGCACGCGACCAGCGGCCCGGCGCTGCAGCAGAACCTGGTGTGCGTGCTGTCCGGGTCCGGGGAGGCCTCATGAGGGCGGCCGTGCTGGGGGTCGGGCAGACCCGGCACCGGTCCAAGCGCGCCGACGTGTCGATCGCCGGGCTGTGCCGGGAGGCGGCGGACCGGGCATTGGCGGACGCTCAGCTGGCGCTGGCCGACATCGACGCCGTGGTGGTCGGGAAGGCGCCGGACCTGTTCGAGGGCGTGATGATGCCCGAGCTGTACCTGGCCGACGCGCTCGGCGCGGCGGGCAAGCCGCTGCTGCGGGTGCACACGGCCGGGTCGGTGGGCGGCGCGACCGGGATCGTGGCGGCCAGCCTGGTCCAGGCGGGGCTGCATAGCCGGGTGCTGGCCCTGGCGTTCGAGAAGCAGTCCGAATCCAACGCCATGTGGGCGCTGTCGATCGCGCCGCCGTTCAGCATCCCGGTGGTGGCCGGGGCGGGCGGGTACTTCGCGCCGCACATCCGCGCCTACATCCGGCGCAGCGGCGCGCCGTCGCATATCGGGGCGATGGTCGCGGTCAAGGACCGGCGCAACGGCGCGCTCAACCCGTACGCGCACCTGCAGCAGCCGGACATCACGCTGGAGTCGGTGCAGGCCTCCCCCATGCTGTGGGACCCGGTCCGGTACGACGAGACGTGCCCGTCCTCGGACGGCGCATGCGCGGTAATAATCGGATCCGAGGCCAGCGCGCATGCCGTCAGGGGCCCTGTGGCGTGGATCCGGGCCACGGCGATGCGCAGCGAGCCGACGATGTTCGCGGGCAAGGACCACGTCGACCCGGCCGCGGGCCGGGCGGCGGCCGCGGCGCTGTGGCGGCAGGCCGGCATCACCAGCCCGCTGGACGAGATCGACGTGGCCGAGATCTACGTGCCGTTCTCCTGGTACGAGCCGATGTGGCTGGAGAACCTGGGGTTCGCCGCCCCGGGTGAGGGCTGGCGGCTGACCGAGGCGGGCGCGACCGCGCTGGGCGGGCGGCTGCCGGTCAACCCGTCCGGCGGCGTGCTCAGCTCCAACCCGATCGGCGCGTCCGGGCTGCTCCGCTTCGCCGAGGCCGCGCTGCAGGTGATGGGGAAGGCCGGCGCGCACCAGGTACCGGGGGCGCGCACGGCGCTGGGCCACGCCTACGGCGGGGGCTCACAGTTTTTCTCGATGTGGGTGGTCTCGGCCTGACCACAGCGACAGGTGGGCCGGCTCGAGGGCCCGGTTGATGGTGGCGGTCAGGTCCTTGCTGAGCGCGTCCAGGTCGGTGGTGTCGGCGCGCGGCGAAGGCGGTGACGGTCAGTCCGGCGTCGTAGCGGGCCCGGTTGAACCGGCGGTCGACGACGGTCTGCACCCGGCGCCGGAGCGGGCTGAACAACGCCGCGGCCCCCAGCGTGGCGACCGCCACCGCGACCTGGGTGTGAGAGGGCAGGACCGCGCTGGTGAGCAGCACCAGGCCGGCGTACACGCCGACCAGCAGCCCGGTCACGATCGCGTAGGCCACCGTCCGGGAGATCAGCCGGTCGATCTCGTACAGCCGGTACTTCAGCACGGCCATCGCGCAGGCCACCGGGATGCCCGCCACCGGCGTCAGCACCATCAGGCTCCACAGCGTGAACAGCAGCCAGGCGCGGGCGCCGTGGGCGAACGCGCTGCCGACCAGGAACACCGGGACCGACGCGGCGGTCATCAGCCCGACATAGCCGAGCCAGGCCAGCTGCTTGCGCCGCTCGGCGTCCGCAGCGTTTCTGGCACTGCGCCGCCGCACGAAGACCGAGACCACGACCAGGATGGCGGTCACCCCGGCGAGGGCGAAGTTCGCCGCGACCAGGTGGCTGAACCAGCCATGCCGGGGGAAGATCCCCAGCGGGTTCGGGTAGGTGACCCCGGCCGGTTCCAGGGAGTTGACGTACCCGCCGGTGACCGCCGTGCCCGCCTGCAACTGGGTGGCCAGCCAGCCGGTCATGACCACGATGATCGCCCAGCGCACCGGGCGCCACCGGCGCGACGGCAGCCGGCCGTCCGGGAACAGCAGGACGAGCAGGGCGACCAGCACGATGGTCAGCGCGGACAGCGTCCCGGACAGCCAGCCGGCCAGCCAGGTGCCGGGCAGGGCGCCCGCGGCGGTGGCCAGCCCGTACAGCGTGTACTGCTCGGCCAGGACGGACAGCGCCAGCGCGAGCCCGGTCGCGGCGAGCAGCCAGCCGATCGGGTTTCCCGGGCGCCGGACGGCGATCAGGCGGCCGAAGCCCGCGTACAGCCCGGCGGCCAGGGCGACCAGCACGCAGATGCCGATCCGGCCGGCGCTCAGGTGACCGGCCTGCGCGTTCACCCCGGCCAGCACGAGCGCCTGGATGACGGCCAGCGCGGTCGCGAGCAGCCCCCAGGCGGCCAGCTGGGCCGGGACCCCGGCCGTGATCAGCGCGCGCGGTACCGCCGCTGGTGCCCTGGCTGTGGCGTTCATCTTTCGCTGCGACCTCCTGGTACCGGCCACGGTACGCCGGGAGCGTTCCGTGAACGTTACGGGTGCTGTGCCGAATGCCTTGCGAAACGTGTTAGCGGCGACTAACGTGTCGACGTGGTCGACCTGGTAGTTGCGGTGGCGGAGCCCAGCCGCCGCCGCCTGCTGCAACTGCTCGGGCACGGCGAACAGACGGTGACCCAGCTGGCCGGTAACTTCACCGTGAGCAGGTCGGCGATCTCGCAGCACCTCGGCGTGCTCGCCGCCCTGGGGCTCGTCATAAGCAGGCGAGAGGGAAGGTACCAGTACTACCGCTTGAACGCCGGGGGGATGGCCGCGCTTCGCGCCCAGCTCGATTCGTTCTGGACGGGCGAGCTCGAGCAGCTCGTCAGCGACGCGCAGCGCCAGCCAGCCGCCGCGGCCGGAGGGAGGTCCTGATGGCTTTCCAGAAGTCGGTCCTCGTGCCGCTCAACGCCGACGACACCTTCGCCCTGATCACCGAGCCGGACCGGCTGCGGCGCTGGCAGGTCATCACCGCCCGCGTGGACCTGCGGGCGGGCGGCGACTACCGGTGGACGATCATCCCCGGCCATTCCGTCGGCGGCATCATCACCGAGCTGGAGCCGGGCCGGCGGGTGGTCTTCACCTGGGGCTGGGAAGGATCGGCCGACCTGCCGCCGGGTGCCTCCACGGTCACCATCACCCTCGAGCCGGCCGACGGCGGGACGCTGGTCCACCTGGTGCACGACGGCCTGGCCGGTGAACAGCTGGACAGCCACGCCATGGGCTGGGAGCACTACCTCGGCCGGCTGGTCCGGGCCGCGGCCGGCGGTGACGCGGGCGACGACGAATGGGGGGTGGTGGCCGAACCTGGTCCCCTCACCGCCGCCGACGCGACGCTGGCCATCTGCCAGCGCGTCCTGCGCGGCGTCGCCGAGGCCGACTACCACCGCCCGACGACGTGCACGGAGTTCGACGTCACCCGGCTGGCCGAGCATCTGACCGGCTCGGTCACCTCCCTGGGCGCCGCCGCCGGCGCTCCTGGCGCCGGTCCTGGCGGCGGTCCTGAGGCCGGTCCCGGCGCCGGGACGACCCTGGAGGCCCGGCTGGCCGTGCCGGCGCAGGGCATGCTCGAGGCCTGGACGGCCCGCGGCGTCGACGGCACGGTCACGCTCGGCTCCCGCGAAATGCCCGCCAGCCTGGTCCTGGGCATCGGCTCGATCGAGTTCCTGGTCCACGCGTGGGACTTCGCGCAGGCCACCGGCCAGCGGCTCACCGTCCCCGACGGGCTCAGCGGCTATGTCCTGGACCTGGCCGGCCAGATCATCACGCCCGCGGGCCGCGCGCGGGGACTGTTCGCCGACCCGGCCGAGGCCGGGCCGGACGCCGGCCTGCTCGACCGGCTCATCGCCTTTACCGGACGTTCCGTTTCATAACACCCATGCAAGGGGGAAACAATGCCAGTACGCACCTCGTATACGCAGGGCACGCCGAACTGGGTGGACCTGCAGTCACCTGACCAGGCCGCCGCCAAGGCGTTCTATTCCGGCCTGTTCGGCTGGACCTACGACGACCAGCCCATGCCGGACGGGCAGGTCTACTCGATGGCCATGCTCGGCGAGCACACGGTGGCCGCCATCGCACCGCAGCCGCCCCAGATGGCCGAGGCCGGCGCGCCGCCGATGTGGAACACCTATCTCGCCGTGGACTCGGTCGACGACGCGGCGGCCAAGGCCGAAGCGGCGGGCGGCACGGTCGCGATGGCGCCGTTCGACGTGATGGACGCCGGGCGGATGGCCTTCGTCCTGGACCCGTCCGGCGCGCCCGTGGCGCTGTGGCAGGCGGACAAGCACATCGGCGCCACCCTGGTGAACGAGCCGGGCACGATCAACTGGAACGAGCTCATCACCACCGACCCGGCCGCCGCCGCGTTCTACCACGACGTGGTCGGCCTGACCACATCCACCATGGACATGGGCGACGGGCCGTACACGCTGTTCGAGGCGGACGGGCAGATGGTGGGCGGCACCACCGCGCCGTATGCGCCGGGCACGCCGAATCACTGGCACGTGTACTTCGGCGTGGCCGACGCGGACGCCACGGCGGCGAAGGCCGGCGAGCTGGGCGGCTCGGTCCTGGTCCCGCCGTTCGACAGCCCGGTCGGGCGGATGGCGGTGATCGCCGATCCGCAGGGCGCGGTGTTCAGCATCATCAAGCAGGCATCGCAGCCGGCGTAGCCGCGGGGAGCTTCCGGTGGAGATACCCAAGCCCAGCGAGGACGACAAGCAGTTCTTCCGGTCGCTGATCGCCGACGACCCGGAGGTCGAGGTCAAGCCGATGTTCGGCAACCTCGGCGCGTTCGTGCACGGCAACATGTTCGCTGGGCTGTTCGGGTCCGCCGTGGGCGTCCGGCTCGCCGAGCCGGACGCCCGGGAGCTCGCGGCCGTCGAGGGCTCGGGGCCGTTCGGCCCCGAGGGGCACGCGATGGCCGGCTACATCAGCCTGCCGCCTGCATGGCGTGCGGACGCCGGCCTGGCCGCGTCCTGGGTGGAGCGGGCCCGCGACCACGCGGGCACGCTGCCGCCCAAGGCGGCCAAGCCGAAGAAGGCCGCCAAGCCGAAGAAGGCCCCTAGCTGAACGACCCGGCCTCGGGCGGCCACTCAACTACGTCGTTGCCACAACGACGCACACCGGACTACAACGTTGCCACAACGACGTCGTGCTCGGACGCTCCCGGCTCGCCTTGGTCTGGAACGAGTGCGTGCACAGGGCTTCATGAGGCCACTGGCTCGCTAGCAGCCCCGGTAGCTGACCGGGAGGGACTTGATGCCGTTGATCCAGCCCGAGCGCAGCCGGACCGGGTCGCCGGCCTTGGCGATATCGGGCATGGCGTCGGCGATCGCGTTGAAGATCAGGTCGATCTCCAGCTTGGCCAGGTTGGCGCCCAGGCAGTAGTGCGTGCCGTAGCCGCCGTAGCCGAGGTGGGGGTTCGGGTCGCGGCAGATGTCGAACCGCTCGGGGTGGTCGAACACCTCCTCGTCGAAGTTGGCCGACCGGTAGAACAGGCCGAGCCGCTGGCCCGCCTTGATCTCCTGGCCGCCCAGGGTGGTGTCCTGGGTCGCGGTGCGCTGGAACACGGTGATCGGGGTGGCCCAGCGGACGATCTCGTCGGCCGCGGTGCCGGGGCGTTCGGCCTTGAACAGCTCCCACTGGGCGGGGTGGTCGAGGAAGGCGAGCATGCCGTGCGCGATGGCGTTGCGGGTGGTCTCGTTGCCCGCCACGGCCAGCATCAGCACGAAGAAGCCGAACTCGTCGTCGGACAGGTGATGGCCGTCGATCTCGGCGCTGATCAGCTTGGTGACGATGTCGTCGCGGGGACAGGCCCGGCGTTCCTCGGCCATGGCCAGGCTGTAGCCGAGGATCTCGGTGGCCGCGACCATCCCGTCGTCCTCGTCGTCCAGGACCCGCTCGTCATAGCCGATCATCCGGTTCGACCAGGCGAAGATCTTGCCCCGGTCCTCCTGCGGGACGCCGAGCAGTTCGCTGATGGCCTGCAGCGGCAGTTCGGAGGCCACGTCGGGGACGAAGTCCCCGGTCCCGGTCTCCAGGGCCGTGGCCACGATGTGCGCGGCGCGTTCGGTCAGGGCCTGGCGCAGGCCGCCGATGGCGCGGGGGGTGAAGCCGCGGGAGACGATGCCGCGCAGCTTGGTGTGGTCGGGCGGGTCGATGTTGAGCAGGATGTACCGCTGCAGTTCGATGGCCTCGCGATCGATGCCCTCCTGGAAGCGGATCAGCGCGGTGTTCTCCCAGGACGAGTACACCTCCGGGGCCTTGGACACGGCCATGATGTCGGCGTGCCGGGTCACGACCCAGTACCCCTCGTCGTCGAACCCGGCCGAGCCGCGGCGCTGCGCCACCCACCAGACCGGGGCCGCCCGGCGCAGTTCGGCCAGCTCCCGGGCCGGCACCCCGGCGGTGTAGATGTCCGGGTCGGTGAAGTCAAAGCCAGGCGGGATGTCGGGCACGGACACGGCTGCCTCCCTTGGCTGAGAGTGAAACGTGTTCTAGTTTTGATTAGACCACAGGACTCAGGCGGTGAACCATGGGCAGGGCGATGATCGTCGGGGCGGTGCGGAGCCCGGTCGGCAAGCGCGGCGGCACGCTGGCCGGAGTGCATCCGGCCGAGCTCCTGGGCGGCATCCAGGCCGCCCTGCTCGACCGTGCGGGCCTCGCTCCTGCCGAAGTAGAACAGGTCATAGGCGGGTGCGTGACGCAGGCGGGCGAGCAGTCCAATAACATCACCCGGACCGCCTGGCTGCACGCCGGGCTGCCGTTCACAGCGGGTGCGCTCACGATCGACGCCCAGTGCGGCTCGGCGCAGCAGTCCGCCCACCTGGTGGCCGGGCTCATCGCGGCCGACGCGATCGACGTCGGGATCGCCTGCGGGGTGGAGGCGATGAGCCGGATCCCGCTGCGGGCCGCGGTCGGCGACGGCATCGGCTCGCCCCGCCCCGCCGGGTGGGACATCGACCTGCCCAACCAGTACGTCGGCGCGGAGCGGATCGCGGTCCGCCGCGGGCTGACTCGGCCGGAGACCGACGCGTTCGGGCTGCGGTCGCAGACCCGGGCCCGGGACGCGTGGGCGCAGGGCCGTTTCGACCGGGAGGTCGTGCCGGTCAAGGCGCCGGTCCTCGACGCCGTGACCGGCGAGCCGACCGGCGAGACGCGGGTGGTCGACCGGGACGAGGGCCTGCGCGAGACCAGCCTGGAGGCGCTGGCCCGGCTCAAGCCGGTGATCGAGGGCGGCCTGCACACGGCGGGCACGTCCTCGCAGATCTCCGACGGCGCGGCCGCGGTGCTGCTGGCCTCCGCCGAACGGGCCCGGTCGCTGGGCCTGCGGCCGCGGGCGCGCATCGTGGCTCAGTGCCTGGTGGGCGCGGAAACGTACTACCACCTGGACGGGCCGGTACAAGCCACCGAGCGGGTGCTGGCCCGCAGCGGGATGACGATCGGCGACATCGACCTGTTCGAGGTCAACGAGGCGTTCGCGTCGGTGGTGCTGTCCTGGCTTCGCGTGCACCGGGCCGACCCGGACCGGGTCAACGTCAACGGCGGCGCGATCGCCCTCGGGCACCCGGTGGGCAGCACCGGCGCCCGGCTGCTCACTACCGCCCTGCACGAACTGGAGCGGCGCGACGCCAGCACCGCGCTGATCACCATGTGCGCTGGCGGCGCCATGGCCACCGCGACGATCCTCGAGCGGCTGTAACCACGAGGTGTGCCGCTCACCGGATCGTGGACGGAGTTAATGTGATGTGCCCGCGAGCCAGGCGGCCGCTCGCTCGGCGATCATGACCGTCGTGAGGTGCGGCGGCACAGCGGGCACGGCCGGCATCACCGAGGCGTCGACGACCCACAGGTTAGCGACACCATGCACCTCACAACGCTGGCTAACGACGGCGCCCTGGTCACCGGCCCTGCCCATCGGGGCGGTTCCCAGCGCGTGGCCGAAGGTATCAACGTGATCGCGAATGTAGGCGGTAATAGCCTCTTCCGAGGCCATGACGGAGGCGTCGAATCCGGCGGGCCCGGCAACGACGGCCGACATTTCCGTTGAGCGGGCCAAGTCGCCCATAAGAAGAACAGCGTCTTTCATCCGCCGCAGGTCCTCGGGGTCGGAAACAAAGTTCAGCTCGATCTCTGGCTGCTGGTACGGATCGACGCTATGTAGTCTGAGCCGCCCGGCTGCTCGCGGCCGCATCAAGACCGGGCACAGTTCGATAGCGACCGGCCCGCCCACCGCCGCCATGGCTTCGGGCATAGCGGTCATGTCCACGCCGCCGGCGATGAACAGGAACACTTCCCCGCGGTCAGGCGACTGCTCGTCCACATAGCGGGCGGCAACCTGCATGCACGGCGCATTCAGGTCACCGAAACCCGGCCGGGGCGCCAGCAGCATCGAGACCCCTGGATGATCCCAGAGCCGAGCCCCGACACCGGGAAGGTTCGCAACCGGCGAGATTCCCGCCGCTGTCAAGGCGGCTGCCGGGCCAACACCGGACCGCAGCAGGATCGCGGGGGATCCGATGGCCCCGGCCGAGAGAATCACATGGTCGGCCTCAACGGTTTCCCGCTCGCGACCGACGACCAGGTCCACGCCGACCGCCCGCGATCCCGCGAAGCGGACCTTATCTACCAGGCAGCCCGAACGGATGGCCAGATTTGGCCGTCGCCGCGCCGGCCCGAGGTAGGCCCGCGCCATCGACACCCGCTCCAGTCCGTGCCGGTTCATCGGAAGCGGTCCCACGCCCCGTGCCTGTGCAGCAGCGGGGTGATTGTGGTCAGGGATGTCGCCGAACCCGGCCGCGCGGCATGCGTAGTAGAAAGCCTTCTGCTCAGCGACCAGTTCCTGAGCGGTCCACCTGCGTACCGGCACCGGGCCGCCGGCCCCGTGCAGATCGTCGCGATAGTCGAGATCGTTCTCCAGCCGCTTGAAGAAAGGAAGAACGTCATCCCATCCCCATTCGGAGCACCCGAGCGCGACCCACTGACCAAAATCAGCTGGTGTCCCGCGCACCGCCAGCGCAGCGTTAATCGAGGACGTCCCGCCGACCACCTTGCCGCGCCGATACGGGCCGGACCGCCCGCTCACCGGGCTCGCCACATACTCCCAGTCGTGCGTGCCAGCGACGCTGCGCGCGTCTCGCAACTCCGCCGGTGTTTCCTCGCTGGAGGGATAATCAGGGCCGGCCTCGACCAGGAGGACCTCCGCCGCCGGGTTCTCGGTCAACCGGGCCGCCAGGACTGACCCGGCCGACCCCGCGCCGACTATCACGTAGTTGGCGGCCATAACTGGCATCCCTCCAGACCCGGGGTGACGGGCAACGCGGGGGCCGCCCGGCGCGGCTCCCTTGGCTGTGGGTGGCGCTCCCCTCGATGAGGGGAGCGCCGCCCACCGGGAAAGCGGGACAGCATCACGGCACCTGCGAGGTTTATGCGGCACTCGCCCGTCCGCGGTGCTCGGGCGCAGGTTCACGCTATGAGCCGACGACGGCGGCGGCGGCGGATTAGCGTGCGGGTCAGGCCGAACAGGATGAGGAGGATCAGGATCGGCACGGCCACGGCACCCAAGATGAAGGCCACGAGCACCCCTGGCGTGCGCTGGTCCGCGGGAGCCAGGCCGGCGGTGACGAACGCCTGCGGGGTGTGCAGCAGCAACTGGGGCGCGCCGCCGCCGAGTACCGCCACCACCCGGCCGATCACGTCGCTGACCGGGACCGGGCCCCACATGCGCGAGTCGATCGCGATGCTCCGGTGGTCGCCGAGGACCCACGCCTGCCCCGGGCCCAGGGTGACCGAGAACGTCACGGCCGACGGCTGGTCGCCGGGGTATACGTAGCTCTCGTCGAGCGGCTTGCCGTTCACGGTGACGTGCCCGGCGGTGCAGCAGGCCACCCGGTCGCCGGGCAGCCCGATCACGCGGCGGATGAAGGGTCCGCCGGGGCGGCTGAGCGCGATGACGTCGCCGCGGCGGACGCCCTGGCCCTTCTCCACCAGCATCGTGCTGCCGGGACGGACGGTGTTGTCCATCGACGTCGAGGGGTCGGTGAAGCCCCGCCCGGCCAGCCGGATCCAGGCGAACGACGCGATGACGCTCGCGACCGCCAGGCCGGTCAGCACCCAGTACGCGATCCGCCCGGCTCGCCGCTTGCGCGGTGCGGGAATGTCGGCCATTAGCCCGATCCTACGGGCGGCTCACGCGTGCTGGCTGCTCACCGAGACCACCTCGCCGGTCATGTAGCTGGCGTAGTCGCTGGCCAGGAAGACGATGACGTTGGCGATCTCGCGTGGTTCGGCGGCGCGGCCGAAGGCCTCGCGGCGGGCCAGGTCGGCGAGCAGGTCCTCGCTGGTGACCTTGGCCAGGTGCGGGTGCAGGGCCAGGCTGGGGGCGACGGCGTTGACGCGGATGCCGTGCGCGGCGACGTCCAGGGCCGTGCAGCGGGTGAAGGCCATCACGCCGGCCTTGGCCGCGGCGTAGTGGGCCTGGCCGGGCTGGGCGCGCCAGCCGAGGACGGAGGCGTTGTTGACCACCGCTCCCCCGTGGCCCTGGGCCACCATCTGGCGCAGCGCGGCCCGGGTGCAGCGGAACG
>Ga0209168_10003268_pt1 | contig 11271 bp, 8 predicted proteins | sample Coa_R1_FD_187156 | JGI IMG/M metagenome (GOLD analysis project Ga0209168, IMG submission 187156) | Surface soil microbial communities from Centralia Pennsylvania, which are recovering from an underground coalmine fire - Coalmine... | ecosystem: Environmental > Terrestrial > Soil > Unclassified ... | reverse complement strand
AGACAAACTCGTTCCGATCACCGGACGGCCCGCGGAGCTCGCGGCGCAAGTGACTGCGGGAAAAGATTCTCAGCTCGCAAAAGCGCGAGCTATCTACGATTACGTCTTCGCCAACATGAGCTACGACAAGAGCGGCACGGGTTGGGGACAGGGCGACGTGCTCTATGCGTGCACTGCAAAGAAAGGCAATTGCACAGATTTTCATTCGCTGTTCATTGCGATGGCCCGATCGCAAGGCATCCCGGCACGCTTTGAAATTGGATTTCTTTTGCCTCCCGACCAGGCTTCTGGAGAAATTGCCGGCTATCACTGCTGGGCTGAGTTTTTCGATCCGCAAAATGGTTGGGTCCCGATTGATATATCGGAAGCCTGGAAACATCCCGAGAAGAAGGATTACTTCTTTGGCGCTCACGATGCCAATCGCATTCAATTTTCGGTTGGCCGGGATTTGAAGCTGAATCCGGCGCAGCAGGGTGAGCCGCTGAATTATTTTGTCTATCCCTATGTGGAAGTTGATGGCAAGGAATACCCGGGTGTGGACATGCAGTTTTCGTTTGCCGATGCGGGCGAGAACCCCGCCCAAGCCCGGGTTAGTAGAAAATAAACCATGTGCAATGAGTGAGATGTAAGTTGTCTCGCTGGAATCTTCAGCGAGTGTTAAAATGACCTGCCGCAGTTGCGGGCGCCTATTTTCCCAGTTCCAGTCGACTCCCATTTTCTGACGTATGCTTGTCAATGGATCCAGCAGTAATCATTCGCACCTGAGCGCTTCCCAGAATCAGGGCCGCCTGGTCTTTGCCCGGATGAATCGTTGTATCGGGCGACTTTCCAAGAATGTGACTGCGGAAAACGTCCACCACTTTCGCACTAACAGCCGCCGGGTTGAGGCTCTGATCGAGACGCTCGCCCCGGAAAGTAAGAATAAAAATAAGTCGCTAAAACTTATATCCAAACTCAGAAAGCGGTCGGGCAAGGTGCGTGATATCGATGTTCAGATCGGTTTACTGAAAGGCTTGAAAGTGCCTGACCGGCAGAATCATCGGGCGCAACTGCTCGATTTGCTTGATGAAGAACGTGACCGGCACACACGAAAATTGAGCAAAGTTGCAGACGCTTCGACGTTGCGAGAATTACGGAAGCGTTTGCGCCGTGAGCAGGAAGCCATCAAGTTCGACGGGATTGACCCTTTGCGACTGGCTGTGCACGCCTTACCAATAATTGGCCAGTCGTGCCTGACAGAAAAAAATCTGCATGATTTTCGGATCGGCGCAAAGCGCGCTCGCTATTTGGCCGAACTTGCGGGTGAAACTCCAGCCGCCCAAGCCTTTGTGGATGAGTTGAAGCGTGCGCAAAATGCGGCCGGTGAATGGCACGACGCATTGAAACTAAAAGAGCGAGCGGAGAAACAGTTCGGAAGCGCATCCGAATCGGCGCTGGTGTCCGTGTTGCAAAATATCAGCCGCGCTCGTTTTCGCAACGCCAGCCATGCACTACTGTCGGCAGTGGCCAATCTTTCTAAGCGGGCACAACGGGCGAAGCCCCCGGCACGATTCCAACCTACCGCAGAAGTTCCCGAGAAGATGGAACAGCGCAGCGCTGTGGCTTAACGTCAGCCGTGTCGAAACTTTCCTAAGTTCCCGCCGCCGGCGGTTTACTCGCTTGGACTAAACTGTTGCTGAATGCCGACTTTTGCCGCAGTTGATATTGGATCGAATTCAGTTCGCCTGAAAATTTCCCGCCTGGTTGCGCATCGGCTGGTCGAAATCCATGAAGACCGCGAAGTTACGCGCCTGGGAGAATCCGTGTTTCGCGCCGGGCTGCTTTCGCCGGAAGCCATTGCGCTTACGGTAAAAGTGCTCCGGCGTTTTCATCGTGCGGCGCAAAGGGCTGGAGCGGAGACGGTTCGGGTTGTCGCGACCAGCGCGTTGCGTGACGCCCGTAATTCCCGCGCCTTTCTGGAGTGGGTACGGTCGGCGACGGGATGGCGCGTCGAAATCATTTCTGGATTAGAAGAAGCCCGGCTCATCCATCTGGGATTGACTTCGAGCACGCGGGTGAATTCGTCTCCGGTGTTGATGATCGACCTCGGCGGCGGCAGCTGTGAATTAACTATATCGAGCAAAGGACACATTCGCGAGACTGTCAGTCTCCCGCTCGGCGCCGTGCGTCTGACTAACGATTTCCTGCATCACGATCCGCCCCGCAAATCCGAAATCAGACAGTTACGTAGCTTTATTGTCCGGGAAGCCAGCCGCGTGGCAGCGCGCATTGCTGGCGCAAAGCCGCACGTCGTCATTGCAACTTCGGGCACTGCAGAAGCACTGGCGGCGGTATGTCATTCGATGTATCGCACCAAGAGCCAACGCGGAATGACAGTGTCTCGCATCCAGATGGGTCGTATTTCAAAAATGCTTGCACGGCTCTCACTGGAAGCGAGGCGAAAAGTTCCTGGCATTGGAGTGCGCCGCGCCGAAATTGTGATTGCAGGTGCGGCAGTATACGCGGAATTGCTGGAGCGGTACAAACTCGGGGGCTTCCGATTTTCTCCCCTCGGGCTTCGTGACGGCCTGCTGGCGCAGATGGCGGCCGAATACGATCACGCCACACGATCGGGAAAGCAGGTGGAGTCTGACCGGCGCGATTCTATTCTGGCTGCAGTTAAGCATTATTGTGTCGATCGCGATCACGCCGATCGGGTACGTGAAACTGCTCTGCATTTGTTCTCAGAATTACGCGCCATTCATCGGCTTCCCGCCGAATACAGAGAATGGATTGCCGCTGCCGCCATGCTGTGCGAGGTGGGCGATTACGTCAATCGGACTGGGCGCCACCGGCACACCTACTACATCATTTCGCAATCGGAAATTCTGGGCTACACGCCGCAACAGCGAAAGATTATCGCTGCCATAGCCCGCTATCTGGGAAAATCGCGCCCCGCGCCGGAAGATGGACCGATCAAAGTTCTTGCGCCTTCCGATCAGAAGCAGATTGAGAAGGCGTCGCTTTTGTTACGGCTGGCGTGGGGCCTGAATCTCGGGCGCAGCGGCGCTCTAAAAATGACTAAAGTGAAAATCCACGAGGGATCGGTCAATCTGACTCTGGTCCCGAAGCGTCCGCAGAACGTGGATCTGGAATTATGGGCGGTGGAAAAAGAGCGGCCTTATTTCCGTGAGGTCTTTGGAGTTGATTTTTCTGCGGCTACCGCGGCTGCGGCCTGAATTGCGCGCGCAATTTTCGGGGTGAAGAACCAATTCAGAGTCGCGGAACGACGGAATGTCTCGACTCTGGCCACTGCGCCTTTCTTGAAATCAACCTGCGCTTGGCATCCGGCCTTTGCAATCATGCGGGCCAGAAACTCTGAAATGCTCGGATTGTGGCCGACTACCATGATCGCTTCATGTTTCGAATATTTATCCAACATGCGCCGGAAATCAGTGAACGAAGCGTCCGGTTGCAGCGCGGGTTCAAGAAGAAGCTTTCCTTCATAGCCCAGTTCATTTCCGATCAGCGAAGCAGTCTGGGTCGCACGTTTCAGCGGACTTGAAACAATCATGTCTGGTTGCGCATTCAGCGCAGCTAGCGCTCTCCCCACAATCCCGCACTGCTCAATGCCATCAGCATCCAGTGGACGCTTCTCATCTTTGTTGGGATTCATGAGGTGCTGTCCGGCGCTGGCATGCCTGACGATGTAAATGATCATGAGGTCCTACTTGCCTTTCGCCCCCGTGTTCTCGAACGTTTTCGTTCAGGCTCGACGGGCAAGGCCGATGTTTGCTTTCCCTCTGCCACGGCGAGTAAAAAATCCTGCGCACTAAAACCGGGAACTGGAGGCTTTCGCTTGCCCCCAGTTTGCCACGCCCGTATATAGGAGCCATCACGTCGTAGCACGCGCGCCTTCAGCGTGTCAGCAAGATAAGCGTCGAGAATTTCGTGCCTGATGCGGTCGCGCAGCATCGAGTCTTTGATTGGGAACATGACTTCCACCCGTTCGTACAAATTTCTCGGCATCCAGTCAGCGCTCGAAACGTAAACGGAATCCTGGCCGCCATTAGCAAAATAGAAAATGCGGCTGTGCTCCAGGAAACGACCGACTATGCTGCGCACGCGAATCCGGTCACTTACACCGCGAATTCCGGGGCGAAGCGCGCACATACCACGGACGATCAAATCGATTTCTACTCCCGCCTGGGATGCCCGGTAGAGAGCGGCGATTATGTTCTTATCCAGTAGGGCATTCATTTTCGCAATGATGCGTGCTGGACGGCCGATCCGAGAATGCTCGGTTTCACGCGCAATGAGGTCGAGACAGTTTTCCGCCAGATTGACTGGTGAAACCGCTAACGGCGCATAGCTGGATTGTTCTGAATAGGCAGTAAGAAACGCAAACACATCATGCACAGCCCCGGTGATCTCCGGGTCGGCAGTCAGCAGGCTCAGGTCGGTGTAAATCCGCGCGGTCGTCGAATTGTAGTTCCCGGTCCCCAAGTGCGCGTAACGCCGAGAAACTCCGTCGGGATCTTTGCGGACCAGCAGCGCCAGTTTGCAATGCGTCTTCAGCCCGACCAGACCATGAAACACCTGCACGCCAGCATCTTCCAGGTCGCGCGCCCAGCGAATGTTTGAAGCTTCATCGAACCGCGCCTTTAATTCGACAACCGCGGTCACCTCTTTCTTTGCCGCTGCGGCAATCAGGGCTTTTACGATCATTGAGTTTTCGCTGGTGCGGTAGAGAGTTTGCTTGATCGAGAGCACTGTAGGATCTTCTGCGGCAGTTTCGATAAATGACACGACGGCGTCGAACGAATCAAATGGGTGGTGCAATAGCACGTCATGCCGCCGCAGCTCTTCGAAGAGGTCTTGCGACTTTGCCGTCAGGCGAAGTTCGCGGGGAGCAAATGGCTTGTATTTAAGGTCGGGACGATCGGTCTGCTCGTAAATATTGAAAAGGCGCGGTAAGTTGACGGGTCCGTCAACTCGGAATACCTGCCACGGCTCAAGACCGAAATTTGTACGCAGTCGCTCAATGATCTCGGGATCAGCGTCGGCCTCAATCTCAAGGCGGACCGCATCACCTTTGCGACGGTTGTGCAACTCGGTGCGCACCGACTCGAGCACATTGCGCGACTCTTCCTCAGCCATATAAAGATTACTGTTCCGGGTAACTCGAAAGGGAGCCGAAGATACAATGTCGTACCCGTTGTACATTCGCGCTGCATGAAAAGAGACCAGATCGGCGAGAAAAATAAAGTCGATGGTCCCTTCGGACGGAAGCCTCACCAGCCTGGGCAGAGCGCGGGGAACGGTGACCACGCCTGTGTAGGTCAGCGAAGAACGCCGACGCCGCCGCAGCAAAAACGCAACGCATAGAGCTTTATTAATCACTCGCGGAAATGGGTGTGCGGGATCGACAGTGACCGGCGTCAGCAAGAGATCGAGCTCTCGTTCGCAATAATCTTCGACAAAAGCGCGGGCATTTTCGTCGAGTTCGTTCAGACTCAAAACCCGAATCCCTTTTTCTGAAAGCTGCGGGCGCAACTGTTCATTCCAGCACTGGTACTGCTCGGAAATAAACTTATGTACCTCGTCCGAGATAAGATCGCGCTCTTCGGTGAGAGTCAACCCATCGGGCCCGGCTTCGGTATAACCGTCTTCAATCTGCTGCACTAGTCCGGCCAGGCGGACCTCAAAAAATTCGTCAAGATTGTTGGCGCTGATGGAGAGAAATTTCAGACGCTCGAGTAGCGGATTATTTTCATCCTGCGCCTCTTCCAGCACCCGATGATTGAACTGCAACCACGAAATTTCGCGGTTGATGTAATAAGCCGGGTTATCGACCGAAGCGCGCGCCATAGCAAAGTTAGGAGAGCGTGACGAAAGGGCAGGACGCCACGGTGTCTTTATGCGTCGCCGCCTGAAATAAGTATAAAGCAGCCACTCCCTGTCGAATCTCACAAGAAATTTAACTGGAAAGTGTTAAAGGAGTATGAAAATACGTCGCAGAATCAGCCTTCAGAATGGTTGCTTCGGTTTAGCACTGGTGAAAGAACGCGGGCGACAACGGCAGCCATGCGTTGTGCTCCGATCGCGGTTAGATGGAGACCATTCGATATTGCATCAGCGCCTCTGATTACTTGGCCAAAACATCGCACAGGAATGAGCCACACGAAAATCTAGTGCCCGGAATCTATCCTGGCGATCTCTTGCCCGAACAGAGGATTGGTTGGAAATTCGGTGCGCAACGCCGCCAGCAATTCTCTGGCATGGGGCTTGTCGTGATCACGCACGTACGCTATAGCCAGCAGAATATCCGCGAAGGGTGCAAGGTAATGCCCGCGATCGGCGACCAATTTCAATTCTTTGATCCCCGCCTGCTTGTCGCCTGAAACTCCGCCCAGGCGCACCAGCCAGCGCACCGGCGCTGCCATGCTGCCAACCAGATATTTGCTGATCCCGCCGGCAATGTGTGCGTCATAACACTCCGGGTCCACGGCCAGAGTTTGCTGTCCCCAGGCCGTTGATTCTTTCGTGTAATGCAAAGACGCCACATTGCGCTTCTCAATCAAAGCCGCATAGTCGGCCTCCAGGCCATTGGTAAGCGTCAGGGCAAACAGCGAGTCGCGGTCCTTAGGGTTCTTCGCCAGCTGATTGCGGGCAATGGTCTGTGCCTTTTGAATCTCTTCATCGAACCGGGTGCGGGTCGCCGGATCAGGGCTCAACTTCTGGCGCGACTCGAATTTCTTGTCGTCCTCAAAGAACTGTGCCTCTAAAACTCCAAGACGATGAAATTCGGAAAACAGCAGGCCTGCGGCATCGCAGGTTGGGCCCATGGGATCGTCGGGACGGCTTTGCTCCCAGGCGGCAAAAATTCTATGTGCGGCGTCAAAGTCCAGGCTGTAAAGGAGCTGAAAGCCGTGGTCCAGCGGCGGCAGTGACAAGGTGGCATTCACCGCCCACGCCGGTAACGACAGCAAGATCATGGTCGCAAGGCTAAGCTGAATTTGGCGGGATCTTCGCATCTGGGCCGTACAAGTATAGATGCGTTTCGCGCGAATAATCTGTCTGTTATCGGTAAAAGAGTTGTAACGCAGGTTTTTTTCGATGAGTTCCTTGGTGAGCCTTCGTGTCCTTCGTGGTTATGGCGTTTGACAATGCATTAACCACGAAGGACACGAAGGTTCACGAAGGAAAACGGTTGCGGTATGTTTGACCGCTTTCCAGGCCCTCTGCTAACTTCAAACGCGTTTCCCGTAAATGACCGTGTGGGGCGGACACTCCTGGAATAGAATCGAGCTTCTTATGGCCCTTAAATTTCGCGGAGTGGATTTCATGTCGTTCGATTCGCTGCTCAGCGATGACGAACGTCTGGTCCGCGACACTGCTCGCAAGTTCATCGAAGACAATCTGATTCCCATCATTGAAGAATGCAACCGTGCCGGCCGCTTTCCCCGGGAACTGGTCAAGCCCATGGGCGACCTGGGTTTCTTCGGAGCGAGCCTGAAGGAATATGGTTGCGCCGGAATGTCGAACGTCGAGTACGGCCTGGTTACGCAGGAACTGGAGCGCGGCGACTCGGGCGTGCGGTCTTTTGTGAGCGTGCAGTCGGCGTTGGTGATGTATCCCATTTACGCCTTTGGTAGCGATGAGCAGAAGAACACCTGGCTACCGGCAATGCAAAAGGGCGAAAAGCTTGGCTGCTTTGGACTCACCGAGCCGGACTTCGGTTCGAATCCCGGCGGCATGCGCACTCGCGCTCGCAAAGTCGGCAATGAATACGTCCTAAACGGCGAGAAGATGTGGATCACATCCGGCTCGATCGCCGACGTCGCCGTGATCTGGGCAAAGACCGACGATTCCAAAGATCCCAACGACGCCAGCTCGATTCGCGGATTTCTGGTCGAAACCGATCGTCCCGGTTTCCGAGCCGAAGACATCCACGGCAAGTGGTCGCTGCGGGCATCGGTGACTTCGTCCCTTTCATTGCAGGATGTCCATGTGCCGGTGTCGAATCTGCTGCCAAAATCCGGTGGCCTCAAATCCCCGCTCATGTGCCTGAATCAAGCTCGCTACGGAATTGCATGGGGAGCCGTCGGCGCAGCCATGGCTTGCTACGACTGCGCGCTGCAATACTCCCAATTCCGCAAGCAGTTCCACAACGAGCCCATCGCCTCACGTCAGCTGGTCCAGGAAAAGCTGGCATGGATGATCAGCGAGATCACCAAGGCGCAGTTATTGGTTCTGCAAGTCGGCCGCCTCAAAGATCAGGAAAGAGTTCAGCACCAGCACATCTCGATGGCCAAGAGGAACAACGTCTGGATGGCGCTCGAATGCGCCCGCCTGTCCCGAGACATTCTCGGCGCCAACGGCGTCGCCGACGAATATCCCATTATGCGCCACATGATGAACCTGGAATCAGTAAAGACGTATGAAGGCACGCACGATATTCACACATTGATTATCGGGCAGAATGTGACAGGGATTGACGCATTTTGACGGAAGGAGACAAAACGAGGATAGGTGGATAAGTTGTGGCGACTCAGAAGTTGTGAACAGAACGCGTTCTGATTGGTCTGCTGCACTGAGAGTTCACGCAACTACCCGAACAGTGTCGAAATTCATTGTTAAGCGTCTCGATGACAGCCCAAACCCAGTGCCGAAGGCAAGATATACGAAAGCCCGGCACGGAAGTGCCGGGAAGGCAGGAAAATGGTCGCGAGTCCCGAAGGGACGGCACCTACCCGAACGCCTCCACCGAATCAAACCGCATTCCTGATTTCCGGATCATCGTCTCAAACTCTGTTTCATATGATCGCACGCGATGATGCTCCGCCTGATGCTCGATGTAATCAACCACGGCATCCTTATTCGAACTGCTCACGCTGAACGCGCCATATCCTTCTTGCCACGCGAATGAAATTCCGTGTTGACGAATCCACCGCGAAGAGTTTGCCTTTAACACCTGCACTGCTTTGGCGGGAGCCATGTCGGAGGGCAGCGCAATCAACAGATGGGAATGATTCGAAGTTCCTCCCGACGCGAGCACGGGCACGTCATGATTTCGCCCGATGCCTGCAAAATATTTCCAAAGCCGCGGAAGGAGTTCATTTGGAATCATATCCGTGCGTTCTTTGGTGCTGAACACAAGATGAATCAGGATGTTGGGATATTTATGTGGCATGGGTGAAATATCCACAGTTCGTGAACGCCTGGCTGTGACGGATGTCACAATGTCAAGGGTGCCGTCCCTGATCGGGACTCGACGTATTTTGTCTTCTCCCGGCACTTCCGTGCCGGGCTTTCCCATTTCGCCCCTTCGGGGCTGGGCTGGGGACGATTCTTACTTACGCGTGCGCCGGCACGAAACTTATTGAGAGCTTCAATCACCTTCGGTCCGTAGGTTTGTGTTTTCGCTACACCGAACCCAGGCACCTGCCTTACCTGTTCGAGCGAACGGGGCTGTCGACGGCAGAGTTCTTCGAGCGTGGTGTCATGCATGACCACAAACGCGGGGAATCCCTGTTCTTTAGCTATGCTGCGACGCCATTCGCGCAGGTATTCGCGAAGATCAGGATCGACGGGTTCATCTTTGCTTGAATCGCAATCTCGTCCGCTGGCACAGGCCATAGCTGGACGGGCGGGGGCGCCCGTCCCTCCAACAAAATTATTCTGCGGAGCTGTGATCTCAACCGGAGCGGTCAGCCAATCCGGCGCACCGATGCATACGTCGCAGCTGTCGCATTTCGTCCACTTCGGAGTCTCGCCAAAATGCACGCAAATTTGCCGATGCCGGCAGCGCTTCGACTCCGCAAAGCCGACGACATCGCGATAGCGCTGCCACGAACGGTCCTTTTCTGCCGAATCCTGAATCTGGTTGATGAAGTGCGCGAGCAAGGCCGTGTCTTGCCGCCGCCAAAGCAGCACGCAGTCGGCAGGTTGGCCATCGCGCCCGGCACGTCCCGCTTCCTGGTAGTACTGCTCGATCGACTTTGGCAACGAAAGATGAATGACCGCGCGAACGCTGGCCTTGTTGATGCCCAGTCCAAACGCGATCGTGGCCACAACCACGCGCACTTCGTCCGAAGTCCACCGCTCCTGATGCCGCCTGCGTTTCGCAGCATCCATCTTGCCGTGGTAGGAAATTGCCGGAACGCCTGACTCCACCAGAAAATCAGTCACCTCTTCAACTCGCCTGATCGTAGGCGCGTACACGATCACGCTGCTGTTCGAATAATTTGCCAGCGTGCGCGCGAGCAAAGCGTTTTGCTCGTATCCGGCGCATTCACGCACCAGGTATCGCAAGTTCTCACGATGAAAACTGGCAATGTATTTGTCCGGATTAGATAGTTGCAGCTGCTGCAAAATGTCGTGCCGTACCCGCCGGGTCGCGCTGGCGGTAAATGCCGCAATCGGCTTGTCCGGAAACAGCGCGCGCACTTTGCTCAGCTGGCGATACTCGGGGCGGAACTCGTGTCCCCACTCAGAAATGCAGTGGGCCTCGTCGATGGCGAAGAACGAAACCGGCACGCCGCGCAGCCAGCCAATCGTTTCTTCTTTTGCCAGCCGCTCCGGCGACAAATAGACCAGCCGGTACTTTCCCTCGCGTGCATTCATCATCAGGCGCGATTGCTCGGCCGTGTCCTGCATGCTGTTCAACACCGCTGCAGGAATTCCCATTTGCTTGAGGTGCATGGCTTGGTCCTGCATGAGCGCAATGAGAGGAGAAATAACTACCGCTGTCTTGCCCGAAACCAGCGCCGGCAGCTGATAGCAGAGCGACTTGCCTCCGCCGGTCGGCATGACCACGCAGGTGTCGTTGCCGCCAAGCAGGCTCTGAACAATCCGCTCCTGCAACGGACGAAATGACGAGTAGCCCCAATACCGCTCAAGCGCGGCCAGGAGTTCCGGGCTGGACATTGGCCCAGTATAGAGGCGGAGGGTGTGTGTGGACCGAAAAATCGGGATGCACTTCCCAGATCGGAATCTTGGTTCGTCGTAGTTATAACGGGCGATTTTCGAGGTGATCTTGACAATTCGCATTTTGCGAATTAGTATATTCGCAGATTGCGAACTTTGCTTTGAGGCTCGAGTGCACGTAATAAGCCGGAAACGGCTCAAAGAAGCGGCATTGCGGCATCCTGAGCTGGAAATAGCGCAAGATGCATGGTTTCGAATTGCGAAGACGGCCTCCTGGCAAAATCTGATGGATGTGCGAAAGACATTTGCGAACGCCGACACCGTGGGCAAATGGACTGTGTTCAACGTCAAAGGCAATAA
>Ga0209168_10003267_pt1 | contig 11272 bp, 13 predicted proteins | sample Coa_R1_FD_187156 | JGI IMG/M metagenome (GOLD analysis project Ga0209168, IMG submission 187156) | Surface soil microbial communities from Centralia Pennsylvania, which are recovering from an underground coalmine fire - Coalmine... | ecosystem: Environmental > Terrestrial > Soil > Unclassified ... | reverse complement strand
TCGACTTCGCTGGTGTTAAACGATCGAAAGAGTTGCTTCCTGGAAACCGGCTAGTGCACAGTGGGCGGTTGCTCTTGCCACCATTTCTCAGTATCGGTTTGTACCCACTGGGTTTCATCGGAATGGCGCCTGAGATTAAGAAGCTCCGGCAACCCAACCCTGAGCCTGGGCAAAATAGTCTGGATGACCCAAGCGCACCGTTGTAATTCCTCGTCAACGATTTGCTCACGGTTATCGGGATCGAGATATCGCCGGTTCATGGTTACGGTCAAGCTGTTGTTCAGGTGATGCGACACGGCACGGATCACGTGTTTTTCTGCCTCTTCCCGAACTTCATTCACCTGCCAAAACAACGCCCCAGCCACGCCGATTAAAACGACCAAAAGGTAACGCATCCAGTCGATACTCAAACTTGAAGCCAGGCCTGCAGTGATTCCAGTGGAAAACGCAATGATGAGAATTCTACGACAGGGGGGCATGAGGTGGGATGGTATGTGACACCAGCTACTCAGGTCAACAATCACCAGGACATTTTTACAATTTTCTGCAAATCCCCACGGGCTTAACGCTGGCCCCACTTGAGCTTGCTGCTGAGCACTTCGAAGAACGTGCCCCCGGTGTGCAAAAGCCTCACCTGATATTGGGATTTCCTGCAATAAATATGGTCGCCATCATAGACCGGCATCCCCGACTGGCCATCGATGCTGAGATAGGCTTCTTCATCGCCGGTCATGACTACGATTTCAATGTGCGAAGTGTCGCGCACGACCAGAGGGCGATGGGTCAGGGAGTGGGCTGAAACGGGGGTAATCACAAAACTCGCAACGTCAGGCATGAGAATGGGGCCACCGGCAGCGAGAGAATAGGCGGTCGAACCGGTAGGGCTGGAGACGATCAGGCTGTCAGCCTGGTAGCGGGAAACAAAAACTTTGTCAATGTAAACATCGCAGTGATTCAGCCGGGCGATAGTTCCCTTCCCTACGACTACGTCGTTCAGGGCCTCATAACTGCCGACCACCTCGCGACGGCGGTTCACTTCACAATGCACCATCGAACGGACATCGAGATCGCAGGAACCTTTAATAATACTTTCGAGCGTGGGATATAAATCGTCGAGAGGAATTTCGGTAAGGAAGCCGAGCGCGCCCAGATTAACGCCGACAATTGGAACGCCGGCGGCAGCGACGGCACGAGCGGCAGATAGCAGAGTGCCGTCGCCGCCAAGCACGATGATGAATTCCAGCTTGCGCGAGGCCATCTCGATTCGCGGAAGGACTTCTGCGCCAGCGGCGAAGGGAGCGGTCTCAGGATCGACGATGTATGAATAGCCGTGGCTGAAAAGCCAATCCTTTAAGCCGGGAACAATCTGCGCGACCTCAGGCTTATTTGGTTTGGAGACGATGCCGACGACTTTGGTAGACGAAGTTTTGCTAGTCATCTTGAAAGTGAAATTGTACCGAAAGCCAGTTACGGGCGGTGAATTTGGCTAAAACCTGGCAAACAGCAGAAACTCGCGGTTGCCTTCAGCGCCGAGAATAGGTGAGTCGGTGATATCTACGGAGTTTGAACCCAGCGATTGCACCGCAGCACGGATTTTTTCAACAGCCTGCTTTTGAGCCTGGGGGTCGCGAACAATACCGCCCTTGCCGACGAGTTCGCGTCCGACTTCGAACTGAGGTTTGACGAGTACGATCAGATTGCGGCCAGAGCGCCTATTGATTTCCTCGGGGAAGGCGGCGGAGATTACGGTGGGCAGTATTAGAGCGGCCGAAATGAAGGAAACGTCCATGGCGATGAAGTCAACTTCCTCGCCGAGCTGTGCGCGGGTGAGATAACGGGCATTAGTGTTTTCGAGTAGACGGACTCTGGGATCCTGCCGCAATCGGAATGCGATCTGTCCATGTCCAGTATCAACGGCGATGACGCGGGCGGCGCCATGCTGGAGTAGGCAATCAGTAAAACCGCCGGTGGATGCGCCGACGTCAAGACAAGTGCGCTGACGAACATCGATGTTCCAGTGCACCAAAGCGCGTTCGAGTTTAAGGCCGCCACGGCCGACATACTTCAGATCATCACCTAGCAACCGAATTTCGGAGGATGTATCGATCAAGGTTCCGGACTTGTCGATTTTCTGACCATTGACTAGAACCTTGCCGGCAAGCACTAGGGCTTGCGCTCGTTCGCGGGATGGAACCAGTTGACGCTCCAGCAACAATTTGTCCAGACGAAGTTTTGAGTTCGATTCTTTCATCAGAAAAATAAATTTCGGCGAGCGCACTTACCTGTGTGCACTCTGTGTAAATTTTTCTTAACAAAGCGGTTAAGCAAGTACTTGCTCAGATTTCCACAATATTATCCACATGAATGTTGAAATTTATTCGAAATTTAACGGTCGAGCAGTATTGACAGTGGAAGCTGTTGTAGGCAACTAAACATCTGCGCCGCAAATGGATGGCACGACCGGTCAACGAATCAACGGATTGCGCGCCGCATCCAGAAGCTTGAGGGCCATACCCGGTTGCCATCGGCGCTGGGAATAAATCGTCTTTGAGCGGGCGGGATATTGGAGTAACTATCATGCCAGTTGGGAAAGCACTGATCGAGAACACGGGCATGCGACAGTTGCATCGCGCTTGCAGACCACAATATTTCGAACTCATGATTGAACGAGAGGAACGCCTGCAGCAGGTATTGTTCAGACCAGAACCAAAGATTATCGAGGACGGCCCTGCGAGGATAATCTGAAGGAAGAAAGATGTCGTGGACGTGGACCAGAACTCCGGGTTTCAGATGCGGCAAAACTTGCAGATACTCCTGTACAACATCACTACCCACGGCCACCACGTGGCTGGAATCAATGAAGAGGATATCATCGGCACCCAGTGATTCGAACAAGCTGAGATCCAGTTGCTGCACTCTTTCTGGGACCAACGTGATCTGCTTTGTCGTGTCCTTCACAGGCAGGCGCTCCGGATATGGATCTACGGTAATCAGCTGCCCAAAGATTCCGTCCCTTTCGAGGTTGACTCGCAACCCTTCGGCCATTGCTCGGGTGCTGAACCCAGATCCGATTTCTATAATCCGACGCGGTTTCCACTCGCGAACCATACAATATGCGACTTCAGCGTCACAGGATTCGAAATAGCCATTGTTGTAGTGGTAGGCGTCGTCTGTAGGGACGGAGTTCCACGTTAACTCCGGAATATAACGAGAGTGGAAATGGCGCGCGAGATCCAGTTGATCACGCAGGCGAAAATCGCAGCCGGCAGGCGCCGCATAGATAGGCCATTCGCGTTCTGCCAGGTCTTCCATATCTGGTATTGGCCAATAAAAGTGATTAGGAGTGAGGTTAAGGCCAAGTCTCTGCAAGGCCCGAAATCCGCGCACAATCGCGGGGAAAAAGACTGAATTCTCTTTAATGCGGCGGGCCATGCCTGTTATCAGGCGCTTAGCCACCGGATCAGGCCGGGAGGCTGGGAGTGAGGTACCTCCGCCTAAACCCCTGGCGAGAGCAGCAGATTGAAAGCGTGAAGAGCTCGTGAGCGGAGTGGCCATACCTTATCTGTGATGGCCATCCGTCCAGAAAGGTGCATAGAGGCTCAACTTGAACTATTAATTGTTAGTAGTTGATTTCAGGGATGTTCAAACAATTGAAATGCTCTGCTTTCATCTATTAAACGAAAGCTGTTTTAACCGCGCGAAGGAGCAGAGGATTCGCGTGGTCCGCAGACAAAATCAATGAAGAAGGCGAATGATCCTGCTTCAACCTGCAGAGCTCACGAGCATTGGCGTGACTTGAAGCAAACAGAAAGCAAATCAGCCCGCGGCAACTTCTTCCAGCAGCTTCTCGTCGATATCGAAGTTGGAGTGCACGTTCTGGACGTCGTCGTGCTCTTCGAAAGCTTCGACCAGGCGGATCATCTGTGTTGCCTGCGATCCTTCAAGCTTGATGTAGTTCTGCGGGATCATCGCTACTTCCGCGGTGGTCGGTTGAATTCCGGCTTTTTTTACTGCTTCGACAACAGCTTCGAAGGACGAAGGATCGGTGAGGACTTCCCAATTTTCGCCATCATCGCGGAGATCGTCGGCGCCGGCTTCGAGCACGATGCTCATCAAGTCATCTTCTTTGGCCGCGTTTTTGGGAATGACGATGTCCCCCTTCTTGTGAAAAAGATACGCGACCGCTCCCGCTGCCGCCATGTTGCCGCCGTTCTTGCCGAAAACGTGACGGATTTCGCTGACCGTTCGATTACGGTTGTCAGTGTTAATGTCGAGCAGAATGGCGACCCCGCCGGGACCATAGCCCTCTAGCGAAAATTCTTCGTAGTTCACGCCCGGGAGTTCTCCGGTGCCGCGCTGGACGGCTCGCTTGATATTATCGGCCGGCATGTTCTCAGCTTTTGCGGCAGCAATGGCGGTGCGGAGGCGCGGATTGGTATCAGGATCACCGCCATTTTTTGCGGCAATGCTGATTTCCTTGATCAGGCGCGTGAAAATCTTGCCACGCTTGGCATCAAGCGCGCCCTTCTTGTGCTTAATTGTGGCCCATTTTGAATGGCCAGACATAGCGATACCTCGTGTTCGTTACAGCGAATTGTGCTGATTCGTGATCAGGACTTGCCCGTAAGAGGGGATCACGTCATTGCCTCGAAACCAAGCAGGCGAAAAAGGGATTATAGCATAGGGGATATGGAGACTCGATGCTTGCTGCACTTGGGATGAGTCAATTGCGACCCGCGAACATCCAAATGCACTGCAATAGGAGCGGTCTATGAAAGTCGGATTCGTTGGATTGGGAAACATGGGAATGGGAATGGCGGCGAACCTGCTCAATGCCGGTCACGAAGTTACGGTTTACAACCGAACGCTGGAGAAGTCGAAGCCGCTGGTCGAAAAGGGAGCGCGAAAGGCTGCGTCGGTGGCAGGTGCTTGCAATGGAGATGTTGTGATCACGATGCTTGCGGACGATGACGCAGTGGAAAATGTCTGCTTCAGCGACGCGGGAATCGTCAACAATCTGGCTGAAGGCGCGATTCATGTTTCGTCGAGCACGATCAGCGTGGCCCTATCGGACAAACTGACGGCAGAGCACGCGAAACGTGGGCAGCGGTTTGTGTCGGCTCCGGTATTTGGACGTCCGGAAGCTGCGGCAGGCGCAAAATTGTTCATTGTCGCGGCGGGAGCAGTCGATGCGGTGGACGCATGTATGCCTTTGTTTGGAGCCATGGGACAAAAAACTTTTCGCTTTGGGGATAAGCCTTCGAGCGCGAATCTGGTAAAGATCAGCGGGAATTTTATGATCGCTTCGACAATTGAGACATTGAGCGAGGCAATGGCTCTGGTCGCAAAGGGCGGATTGGACCAACATCAGTATCTGGATTTTCTGACTTCGACGCTTTTTGCAGCGCCGATTTACAAGACTTACGGAACGTTGATCGCAGACAAGAAGTTTAAACCGGCGGGATTTGCTGCTCCGCTGGGACTCAAGGATACGCGGTTAGCGCTGGCTGCGGGAGAATCGCTGAGGGTGCCGCTACCGCTGGCTAATCTGGTGCGCGACCGCTTTCTGACTCTGCTGGCGCGGGGTGATGAGACGCTGGACTGGTCGGCAATTTCGATGCTGGCGGCAGAGGATGCGGGAGTGGAATAGGTTTCAAAGGTTTGCGAAACTTGCCAACCACTTCCCTGCTCTGAACCGCTGGTTACTGAGTATATACTTCGTGAGCAATGACACTGAGTGTTGCTCTAGTGGCGATTCCGGCGATTTGTCTGGTGGTATTTGTTCTGATGCGGCATTGGCGGGACCGCGATGACCTTCGGCAGCACAGCCTTACAGCGGAGTCGCTGCACGATTTGCTAGCTGCAAATCAGGAGTTGCTGATTTTCGATGTCCGGCAACCGCTTGATTTGCTGGCGTATCCGGAAATCATTCCTTCGGCGCAAAGAATCCCGCCGGACGATGTGCTGGCTAACCCGTCGCTGATTCCGAAAGATAAAGATGCGGTGTTGTACTGCACCTGCCCCAGCGACAAAACCAGCCGCGAAGTATTACGCCATGCTCTGGCCCTGGGTTTCTTTCGGGTCAAATTTCTTAGAGGTGGATTGGAAGCATGGAAGATGAACGGTTATCCGGTGGAACCGTATAAGGAGTCGTTCCGTCTGTATGCATCGCCAGCTCATCGGTGATCGTTGACTCCAGAAAAATTCCGAAAAAATCCTTACCACAGAGAGCACGGAGATCACGGAGGAAGACACAGAGGGCGACGCTCAGATACGCATAAGCTCTTCAGGCGTTACTGGAGTGCTATCCGAACCAGCTCGATCATATCTATCTGGTAACTGGCACGTGCTATACTGTTTTCAGACGCTATTTGCCACGGTTTGCTCGTGACGCGGTGGTCCTGAGTTGGACCAGTCTCATCTCCGCATTTCCTGCCCGCCGTATTAGTTGGCGCCAATCTAAAAATTAAATGTGAGTGGCTGGCAGACTCCGGGCGTGTGCCCGAGTGTGTAGGGCACCAAGTGTGCGAACCATCCCCTCCAGAAAGAAACCAATCGAATGACCACATTTACCGAACTGCCCTTATCTTCTGCGCTGCAGAAGAAACTGGCGGCAGCTCAATTTATTAACCTCACCCCCATCCAGGAAGGCGCCGTGCCTCCTGCGTTAGAAGGCCGGGACGTCATCGGCACAGCCCAGACAGGCACCGGCAAGACGCTGGCATTCCTGATTCCAGTCATTGAAATGCTGGGCCGCGAACCGGCGCACAAGACGACCGCTCTGGTGCTTTTGCCGACCCGCGAACTTGCGATGCAAGTCCACGAAGTGTACGAGCGGCTGCGCACGAAAACGATGCATAAAGCGGCGCTGATCATCGGCGGAGTTTCAGAGCAGACGCAAATTCGCAGTTTGCGTGCAGGCGCAGGCCTGGTAATCGCAACTCCGGGCCGCTTGCAGGACCTGGTTACGCGCAAGTTTGCCGATCTGCAACACGTAAAAATTCTGGTGCTTGACGAAGCTGACCGCATGCTGGATATGGGATTTCTGCCCGCCATCCGGAGAATTGTTTCAATACTGCCGCAGCGCAGGCAGACATTGTGCTTCTCAGCCACGCTGGAGGCATCTGTCGCGGGGTTGGTATACGACTACATGCGCGATCCAGTGCGAGTGGCTCTGGGATCGGTGCTCAAGCCGGCAGAGAGCGTACAGCTCAATGCTTACGAAGTGCGACCGGGGCAGAAGATGGATCTCCTGCGGCAGCTGCTTTACGCGGAAAAGGGACAAACGCTGATCTTCAGTCGCACGAAACGAGGTACGGAACGCATTGCCAAAGAACTGGTGCGCGACGGGTTCAACGCCGCCATGATTCATGGCGATCGTTCACAATCGCAACGTAACGCCGCTCTGAGTGGATTTCAGGAAGGCCGTCACCAAGTGCTGGTGGCGACCGATATCGCGTCACGTGGATTGCATGTGGACGATGTGGCGCATGTCATTAACTACGATGTGCCAAAGATGGCCGAAGACTTCATCCATCGAGTGGGACGCACCGGCCGCGCCGGATTCCAGGGCCGCGCGACCACGCTGGTTGCGGGGGCTGAAGTTCTGGAATTGCGGACGATTGAGCGTGCACTTAAATTGAAAATCGAGCGCAAGCAGATTGATGCAACCCCGGAACAGCCGAGGCGCTTTGTTGAGAACACCCTGGCTTCGCGGACTTTGACGGCATTGCCGGGCGAAGTCTTCGTCTAAAACAAAAATCAAGTCGCCGAGGCTTAAAGGCTTCGGCGACTTGAATGGCAATTGCGCTGCAGACGACCTATTGAGAATTCATCATTCTGAATCTTCATTCCTCGACAAAGCCGGGCATAGGGTTCGCAGGCGTGTGATTTGAAGCTGAAAAAACCGTAAAAGCTTTTAACCGCAGAGAACGCTGAGAACAGCCAGGGATCGCTGAGAAAATCAACAACAGAAACTCAGAGAAAATCGATAGCCAAAAGCGCGCTTACTGGTCGTCAGCGTTATTTTCGTCCGCATCCTCTACCCCAACGTTAAACAAAGCGGCCTGCGCGGCGGCGTGTTCGCGCAATTCGGCCATCTCGTCAATGTTGCTGTCAACCGGCTTTTCCTGCTTTCGCTGACTGCGGCGCTCCGCTTTTTCTCGCGCTTTTTGTTGACGCGTCTGCTCTTTCTGACGTTTATTAAAAGTCGATCGGCCTCGTGGCATACCTCATCCCCCAGTATTGAATGTCGATCGCAGGCGATGGTCTTGCAATCAGCCTGCGCAAACTATTAGTGCACCTGCTAATAGTTTACCAGCGCGGCTCGCGCGGCTGCCGGGCGTGGCCTCGATAATCATCACGGTTACCACCACCGCCACTACCTCCGCGGCCGAATCGCTGACCACCGGGCTTCGGACGGTCGGTCTTCGGCTTGGCCTCATTGATGGTCAAAGTGCGGCCGCCCAGTTCGGTGCCGTTTAGCGCAGCGATGGCTTTGTCGGCTTCAGCGGGATTGGTCATCTCTACAAAGGCGAAACCTCGTGAGCGGCCGGTTTCGCGGTCGGTGACCAGGCTGACTTTTTCGACTGCACCATGGGCTTCAAAAACTCCGCGCAGTTCTGCTTCGGTTGTGCTGTGGGGAAGATTGCCTACGTACAGGTTCTTCATTGCATTTCCTCTCTGAGTAAATCATCTAAACTTGGCGGCTCGTCGGCGGGACGCTTCCCATGCCGGACTTCAAGGTCGCGCGGAGGTGTGGGACGACCACGCATCGCCCTGGTACGGGCATTGGAAGCGGAGCGGACCGCGGAGATTCTGCGGGAGGCTTCCATAATTCCCCAGCGCTGCGACAGATCCGCGAGGTCGATGGAAAGTGCGGTCTTCACATCTCCGATAAGGCCGTCGTCATGGTGCATTGGCAGCGGCACTTCTCCGTCCAAGCCAGGCACATTTGCTAGATACTCGGGTTTGCCGACCAGAAAAGCCAGTGGCTGACTGGGGGTGGCGCTGCGAATGTCATCGCAGAATTTATCGCGATGGCCTGCGCCCTTGTCCACATTGATCAGGACAAGGTCATACAAATCAGCGCGCCACCAGGAGCGGGCTTCGGGAATATCGGCGGCGCAATCCACGTCCATGCCCAGCTTTCGCATGACTTCGGCACGCAATTCACGCTTTGGGGTGGAAGTGTCAACCAACAGAACGCGTTTTTTCTTAGCACCGCCCGGGATCGGCGCGGCTGATGGCGGAGTAAACATCGTGGTCGTCATGCCGACACCGATGACTCTTTCGAGCTCTTTGAGGCGCTTCGAGCTTTTGATTGGGGCTGCGCGTTGACTATCGCGAGCAATTCCCGGGTGCGTTTACGCTTAGCGATCTTCTGTTTGCGCTCGCGGTGGAATCTTGATTTGTCGCCATTTATTGCTGACATGCGCAGCTCCTGTAACTTAGACCGGTTGGGGAAGGCAGACGAAATGCCCTCCGGGTTGTCGCGTTGCAACGTCCGTCATGAATCGCATCAAGATGCACGTCGTTCGGTGCAAACGCGTTCTGTGGGAGCTGGAACTGAAATACGCAGGGGCGACCGTCACATTCTCTCAATCACGAAGGCGCAGCTCGGTCGCGTATCTTCGGGGTCAAGCAATTCGAGTATACGCTGTTTGGGGGTAACCTGCTGCTGGCGATTTTCGATTACGTGAGAGATTTAATTCGGCAGGGTGCCCCGTCCAAACTCCGCTTGGGCGGGTGTTACTCCTTCATGCGATGTTTCATTCGTCACAGACATATCCGAGGCTCTGAAATTACAGTGCTCGAATGCCCTGGGGACCGAAACGATTTCAACAGACCCGCGATTCTCATTTCATAACATTCAGCTGCTATAAACGTCGTCGAAATTTCTTCATTATTTGACTGGAGAGCCGGGCACGGTTGAAATCGAGTCGCACTGGATCGCTGGAATCAGGGAGGCGTCCGGAATAGTTCCGACGGTTCGGTTGCGGGCGGAAAAAAATCCCCGCCCAAGCGCAGCTTGAACGGGGCACCCTCTTAATAGTGTTAATCCCACTGCAAGCTTCTTACATTGTTCTTGCTAATTGCACCGTTTCCGGGTAGCATTCTCGTGTGCGTTAGATTGAATCGGTAATGAGCAGTTCTTGCTTCACAGCCAGTAACCTGCACAAGTTTTTCCGACTCCCTCCAGCGTAAATCAATCAAACAAAGGAACACGTAACAACATGGCAGAACAAGGAACAGTAAAGTGGTTTAATGACGCCAAGGGCTACGGCTTTATCAGCCGTCAGAATGGCGAAGACGTTTTTGTGCACTTCTCAGCGATCCAAGCGGGCGGCTTCAAGAGCCTGCAGGAGGGCCAGACGGTGCAGTTCGATGTGACCAAGGGTCCCAAGGGCTGGCAAGCTGAAAACGTTCAGGCACTCTAAGCCGAGCGCGAATCTTGCAAAAGGCGATCTCTTCGGAGATCGCCTTTTCAGTTTTAGGGAGCAGATTTAGGGAGCAGAAATAATTAGCGGAGCCTTGCTCCGCCAGCAGCCCCTTCCACTCCGCTCAGGGCAGGCTAAGGGCGGCTGTCCCCACGAAATCCCATTCCTTCCGAATACTAAGTCAGGCGCTCGGGTGATTGCGGGAGCATGGCGCTAACGTCGGGATCACAATTAGGACAAAATGGCACTGACACCTGCCAGGTTTTTTCGGTCCCGTAAAGCCAGAAGTGACCGATCAGGAGACGCGTGGAAGTATGGCACTGAATGCACAAAGGAGCGCTGTTGTTCGCGGTTTTCAGAGCGAAAAATGCATTGAGCGATTTAATGATCTCCGGCTCAGAAGCTGTGGTTGATGCCGCTGAGTTTTTTCTCTTTTCCAGCGCTCGACGTCGTTCAAGAGATTTTCCATCCTGGTTGAGTGACGTGGCTTGCGAAGATCCTGCGTTTGTTGGCTTTCTTGTGTCAGCATTGGCCCGCAACCAGGAATGCAGTTCGTCCTTGAATGCAAACACCGGCGATCCGCTCGTGTTGCCCAATTTGTGGACAGGAAGTCCAAGATTTTGCTCCCAGCGCTGAACGGTACGCACGCTGCGGCCCAATTCGGCGGCTATTTCTTTCCATCCTTGAAGGGTCGCGTTCCTTGCCGAGACACCTGGAGTGAACCTGACTATATTGGATTTAGGGGACCCCGGTGTGGGTCGTTGTATTGGCAGTCCCATAGCGATACTCCTCGAAGCTCCCTCAAATCGTCAAGAAAGCACAAACTGCGGCCA
>Ga0209168_10003266_pt1 | contig 11273 bp, 7 predicted proteins | sample Coa_R1_FD_187156 | JGI IMG/M metagenome (GOLD analysis project Ga0209168, IMG submission 187156) | Surface soil microbial communities from Centralia Pennsylvania, which are recovering from an underground coalmine fire - Coalmine... | ecosystem: Environmental > Terrestrial > Soil > Unclassified ... | reverse complement strand
TGGCACTCCTTCATCGCGAAGGCGGCCGGCCCGAAATGGCGGTACTGTGGCTGGACCGGGTGCTCGAGATTGATCCGCTGGACGAAGAGGCGGTGGTGCGCATGCTCGAAACTCTCGCCGGACTCGGACGGCGAACCGAAGCCTTGCGCCGCTATCAGCAGTTCGCCCTTCGCCTCAAGGACGACATGGACCTGGCGCCGTCTCCGGAAACTGAGGGGGTCGTTGCCCGGATCCGCAAGGAAGCAGAGTATCCGGTGGCTCGCGCCGGCGCGCCCAGAGCAACCGAAGCAGCGACGGCACGCCATGCGGTCCCGATCATACCGAGGTCCTCGCTTCCGGTGGACGGACGCCTGGTGGGCCGAGAGCCGGAGCTGGGGCGAATCCTGTGGACGCTCCCTCCGCTTCACGTCGTGGCGCCGCGGCTTGCCATGGTGGTGTCTGCGCCGGGCATGGGGAAGACGCGTCTCCTCGCCGAGGTTGCAGTCCGGGCCCGGCGAGCGGGTCTCCTGTCGCTGGCTGGTGCCGCGTACGCCTGTGAAGGCTGTCTGCCGTTTGGCCCGATCCGCGACGCCCTGAGTGACTATCTGGAGGACCAACCGGAAGATGTTATTCGCGGCCGGCTTGCCGAGACGCTGACCGATCTCAGCCGGATTGTCCCCGAGCTACGCTGGCGATTTCCCGATATCGACGACCCACCTGGTACTACCGAAGACGATCGACGTCTGAGGCTCTTTCTCGCGGTGACACGCGCACTGGATCGCATCGCACTGGACACGCCCGCCGTACTCTTGCTCGACGACCTGCAGTGGGCCGACGAGTCCACGCTGCAGGCGCTCCACTTCGTCGTACGGCGCTCGATGTCCTCACGGTTGCTCATCGTCGCGGCGTGCTCGATCGAAGACCAGGACGCTCCCCCTGCCGCGGTCAGTCTGGCCGGGGAGCTGGAGCAGGCCGGCTCGGCCACCATCATCAAGCTTGGACCGCTTCCCTGCCAGACGATGAAGCTCCTGCTCGAGGAGCGTATCCGCGGTCGCTGCACCGACTCGATTGTCGAAACACTCTGTGTGCAGAGCGAAGGGAATCCACTTCGGGCGCTACAGGGACTCCGCGCCCTCCGTGATGAAGGAAAGCTTGAGTACTCACCCGAGGGCTGGCGCATCGTGGACACCGTTCCCGATCCGTGAGCCGCCACGAGGTGAAGTCTCGGCCCGCCGTACACCCGTGGAGATGAAGCCCCGGCCACGGCGTAGCCAATACACCGTGCATCCGTGTCACGCCGCGTTCACGGCAATGTATATCCATACCCTCGTGGACACAACGCCCTGAAGCCTCGGTCGGCCGTGACCCGGGTACCCTCCGGGTGTGGGCCGCAGCTCGGCATGTCGGGCGTCGCGCATACCACCATCAAACCGATTCCGACGCCTGCATACACGCCCCCCACCACCATTCCCGCGCGGTTCGGAAAACATGCGTTCATGACGGGTTTCCCGCGGCAAGAGCAATGTCCGACATGCCGGGCTGCGGCCCACACCCGGAGGGTACCCGGGTCACGGCGGACCGAGGCTTCAGGGTATCGTGATCCTGGCGCCATAGGGGGAAATGGTGTCGTGGCAACCGTGCGCCGAGGCTTCATACCAAGCGTTCATGGGCCGCACCGGCAAGCCCGCAGCCGTCGAATCTCCGGACGGCAATGCCGCCAGGCACTGAAGCCCCGGACGGCCCTGTCCGGGTCGCCCCGCAGGGCGACATGTCGGATGACGCCCATGCCGTCGTCACACCGACTTGGTCGCCGGCATAGCCACACCCGCCCCACACCGTGCCCACCGCCTGCGTGGCATCCGGACGACATGCGTTCATGACGGGTTTCCCGCGGCGTGTGGAGCATCCGACTGTCGCCCTGCGGGGCGATCCGGACAGGGCCGTCCGGGGCTTCAGAGTATTGTGGCCATAGCGGGTCGAGGACTCACCGCGCCACCGCGTCTCTTATGGTGGCGCGGTGAATCCGCCGAACGACCTACACGGCGGTTTCCCTTGGCGCGGCGGAAGACGGCATGCGGCCGTGCGGTTGCAGCGGTAGGCTGGTGGCGGCGTGGATGCAGCGGTACGCTTGTAGCCGTGCGGTTGCAGCGGTATGCTCGCACCCTTGCAGTCGCGGCCAAGAAGGGCATGCGGCGGTGCTCATGCGCCTGTCCGGCGACTGACTGCTACCCGCCGGCTACCGATCGCCGGTAGCTTTGGGATGGCTGCTGATCGCTGTCGGCTCGCGCCTCGGCGGCGCCGCGTTCGTAGTCGATCACCGCCTGAAGGGACGCGACTGCCACCTCGAGCTCCTGCTCGTCGGGCTCGGCGGTGGTGAATCGCTGTGACTGCCAGGCCGGCGTGAAGAGCAATCTGGCGATTGGGTTGTCCTTGAACCGGTAACCGAGGCGTACGGCTTCGTAGGCCGTGGACAAAACAAGTGGTCCGCTCAGCGCGCCGGCTACCGCCTTGCGGCGACTGCTCGGAAGCGAGCTCAGGTAGATCTTGGCCAGCGTTCCGCCAAGCAGGCCCCAGAACGCGAAAACCGTACCGCAGCGAGGATGGATCCGGCTCATTGCCGCGGCGTTCCCGGACGTCAGCTCGAGACCCGCCTCGGCGGCGTTGACGGCCTTGTGCTCGGCGCCATGGTATCGCCACAGCTCGCGCACGCCAGGGACCCGGCTGCTCAAGCCGAATGCGAGGAATGGCAGGGCAACTCCGGCGACGGTCTCGATCGGTACGACGAGCCTGGCATCGGACCGTTTCGACAGCTCTCGGGTGAGCCGGTCCGCCAGCGCCGCTCCGATGCCGGGCGCCAGCTGCGGCAGGTTCGCCTTCACGCGCGAGCCGCCCTCGTTCAGACGGCCCTCGAGCTTGCCGGCGGTTCGGGCAAGCTTCAGCATGCCCGCGAACGAGACGAGACCGCGCACGAACGGAATGTTCCGCGACCATGCGCTCGGCAGGTGAAATGCCTCAACCGCGCTCGCGATCTCCCCATTGGGGCGCCGTACCGCTACCGCGACCGAGCCCGGGCCAACCATCATCACCCCGTTGCGCAGGGCGCGGCCGCCGTAGCGCGGCGGTTCGTGATTCTTTGACATAAATCCCCACTTCCTGTGTGTCTGTGACGTTCCTCGGCGCCCGACCTGCGATCCCTTGACTCGGGTTGGAGTCTGCCGCGGTCGAAACGTACCCGGCCCGTCAATTGCCCGTGACCGGAAACGGCCACGGTCCGCACCATTGTATGTGGCTCGCCGCGGCGTACCACATCTTGCCGGCGCGGACCACCACATCGACCACCCCCTTTCCGCATCTACGGCGAGCGGGTCGCGGTGAACCGGTTTCACGTGAGGTTTGATGATGTGCGCCGCCGCCGGCTATTGGAGCTGCATCAGGAGTAGCGGGACGTCTCCGGGCTCCGGCAGGCCATGCTTGGCGCCGAACGAGCCGCTGATCAGTGCGAGGACGACGAGCAAGGCGATGATGAGGATGACCGGCGCAGCAAAGCTCACCACTGAAAGCATGACGGAGGCGCCAAAGCCCGGCGTCTTCGCCCCCTCAGTCGGGTCGGGGAGCGACAGCGCTGCACGAGCGCGTGCCAGCCACCCCTGACCGCTTGCTCCGGTGGCCGATCCGGCCGACTCCTGCAGTGGACCTCGGTCGGCCGGGCCCTTCGGCCGGGCCCGGGGGGGGCGCATCGCAGGTCGAACCGTGTGCCAACGCTCCCGGATCTCGGCTACCTGTGTCGCCGCCAGCGTGGCCTCAGCATACCGTCGCTGGATGTAGATCTCCGTGATGCGGGCAAAGTCGGTGGCGTGGTCCGGCCAGCGCCTTGCGAGCTGAGTTGCCAGCTCCAGCGGGGTGGTTGCCGTTAACGGGGCCGCTTCGGCCCGGGCCGCCCGACGCATGAGCTGGGCGTAGACTCGCCGAACGGGGTCGGCCGGATAGTCGCCGAAAATGCGACGCCGACTCTGCCGCACCGCACGGACCGCCGCCTCGCCGCTGCGAGCAAACAGCCCAATGATCCAGCCGGCTAGCAGTTGCCACAGCGCACTGAGTGAGATCAGCCCGCGGCGCCTCTCGACATAACCCCGGTTCGGCGCCCGGTGGGGCAGGCGCGGAATCACCCGCGAGATCAACCAGAGGACACCGCCGAGCGCCGCGACGGCAAACAGCACAAAGCTGCCGACCACTAAGGGGTCGTTCAGCGGTCGATGCCCCCGGGGCTTCTTTCCGGTCGGCTGGGTGTTGGCTGGCTGGGTCAGCGCCGGGTTGGCCAGGCGGCGACCCCTCGGGCGGATCAGATCGACGAAGTGCTGAATGGGTGACGCAATCAGTAGTTCCAGCTGGAAGAGTGCGCCGCCGAGGCGGTCAAACGCCGGGCGTGTCACGTGCCAGATTCCACCCGCGACGTCCAGAGAGAAGAGTTGCAGCACGGCGAGACTGATGCCGGCGAGGAGCGCTAGCTGAAAAAGGATCGCCAGAGCCGCGGCAGCGGCGGCACCCGGCTCCCGCTCCTGCTCGAGGCGGGAAGTACCGAGCGCCACCATGCCGACGATGGTATAGCCGATGCCGATGAGGGCCATCATCTGCCAGATCGGGCGTTGGTACACGATACCGCGAGCCACGATCCAGACGATACCGAAGAACAGGAATCCAAATCCCCAGCCAAAGCGGCGCAGCACGTCGTCGTGATCGACCTGTTCCTGAGTGATCACGATCCCGCGCCAGAAGAGCAGGACCAGTACGAACGCGGCAATCAGGAAGCTTGGGAGATTGTGGGAGATCGCCGCGGCGCCGCCCAGCCCGGTGGCCACGGCGCCGACAGCCACGATGGCGCGATTCCATCGGTCACCCGGACCGATCCTCGCCACAACCAAGCCGAAGGCCAGCCCTGCTGCTGCACTGCCGAGAAGGGGCCAGAAGACGGCGTAACCCGGCGGTAGGGCGTCGAGTAAGCTGCTCCCCACGATGATCGCGAAACCGGCTAGAGTTTCCATGGCCGCGAGCAGCAGCAGTAGGAGAAAGCCCTTACGAGACGGCAAGATCGGTACTTCCCTTCGGTGTTGCGAGGTAGATTGGCACGCCGCGAACTACCGGCGCTGCGAACCGGCCACAATAGACGACCGATACGCGGCCGGCCAGCTGCCGGCTCGTCAGCACCGAGATCGCCGCCGGAGTCACGATCGACGTAACGAACATGATGCTTCCCCCCGCGGCGACGCGCCGTGCCTCGTCCGCGAGGACATGTTCGGGCGAGTACCGTCCGGAGAAAGAGAGCCGGGCGAGGTGCTCGAGCAGGAGCGTGGCCTGCTGCGGATTGGCGCTTGCCGCTACCCGCGGTGTGAGCTCCGCGCCCGGGACCTGGCCGTTGGAACGAATGCCCACGGCAAACCCCCGATCCAGAGCCCACAGGGACATCGAGGCCGCCAGATCGATGGCGGCCTCCATTCGGTCGAGGTCGACACCCTGCCACACGTGCTGAAAAGTGTTGAGGTTGAGCACGATCATCAGCTGTGTCGTGGTGCTGGGATCAAAGAGCCGCACCTGTAGACTGCCGGTGCGTGCCGTCGCCTTCCAGTGCATGCGATTCAGTGGATCGCCCGCCTGGTACTCCCGCGTGCCGGCGATACGAGTGAGGTCGTCGGCCAGCTTGCGCCGGCTGGAGGCCTCTCCCATGGTCTCGAGAAATGGGAGGCCGACTTCCTCGGGACGGTAGACCCGGGGATAGACAATCAGATCGAGCGTGTCACCGAACGTTGCCGTTCTGGGGAAGAGTCCGAACGGGTCGCTGGTCTCGACCGTGGCCGGCCCGAGGGTGTACACGCCACGCCGAACCGCCTCCAGCCGGTAGGTGCGTTCAACCGATTGGAAGGGGCGAACCGCGGTGCGGTTGGTGAATCCGTACCCGAGGTTCTCCGTGAGCTGTACCCCGCCGGAGAAACGGATCAGGTCGTCGAGGTGGTGGGTCGCTCGGATCAAGCCGAAGTGGATCGGGTCGGTGATCGTGACCGACGCCAGCGGCAGAAACTTGTTGTTGTCGAGCCGGATCTTGAGCTCGGCACTATCGCCGGGAAAGAGCCGGCTGGGAAGCATCGTACGGTGATACGACAGCCCGGTCAGTGAAAACCTGGCTGATAGCCAGGCGGCGCCGATCGCGAGGAGACCGGTTGCCGCCACGATCGAGATCGCGGGAACAAACAGAAGCACGCCGACGACGGTGCCGATAGCAAAGAGCGTAACGTACTGCCCCGGCGCCAGCCGGCGCTGGAAGCGCTCGCTGTAGGCAATGACGAGAATCGGAATCGTGAGCAGCAGTATGTAGACCAGCAGCTTGGCTATGAGGGCCACGAACTCGTGGTTCATCGTGCTCTCCGGGCTACAGCGACTCCGTGGGGACAGGGACCGCCGCAATGACCTCCCGAAGGAGGTCTTCGGAGGTACGCCCGCGCAGCCGAGCGTCGGCGCTCAGTACCACGCGGTGCGCCAGAACACCGGGAGCCAGGTACTTCAGGTCGTCGGGGATGACGTACTGGCGCCCACGGATAAGCGCAAGCGCCTGAGCGCCGCGATACAGGGCCAGCGAGCCGCGGGGACTGACACCCAGATCGATCTGGTCGTGCTCACGGGTGGCTCGCACCAGCAGGGTGACGTAGCGCCGCAGATCGTCGGAGACGTGCACCGTTCCGACTTCACCGCGTGCTTGCAGTATTGCTTCCGGGGTCACCACCGGCTCCAATCCGCCCAGCGGATGGCCCCGCTCCTGCAACAAGATGATCTGTTCCTCTTCCTGTTGAGTCGGGTAACCCAGGCTGAGACGAAGCAGGAAGCGATCGAGCTGAGCTTCGGGCAGCGGAAACGTCCCCTCCAGCTCGATCGGGTTCTGCGTTGCCAGCACCATGAAAGGACGGGGAGTGGGATACGTCGTGCCCTCGACCGTCACCTCCCTCTCTTCCATCGCCTGCAGCAAGGCGGACTGGGTCCGCGGTGTGGCGCGATTGATCTCGTCGGCCAGTACGATGTTGGCCAGGATCGGTCCGGGCCGGAACTCGAAGTCCTGAGACCTCTGGTTGAAGAAGTAGACGCCCGTCACATCGGACGGCAGGAGGTCCGGTGTGAACTGGATGCGCTTGAAGCTGCCGGAGATAGAGCGCGCCATGGCGCGCGCCAGCGTAGTCTTCCCCGTTCCCGGGACGTCCTCAATGAGCACGTGACCCTCGCAGAGCAGGGCGACGAGCAGGAGCTCGACGGCGTTGCCTTTGCCGACGATGACACGCTCGACGTTCGTGACGAGCCGGCTCAGCTCATGGGACGAGACGGAAACCTGTGCCACGATTCGTTCCTCTCCCTGTTCCCACCAGCATAGGTCTTGAACCTACTAACGGACGACAGCTTCCGTTTGTCACATGTCGCCTGGAACGTACTGGCGAAGTCGGGTAGCACGCGAGGCCACGAGCACCGTCGCGAGCAGGGCGGCAATGCCGCCACTGACCACCGACAGCGGCGCACCAAAGCCGCGTGCGACCAGACCCGCTTCTATCTCTCCGAGCTGTGGACCGCCCATGAAGAAGACCATGCTCACCGAGGTCATGCGTCCGCGCAAGACATCCGGAGTGACAATCTGGCGCACCGTCTGGCGCAGCACCATGCTGACTGTGTCGGAGGCACCGACGCCGGCCAGCGCCAGCAAGGAGAACGCGAAGTTGCGCGAGAGTCCAAACAGGACGGTGAACACACTGTACGCCACGACCGCCAGCAGGATTGTAAGCCCCTGGCGCCGGATGGCGGCGGCGACGAACGACATGACAATCGCCGCCAGGACCGCGCCGATGGACGGCGCCGCGTAAAGCAGGCCGTAGCCGGCCGGTCCGACGCGGAGAATGTCGTGGGCAAAGATTGGCAGCAAGGCCGTCGCCGACCCGAAGAAGGTGGCTATGAAGTCCAGCAACATAGTTGAGGCGAGGATTGGTGATCGCCACACAAACTCGAGCCCTTCGATGGCTGCCTTCAGCGTAACGCGCCGGACACGACCGACGAGCGGGGGCGGTTTGACGATCAGGAGCGCCACCAGAACGCCTACAAAGGAAACCGCGTCCACGACGTAGACCACTCCCACGCCCCAGGATGCGATGACCAGACCCGCAAGCGTCGGTCCCACCACAGTCCCGAGCTGCGTGATGGTGCTATTCAGACTGATGGCGTTTGCCAGGTGCTCGCGTGGGACCAGGGCTGGTACCAGCGCCTGGCGCGCCGGGTTGTCGAACGCCAGCGCTCCCGCCGCCACCGCGGTCAGCGCGTAGATCAGAGGGAGCGAAACGAAGCCTGCAATGGTAGCCACCGCCAGCAGCGATGAGACGACGAGGCGGAATGCCTGTGTGGAGATGAGGAGCTTGCGCCGATCCAGCACGTCGGCCACGACCCCTCCCCACAAGGAAAATAGGATGATCGGGATCACCCGGAAGAGACCGATGAGTCCCAGCGATAGTGCCGAGTGCGTGATCAGATAGATTTGCCAGGCAATTGCCGCCTGCTGCATCTGCGTCCCGACCATCGACACCGTTTGTCCCGACCAGTACACCCGAAAATTGCGGTGTCGTAGGGCGATGAGGGGAGAGCGCTGCCTGCGATGGCCTGGCTGATCCGGCTCACCGGCCGGTACGGGGCGGCGCATGCCCCATTCTATGGAAGCCTACCGCCTCACCTCGGCGCCGGCAGACAACCGATTTGTGCTCGGTGACACCGCCGCCTCCTCAAGTGCCTCGGCTACTGCCCGCTCAAACGTGAGGAGCCGTCCCAGTTCCCAGACAACGTCGGCCGGCATCGTCCGGACATCGGGATGCGCTGCGTACGCTGCGCGGGCGAGCTCTACAGTGCGCTGAAATCGGGCTCGGGCGATCGGATTCATCGAGGCATGCAAGTCGTCGGTCAGTGCAGCCACTGCAGCAAGTAGCCGGAGGGCCCGGTCGGAATCGCCGCGTTGCAGGGCGACGCCGGCCAGCCCCTCGATATTGGTGACTACCAGGCCGCGGTCGCCCTGCTCCAGACTCGTACTGAGACTCTCGGCGTAGCACCTGGCTGCATGCACGTCGTCGCCCCGCGCTCGGGCAATATCGCCCATCGTGGTGAGGGCCGCGGCGCAGCCATACTGATCGCCCAGCTCGCGCCGCAAACTGAGACTCTCATCGCACAGAAGCTGGGCGCGATCCAGGTTGCCCAGGGCGCAGGCCACATCGCCCATGTTGTTGAGGAGGTTGGCGACACCCCACAGATCGCCGGCCCGCCGGCGCAGCGCCAGACTCTCTTCCTGCAATTCCGCGGCGCGCTCCAATTCGCCCGCGGCGAGGGCAGCGGTACCCATATTGTTGAGCACGACCGACATACCCACCGTGTCGCCGATCTGACGATACAGCGTGAGGCTCTCCTGATAGTAGCCGTCCGCCTCGTCGAGATGGCCACGATTCCGGGCGGTAGTTCCCAGTGCGTTGAGAACGCCGGCAACACCGAGGTCGTCTTCGATCCGGCGCATCATCTCCAACGCCTCACGCCCGAGTGCCATGCCGCGATCGAAGTCGGCCTGCAGGAATGCGATGGAAGCAGCGCCGTACAGCGCCTCAGCGCAAGCTGGTTCCAGATCGGAGCTGTGGATCGTGCCAAACCGTGTCAACAGCGAGTCCAGCCAGTCTCGACCTTCGGCCAGCATGCCTGACCTGAACCAGAAGCGCGACAGTGCGGCACCGAAGCGCAGTCCAAACGAGGCATCGTCCTGTCGCAGCGCCCAGGTGAGAGCCGCTCGAAGGTTGCCCTGCTCGCGCCGCAGCCGGGCGAGCCAGGCAATCTGGTTTGGCCCCATGAGCTCGCGGGCGCCCTCCTCCGCCAGCCGGAGGAAGAATTCGGCATGCCGCCGGCAGACTTCATGTTCGTACCCCTGCACCGATAGCTGCTCGCGCGCGAACTCGTGAATGGTCTGCAACAGGCTAAATCGCGGCTCGGTCCCACCACCGGTCGGTATGAGCAGGCAGCCGTCGACGAGTGCATCGAGCTCTTCCAGCACTCCGGTCCGACCATCAAGCCGGCAGATACTCTCCACGGCGTCGAGCGTCGCGCCTCCCGCGAACACCGCCAGCTGGGCCAGAAGCTGCTGCTGGTCTGGAGAAAGAAGCTGGTAGCTCCACTCGATGGTTGCCCGCATCGTCTGCTGTCGGGCCGGCAAATCCCGCGGTCCCTGTGTGAGGATGTCGAGTTGCCGTTGCACGCGGGACAGGAGCGTGGGCAAGGGCAGCAGACGGACTCGGGCCGCCGCCAGCTCGATGGCGAGCGGGAGTCCATCCAGCCCTCGACATATAGCCGCCACGGTGCGCAGTCCTTCCTCGTCCGGATCAAACCCGGGCACGACGAAACGAGCGCGGTCGACGAAAAGTCGGACGGCAGACGATGGCGCAAGCTCTTCGGCAGTTCTAGAGCTTCCGTCGGGTGTTGCCAGGGCCGGAACGAGGAACCGTTGCTCCTCGGCCAACCTGAGCGGAATCCGGCTGGTAATCAGGAAGCGCAGCCGGGGACAGGATGCCAGGAGGTAGCCAACGACCTCGGCCGCCCCCAGCACCTGCTCGAAATTGTCCAGCAGGAGGAGCAGTTGTTGTTCGCGAAGCAGGGACACCAGCGCCGCTTGGATACCCTGGCCGCCCGCTTCCTGTATGCCGAGCGCTCCAGCAATGGCAGGAGCCACGTGTTGAGCGTCGCGCAACGACGACAGATCTACTGTGGCTACCCGGGCTGAGGGATCGCGATCTTCGAGAGAAGCAATAGCGGCCAGTGCCAGGCGCGTCTTGCCTATTCCACCCGGACCGAGCAGCGTGACGACCCGGTGGCTCTGCAGGAGATGAAGGATCGCCGCCACTTCGGCTTCTCGGCCCACCAACGTAGTAGACGGGACGTACATCCGCGACGAGGAGCTACCCACACGTGGGGCCGGCGCTTCGGAGTATGCAGCCGCGATGAAGGCGGCACGGGTATCGTCCCCAAGTGCGAGCGCGTCCGCGAGCAAAGTGAGAGTGCTCGCGCGCGGGCGTGTACGCCGACCTCGCTCCAGCGCGGCGACTGCCTTCGTGGTCATGCCGGCTCGCTCGGCAAGCATCTCCTGCGTCAATCCCGCTGCGAGGCGGTGCGATCGCAGCAGCTGGCCGAAAGCGGGGGGCGATGCTTCGCGAAGCTGCGTCATGGCACGGCGGTGAGACGTTCTGGCCCTGACGTTATCTTAT
>Ga0209168_10003265_pt1 | contig 11274 bp, 16 predicted proteins | sample Coa_R1_FD_187156 | JGI IMG/M metagenome (GOLD analysis project Ga0209168, IMG submission 187156) | Surface soil microbial communities from Centralia Pennsylvania, which are recovering from an underground coalmine fire - Coalmine... | ecosystem: Environmental > Terrestrial > Soil > Unclassified ... | reverse complement strand
ATACATCCTGCGCTCTTGGTCGCTCGTGAAGATGGGCACGACGGCGGCGCAGAAGAAGCTGTTCTTCAACCTCAGGAAGGCCAAGAGCGAGATCTCGGCGTTCGAGGAAGGCGATCTGCGCCCCGAGCAGGTCAGCCACATCGCCACCAAGCTCGGCGTCCTCAACGAGGAAGTCATCTCGATGAACCGGCGCCTGTCCGGGCCGGATGCGTCGCTGAACGCGCCGTTGCGCTCGGACGGCGAGAGCGAGTGGCAGGACTGGCTGGCCGACGACACCCAGGTGAGCCAGGAGACCCAGCTCGCCGAGGACGAGGAGCACACGATCCGCATGTCGCTTCTGGAAGAGGCGATGACCGAGCTCACCGACCGCGAGAAGCACATCCTCACCGAGCGGCGGCTGAAGGACAATCCGACCACGCTCGAGGAGCTGGCCGCCCAGTACGGCGTCAGCCGCGAACGCGTGCGCCAGATCGAGGTGCGGGCGTTCGAGAAGCTGCAAAAAGCCATGCGCGCCGCCGCCCACGAACGAAACCTCGACGCGGCCTAAGAGCGGGCGCTGGCGGCGGCCTGAGCTACCCCTCGAAGGGGTCGCGCATGACGATGACGTCCTGGCGGTCGGGGCCGGTGGTCACCTGCACCACCGGTGCGCCGATCAGCTCCTCGATGCGGCGCACGTAGATCACCGCCTCGGCCGGGAGGTCGCGCCAGGAGCGCGCGCCTTTGGTGGAGCCGGACCAGCCGGCGATGTCCTCGTAGATCGGCTCGACCGCCGCCTGGTCGCGCTGGCCGGCCGGCAGGTAGTCGAGCGTCTCGCCGTGCAGCCGGTAGCCGGTGCAGATCTTGAGCCGCTCCAGGCCGTCGAGCACGTCGAGCTTGGTCAGGACGACTCCCTCGATGCCCGCGACGGTGACCGACTGGCGCACCAGCACAGCGTCGAACCAGCCGCAGCGCCGGGGCCGCCCGGTCACGGTGCCGAACTCGTCGCCCCGCTCGCCCAGCCGCTGGCCGACAGCGTCGTTGAGCTCGGTGGGAAACGGCCCCTCGCCGACCCGGGTGGTGTAGGCCTTGACGATGCCGAGCACGTAGCCGCCCGCGGACGGCGGGACGCCCGCGCCCGCCGCCGCCTGTCCGGCCACCGTGTTCGACGAGGTCACGTACGGATAGGTGCCGTGATCCACGTCGAGCAGCGCCGCCTGCGCCCCCTCGAACAGCATCCGCTTTCCCGACTTCACCACCGCGTTCAGCACCCGCCAGGCTGGCTTGACGTAGGGGGCGACCTTCGGCGCCACCTCGCGCAGCGTGGCGAACAGCGCCTCGGCGGTGATCTCAGGCAAGTCGAGACCGCGCCGCAGCGGTTCGTGGTGCGCGAGCAGGCGCTCGATCTTGGCGCGCAGCGCGTCCTCGTCGTCCAGGTCGACGAAGCGGATGGCCCGGCGGCCGACCTTGTCCTCGTACGCCGGCCCGATGCCGCGCGCGGTGGTGCCGATGCGGTTCGCCCCCGCCCGTTCCTCGCGCGCCCGATCCAGGTCGGCGTGCAGCGGCAGGACGATGCAGGCATTGTCGGCGACCACCAGGATGTCGGGATTGATCGTCAGTCCCTGCTTCCGCACCCGCTCGATCTCCTCGAGCAGCGCCCATGGGTTCACCACCACCCCGTTGCCGATGACCGAAAGCTTGCCCTGCACGACGCCCGATGGCAGCAGCGAGAACTTGTAGACGTTGTTGCCCACCACGATGGTGTGGCCGGCGTTGTTGCCGCCTTGGAAGCGCACGACCACCTCGGCCCGGTTGGCCAGCCAGTCGATGACCTTGCCCTTGCCCTCATCGCCCCACTGGGCGCCGATCACGGTGACGTTGGCCATGGCTTGCGCGACCTCACCTGCCCGGTGAGTCTCGCTTGCCCCTTCGACAGGTGCTCGGCCAAGCAGACGGCGTCGGGGTCTTAAGGTCGGGCCCGTTTCGCGCCGGCGGGGTGCGTAGCCCCGCGGCCGGGCGGGGTCAAGCGCCGGCGGCGCGGCCGCTGTCGGGCGCTTGCCGCGCGGGGGCGTCCCTGGAATCTTGCGTGCGCATGGCCCCGTCCCCCGCCCCGAAGCGCCTCAAGGTCGCCGTCTACGCGATCTGTCTGAACGAAGAGCAGTTCGTCGACCGTTTCCTCGACGCGATCGGCGACGGGGCGGACGAGATCGTCATCGCCGACACCGGCTCGACCGACGGTACGGTCGCGGCGTTTCGCCGACGCGGCGTCGAGCCGCACGCCATCTCGATCAAGCCCTGGCGCTTCGACGTTGCGCGCAACGCCGCCCTGGCGCTGGTTCCGGACGACGTCGACGTCTGCGTTTCGCTCGACCTGGACGAGGTGATCATGCCCGGCTGGCGGCGCGTGATCGACCGCGGCTGGCGGCCGCCGATCAACCACTTCTACTACACGCACGTCTGGAGCGAGGACGTGACGGGCCTCTGGCACTCGCTGCTCGACAACCGCATCCACGCCCGCCATGGCTTCAGCTGGCGCTACCCCTGCCACGAGTGCGTGTTGCCCAACCCGGGCCAGGTCCAGCACATCGGCATCGTCCGCCACCTGAAGATCCAGCACCGGCCCGATCCGACCAAGGACAGAACCTCCTACCTGCCGCTCCTCGAAATGGCCGCGGCCGAGGATCCCGAAAGCCCGCGCCACGCCCTTTATCTCGGCCGTGAGTACGCCACGCAGGAGCGGTGGGAAGAGGCGCTGGCCGAGCTTCACCGGTGCCTGGCGTTGCCCCGCGGCGACCGCGGCGAGCGCTGTGCGACGATGCGCACCATCGCCCGCTGCCACGAGGCGCTGGGCGACATGCAGGCCGGCCTCGACGCTTGGCGCGCCGCCGTCGAGGACGCGCCCGGCGTGCGCGGCCCGCTTGTCGACTACGCCTGGGCCCTCTATCGGCGCGAGCAGTGGGCGGCTTGCTACGAGCAGGCGCTGAAGGCGCTGGCGATCCCCGAGGAGGTGATCGAGTACGGCTGCGACTCCGATTTCGGCGTGCTGGCCGAGGATATGGCGGCGATCTGCGGCTGGCGGCTGGGCCACCTCCAGCAGGCGCTGATCTACGGCCGCCAGGCCCTGGCGAAGGCGCCGGGCGTCGAGCGCATCCGCCTGAATGTCGAGCGAATGGAAAAAGCCCTGGGCGCCGCCCCGGCGCGGTAGGCCGGCGCCGACAAGGATACTTGACATTCGTGCCAACAGGGTGTCGTGTATACTTGTCATATTGACGGGGAAACATGACATGACATCGGACCAGGCAACGCCGGGCAAGCAGGGATCGACGGCCATGGCGGTCGCCATCAGCTTCTCGGCGATCGCCCTCTGCGGCGTGCTCGCGGTGGGTTTCGTTTTGGCGGTGGGCGTTCTGAAAGCACACCATGGCGGCCTCTGGAGCGTCCTCGCGGCCACTGCGGTCTTTGGGCTCGCCGTCCTGGCGATCGCGCTCGCCGCCGCGCGGCTCGGGCAGCGCGCGATGCGGATGACGCCGTCGCCCGCGGCCTCGCGCTACGCCCGTCGCTTCTCGGCCGCGATGGGGCTCTATGTGCTGGCTCTGCTCGCCGCCATCACCGCCGAGGTGCAGCTTCGCCCGGTCGGAGCGCTGGCCTACGCGCTCGCGGTCCTCCCAGCCCTGCCGCTGCTCGCGGCCATCGCGGCGATCGGTCTCTACCTGCGCGAGGAGACCGATGAGTTCCAGCGCGCGGTCCAGGTCGAGGCGGCTTTGTGGGCGACCGGCGGGGCGCTCGCCGTCGCCACCGTGTTCGGCTTCCTGCAGACGTTCGGCCTTGCGCCGATGGTCCCCGCCTGGGCGGTCTTCCCCTTGTGGTCCATGCTGTTGGGGCCGGCGCAGATGATCGCCCGCTGGCGCTACCGGTGAGGAACCGCCTCAAGGTTCTGCGCGCCGAGCGGGACTGGAGCCAGGCCGAGCTCGCCGACCGCCTCGGCGTGTCGCGCCAGAGCGTCAACGCCATCGAGACCGGCAAGTACGATCCCAGCCTGCCGCTCGCCTTCCGCATCGCCCGCCTGTTCGACCAGCCGATCGAAGCGATCTTCCAGGACGCCGGCGCCTGACGCCGCACGCGACTTCCCTCCCCGCCCGGCCTTCGTCTATCCTGGGAGCGCCCTTGCCGGGCGCGGGCGTAGTTCAGAGGTAGAACATCAGCTTCCCAAGCTGAGTGTCACGGGTTCGATTCCCGTCGCCCGCTCCAACACTTATCGGCCATGGGCGGGCCGGTTTGCACGCGGCGTTGCAAGAGGCGAGGCTTAGGCCGGGGTCGGCCGCGCGCCAGTCTTTGACGGCGCCGCGCGCTGGCCGCCGCGGAGGGCGAACCCCAAGAGCAGGGCGGCGCCGGCCACGATCCCCAGGACCAGCAGCGACCTGTCTCGCAGAAGGCTCTCCGCGCCGTCGAAGGCGTCCAGCGCCTTGTCGCGAGCCCGGTCAGAGGCGTCTTTTGCCAGGCCGATCACGTCGCGCAGCCGGCCGTTGGCTTCGGATTTCACGTCGTCGGCGATCGCGCCCGCCGTATCGGCCACGCGGTCGAGGGTTCGTGCCGTCAGAGTATCGTTTTCTGTCAGTGTCATCGTTGCAGGTTCCGATCGCGGAAGCGCGACGACCACACAACCCGTCAACCCCTCAGCCGTTCCACCGCGCTTCAGAACGTGACCGGGGCAAAAGGTCTCATGGCAGGCGCCGCCGAACGTGCTTATCGGGCGGCGGCGTCGCCGGGGAACGGATGGAGCAGAGCGTCGTGGATCTCTATTGGCTGATTGGAGCGATTGTCGGATCGGGCCTGTTCATCTTCTTAGGGGGCCCGCCTGCGCGGCGCCTCGCGCAAGCCGTCCGGCGCCGCGGGCGCGTTTGAGCCGCATCGAGTGCGCGGTCGGAACCGCGAGCGGTCTCGGCGATTAATCATACCGAGCGGCGCAGTACAGCGCCGCCAGGAATGAAGGAACATCCAGATGTCCATAATCGCCTGGCTCGTGGTCGGCCTCGTCGCCGGCTGGATCGGAAGCATGATCGTCAACCGGGGCGGCGAAGGCCTCATCATGGACATCGTGCTCGGTGTCATTGGCGCGATCGTCGGCGGCTTCGTCTTCAACATGCTGGGCCATTCCGGCGTCACCGGCATCAACCTCTACAGCATCTTTGTCGCCGCCGTGGGCGCCGTCATCGTGCTGTTCATCTTTCACGCGGTGGTCCGCCGACGCACCCTCTAAGCCCGCCGCGCCTTCCGTGGGGCCGGCTGGATAAGGCGAGTGCAGGCCCGGGCGCGCGCGAGTGAGGCGGAACCCCGGGCTCTCGGAGGCGCCTGCTGTCCGGAACAATAAAGGTCCTGCCGGATTGTCGACGTGTCGACAATCCGGTCGAGGCGGGTCGCCAAAATGCAAACGCTCAAGCTGCTGGTCGTCGACGACGAGCCGATGATCCGCGTCACGCTCGAGGCCGCGCTCGAAGATGGCGGCTACAGCACGCAATTCGCCGCCAGTGCCGAGGAAGCGTTCAAGGTGCTTGACGATCCAGATGAGATTTTCGCCGCGGTTGTGACTGACGTTCGCTTGACTGGCCGGGTCACCGGTTGGGATGTGGCCCGGCGCGCTCGCGAGCTGAACCCCTCGATGCCCGTCGTCTACATCACTGGTGACTCGGGCGTGGACTGGGCCGCCAACGGCGTGCCGAACAGTATTCTCATCACAAAGCCGTTCGCGTTGGCGCAAGTCGTTACGGCTGTCTCGCAACTCCTCAACACCGACTCGTCGCCGCCATAGCCGCTCCAAGCTGTGCCGGCGGTCCGCCCCCTGGCCGAACGCGCGGCGGCATGCTCCAATTGCGGCGCCCATGGGTCATTGGGGAAGGATCCAGGATGAACATCCGCATTGCGCTTTGCGCGCTCCTCGCCGGGGCGGGCCTCGTCGCCTGCCAGCGCGGCGCGGCGCCCGCGAACACGGCGTCCGCGTCTACAGCTTCGGCCAGCGCCACGGCGCCGGCGTCGTCCGCTGCCGCACAGCCGCTGTCGAAGACCGGCGAGACGCCGACCGCCTTCGTGACGCGGATGCTCGCGCCCTACCAGCCGAACGGCGAGCAGTGGGCGAGCACCGACACGCCGGCGAAGGAAGCCGCGCAGAAGGCGTTCCAGGCCAAGTACGACGCCGACTTTTACGACCCGGACTTCGGCAAGCTGATGAACGACAACGGCGCGCTGGCCATGAAGAAGGCCGGCGGCGTCGACATGGACTACGACCCGATCTGCCAATGTCAGGACAGCAGCGCGACCTATTCCGTCGTCTCAGGCCATCCGGACGGCGCGCACTACGACGTGGTGGTGAAGAGCGACGACAAGGAGCAGGGGACCTGGACCTTCGTGCTCGCCGACAGCGACAAGGGCTGGCGACTCTATGACGTGATCGACAGCGGCGGCGACGTGCGCGCGATGCTCGCCCAGCACAACGCCTGCATGCGCGCCGCCAAGACCGAGACCGAAGGCGGCAAGTGCATCGGCGGCTGAGGACGGCTCACGCCGTCACTGGCTGCGGCTGATCTGGCCGCGCAGCGCCGCCGGCTGGGCGGCGGTGTCGATCTGGAACGACCACAGGCCGACGTTCAGCTGCCGCGCCTGCACGTCCGTCAGCTTGACGACGCCGCTGATCGGCGAGGCGGTGACCGGCGCCGAGATCAGAACGGGCGCATCGCCGCTCTTCGACGGACCGTGGAACCCGGCCGACACCGGGGCGCTCACGCCCTGGAAGGTGGCCGTGTAGTCGAGTTCGCCGCTGTCGGTGTCGAAGTCCAGGTGCACGTGACCGGCGCCCGCGGCGCCGGTCAGGCGGCCGTCGTACTGCTGCTCGGCGGCGAACGCCGCGCCGGCCGCAAAGGTCAGAATCGCCGCCCCGGCGATCGCGAGCCCCAAACGCATATCGATGGTCTCCGAAAATGATGGGCCGGCCAGGCGAACCCATGAAAACAAAGCCGTCAGCCGGCCTTGATAAACACTGTTTAGATGCTATCTGCCCTTGTGCAATTTCCCTTTCGGACAGTTCGCTTGCGGCAGGCTCAACCGACGCTCCCACCCGGCCACGCGACCATGAGCCAACAGGTGTCGCTGCGCGCCGTCGAGACCTTCGTCGCCGTCGCGCGCGCGCTCAGCCTGACCGTCGCCGCCGGCGAGCTGGGCCTGACCACCTCGGCGGTCAGCCGCCGCATCTCCGATCTGGAGCAGGCGCTGGGTGTGGATCTCTTCCGCCGCCTCAACCGTCGTATCGAGCTCACTGCGGCCGGCGTGCGCTATCTGCAGGCGGTGGGCGAGGCGATCGACCGCATCCACGCCGGCTCGGCCGCCATCGGCGGCGGGCGGGCGCGCAAGGTGGTGCGGCTGTCGGCGCTGGCCGACCTCGCCTCGTCCTGGCTGATGCCGCGGCTGGCGCGCTTCCACGACGAGCGGCCCGACATCGAGGTCGAGCTGCACGCCCTCGCCGACCTGGGCGATGTGGCGATCGGCGAGGCGCACGCCGCCTTGCGCCTCGGCGCCGGCGCCTGGCCGGGGATGGTGAGCGAGCGGCTGCTGGACATCGAAGTCGCCCCCGTCTGCGCGCCGGCGCTGCGCCCGAAGCGCGCGCCGGTGACGGCCGAGGCGCTGGACCGTTTCACGGTGCTGAGCATGAGTCCGGCCCTCGGCTTGTGGGACGAGTGGTTCGACGCCGTCGGCCTTGGCGGGTACCGCCCGCGGCGGGTGCAGACCTTCGACAGCGTCCAGGTGCTCTACGCCGCGGCCGCGGCCGGCATGGGCCTGGCGCTGGGCGGCAGCTTCCTGGTCGAGCGCGAACTCGAGGCCGGCCGGCTGACCACGGCCTTCGATGCCGCGCCGGTGCGCGTGACCAGCGGCTGGCACCTGGTCTACCGGCCGCGCGACCGCGACTGGCCGCCGCTGCGCGCGCTTGGCCGCGCGCTGCACGACGAACCGCCGGCGGCGCGCCTGGCCCAAACGGTCTGACGGCCGCCGATTTACTTCCGCCCTCCGCGCGGTTATAGGCCGCGTCCCATGACGCAGATGCGCAAAACCAATCCGTGCAACGCCAACGCCCGTTCGGGCGGGGGATGCGCGGGCGCGCGTCGGTAGCGGCTCTCTCTTCGCCGCTCGAACGCCCCGCCGAATGAGGTCGGGGCGACCAAGCCAGGAAACCGTCGGTCCCGTCCTCGAAAACCCGAGGAGACGAGACTGTGAAACGACGAAAACGCCTTCCCGCCACGCCCGTGCTGACGAGCGAGCGGCTGACGCTTCGGCCCGTGCGGCTGGAGGACGGACCGGTGCTGCAGCGCCGCTTCCCGCGCTGGGAGGTGGTCCAGCACCTGGACGGCCAGGTTCCCTGGCCCTACCCCGCCGATGGCGGCCAGACGCACGCCAATCTGGTCGTCGAGCGCGCGAAGAAGCGGCAGAGCTTCACCTGGGCGATCACGCTGACGGGCGAGGGCGACGAGCTGATCGGTCTGATCGACCTGCGCCCAGACGACGGCGAGAGCCGCGGCATGCGCGGCTTCTGGCTCGATCCGGACTACTGGCGGCGCGGCTTGATGTTCGAAGCGGCCGAGCGGGTGACCGAGTACGCCTTCGTCGAGCTCGGCTGGCCGTACCTCTGGCTCAGGAACGACGAGGCCAACACCGGCTCACACCGCATCAAGGAAAAGCAGGGCGCGCTCCTGGTCGACCGTGACCGCGGCCGCTCCGTCGCGGGCGAGGCGATGCGGGAGGTCTGGCTCCTGACGCGCAACGCCTGGTTCGCGCGCCGGGCGGCGGAGACGCGCGGCGGCCTGCCCGCAACGCCGGTGCTGGCGACCGAGCGCTTGCGGCTTCGGCCCATCCGCATGGACGATGCGCCGGTGATGCAGCGCCGCTTCGCCCAGTGGGACGTGGTCAGATACCTGAACGGGGACAACGTCCCCTGGCCGCTGCCGGACGATTCGGCCGCGAAGAACACGGTGGAGACGCTGGCGGAGATGGAGCGGCATGAGAAGCTGCAGTGGGCGATCACGCTGGCCGGTGACGACGAACTCATCGGCCGCATCACCCTCTGGCCCGACGACGGGACGAGCCGCGACATGCGCGGCTTCTGGCTCGACCCCGCCTTCTGGGGGCGCGGGCTGATGACCGAGGCGGCCGAGCGGGTGACCGAATACGCCTTCGCGACGCTCGGCTGGCCGCATCTTTGGCTGCGCAGCGGGGCGGAGAACACAGGCTCGCACCGGATCAAGGAAAAGCAGGGCGCGCGCATCATGGGCGCCGTTCCGGCCCGGTTCGTGTCCGGGCCCGGCATGAGCACGATCTGGCTGCTCACCCGCAACGACTGGCTGAAGGGGAAGAGATCATGAGCGCGCTTGGGGAAGTCCGCCGGGCGGACAAGGCGATGAACGAGGCCGATACGCTGGCCCTCCTCGCCCGCGGGGCGGTGGGCCGGCTCGCGACCGTCGATGCGAGCGGCCAGCCTTACGTCACGCCGCTGCTCTATGTGTGGGACGGGCGCGAGGTGTGGCTGCACAACGCCATCGTCCCTGGCCATCTGCGCGCCAACATCGAGGCCAACGACCGCGTCTGTTTCGAGGTCGACGAGCCTGGCCCGGTGTTCCCCTATGGTCGGTTCGAGTGCGACACCTCGATCGCCTACGAGAGCGCCATCGTGTTCGGGCGCCTCAGGGTCGTGGACGACCGCGCCGCCAAGGAAGGCTTCTGCCGGGCGCTGATGGCGAAATTCGCACCGGGCTCGGGCGACCGCCCGCCAGGGTTCTTTCCGCGCCTTGGCCAGATCGCCGTCTATACGATCGCCGCCCAGCGCATCACCGGCAAGCGAACGCCGCTGCCGCCGCTGGCCGAACAGTGGCCGGCGCTCGATCGCTCCGGAACGCCCGACGCCAGGCCGCCAAACGGATTCAAGCGTTGACTTAAGAAAATCAATTTCCGACGCTTGACGAATTAAATTTCTTGATCCACTTTCGGGTCAAGGAAGGACATTCACGATGGCTGACGGCGAAACACGCGACTGGCAGGACCTCACCCGTCTCACCGGCGGCGCCGATCTGGTGGTCGAGCGCGTGCGCCTGGCCGGCAAGGACATCGCCATCGAGGGCGCGTTCGAACTGCCCGAGCTCGCCCGCCTGCCGGCGGAGGACCAGGTGTTCATCGCCGCCTTCGTGCGCAGCCACGGCTCGATCAAGGAGATGGAGCAGGTGTTCGGCGTTTCCTATCCGACGATCAAGGCGCGGCTGAACCGCATCGCCGCCAGCCTCTCCTTCGTCGAGGTGGACCCGGCGCCGCCGAACCGCGACGTGCTCGACCGGCTGGGCCGCGGCGAGATCGACGCGGCGACCGCGATCAGCGAGCTGGAGGGCCGGCCATGATCCCGATGCTGGCCCAGGTGCGTGTGAAGACGCCCGAGCACGACATCCGGCTCTGGCTGCCGCTCTTTTTGGTGTGGCTGCTGCTGCTGATCCTGGCGGTGCTGCTTTCGCCCATCATCCTCATCGCCTGCCTGATCGCGCGGCTGAACCCGTTCACCACCGTCTGGGGCGTCGTCGGCGTCATCGCGGCCCTCGGCGGCACCCACATCGAAGTCAAAGCGCCCGACGCCAACGTGCTCGTGCGCATCGCCTGAAAGGACCGAATCTCCGTGAGTGAAGACCGCAAACGCATCTTGGACCTGCTGGCGGCGGGAAAGATCACCGCCGACGAGGCCGAGCGGCTGATCGCGGCCCTGGCCGGCGCCAGCCGCGCCGATGAGCCGCGCGAGGCCCGCCGCCCGCCCAAATACCTGCGCGTGGTCGTCGACGCCGACGGCGAAAACGGCCAAGGTCGCGCCAAAGTGAACGTGCGCGTGCCCATGCAGCTGCTCCGCGCCGGCGTCCGCCTCGGCGCGCTCATCCCGCGCGACGCCCGCGACGAGGTGAACCGCGCCCTGCGCGAGAACGGCATCGGCATCGATGTCACCCAGATCAAGCCGGAGAACCTCGAAGCCATCCTCGAACAGCTTCAGGACTTCTCGGTCGACATCGACGATGAGCACGCCACGGTGCGTGTGTTTTGCGAATGAGCCCCCCGATCATGACCCTCGCGATCTTCGCCCTCGAACTGGCCTTCGGGCTCGCCTTCGCCGCCCTCGCGAGCCGCGGCGATCGCTAACCGGCCGCCAGGTTGCGGCCGAGCAGGAGCTTGAGATTGCCGCGCACGGTCGCGTAGCACTCGCACGAGGCCGCCTCGAGGCGGCGGCGGTCGAGGACG
>Ga0209168_10003264_pt1 | contig 11279 bp, 10 predicted proteins | sample Coa_R1_FD_187156 | JGI IMG/M metagenome (GOLD analysis project Ga0209168, IMG submission 187156) | Surface soil microbial communities from Centralia Pennsylvania, which are recovering from an underground coalmine fire - Coalmine... | ecosystem: Environmental > Terrestrial > Soil > Unclassified ... | reverse complement strand
GAAAGTAATGACCTCCTCTGTCAAGTAATTGGGAGCGGTCCCGAGTTCCGACAGCCCTGTCCCATTCAGACTTTGCCCAGGCTTTCTGAGATTCTGCCAACCACCCGGGAAATTCACAGCCCGACAATTTCCCGACGATTAGATGATCGTCTCCGACAACTGTGCGCCAAGACGGCGCCCGCTCCGGTTTCAGAAGTGCACGCAGTTCTATAGGAACTCAGCGTGACAATATCCTAAGCCGTGAAGCGCGCCGCTGACCGCGACATTCTCATCCCTGGGGTCGAGCCAATCACTCGCTACCTGCGCCGACCGGCTCATGTCGCCGAGGATGATACGTTTTGCGATGCGTCGTCATTTCTTTTCGGGTTCTGTAAATAAGCCAGCCGCTAGCTTTGTTGTCTACCATCCGGCTGTGATACAAGTTAGTAAAGTGGTGCCTTGCTTACAAAAAGGTACGAACAGATGACCCCATGGCTAAAAACGGTTGAACGGTATAAGACAATATCGGAACTAAATCGAGTGGCAGTCACTCAGCCTGGAATCAATCACATCTTCCAGGGGATGTGCAGAGCCCTGAAGAAAGTTATTCCCTACGATCGGGTGGGATTAAGCTTATATGCCCCAGAAAGTGGTGCGCTGAAGCTAGTTGCCATCAATGGCTGCTCGCCTGATAGCTTTTACAGCGTTGGTCTCAGACTGGACCGCAAAGACACCCATCACGGATGGGTGTTCGAGCATCAAGAGTCCATTGTGCGACGAGATCTACATCGCGAGCTTCAGTTTACGATAGAGCAGCACAATATCAACGAAGGGATTCGATCTTATTGCGCAGTTCCACTGATTTTGCGAGGGGTAAGCATCGGGGTAATCATCGTTCTCAGTTCTCAAACAAACCGATATTCAGGTCGCCACGCCGACTTCCTCCGCGAGGTGTCGGACCATGTCGTTTTAGGTATTAAATCATTTGTACCATTTTGCCCTAAGCACTTGCACACTAATCTGCTCTGCCCAAGATGTATTGCGTCCGGCGGAGGACTGGCCACGGCAGCCAAGCACAAGGAACGACTATCGGAGTGGGGGAAACAGGGCGGGCGAGGAAGAAAGAAGCCAGCGGGTGGCTTAGCGGGAGAGGGTTTGGGGTAGAAATATGCATGCCGAAAACGCCAAAGGAGACCTATTGTCCGCTCCATCCCCTGACCAAAATGATTTGCCCTCGATGCATCGGCCAGCAGGGCGGAAAGACAACCACCCGGAAGCACCATAAAAAGCTCTCTCGATGGGGGAGAAAAGGCGGGCGTCCCAAGAAGAGCTAATAGGGAAAGAAAAACTGCACTCCGGAAGGCTTCGGCGTCCGCTCCGATGTGAACCGAAAATCGTTCGTGGCCGGAAGTCGGTCTCGAGGAGATCTCCTCGAAGGGCTCTTTGGACAGCTTCCGCTGTTTGACGACTCGCCAACTGTCGACCTTGGACAGTGGGATGTCCCGGACAAGTGCTTCCCCTTTAGGCCTCACCTGAGCGGTGGCGACTGGACGGCAGTCACCGAGTCGGACTGGTGTGCCACGATTTTGTTCTTGCCAGGAGAATATTGACAAGTCGCATGCAAAGGATCCGTATACCCGGTCAGCGAAAACGCGGTTAGGAATACATCGGGTGACAGCACCCGGATGTCGCCTCTACAGATCGGACCGAGTTGCTGCTACGGAGTCTCGATCTGCTTCTCAACCTTCATCCTGGAAAGTATGGTGTAGATCGTGGCGCGTCCGATGCCGAGAATTTCCGCTGCTCGCGCTTTGTTGCCTCCTACCCGCTCTAGCACTCGGATAACATGACGCCTCTGCATCTCTTCGAGAGAAAAAAGAACCTCATCGGTTGGCGATTGGTCACTGAACCGGTTTCGGATTCGCTCCGGCAGGTCGCTGATGTCAATGAACATACCATCTGCCATCATGCATGCGTTTCCGATCACGTTTTCAAGCTCCCGGATATTTCCCGGCCAGGGATAGGTTGCCATTCGCACCTGTGCTCTCCTCGTCAAACCCGCAATGGGTTTTTTGTATTCCGCTGCAAACTTCTCTATAAAGTACCTCACCAGCAGTGGCAGATCCTCGCGTCGATTCGTAAGCTCGGGCAAGCCGATCTCAACCACCGCCAATCGGTAATAAAGGTCTTCGCGAAACTCGCCTTCACGTACCATGGTTCGCAGGTCCCGATTTGTGGCTGCGATAACCCGCAGGTCCAGGCCGCGCGAAGCGGACGAGCCAACTCTTCGAACTTGATGATCTTGCAGGATCCGGAGCAACTTTGCTTGAGCACTGGGTGAGAGTTCCCCGATCTCGTCGAGAAAAATGGTCCCTCCATCTGCATTCTCAAACAAACCTGCCCGATCCTGGGTCGCTCCCGTGAAAGCACCCCTTACATATCCAAACATTTCACTCTCCACAAGGCTTTCGACCAAGGCAGCACAGTTGCAAACGACAAACCGGTCCGCTGAAGCTGGACTGAGGTTGTGCAACGCTCGCGCGACCAATTCCTTGCCGGTTCCGGTTGCACCCGTAACGAGCGCGCTTGTGAAATGCGGTGCAACTCGTCGCATCTTCGCGAATACTTCAAACATCAGCGGACTGCGACTAACGATTCCCTCGAATTGACATGTTTGGAGCAGTTCCTGGTCTAGGCTCAACGTTTTCTGGCGTATCTCGGCCTCTGCCCAAAAGCTTGCAACGCGATGGCGGAGGCTCCGGACATCGATGGGCGTTGTGAGATAATCGCATGCACCCTTCTGAATAGCTTCCACTGCCGCATCCGTCGAGTAATGGTCTGAAATCAGAATCACGTTTACTCCGGGATCGGCGCAGACCATGCGTTCGAGCAGATCCATCCACGTGGCTTTCGGTATGGCTAGGTCAAGCAGAACGGTTCTCGGCCTCGCCTGCAGAAAGAGTTCGAAACCGGCTTTGGGGTCGCTTGCAGTTAATATCTCTAATCCTTCTTGGGCCAGTGCGTCGGTAATCGACGCTAGGCTCTGCGGGTTGTCGTCAATTGCTAGAAGTGTGAGCGCACCAAGCGTATTCATCCAATCATGCCCGACCTGGGCTCCCTCCTCGTCCGATGTAGAGCTACGACTTTGTTGGGATAAGCACAATACCCATTGTCTGTGCACGACGCGCGAATGGCGCTTATGCGAAGCCGCTCCTTGTGCCAGAAACACCGACAGCACAAGGAGCCCTTCGCACAACGGACCGCGCAATGCCGCGCTTCACAGAACACAGACGAGCACCCTTGCCGCGTGAAAAGTGTGAGTCTAAAGCTCGTTGCTAAGGGGAGGCTACGTTGTTGGCTGCTTGTTACGAATGCCGAACAAACGATGAGAAATAGCCAGCGGCTGGCTTTCAAGCGCGAAGTGGTGACAGTTATTTGCGGCTGTGCTAAGGTGCACAAGATTGGTGTAGCGCCTCCCCCTTACGCCGCTGCCGCGGGACTTCATCCCATTACAATGCATAGTCCCGTGGCGGCGGATATTACTAAGCGGCGCATCCCTCTTGAGTTCTCACTCCCGCTCATCATTCGTTTCGAGACGCAGATGGCAATCAAGGGCGTCAACATACGCCACAACCGACTCCGCTAGTACGGTGCCCCGTGAGACCGCCGGCCTTGTCGAGGGCAAGCGTGCTCTCCGGAGACATGCCATCCGAGTTTCCCTGAAAGCTATAGCGAATTTTCGGCGCACCTCAAGCACCGGCGGCTGGCGAAATCTCATAAACCACACCACAGCCGCCACCCATTGAGCATGATCCTCCATAAGGAGTCGCGCCATAAAGATTGCCGGAATCATCCATCGTTAGCCCCGATACCGAGAAGGCACCGTCATCGGCCGAGTCCCCTATGAACGCGTGGATCAGAGCAAGTGTCCATCCGGACGCGGTTGGAGAAACTTCTAACATCGTGCCGCATCCAACGTAGCCGTAGCAGTACTGGCTGTACATTTATCCAGCGTGCATCGGCCGGATTCGCCCCCTACATCTGGTGGTTCGGCGAAGTGCCGTCTGAGTTGGTTCGCATCTTCCACTCACTGAACGAATGTACGATCTTCATGGCTGTCGGTACATCGGGCGTTGTCGAGCCAGCCGTCAGCTTTGTCGCTCGCGTTACTCGTCGTGCTCGAACGATCTACGTGGGAGCAGAGGAGCCCGCGAACGCATCAGCGTTCACCGAGTGTCAATTGGGGAAAGCTGGGGGGTCTTGCCCTACCTACTCGGTCAAAGTGTGCGTCGTAGCCGCTATTGCAGCTTCGCGTATTCGGCTTTGGCTTGCTTCAGAATGGGGACGTCGGGGTCGGGGGGGCGGCGTCTTTCCAGAAAGAGAGGTCACCCGGTATGTTAGTCAGCCCATCCCTTCGGCTCGCATCGCGATTTCACTCGCAAGAAAACGATCGAGGTGCGATCAGACATTATGGGCAAGCCCTCAGCACGGTTTCTTGAAGCTTTGTTGGTATGGGCAGTTGTGGTGCTTGGCAATGCCCAAGCACAGACCTCCAAAAGCAGCATTTCTAACATAGGCTCCAATCAGGTGGTTGTTTGCAAGAAAGATTCGGAATGCCCTTCTGGTCAACGCTGCGGCTTTAGCGGCTCTAAGAGCGAAGGAAAATGTGTGGTGCCCAGCCACGATGCTCACTGCATCGATCCCGGAGGTCGTTGCGGCTGCGACGGTGGCGTGGTCGATATTTTCTGTGCGGCTGGCTCGCGGACGAAATACACATCCGCTCCAGCGTGTTTCATCGGTGGTTGCCCCAAGACCTGCACCGAGGAAGCAGATTGCGGAAAAACGGGTCTGGTCTGTCGCAAGGGCGTCTGCGTTAAGCCGTGACGCACGTACGTGGCAAGCTCGCAACGTTCAGCCGGTGCAGCCCTCGTGAACCCGCGAAGAATCAGTCCTGGTCAAAAACGCTTTCGGCTGCGCCTTCATTTTACGGGCACTTTCGCCCTTTGTTTTGCTGGGGTTAACGCCGTATACCTTCTGAGCCGAACTGAAAGTCAATCCTTACGTATCCAACCTCACCCGTCCAGCATGTAAGGCAACCCCTTCTTGTAGTCAGACGTTGACAGTGGTATACAGTTGCCAAACGTTTCGCCAGAAGCAAGCTCGCCTGGCTGGATTTTGTCTATGGGAGAGAGCACGCCAGCGACACCGATTCCTGACCTTCAGCTTTTTCGCGACGTATTTCACGCAAGTCCCATTGGGATTGCAGTGGAAGACTTCGACGGGCAACCTCTCTTCACAAATCCAGCCTTCTGTTCCTTCTTAGGATTCAGCGAGGAGGAACTTCGCAACAAGCACTGTGTCGATTTTTCTCCTCTCGAAGATGCTCAGAAGGATTGGGCGCTTTTTCAAAGATTAAGAGCAGGTTCGATAGATCACTACCAGTTGGAGAAACGCTATTTTCGAAAAGATGGGTCTTTGGTGTGGGGTCGCTTGAGTATCTCTTTATTCAACAGCCGTCCATCTCCGCTGGTACTTGCGATGGTGGAGGACATTACCGACAAAAAGAGGGCAGAAGAAAAGCTACACGAGAGCGAAGAACGCCTGCGTCTCGCGGTGCAGGCAGGAAGGATGTTTGCGTATTCTTGGAACGCGGCGACCGATGTTATCGAACGCTCTGGAGAATCGGCTGAGATTCTGGGCATCAAGAACGATCAGGCAGCCACAGGTGCGGCAGTTTCGGAAATGGTTTACCCCGATGACAAGCAAAGATTGGAAACTGAACTAGCGAAGCTGACTGTCGAGAACCCTACACTTCAGATCACATACCGAATCACACGCCCTGACGGAGCGGTGGTTTGGCTGGAACGGAATTCCCGTGCACATTTTGATGATCACGGCAAGATAAAACGCATCGTTGGCATGATCCTTGATGTCACCGAACGCCAGCACGCAGAGGAAACGCTACGCGAAAGTGAGACTCGCTTCCGCTTCGTTGCAGATGCGGCTCCAGTCATGATTTGGATGTCTGGAACAGACAAGCTCTGCACCTATTTCAACAAGCCTTGGCTGGATTTCACAGGTAGGACTAGCGAAGAAGAAATCGGAAACGGCTGGGTGGATGGTGTCCACAAGGATGACGCTCATAGGTGCTTTGAAACCTACACACACTCATTTGATCGTCGCGAAAGTTTCGAAATGGAGTATCGCCTGCAACGGCACGACGGAGAGTATCGGTGGATTCTTGATATTGGAGTGCCCCGATATGGTCGAGATGGTTCGTTTGCGGGTTACATAGGATCGTGCATCGACGTGACAGAACGCAGGCGAGCCGAAGAAGCGCGGTTCAGGCATGCCGCTATTCTCGAATCATCTGAGGACGCGATCATTTCCAAGAATCTGGCTGCTGTAATCACCAGTTGGAACGCTGGTGCCGAGCGCATGTTCGGCTATACCGAGTCGGAAGCCGTTGGGCAACCGATTACGATTCTAATTCCACCTGAATTACACGAGGAGGAGGATCAGATTCTTGACAAGTTGAGGGCAGGAGGTCGTATCGAACATTACGAAACGACTCGTGCTACGAAAACAGGAAAGCCGATTGCTGTCTCACTGACCATTTCCCCCATTAAAGATTCAACCGGGAAAGTGGTGGGTTTTTGCAAGCTCGCCCATGACATAACTGACCGAAAACGGGCGGAACAGGCATTACAGGAGACGAATCGCAGTTTGGAAATCCAGACGTCGGCACTTCGATCACAAGAAGAACTGCTCAAGATTTTCGTCAAGAACGTGCCAGCGGCGGTGGCGATGCTCGACCGCGACATGCGTTATGTGCAAGTTAGTGACCGGTGGTGCACTGATTACTTACCCGGCAGAGCGCAGATATTAGGGCGTTCCCACTACGAGATTTTTCCAGACCTGCCGGAGCGTTGGAAAGAGGTTCACCGCCGCGCCCTTCAAGGAGAAACGCTGCGAGCCGACGAAGACAGTTGGGACGGGCGGGATGGCACTCATTGGGCACGCTGGGAGGTTCGTCCTTGGAAGACCCGAGAAGGCGCAGTGGGAGGAATTCTCATCCTTGCAGAGGACATCAGCCGTCGCAAGCAAATGGAGGAGGCCCTCTCAGGCATGAGTCGGAAGTTGATTGAATCGCAAGAACAAGAACGCGCCCGGATCGGTAGAGAACTTCACGACGACATCAACCAACGACTGGCGATGTTGGCAGTTGAACTCGAACAACTACAGGAGAATCCCTCCGAAGTTTCGAATCGCGTGCAGGGTGTCCGAAAAGAAATAACCGAGATTTCGAACGATGTGCAAGCTCTTTCGCACGAGTTGCACTCTTCAAAACTGGAATATTTGGGCGTTGTTGCAGGCATCAAGAGTTGGTGCAAGGAATTCAGTGAGCGGCAGAGGATGGAGGTCAACGTCGAAAATGAGGTTTTTAGCACTCTGCCATTTGAAGTCGGGCTTTCCCTGTTTCGGGTGATACAAGAAGCCTTGCACAATGCGCAGAAGCACAGTGGGGTGAAACGGATCGAAGTGCAACTTCGGGAAGACTCCGGAGAAATTCATCTCATCATTCGCGATTCAGGCAAAGGTTTCGACATCGATGCTGCATTGCAGGGCAGGGGCCTGGGTCTCACCAGCATGCGCGAACGTGTTCGGCTGGTGAATGGGACGATTGCTATCGAATCAAAGCCGATGGGTGGAACAAGTATCCATGTTCGCGTTCCATTGGAGTCAAAGAACAGTTCTCAACGAGCGGCTGGATGAACGCGAAAGGCCTCACCGGGAATGGACGGCTGAATGTTCTGCGTAGATTTGCCGGAGGATATGATTGTACGTGTCACTTTTAAGACTGTCCCCTGTATAGCCGCAAAGAATATCTACATCGTGTATCATGGTGAGCTTGTTCACCAATTTCTCCAGTTCAATCGCTGCCTCTGCCTTATCCTGCGCCCACAGGAGAGGTGCACACTCTCCGAAAACTGAGACGCGGCGATGCTTTCCCTCCGACACCTGTCTTGCCGCTACAACGAGATCACCCACGATTTTGAGAAATCGGAGTGGATCAGGCAGGTCGTTTACCATGAAAGCTGAGAGAATCTCAGCAGCATCCAAAGCGACGTATCTCCCATGCTCGATGGCAGCATCGACATCCACGCCATAGGCTTGCAATCTTGGAAGAAGCCCGGTGCGGTGTGACTCAGTGGCGGCAACGATAGCCGAATTCCCAGCTTTGAGAGCAGCCCCCACGAACTGCATCAGGTCATCCAATAAGCGTTGATCATTCGAGTAAAATCCCGCCGCATGTTGGCGGGCGGTATTCACGCCGTTTGTTGCGATCACAGGTGCGGCGTTCTCGCGGGGAAAACGAGCGCCAGTCTGCGGGTCGGGTGGACGGTTGAAACCATGAGCAGCTAAGGTCGCGCTGACAAACCGCTTGCCTTCGAGAATCGCTTTGACAGCAGGCAGGAGTTCACTTGCCGTGTCGGACTTCAAGAGGTAGCCACGTGCTCCCGTACTCAGGGCTTCTTTGACTATGTCAAATGAGCGGTTCTCGCTGATAAAGAGGATTTTGGATCCAGGCGAAACCTCGCGAATTCGGCGAGCCGCCTCAATGCCATTCAGTGTCGGAAGCCCGATGTCGAGCAGGATCAGGTCTGGTTGTAGTTCTTCGGCTCTACGAACACCTTTCAGCCCGTCAGAGACTTCGGCAATCACCTGTAGTTCAGGTTGTCTCCGGAGCGCCGTTGAGAAGAAATGCCGCCATTTCTCGTGATCTTCAACCACCAGAACCCGCACTGCTACTGTGTCCAATGAGACCCCCTCTGCTCACTTGAACCCGGAAACTCGTCCGAATTTTCGGCACTACTTCAGCCTAGATCAAGCACTCGTCAAGTTTGTCTCGCGAATGTAAAGTCCGGTTTGTACAACCCAAAACATTAGCGCGTCGTCCACATTTCGACGTTGCGCGAAGGCACAAAATCGGTTGCTGCTGATAATAGTATCAGCGCCTCCAATTCAGTCTGACTTTTATGTATGGGAGACATCGCGACGGTTATCAAGCGGGCTTCCAAGTCTGTTAACGGATGCGGATTCTTATCCATTTAGTTGAAGCTTCGATTTTTTATTGACATCTTTAATACTGCTGAGAATCACGTTTCTTGCAGGCGGCCAGGAGCTGGCGCGATCGGAATCTGCGTAACTCCTGAGGCCCGAGTCGCTGGGCCTCAGGACCGCTTGGCACCTTGGCCAGGACCGAAAGGCGAAGGGAGATTAAGGGGAGGCGCTACTACCCACCTGAAAACTCCCGCTCTTTCCGCTTATTGAAAGCATGCCGCGGCCGGGAAATTGATGTTGGTGTAATCGTAGTGCCCATCATCGGTTCCCGTGTACTGATAGAGGTTGTTGAAGGCGGCGCTCAAATCTGGGTTCGATTGAGTTCCGGTAAAGTGCAGCCACTGAACGATTCCGTAATGATCGCCGGTGGTTGGATAATATCCATAGTCGAACTCCTCATGATTCCCGCAATTCGCGTAGCTGCTGTTGCAGTTGTACCAATAGACGATTGGGACGTAGCTTAAGGTTCGATTTCCATTGATGGTGTCGTTCATCACGAAGCCGCTCTTGGCAGCATTCACCTGGGTGAAGGAGTACCCCAAATTGTCCCATTTGAATCCATTTTTGCAATCAGCGCTGGTGAACGTCTCGTTGCTTGAGTCAATCAGGCCGCCGCTCGTGTAGACATCAGGCGGCAGAATTTCGAACGCGGTGCTGGGATTGCTTGGATTGGCCGGGGGATCGCCAGGGTCTGCCGGGGCCGGGTTGTATAGCGTTACTTGACCGGGTACTCCGCAACGGGGAGCGAAATGGTACGAATAGTCTGAATTTCCGGAATTGAACTTCTTGAACGAATACGGATTGTTCCAATCCACTTCCGTAATCCACAAATAGATGTAGTTCGTGTCAAAAAGGTCGACGTCGGCTGGATAGCCCCAATACTCCGGGGTGTCTCCGGTCGTCGTGTGCGGCACCATTTTGGGCGGGGCATAGGAGCCGCAATTACTGTCGCACACGTCATACGGGTCCGGAGGTGTGGCTGGCGGGAGCGCATAGGTCTTGACGTAATGCTGCTTGCCGCTGGTCCATTGCCCTTTGGAATCAGTTGTGACGTCGCTCGCTGCTTGATACATGAGAACGGTCGATCCGTCCTGGGCCTTACCTTGCAGATAGTAATGAGCCTGTGCCCAGGTGGTCTGCATCCGCATGAGCTGAAGTAGGTCCCAGTTAGGGCTCTGACATGTGATCGTGTACTGGGCGAAAGTCAGTGAGGGGAAAGCGAAAAGTACGCCTATTTCCAAAATGGCGCTGATGATTTGTACGAGTGGGTTAGACCGATGGCTACTGGTTCGCGTCGACAACTGCATACATCCTCCATAAGACGGTGACGCGCGCCATAGGATGCCCCGCAAGAATTGGGAGTTGGTGAAAATTATGATCTGGATGTTGAGTAGAAAGCGCTGGCGAATCCCTCTGAAAGCGGACAGAACGGAGTAGGAGCTATTAGAACAGCACTGCGTTTCGTCGCCCTGTTCGGATTTTGTAACAACATCAAAGTGGCAAATAGGTGCCATGAAGATCTGCAGCAAACTACCGCCGAGTGGGGAAGGGATGTCACGAGGATGAGTTCAAAGGCGGACCGGCACCTGCCAGCGTGGATGGTGGCTTACGACGTTGTCAATCAACTTGCGGTCATTATCGGAAATTGTGACTTGCTCTTAGAGAAAACGGAAGAAGAGACTGAGGATGCGCGACGGCTAGGCCTTATTCGGGAAATCGCCACAACAATGGTGAGGGAGTTGGCCGAGCATCAGCGCCAAGTGGAAGCGGAAATGCGAAAGACGGACCGGCGTAAGGCCGGATGAGAGCGCCGGCTCTGCGTTCGTTAGAAGCGTGGTCGAAAGATGCCTCCGCAGAAATCCTAAGCGTCAAAGGCTCTGAACAGGAGCTAAAGACCGTAGGACATTTGACTGCACTCATTCGTAGTGTTGGTACAAAGCCTGGAAGTGTGAAAGACTTGTTCGCGCCATGCCAGAGCGAAAGTTCATCGTCCTGAAATATACGGGCAAGGTTCCCCTCCTTGCCGCGTGCGAGAAATGCGAACTCAAGTTCTTTACTCCGGATACTTATTCTGGTGATGCGGTCGGCGCACAGGAATACCTGTTTAGGAAGTTCGATCATCACAGTTGCGGCGAACCATCCCGGAAGCCCGGCTTCTAGTGCCTAAGACGCGG
>Ga0209168_10003263_pt1 | contig 11281 bp, 12 predicted proteins | sample Coa_R1_FD_187156 | JGI IMG/M metagenome (GOLD analysis project Ga0209168, IMG submission 187156) | Surface soil microbial communities from Centralia Pennsylvania, which are recovering from an underground coalmine fire - Coalmine... | ecosystem: Environmental > Terrestrial > Soil > Unclassified ... | reverse complement strand
CGACCGGCACCATCCTGCCCGAACCGGGAGACACCTTCTTCAAGGTCGGATCCTATACGTCGCTCGACACCACCAATAACGACAAGTCGCTCGATGTGTCGCCCGCAGGCGGCGTCGTGTTCGACCCTAGCGCGGGCTTCGGCGGCAGGTTCTTGGGCGCACTGGCTTGCCGGAAAGTGAAACGCTACGTTGCCTGCGACCCGGCGACCGAGACGTTCAAGTGCCTTGAGGCAATGGCGAGCGAAGTGGGCAATGCCGCCCGGAAGCTGCGCCGGGACATGGGCGTCGAACTCTATCACTGCGGCAGCGAGGACATGCGCCTGAACCTCCTGCCGTCTTCAGTCGATTGCGTCCTATGGTCGCCCCCGTACCGCGATACGGAGAAGTACTCCACGGAGCCGACGCAGTCCTATCTCAAGTTCTCGACGCGTGAGTCGTGGCTGGACGGATTTGTGGGTGCGACCTTGGACAACATCGCTTACGCCCTCAAGGCTGAGGGCGTGCTCGCAGTCAACGTCGCGGACGTTCCGACGTTCCCCGACTTGGAGAAGGCTTTCCTCGCCCTCGCCGAAAGCAAGGGCTGGACGCGAACCGAGACGCTGCACATTGAACTGTCCCCCATGTGGGGCACCCGCGAGCCGGGGTACGAACCGAAGCTGGAACCGCTCTTCATTCTCAGGAGGAAATCATGAACCATGCTACGCTCGCCGACCTCAAAGAAATCTACTGGCAATTCCAGAAGCGCAAGGACGTGTTCCCACATGTACGTCGGGATAGGCTTCAACGCATGATCGAGGAGGGACTTGTGATCTGGCAAGACGGCGTGGTCATTACCTACCAGCAGTACAAGAAGACTACCCGCGTCGGCGATCTGGATATTCCCGCAGGCTCAGTCATGTTGCATCAGATTCTCAACAGCAATCAGTTTAGCGGCAAGGGCGGCAAGGTCTTCGAGCAGTTCATGTGCGAGATCGTTCAGCCCAGCGGCGGCAATCTGTATCTCAGTGTGCGCAAAGAAAATGCCGTGGCACGCGCTTTCTACGAGCGCCACGGAATGCACGTTGTCGGCAGGGTCGCTTGGTCTGGAGGATCGCTTCCGGGCCTTGTGTATGGGTTGGCTGTTGGGTAGGTCACATACTTGAGACGCTGCGCACGCGCTTCAAAGTCGCGAAGGTGTTGCTCGCCACGTTTCATCACATGGGAGCTTCGGGCGCTCGCAGGCTAAAAACAACCAAGTGAAACTACTGTAGCGCCACAGAGCTTTCATTCCTCCTCAGCTTCATCCGCCCGTTCCAACCTATCAACCAACTGCGCGAGACGATAGGGCCGAGGGCTGGCATCCCGCGAGTGCTCGTCACAAAAGAACTTAGCGACACGCCCCGACAGCAGTTCCCAGACCAGCACGCAGGTTGCAGGATGCGGCAAAGTTCCCTTTCTCTCGCATCTTGGTCTTTCCATTTGTGTGTTTCTCCCTATTTCCGCTGTCGAGCGGGGCTGCCCGCGCCTCTCGCTCGCGTTACGCCGAACTCAACCGCAACCCGGTAAATGAGCCAACGAGAACAACCGAGGAGGCCCGCGATTTGCTGGTACGAGAGGTTCGGGTTCGCGACTATGACATCTCTGATCGCGGCGTGCGCTTTAACGGTGTTGGATTTCCTCACGACGCGGACGTTCACAACCTCAGACGTTGCCTTCTTAATTTCGCTATACCGACTCATCTCCACCTCTTAAATAGGGGCGCGGATTTGCTTTGCAAATTCGCTGGCGATCTTTAGCGGGTGGAAAAACACCATCAGCACTGGAGATTTGGCTATATCGGCGGACGAATCCGATAGGAATTTCGACTTTGCTTTTCCTTCTTTATATGGCGAGCCGTCAGATCGCCACGATTCGGGCTGAGAGTCTGCTGTGTTCGCGTCCCCGAGGACAAACCTCAGAATTTCCCTGAACCGCGTATTTCAGTAAGTCGGGTCGTCCGCAAGGATGATTTTGCCGGGGAGCAGGTCAGACCACAGTCTGTGCCACCTGCTCCCAAATCGGCAACCCGGCTCGCCGCCCGACAGCGCGAAACGACAGGCACAGACGAAGAAGAGCACAGACTATGAGCAACACCAATCTCAATTTTGAATACGACGTGCGCATCCCCGATGCGCTCATACAGCAGCTTCTCGATGGTGAGATCACTGGGGCGATGCTGCTGACCATGACCATTCTCTACAAGTGGTCAACGTGGGGCACAGGCAAAGTGCGCCGAGTGTGCGCCTCCAGCCTGTGCTACGCGAGCCAGAAGGCTTTCAGCGAACGCACGTTCTCCGAGGCCCTGCGCAAACTGGAATGGATGCGCTGGATCACCCGTCACATGGTGACCGGAAGCACCAAGTGGTACCGCGTCACTATCCACAACTACAAATGGACTGACGATGCGGGGAAGGTTCACATCCTAAACCCAACAGACATTAAGGTTTACGACAAATATCCAGAGGGTCGTTGCGGTGAGGCTTCAAAGGAAGGTTCATGGGAAACTTCAGATGAAGGTTCAGATGAAGGTTCAGATGAAGGTTCAGACAGACTCTTATCTTTACCCGAATCTGAACCCAAGTCTGAAAACGAATCTTTACCCGAGTCTGAACACCAGTCTAAAGAAAGACAAGTAAGTAAGGAAGTGAGTGAGGCACAGGCTGCTGCGCAGCCTTATAGCTCTCACACCGAAAATCAGGTTGTTGCTGGTAGCTCTCAAACCTTTAACTGGTCAGAGCGAAACCAGAGGGAGTTCTCCATGGAGGAGGTAGGTCTAGCCGGAGACTACCTCATGGTGTTGTTCCCTCGCTCTGATCTCGGTGAGACGGACTCCGTCCTCATGGCGGAAATCGCGCTGGACTTCCAAGCCCGTTACCCCGACCCCAACACCTACACCAGCTATTACCCAGAGATCGAAGACTGCCACACGGTGACGCAGATGAGGAACTACCTCGACTGGAACCGGAAGCACAAGAAGGGCGGTATGGTTCACGCCAACGTCGCTGAGTTCCACCGGGCTTGGTTCTCGGACAACGACCGCTGCGCTCGTAACCAGTGGGAAGACCACGAGTCGGTTGAATGCCCTAAGTGCAAGCCCAAGGCTACCGCCAACGAGCCTAGAGCCAAGGCTACCCCTAAACCACAGGTCGAGTCGGAACCCACTATCTTCGGCGCTCCAGTTCCGGCTGCCTGTGCTTTTCATCGGGAAGAATTGATCAGAGCGTCCCGCCTGAGCGGTGAGACCGCCCCCAAGGCGGTGAGAGACATGATGGCGGCGATCCGCAAGTGCGCCGAGTGCGACGCAGTCAACGCCCCAGAGCCGGGGAGCATTGAAGAACTCATCCACAACCGCGCCAAGGCTGCGGTGGCGAACAGTTTCGATGAGGAGGAAGCATGACTCAGATGAAATCTATCAGGAACGTTGGATCGCGCCCCGTGGACAAGCTCAAGCGCACCGTGAGGCTGGAGAAGAACTGGGAGCGTGACGGTTTGGTCTGGTGCACGGTCGCGACGCGCCACGAGGCCCCCTTGGCAGAATCCGCTTCAACCTGCATTACCGCCTTGCCGTCACCTCTAGCGTGTGCTCCCCGCCGTCCAATCCTTCGACGCGGACGGACACAGTGCCGCCGCGTCCAAGCACATCGAACAGATCGGCGACGACCTTTGCTGCCTGCGGCGTCGCGTTGAAGGCATGAGCCGCCCAGAGCACCTGCGCGGTTAGCATCGCGCTCTTTGGTTCGACAGCATTGGACTTGGTGCGTTCCTGCTTCGCTGGTCCGATCCCGTTCTCCTCCAGAGTTGCGAGATTCTTGCTGAGCAACCCACAATAATGGAATCGACAGCGGAGTAAGTGAGCTACTTCCAAAATCTACTGGGATGTTGAGCGAAGAAAGCCTATTAAGCCCGAAATGGCAATAGGTGTTGCTTTGGTGAGGAACACAGAAATGAGCAATAACGTGATGCCGCCGATTCTCACCGATCACTCCTGCTGCTATCACCAGTGCCCCGAACCGGGCACTATCCACATCGGCCCGAATGGCGGCGACTCGCATTGGATTTGCCTTCTCCATCTCGACCGCTGGAACCAAAACCGTGCTCGCTTCCTCGCAGATGGCGGCGGATGCGAGATGGAAGAGCTAGGGGAACTGCTAGAGGAAGAGTAATTCGCTCCTCGTTCCGGCATAATGGCTGTTCAGCCATGCTCCTGACAATCACAAATACGAAGTCTCCTGCGACCGATTTGGGGTACTTGCTGCACAAGAACCCAAGACGGTTGCAGACCTTTGACTTGTCCTTCGGAAAGGCGCACGTCTTTTATCCCGATGCTTCTCCCGAACGTTGCACGGCTGCGCTGCTGCTCGACGTTGACCCGGTGGGTCTCGTCAGGACTAGGCGCGGGCCGACAGGCGAGGGCGGGATGCTGGAACAGTATGTCAACGACCGTCCCTATGTCGCTTCCTCGTTCATGAGTGTCGCAATCGCACGAGTCTTCAACTCCGCGCTTGCAGGGAACAGCAAAGATCGACCGGAACTCGTGACTGTCCCCCTTCCTCTTATCGCGAAAGTTGCTGCCCTAGCCTGCCGTGGCGGCGAGGAGTTTATGCGACGTCTGTTCGAGCCGCTGGGCTACCACGTGAGCGCCGAGCACCATCCGCTAGATGAGAAGTTCCCCGAATGGGGCGAGAGTGCGTACTACACGGTCGAACTCGCCAAGGACGTTACGCTGCAAGACCTGCTGACGCACCTTTACGTCCTGATCCCGGTGCTCGACGCGGACAAGCACTACTGGGTGGGAAAAGACGAAGTCGAGAAGCTGCTGCGGCATGGCGAGGGCTGGCTCCAGTCACATCCTGAACGCGAAGCCATCGTAAACCGCTACCTGCGGGGATTCCGAATGCTGACGCGGGAAGCTCTGGCACGGCTCACCGAGGACGAGTCCATTGATCCCGACGCCGAGCAGGAAACGAAAGAGGAACAGGAACAAGCCATTGAGGCTCCGCTCCGGCTCCACGATGCCCGCCTCCAGCAGGTCGCGTCGGAACTCAAGGCAAGTGGCGCGAAGCGCATCCTTGACCTTGGGTGCGGGGAGGGCAAGCTCGTCCGCGAACTTTTGAAAGACAAGCAGTTCGAGGAGATCGTGGGGATGGATGTTTCCTACCGGAGCCTCGAAGTAGCCGCCGAGCGGCTGCACTTGGACACGCTGCCGCCGAAGCAGAAGGAGCGGATAAAACTCGTTCAGGGTTCGCTAATGTACCGGGACAAAAGGCTCGCCGGGTTCGACGCTGCCGCTGTCGTGGAGGTCATCGAGCATCTCGACGAGCCACGGCTCGCCGCGTTTGAGCGGGTGCTCTTCGAGTTCGCTCGTCCGCAGATGGCAGTGTTGACAACGCCGAACGCGGAATACAACGTCAAGTTCGAGACGCTCCCGGCTGGGCAGTTCCGGCATCGTGATCACCGCTTCGAGTGGACTCGCGACCAGTTCCAGAAATGGGCGGAAGCAATCGGCAGTCGGTTCGGCTACTCCGTGGAGTTCAAGCCTGTGGGCGACGAGAATGGGCAAGTTGGGGCACCTACGCAGATGGGGGTGTTCTCCCGTGCTTGAACGTCACCCAAATCTGATCGTGCCCATTGGCACCCAAGTCGTAACGCGGGTTGAGGTTGCGCCTTCAGGTGGTGGTACGCCACTGCCGAAAGGCATTGTCGGAGAACTGATCAGGACTCCCGCTGATTCGACTCACGCTTATCGTGTGCGCTTTCCTGATGGCGCGGAGTCAAATCTCCGTAGGCACGAGTTCTCGCTCCTCAAACATGTTAAAGCGGGGCCGCTAGGTGATCGGGATCGCGTACTCAAAGAATTCGATCTTTACGAGTTCGTGATCTATCGGTGTGTCGTCGGATCACATGCCTACGGCTTGAGCCATGAACAGTCCGACATTGATCGTAGGGGTATCTACCTTCCTCCCGCTGATCTTCAGTGGTCGCTCTATGGGGTTCCCGAACAACTTGAGAACCCTGAATCGGAAGAAGTCTACTGGGAGTTACAAAAATTCTTGATCTTGGCTTTGAAGGCAAACCCAAACGTTTTGGAGTGCCTGTACACCCCACTCGTCGAGATGAAGACGCCACTCGCGGACGAACTGCTGAAGATTCGCGAGTCGTTCCTTTCACGCCTTGTGTATCAGACCTACAACGGATACGTCCTCTCTCAGTTTAAGAAACTGGAGCAGGACTGGCGGGCTCTAGGCGAAATCAAATGGAAACATGCGATGCATCTCATTCGTCTATTGCTGTCTGGTATCACGGTTCTGCGAGAGGGATTCGTGCCCCTATCGGTTGAAGAGCACCGAGAAAAGCTGCTCGCAATCCGTCGCGGTGAGATCGCGTGGGATGACGTAAACGCTTGGCGGCTGGAACTGCACCAACGCTTCAATCAGGCTTACGAAACGACCAAGCTGTCAGCCACTCCCGATTATCAGCGCGTCAATGATTTCTTGGTTCAGGCTAGAAGGAGCATGGTGCGATGACATTCCCTGTTCCGGCTCCGATAAGCCGCGCTGTCCATCAGCATCCATATCCTCTGATATTCGCCACGGTCAGCGGAGCGCACCTGTATGGCTTCGCCTCACCGGATTCCGATTGGGACTTGCGCGGCGTCCATCTTCTACCTGCCGACGAGGTGCTGGGACTCTTTGAATCGAAGGAGACAGTTGAACAAGGAAGAAATGAAAATGGGATTGAACTTGATCTGGTGACGCACGATGCTCGCAAGTTCTTCGGTCTTCTGCTAAAGCGGAATGGTTATGTGCTTGAGCAACTTTATTCACCTCTGATTGTCTACACGACATCAGAGCATGAAGAATTGAAAGAGATCGCGAAGGGCTGCATCACTCGGCATCATTCCCACCACTATTTGGGATTTGCCTCCACTCAGTGGGAGCTTTTCGAGAAAGAGCAACCCCAGCGGATCAAACCTCTCCTGTACACCTACCGAGTGCTGCTGACGGGCATTCATCTGATGAGGACAGGCGCGATAGAGGCAAATCTGCCGCGACTCAATGAAGAATTCCGTGTGCCCGAAATATCGGAACTGATCGAACGCAAGAGTTCCGGTACCGAGCAAGCTACGATTTCTGACGCCGACTTGGATGCGCACCGTCACGAGTACGAGCGCCTGCGAACTGAATTAGAATCCGCCTCCGAGCGATCACATCTGCGGGACGAACCGAACGCAAAGGCAGCGCTTTCCGATTTGTTGGTTCGGCTACGCCAGTCCACATACGACAGAGAAACGGGGAGGCGACACTTGTGAAGATCACGGTTCCCGAACTCTCTCTGATCTTGCTCGTCGGTCCTTCGGGCTGCGGGAAATCGACGTTCGCTCGTCAGCACTTTAAGCCGACAGAGGTTCTGTCGTCCGACTACTGTCGCGGATTGGTATCGGATGACGAGAACGATCAGACCGCAACTAAGGAGGCGTTCGAGGTACTCCACTTCATCGCCCGCAAGCGACTTACGGCGGGGCGGTTGACGGTCATCGACGCGACTAACGTCCAGCCGGACTCGCGGAAGCCGCTCGTCGCATTGGCTCGCGAGTTTCACGTGCTGCCTATCGCGATTGTGCTCGACTTCCCAGAAAAGCTCTGCCAAGAGCGGAATCGGAACCGCCCGAACCGCGATTTTGGTTCTCATGTCGTGCGCAATCAGGCACAGCAGTTGCGCCGATCTCTTCGTGGACTCGAACGGGAGGGCTTCCGGGGAGTCCACGTCTTCAAGTCTGCTGAGGAACTGGACGGACTGGAGATCGAGCGCCAGCCGATGTGGACGAATCGTCGCAAAGAGCACGGGCCATTCGACATAATCGGCGACGTGCATGGCTGCTTCGACGAGTTGCAGGAATTGATGACGACGCTTGGTTACTCGGTGAAGAGGAACGGCGACGGCTACGAAGTCGGAGTGCCAGTGAGCCGCAAGGCGATCTTCCTCGGCGACCTCGTAGACCGGGGTCCGAAGATACCTGACGTGCTTCGCTTGGTGATGGGGATGGTGGAGGCTGGTACTGCCCTGTGCGTTCCCGGCAACCATGATATGAAGCTGCTTCAGAAGCTCCGGGGCAAGGACGTGAAGATGGCACATGGACTCGCCGACTCCGTGGCGCAGCTTGAAGCCGAGTCGCCCGAGTTCAAGAGCAAGGTTGCGGAGTTCCTCGACGGTCTTATCAGCCATTACGTTCTGGATGACGGGAAGCTAGTTGTAGCCCACGCCGGAATGAAAGAAGAGATGCAGGGGCGAGGATCGGGAGCGATCCGCTCGTTTGCCTTGTTTGGAGAAACCACGGGAGAGACAGACGAGTTCGGGCTTCCAGTCCGCTACAACTGGGCGGCAGACTACCGTGGGAAGGCTTCCGTTGTCTACGGGCATACGCCAATCGCAGAACCGCAGTGGTTGAACAGCACAATCAACATCGACACAGGATGCGTATTTGGCGGCAAACTAACGGCGCTGCGCTATCCCGAAAAGGAACTCGTCTCCGTCCCAGCCAATCGTGTTTACTACGAACCTGCGAAGCCGTTGGCATCTGCGCAAGCGGCGACTGTGCTCTCGCAGCAGCACGATCATGATGATGTCCTCGACATCGACGACGTAATCGGGAAACGCATCGTCGAAACAAGACTTCATGGAAATCTCACCATTCGCGAGGAAAATGCAATCGCCGCGCTCGAAGTGATGAGCCGTTTTGCATCCAATCCGAAATGGCTCATCTATCTCCCGCCGACGATGTCGCCTAGCGAGACCAGCCAAAAAAAAGACTTGCTAGAGCATCCGGCTGAGGCATTCGACTATTTTCGCAAAGCGCATGTTGAGAGAGTGATCTGCGAGCAGAAGCACATGGGGTCGCGTGCGGTCGTGATCGTTTGCCGCGACCGAGACGCAGCACTGCGTCGATTCGGGGTAACGCAGGACGAGATCGGCGTCTGCTACACGCGGACTGGCAGGCGTTTCTTCAACGACGGCGTGTTGGAGAGGGAGTTCCTCCGTCGTATCCAAACAGCGGCAACCGATTCCGGTCTGTGGGAGGAGCTTAAAACCGATTGGCTATGCCTCGATTGCGAACTCATGCCGTGGTCTTCCAAGGCACAAGATTTGCTGCGCCAGCAATACGCTCCGACTGGGGCGGCTGCGCGGGCTGGTCTAGCAGCGTCGATAGCTGCGCTGCGGGCGACCAGCAGACATGTGCCAGAAGCCTCCGAACTTTTGGGACGATTCGACGAACGCCGGACGATGGCAGAACACTACATCGAGGCTTACCGCCACTATTGCTGGACGGTTCACTCGTTGGAAGACATTAAGCTCGCTCCCTTCCATCTGCTTGCGAGTGAGGGAGCAGTGCATTCTGATAAAGACCACATCTGGCACATGACGACGCTGGCTCGCCTTTGCGCCTCCGATCAGGCGATCCTGCTGGCGACGCCGTACAAGGTAGTCGATCTGCAAGACGAGGCTAGTCTGAAAGATGGGACTGATTGGTGGGAAGAACTGACGGCGTCCGGGGGAGAGGGAATGGTCGTGAAGCCTTTCCAATTCGTCACGAAGAACCGACGCGGTCTCGTGCAGCCTGCGGTGAAGTGCAGGGGCAGAGAATATCTTCGAATCATCTACGGGCCTGAGTACACGGCACTGGAGCACCTTGAACGTCTCCGCGCCAGAGGTCTCGGCACGAAGCGATCTCTCGCTTTGCGAGAGTTCGCATTGGGGGTCGAGGCACTTCACCGATTCGTCGAGCGGGAGCCATTGCGCCGAGTTCACGAGTGCGTATTCGGTGTGCTTGCGCTGGAAAGCGAGCCTGTCGATCCGAGGCTCTAAACTCTGCCATAATTCTCCTTACATGTGCGGGCGCTACCGACTCTCGCGGCGGAAGCAGCTTGTCGAGGAATACTTCGAAACTGCCCCTTGGGATGACGATTGGAGTCCTCGCTACAATATCGCGCCGACCCAACAAATCCCGGTTGTCCGGCAGCACCCAAAGGAACCAATCCGGCAGCTTTCGCTGATGAAATGGGGCTTGATTCCGTCATGGGCGAAGGACACGTCGGGTGCTGCCCGCATGATCAACGCTCGGTCGGAAACAGCCGCCACGAAGCCCGCTTTCCGCGATCCTCTGAAATTCCGCAGGTGCCTGATCCCATCAGACGCCTTTTACGAGTGGAAGAGAAATGGAGGATCGAAGCAGCCATATTGCTTCGAGATTAACGACGGCGAATTGTTCGCCTTCGCCGGATTGTGGGACGGTTGGAAGAATGCAGAAGGGCAATGGATCAAGACGTGCTCGATTCTGACTACGACGCCGAACGCTGTGACCTCAACCGTCCACGACCGAATGCCAGTGATCGTTCATCCAGATAGTTACGACCTCTGGCTCGACCCCGGCATGACCAATGCGCAGGTCATCTCGGAACTGCTGAAGCCCTACGATGCTCGGCTCATGCGTTCGTACCCGATAAGCACGCGGATCAACCACGTGGCAAACGATGACGAGGACTGTTCGCGATCTGTAGAACTAGTGCAGGCTCAGACTACTCTTTTCTCGTAACCTTCCCAAATGACCGCCCGCTCCGACGCTAGAATGTGAAGTCATGTTCAAGGTAGCTAGTTGGAATTTGAATTCTGTTCGCTCTCGGCTGACCCATGTCACAGCATGGCTAAAAGTTCGCGAACCGGATGTGTTATTGCTCCAAGAACTGAAGGGTACCGAGTTCCCGTCCGAAGCGTTCAAGCCGCTCGGCTACCAAAGTGTAGCGGTGACGCAGAAAGCCTATAACGGCGTTGCGATTCTCTCTCGACACCCGATGAGGACGATTGCTAAGGCTCTCGTCGGAGACGATTCCGACGTTCATGCCCGGTTCTTGGAGGTAGTCATCAAAGACATTCGGATCGTCAATGTTTATGCTCCGAACGGCAATCCTATAGGGAGTGAAAAATTCGCGTACAAGTTGGCTTGGATGGATCGACTGACTCAGCAAATGATTAGATGGAAGCCGGACGGTGTGCCGACGCTGATAGGCGGCGATTTCAACGTAATTCCTGAGGACATTGACTGTCACAAGCCGTCTTCATGGGCACACGACGCTTTGTTCCAGCCGGAGCCGCGTTCCCAGTATCGTGCGATGTTGGAAATTGGCTATACGGATGCGTTCCGGTCGTTGCACGTGGGCGAAACAGGACATTTCACGTTCTGGGATTACTTCCGGCAGGCGTTCCAAAACAA
>Ga0209168_10003259_pt1 | contig 11284 bp, 7 predicted proteins | sample Coa_R1_FD_187156 | JGI IMG/M metagenome (GOLD analysis project Ga0209168, IMG submission 187156) | Surface soil microbial communities from Centralia Pennsylvania, which are recovering from an underground coalmine fire - Coalmine... | ecosystem: Environmental > Terrestrial > Soil > Unclassified ... | reverse complement strand
TTCTGCTGTTATACTTCATTGTGCTGATGCGTTTGACCCAGAACGCGCAAACAGCGCCCGACCGCGCTGGCACGTTTGTGGTAATGGGTGTGGTGGCTGTGCTTAGCTTCCATATCCTGGTCAATGTCGGCATGGTGGTCGGTTTTATGCCGGTCACTGGAATACCCCTGCCATTAATGAGTTATGGTGGGTCTTCCGTGTTGTTCATGTTCCTGGCGCTGGGGATGGTTATGAATGTTCGTATGCGCCGCTTCGTTAACTAAAAAACGGGCTGGGTGAGCCGGTTAGGCGAAGAGGGTTCAGGAACTCGGAAGACGGGCAGGATGTAGTCGCTGCGCTCGAAGGCGCGGCCCAAAAACATATCGATCGCCCTCGCGTTAAGGGGGTATTTCACCGGTCAATCGAGCAGTCGAAGGCCGGGCAGGATTGAAGCTGAGCAGTTAGCCGGGCAGGGAACGGCCCCCCGACCCCAATGGGTCTGAGAGTGCGGTCACAACCCCGGCGGAAGTCAAAGCGATAAGTGCAAAAGATTCCAAAGCTTGAGCAACGGATCTGGCCGGGAGCAGAACATTCCAGCCTGCGCCGTCCCCTATGTGGGGCAGCATCGCCTTCAATCCTCCCGCATCTCTGCTGATTGCAATCCGGTGATGCCCGCCCGATCCTGGATGGATTCCGGCGGGACCGGAGTGTCAATGAACAAAGAATTATTCGTCTCTTCCACGCCTCATGAAACCAAAGTGGGGCTGGTGGAAGATGACCTGCTCGCGGAAGTCTATCTTGAGCGCGAGAACGAGTACACCTTAGCGGGATCCATCTACAAAGGCCGTGTGACGCGCGTGCTGCCAGGCATGCAGTCGGCCTTCGTCGACATCGGATTGGAGCGCGATGCCTTCCTCTATGTCTCCGACTTCATGGATCTGGAAGAGCACGACGACGATTTGACGGAGGTGGTTCCGGCAAATCGTGGCGTGCAGGACATGCGCACGCAGTCTGATCGTCCCGAGAATGCCAGCGCTGCAGAAACCACTGAGACGGCCGCTTCACAGACCGAAGAAACCCAAATCACAGATGAAGGAACGTTTGAAGCGGATACCTTAGCCGAGGGACAGCCTGCGGCTGCCGCAGACGAGTCGGCCGAACCCTCCAATGGAGGAGATTCGCAGCGGGATCGAGGAAGCTGGCGTGGACGCCGCCGACGCCGTGGCGGACGGCGCGATGGCCGGGATAGCCGTGATGGCCGAGACCGCGGATCGGACCGTGGCAACGATCGTGACCGCGGACAGGACGCGCGCTACTCGCGTCCGGCAGAAAGTTCGTCGCGAACGCCATCGGCCCCTCCCCCGGGATATCAGCCGATCCTGCTTCCCGGAGAGTCGATTTCGAAGTACCAGCGGTATTCGCAGCAGGCGCATCCTGCCGAAACGCAGCCGGCAAGTGCGACCACTCAGGAAGCTGAGGGAATCGAGGCCGAAGCCGCTCTGGCCTCAACTTTCCCCGATGATGAGCCTATTTTTGCCGCTGCCGAAGCTGTCGCCGAGCCTCTGCACGAAGAGCATGAAGACGTTCGCGCTGCAGCGGAAGAACCGCTCGAATCCGCTTCGACTACGACGAGTTGGGGGCAGGAGTTTGTCCGGCCCGAAGAGCCCAGCGCTCCGGCTGCCGCGTGGAATGATAGTTCTGCAGCGCATGAAGAAGAGCAGCACGAGGAAGCGATCGAGAATCATACGTCTCCGGCCGAAGAGCTCGCCGAAGAATCACGTTCGTGGAATCGCCACGAAGAAGATTCTCCTGCCTTCGCGGCTCCTGGGACGATGGAAGAGGAAACGATCGAGGAGGACGAGGCCGACACAGTCCACTATCAGGCTTCATCCGAAGAAGGCGATGACGAGTTCGAAGAGGAAACGCAAGCCGCTGGTTCGGAGTTGAACGGGACGGCGCGCGAGGCGGTATCAGAGATTCATCTTGCCTCCGTTGTCGAATCCGGGGAAGTGGATGCTTCAGCGACGGGCGCTAACGAAGCGGAAGAGGACAGCGAAGAGGCGGAACTCGAGGAAGCGCAAGCCCAGGCCGAAGCGATGCTCGATGCCGAGGCTCGTGGCAACGGCACCGTTGATGCCCGCGCTGAGGTGCGAGCTCCTGCGAATGCAGGTTACACCCAGAGGTCGCAGCGCAGGTCCGGCTACGAGCGGCCCGGCTATGACCGCCGAGACCGCGGACGCCGTGGTGGAGGTGGAGGAGGACGCCGTTTCCGCCGCCGCGAATCGGCTCCGGTTCCGCTGATCAGCGACCTGCTGAAAGAAGGGCAGGAGATCCTGGTACAGATCGCGAAGGAGCCGATCGGGAAGAAGGGCGCGCGCATCACCAGTCATATCGCGTTGCCGGGACGTTTTCTGGTCTATATGCCGACTGTGAATCACACCGGCGTCTCGCGCAAGATTTCTTCGGAAGAAGAGCGGCAGCGGCTGAAGCGGATCATTCTGAGCGAGCGCGAGAACGGCCACGGAGGTTTCATTGTCCGGACGGCCGCGCAGAGCGCCACTGAGGATGAACTGCGCGCCGATATCCGGTTCCTGAAAGGTCTGTGGCAGGACATCAAGAACCGCGCGGAGAGCTCCAAGCCCCCAGCGCTGATTTATCACGATCTCAACGTGGTCGAGCGCGTGCTGCGCGATCAGGTAACCTCGGATTTCAACGTGATCTGGGTCGACAGCGAGGCCGAGTACGAACGCATTCTGCGATTCTTCAACCGCTTCCAGCCGAACATGGTCAAGCGTGTGAAGTTGTACACGAAAGAGACGCCTTTGTTCGAGCAATTCGGCTTGGCCGAAGAAATGAACAAGGCGCTCAAGTCGAAAGTCTGGCTGAAGAGCGGCGGATACATCGTCATCAATCAGACCGAGGCGCTGGTCGCGATCGACATCAACACCGGCAAGTACGTCGGCAAGACGCAGCGGCTGGAAGACACGATCGTCAAAACGAACGTCGATGCGATCAAGGAGATTGTCCGGCAGATCCGGCTGAGAGATCTGGGCGGCATCATCATCATTGACTTCATTGATATGGATGAGCGCCGGAACCGGCAGCGCGTCATGCAGGCTCTGGAAGAAGAATTGCGCAAGGATCGGGCCCCGTCAAAGACTCTGCAGTTCAACGATTTCGGACTCGTCGCGATCACGCGTAAGCGCGTGAAACAGTCGCTGGAGCGGACGATCGGCGCGCCTTGTCCGTATTGCCAATCCACCGGATACGTGAAGTCAGTGACGACGGTCTGCAACGAGATTTACATCGAGATGCGGAAGATCGCCAAGCACCTGGAGCATGAAGACGTCATGCTGAGGGTGCATCCCGATGTCGCGAAGGAATTGAAATCGAACAATGGACGCCTGCTGAATGAGATGGAAGAAATGACCAAGCGGACGATCATCGTGAAGAGCGATCCGGCAGTGCATCAGGAGCAGTTCGATATCAACTAGTCGCGAGTCCTGAGTCGTGAGGTACGAGGAGACGGGCGCATTGCGCCCGTCTTTGTTTTGGCTGAGCAAATGGGAAAGATGAGACGAATCGCGAGATTACGCCAAATTAGTCGGGCGAATTCTTAATCAATTCGTTATCTTCAATAGCTCCGCTGACGCGATCAGGAGAAATCCCGCTTCTCTCACCGATCGCACGCGCTCGTCGCGTTAGTGCGGGATGTGTCAGAAACAGTTCTGTTAGCTTGTCACAATCCATTGGCGCTTCTGTTGTGCGGTACAGATTGACAAGGGCCTGGATTGCCGTCATCGGGCTTCCAGTTAATTCAACGCCTGCAGCGTCGGCAGCATATTCAAAACGCCTCGATAAGAAATAAAACGTAAGAACGGGTCCAAACACGATTGCTACGTCGAGAAAGGGCCGATATCGAGACAGAAAAGTGGACATACTAAAGCATGCAACAGCCATAATTGCGACCACTGCTGCCGTTACCACGAGTTTCTTTTGGCCATGCTTGCCTCTCGAGTGGCCTAGTTCGTGCCCGATAACGAAATCAAGCTGTGTGCTTGTCAGGAATTTTCCATAATTATCAGTCACCGCAATTGTGTGCGCTCCCGCGTAAGCGTTGGTCAGGTGCCCTCTGCCTGCTGGGACGACATACACTCGTTCTAGAGGTGTCTTCGTTACTTTAGCCAGGACGAACGCCCGCTTGTAAAGTTCCCCACCCTTTACTTCTTGCAGTTTCATGCCTTCCGCTGAACGCAGCCGCAACATTGCTGCTAGAGCGACTATCGCAGCCATTACAAGCCACAGGATACCTATGAGTCGCCGGTCATAGAATGCACTGAAACCTGTCGCAAGGAACAGAAGAGGAAACGTCGGGGAAACGGTGCGCCACAGAGCCAGCCGTAGTAAATCAAGCGTGGTCCAACGCTGCTTGAGAAATGCTCTGTCCAGCGAGTAGCAAACAAGTTGAACAGCCGCAATCCCCACAGTGGGCAGACCCCAAAACAAGAAGATCTCAGCGGGAGTCGAGTCCGCGAAACCCAGTCGCAATTCCACTCTCGATACTAATTGCACCCCCGCAGTTTTGTCCCAGAACGCCAACCACGCCGCGAGCATTGCCAACGCAGAGATCTGAATCCAACGACGACAAACTATCCACCGTGACGTTTTCCACGATCGCGTGCCCTGCATCGCCCAAGATTGTAGCTGACCAAAGCTTACCTGCTTATATCTGTTAAGAGGCATTTGCCAAAACTTGCACTGTTTGTCGCCAGCCGGGGCCTGTTTGCAGACCGAATTCTGAGGGTCTATCTGATGGCCGAATCGTGGCTACTGGACACCGGCGGGGCTCATGCCCGGGTGGTAGAACCCGCCGGGCGCTTCGGACTTCTGGCCGCCTTTTCCGCCCCACGTCCAGTACATGCCGACATAGGCGTAGTTTTCGGGCTGGCCGGCGACAGAATGTCCGTAGCAGAATAGAAACTGCTCGTTGGGATTGTGTTTGAAGTGGTAGTATCCGCCGAAATCGATCATTGTCGCCGAGCGCGTCTGCGGCGCAGCCACACCTTCGGCGCCGTGTGAGAACACTTCGCCGCCAAGCTCTAGGCGCTCGCTCAACGTGTACTTCAGAAGAAATCCACCGTAAGAGAAGTTGCGGTACCCGGTTTGCGGCACAACTTCATATCCCGCGCCCCCGTCGAGCAGCCACTTCCCGATGTTTTTCTGCGCCCACAGAGGAAGGCGGTACCAGACTTTTCCGATTCCAAGTCCCTTGGAATAGCTTCCGGTCGGCATCTCGAACATGGTGAAACTGCCGATCTGGGGAAAATGTTTTGTCTCTTTGATGTAGGCAATTTTCGCGCCCAATTCCATGTCGGTAAGCCCAAACTCCATCGGACCAGTTCCCGACGGAAGATAGGCAGGATTATTCAGCGGCGCCGCGACGCCCCATGGAAGGATGGCGTGAAGCTGCACGCGGGGAATCGCTCCCCAGTTGAACTCAAAAGCCGGACCTGTTGAATCCATCTCAACCGGAGTGCCGTCGGCACCGCCAAAAATGTAGAACTCGTAATGATGCAGGTCCACGGGTACAGGATCGTCGATCTGATATGGAGGCCCCTGCGCCCATACATGCGGGATGCAGAAAAGCAGGCCGAGCACGAAGAAGAACTTCACGCAGACGAGCGAAGAATCAGGCATGACTGAAGGTCTGTGAATTCTTTCAGCCAGAACGGAAAGAGTCAATGCGGGAGAATTCGGGGATGTACACCGCGAGGTTCTCTGAAGTGAATCGCTGCGGAGATTAGCTGACGTTCGCCAGCGTCTTCACGGCCAGGTCGGAATTGTTTCGCAGCCGTTGCACCGATTCGTGAATCGAGCGCGCTGCCGCTCCGGCGTCATTCTGGTCGGCCGTCTTGGCGACGCTGCCGGCATCTTCGGTGGATGTGCTTGCCATGTCGATCAGGACGACGATGGAGTCGGCGTGCAGTTTCCACAGAGATGACATCTTCTGGCTGCGCTTCAATTCTTCCAGTTCGGTGCGGATGCGTGCTGAAATCGAGACCATACGAATGAGCGTGCGCGCTACATCCGCGCGGAGGCTCTTTTCTTCGAGGAAAGCGGCGCTGTAAGCGTCAGCCTCCGATGCCGTCAAAGTCAGATTGAAGAAGCGCATCGGGACGACCTGCCGATATTTTGGATCGGCGACGCGCACGAAGACACGAATGGACTCTTCTACGCGCCGCAGCTTGGCTTCTTCCCCCGACAACTGCTGCGCCGTAATCGCGGGCGGCTGAAATACCGGAGCCGCCGCGGGAGCCTTGGCGGCTGCCGCCTTTGCCGTTTTCGGCGCCGCTGCCGCGCTTCCTGCTGCGCGGGTATTTTGCGCTGCCGGAGTTAACAGCGACCGGCGGATCGGTGGCCTACGGTCCAATTCTTTCTTCAGCTTCGAAACACGCCGGAATTTTTCGAAGGCGCTGTTGTAATCGGCCTGCAAAAGTTGCTTTTCCTGGATCGCCGCTACATGCTCGACGGTGACCTCCACGCCATCGACGGTGGTCAGAATCGTCCCGCCCATTTCTTCGAGCGCCTGGCCGAAATTCTTGATTTCTCCCATTGCCTTCGTGAAAAGTTCGTCGAATCGCATTCCGAATGCGGCGTTGTAAGCGGAAACGGTGGCCAGCACGCCCGGATGATAAAACGAAGAGTCCAACCACTGCTTTAGTTCGCGCACGCGCCCGATCATGCCGGAGTCGATCAGCGCATTGAAATCGCGGAAGCGCTTGACCTCTTCGAGAAACGGATCAAACCGCCGCAGCAACTGCACGTGTTCTTCGGGAAGCGATGGCACGTCGGTATCGGCGAGGATTTCGATCAGCGCAATCTCGAATGGGGAAAGCGGCAGCGCTCCATCGAGCCCGTAGCCACTCTGTTCCCATTGTCCTGGAACGCGGGGATGGCGATAGAGAAATGTTGCGATCAGGTCGGTCTTGTCGCGATTGATGTCGGTAGGTTCACGACGGCGGACAAAATAGCGAAGCAATCCTTCTGCAACTTCCGAATCTGTATCCGGAGTAAGTGCCTGGCGCAACATCGCCGGCGTAATTGCCATATCCAACAGGTGAAGCCAGCGATACATCTGCGAGAGAGTATTGGGGAGTTCGCGGTCGGAATGGCGAAGCGCATCTTCGTCGAGGCCCCTCGGAATGGGCACATCTCCGCCGAGCGTGTCCCGCAGAAGCTTCTGGTAGAAGCCCTGGACCGTCGCCAGAATGGCTAATTCAAACCGAAGATCTTCGGCCAAACGATTCCCCCAATCGTCAGAATTCCTCTAAAACTTTACTCATGTTCAAGTAAAGCGGAAAGGTTACCAACGGTGCAAGTTACTACCGGAGTGAGGATTAGAAGGGAGGCGATTGCCCCAGAAGTACATGTACAGCCGGTTCAGAAGACGACCGTTTTGTTTCCGTAGAGCAGGACGCGGTTCTCGACGTGCCAGCGAACGGCACGCGAGAGAACTACTTTCTCGAGATCGCGTCCCTTCCGGATGAGATCGTCGACCGTGTCGCGGTGCGAGACACGGACGACGTCCTGCTCGATGATCGGGCCATCGTCAAGGACTTCGGTGACGTAATGGCTGGTGGCGCCGATCAGCTTGACTCCGCGCTCGAAGGCCTGATGATAAGGCCGCGCTCCGACAAAAGCGGGCAGAAAAGAGTGGTGAATATTAATGATGCGCTGCGGATAGCGCTTCACGAATTCGTTCGACAGAATCTGCATGTACCGCGCCAGCACCATGAAATCCGGATTGTGCTGATCGATGAGGCTTTGCAGTTGAGCCTCGGCGGCCTGCTTGTTGTCCTTGGAGACGGGAATCACCGCGTAGGGAATTTTGTAGAAATCGGCGATGGGCTGGTTATCGGAGTGGTTGGAAATGATCAGCGGAATATCGCACGCAAGTTCTCCGCTCCTGTGACGATAGAGCAGATCGACGAGGCAGTGATCGTACTTTGAGACGAGGATGATCATGCGCTGGCGCTGCGATGCTTGCGCCAGGCGCCACTTCATGGCGAATGCTTCTGCCACGGGAGAGAAATACTTGCCGAAATCGGCAAGGTCGAAATCGAAATCCGTGGGATCGAATTCGACTCGCATGAGGAAGAGTCCGGATTCGGCGTCGCCGTGCTCGTCCGCATGGAGAATATTGCCTCCATGGCGGAAGATGAAGTCGGCGATGGTAGCGACTTCGCCCTTGCGATCGGGGCAGGAGAGCAGCAGGATGGCGGAGGATTTCATGAGCCGCAATATGATTCCATAAAGCTCAAAGTTCTTGCCAATTCGCCCTTGGCTAAACGGGCGACCCACGACGCGAAACCATTGCGTTAAAGCAACTATCGTTGGTTGCTTTGGGATGACTGACTCTCAAAGAAGATCTTGCTGGACTTGAGCGTCCCCAGATCGGCATCGTTGCCGGCAACGAATATCCAAATCGCCCAGTACCGGCCTGTTAGTGTAACCGCTACGGAAGAGAGGAGATTTTCAAGCCCTCTGCCTCCAGATTCGTGGATCGCGATGGAGAATGATTGGGAAAACTCGACGATGACCCGCCCAGCGTATGTGAAAGGATGGACTCGTGACGTGCTTTTGGCGGCTACCTCTGGAGTTTTCAGGTGATTCAGAATCTGCTTCACAATATCTCGAGAGGCCTCATGATCCCCTTCGGACTTAGGAAAGGGAATCGGCGGGAAACATCCTGGGTCAACGGCGATCACGAGAGCCATCGGATCGAATCCGTTGATTCGCATTCCTTCGTTATGCATTGTTACAAACAGCAAAGTCTTCGAGCACCGCTCTATGTCTGACTTTCCTGAGGGATCGTCCTTCCAGCCAAACTGATGTTCCGGCGTCCTGGGCTGGTCACTGACATGCCACCCCGCGGGGAACTCATAACGGAAGCCCAATTCTGAATTGCGATAAGTGTTTCCCGAAACCTCACCAGCACTAATCCGACTGACGGTGCTAGCTGTCGACGGGCGTGGGAGGGCAGTACTCACTGGCGTAAGAAGCGAGATAAGCGTAAGCGCTGGAAGTAGTCGTCTCATACAATTCTGCTAAGAGAAGAGCGTTGCCTGACCGCAAGTCTATCGAAGCATTTTCACGATCTCTCTCGCCGCGTTCGCGCCCGACCCGCCGGTCAACCCCGCGCCGGGATGCGTGCCGCTCCCACACAGATACAGATTCTCAATCGGCGTCTGATAGCGCGCCCAATCGAGCAGCGGACGCATGGTGAAGAACTGGTCGAGCGCGAGATCTCCGTGGAAAATCTGCCCGCCGGTGAGTCCGTACTTTTCCTCCAGATCGTGCGGCGTGATGATCTGATGCGTCAGGATCAGTTCCGGCAAATCCGGGGCGTACTGCGCGAGCGTCTTCACGACCGTTTGCCCGAGCGCCTTGCGCTGCTGCTCCCAGTCACCCTTCAGCTTATAAGGGGCGTACTGCATGTAAATCGACATCACGTGCTTGCCTTCCGGAGCCATCGTGGGATCGGTGAGCGATGGAATGGTGGCTTCGAGGTATGGCTGTTTTGAAAAATCTCCGTACTTCGATTCATCGAACGCGCGCTCGAGATAGTCAATCTCGTTGCCGATGTGAATGCGTCCGCGCAACGCGGCGGTGTTGCCGTTGAGCGCAGTAAATTTCGGCAGGGCAGAGAGGGCGAGGTTGACTTTCGCCACCGTTCCATTTCCGCGATAGTGCTGCAGCTTCTGCACGAAGTCGGGGGAAAGATGAACGGGATCGGTGAGCTTCAAGAGAGTCCGCTTCGGATCGGCATTGGACACGACAGCTTTCGCCCGAATCTCTTCGCCGGTTGAAAGCAGCACCCCCGTTGCCGCGCCATTCTGAATGCGAATCTCGATGACTTCAGCGTTCGTGCGAATCTCGACGCCTGCCGCCTTAGCCGCCGCCGCCATCGCCTCCGTAATCGATCCCATTCCGCCGACGGCGAGGCACGCTGATCCCGCAGGATGCGGATCCGCGGCGGCGCGGATCAGCAGAACAAGCGCGCTTCCGGCAGACCATGGACCAAGAAATGTTCCGAACACGCCGCGAGCCGCAATGACAGCTCGAAGCAGTTCGGTCTCGAAATATTCTGCAGCGAGATCCGCGACCGCCATCGGTCCCCAGCGCAGCAGCCGGAACATATCTTTCTTCCCGAGCTTGCGGATAGCGCGCCCGGTCTTCAACATGCTCCACAGATCGCCGCGGCTGGGATCGTCGATATTCGGCGGAGTCGTTGCCAGCGCCTCGGCGATCACTTTGCTGATCTTCGTCAGAGACTGCTGGAATTCGGGGTACTTCGCCGCGTCCTTCTGCGAAAACGCACTGATCTGCTCGGCGGACTTCGCCAGATCCTGATAGAGCGTAAGCGCGCGTCCATCGGGCGAAAGCGCGGTGACGCAGACCTCCGGAGTGATCACCATCAGCCCGTGCTTTTCAAGCTGCATGTCGCGCACGATGTCCGGACGCAGCGGGCCGGCGGTGTGCGCGAGCGTGGAACAACGGAACCCGGGATGAAATTCGTCAGTGACCGCGGCACCACCGACTTGCGCGCGGCGTTCGAGAACGAGCGGTCTGTATCCGGCGCGCGCCAGATAGAAGGCGGCGACCAGCCCGTTATGGCCGCCGCCGATGATGACGACATCCCGCTGGTTGTTTCCATTCGATGCCATCTAAGCCGCCCCCTTGATGTCTTTGAGAATCTCGAGTGCGGCCAGCCGGCCATTCGCGCCCATGATGCCGCCTCCAGGATGCGTTGCAGATCCGCACATGTAGAGATTCTTGATCGGAGTGCGGTATTGCGCCCATCCGGGCACCGGACGCAGGAAGAAGAGTTGTTCGAGCGAAAGCTCCCCTTGAAAAATGTTGCCCTCGCTCAGTCCCCATTCGCGCTCGAGATCGAGCGGAGTGACGACCTGCTTCTGGATGATGATGTCTTTCAGATTCGGCGCGTATTCGGAGATCGTATCGACGACCGTGTTGCCGAACTTTTCTTTCTCCGTATCCCAGCTGAGGCCAGGCGCCAGCTTGTACGGGGCGTATTGCACGAAGCACGACAGCACATGCTTGCCCGGCGGCGCGACCGAGGGATCGGTCAAGGATGGAATCACCATGTCGATGTACGGGCGCTTTGAGAAGTGCCCGTACTTCGCCTCGTCGTAAGCACGCTCCATGTACTCGACCGTGGGAGAAATCGAGATCGCGCCACGCAAATGTGCTCCGGGTCCGGGCATGCACTTGAAATTCGGCA